>Ga0209148_1001361_pt1 | contig 12800 bp, 9 predicted proteins | sample AraplaCol_mMF_r2_2_FD_184288 | JGI IMG/M metagenome (GOLD analysis project Ga0209148, IMG submission 184288) | Arabidopsis root microbial communities from North Carolina, USA - plate scrape CL_Col_mMF_r2 (SPAdes) (version 2) | ecosystem: Host-associated > Plants > Roots > Endosphere | place: USA...
TGCCGGCCGTGCGCGGCATCGACTGGCACCGCGCGCTGGTGGCCGCCGGCGGCCAGCACCAACGCCTGCGCCGCCGCATCGCCGGCTTCCTGCAGGAGTACGCGAACGCGCCGCGGCAGATGCGCGACGCGCTCGCGCACGGCGACTACGCGCCGCTGCAGGCGCTGGCGCACAACCTGAAATCGGGCGCCGCCTACATCGGCGCGGCGCCGCTGGCCCTGCTGGCCGGCACGCTCGATCAGGACCTGCGCCTGGGCAGCGCCGAGCGCGTGTCGGTGCTCGCGCCGGACCTGATCGTGGCGCTGGACAGCGTGCTGTCCGGCCTGGCCCGCATCGACGCCGTCCAGGCGCCGGCCGTCAGCGGCCTCGATGCCGGCGCCCTGCTGGCGCGCCTGCGCGGCTTCCTGGAAACGGACGACGCGCGCGCCGAGGATGCCGTGGCCGAGCTGCACGGCGTGTTGACGGACCCGCGCCACGCGGCGCCGCTGGCCGCCATCCGCGCCGCCGTCGACGAGATCGAGTACGAGCGCGCGCTGGTCCACCTCGACGCCCTGGAGCGCGCCGTCGACACCCACGCGGAGGCCGCATCGTGAACCACGTCGAACCGCAAAAAGTCCTGATCGCCGACGACGACCCGATCAACCGCCAGGTGCTGGCCGAGCTGCTCAAGCCGGAATACACGGTGCTGCTGGCGAAGAACGGCGAACAGGCGCTGGAACGGGCCGCGCGCCACGCGCCGGACCTGATCCTGCTCGACGTATTGATGCCCGACCTGGACGGCTACGAAGTGCTGCGCCGGCTGCGCGCCGATCCGCAGCTGGAGCAGATCGCCGTCATCTTCATCTCCGGCCTGGGCGGCCCGGAAGACGAGGCGATCGGGCTCAAGCTGGGTGCCGCGGACTACATCGCCAAGCCGTTCAACGCCACGGTCGTGATGGCGCGCGTGGCGCTGCACCTGCAGCTCGTGCGCCAGCGCCGCATGCTGGAACGCCTGGCGCACGTGGACGGCCTGACGGAGCTCGCCAACCGGCGTCGCTTCGACGAGCTGTACGCGCAGGAATGGCAGCGCGCGCAGCGCAACGGCTGGCCGCTGTCGCTGGCCCTGGTCGACATCGACGCCTTCAAGCAGTACAACGACTGCTACGGCCACCCGGCCGGCGACCGCGCGCTGCGGGCCGTCGCGCGCACGACGGCCGCGGGCCTGCGCCGCCCGGCCGACCTGGCGGCGCGCTACGGCGGCGAGGAATTCGTGCTGCTGTTGCCCGACACGGACGAGGTCCAGGCGCGCAATGTGGTGAACGAGGTGCGCGCGGCCATCGCCGCCCTGGAAATGCCGCATGCGGCGTCGCAGGTGGCGCCCGTGATCACGGTCAGCGTGGGCGGCGTGACGCTCGGCGGACACGGCCCGGAAAGCGCGGCCGAATTGTTCGAGGCGGCGGACGAGCACCTGTACCGCGCCAAGCAGGAAGGACGGAACCGGGTGGTGTGGCGGCCGGCGCTGGCCGATTGAATCGGCGGATGATCAGTCGTAGGGTGGGCACCCCGTGCCCACCATTGCGCGCCTGCTCAGGGACGCCGCGGCTCCAGCGTCGACACCACGAGCAACCCGCCCACGATGCACACGTGCTCCATGAACGGAATGAGCTCCGCGTGGCGCGCGGCCCCGGTCGCGTGCCAGAAGCCGTGATACAGCACCGTCGCGAGCGCCGTGAACCCGGCCAGCGCCCAGCAGCTGGGGCGCAACAACCGTCCCGCGACGATGGCCGCGCCGCCCGCCACCTGCAGCAGCACGGTCAGCCCGAGCATGAGCGCCGGCGCCGGCAACCCGCCCGCCACCACTTCCTGCAGCGCGCCCTGCCAGCCCATCACCTTGTCGATGCCGGCCCACAGGAACAGCACGCCGACGAGCACCCTCCCGGCCGTGCGCACCGTGTGGTCATGGCCGGGCGCGGATGCGGCGCGCGCGGCGGCGGGGGTGGTCGTGGCATCGAGGTTCGGGGTCGTCATGGCTAGTCCTTTGCGGTTGAATCGAATCGCCCGAATCTACACCCGCGCCTTCGATTACGGCTCCGTCTTTGGATGGATGCGCGCCTGCCGCGGCGGTGCTAGGAGACGGTGCCGTCACGACGTCCGCTGGCGCCGGAGCGCGGCCGTCAGGCCCTGCGCGCCGCCGCCGCGCGCCGGCGGCGCTGGGTGACGGCTTCGCCGCCGTGGCCCCAGTTATCCGTGTTCACCTCCTGGATGACGACGAACGTGGCCTCCCGGTCCTTGTTCAGCACGTTCACCATGAGGTCCGTCGCGCCGGCGATCATGGCGTCCTTCTGTTCCCGCGTGACGCCTTCGTCGGTGACCTGGATGAGGATGTAGGGCATGGTGCTCTCCTTGTCGATGCGTGATTACCACGTGCCGGCGGAGGCGCCGCCGTCCACGCTCAGCACGACGCCGCTCGTGAAGCGCGCGTCGGTCAGGTACAGCACGGCGTCGACGACGTCGTCCGTCGTGCCGGTCGTGCCGCTCGGCGCCAGCGTGTTGTAGAAGGCGCGCGTGCCTTCGTAGTCGGCGTGCAGCGGGGTCTCGATGATCCCCGGCGCGACGGCCGACACTTTCACGCCGTGCGCGGCCAGCTCGATCGCCAGTGCGCGGGTCGCGCTGTTCAGGCCCCCCTTCACGAGCACCGGCAGCACGGCCGGGACTTTCGCGGTCGGCTGCACCGCGATGCCGGCCGTGATGTTCACGATGTGCCCCGCCCCGTTGGCCGCCATGTGCGCGGCGGCCCGCTGCGACGGGTAAAAGAAGCCTTTCAGGTTCGTGTCGACGAGGCGGTCCACGTCGTCGGGCGTGTAGGCGTCGAACGGCTTCGCGGTGAAGATCCCGGCGTTGTTGATCAGGATGTCGACCTTGCCGAAGCGGGCGATCGCCGTCGCGAACAGGGCGTCCGCCGTGGCCGGGTCGGCGACGTCGCCGGCGACGCCCACGAAATTGGCCGGGTTGCCGAGTTGCGCCGCCGCGTCGTCCAGGCGGGCCGCCCCGCGGGCGTTGCCGACGACGTTGTCGCCCCGTTCCAGGTAGGCGCGGGCCAGTGCGAGGCCGATGCCGCTCGAGGCGCCCGTGATGACGACAGTACGACGATGGTGTGCTGCTGCGTTCATGCTGGTTCTCCCTGGTTGACCGGAGGGCGCCGGTGCGCCGTCCATGCAGACCACTATAGGAACAAGCCGTACAGGGAAAAAGATGGGTTGGTGAAAGACAATCGATACATCATGTAATGAATCGCCGGCCTTGACGGCGGGCCGGTTCGCGCAGGTGCTCGACGAGGAAGTCGACGAAGGCGCTCACGCGCAGCGCCACGTGGCGGTTGTGCGGATAGATGAGGCAGAACGGACGCGCGCGGCCGCCGTACGCGGGCAGCAGTTCGACAAGGCGCCCCGCCTCGAGGTCGGCGGCGACGATGAAGCGGTAGGTCTGGAACACGCCGCCGCCCGCGCGCGCGAGGGTCACCGCGCCCAGGATGTCCTCGGCGCAGCCGTACAGGCCATCGGTGGCGAGTTCGACGTCGGCGCCGTCCACCTTGAACAGCCACGGGATGTTGCGGCCCGTGCTGGGCAGCGCGAACTGGATGCAGTTGTGGCCGCGCAGCGCGTCCGGGGTGGACGGGGTGCCCGCCCGCTTCAGATACCCGGGTGCCGCGACGACCACCAGTTCCGCGTCTTCGAGTTCGCGCGAGATCATCGTCGAATCGGCCGGCGCACGGCCGCGGATCGCGAGGTCGAAGCCCTCGTCGCCGAAATCGATGTTGCGGTTACTGAGGTGGAATTCGACCTTCACGTCCGGATAGCGGCGCGTGAATTCCGGCAGCAGCGGCAGCACGCGGTAATGGCCGTACGGCGTGGGCATGCTGATGCGCAGCAGGCCGGACGGCGCGCTCTGGCGTCCCGTGACCGCCCGCTCCGCCTCGACCAGCTGGGCCAGCGCCTGGCGGCACTGGTCGAAGTAGTCGCGGCCCGCTTCCGTCAGGTTCAGGGTGCGCGTCGTGCGCACGAACAGGCGCACGCCGAGCCGCGCTTCCAGGCGCGATACCGCGCGGCTGACGGCGGCCGGCGTCACGGCGGCCGCCGTCGCCGCCGCCGTGAAGCTGCCCAGTTCCGCGGCGGAGCAGAACAGCTCGATGCTGCCGAGCAGGATGTCGTCGAATTGGCGGCTCATCGGTGCGCTCCGATTCATTACATGATGTATCGATACCGGGCATCATACCCGCCCGGGCCGGCGGTGGCCTCAGGCCCTGCCGTTTCGACGCGTACGGCGCGGCGCACCCGTGATCGGGCCATCATGCGCCAGCCGGATGACTGCTATCACGAAACATCATTGGACGATTCTGCTGCGATGCAGCATCATGTTTCCTGTCTCCTCTATCTTCCTCCAAGAAAATAGATTCAAGCCCGCCAACCAGCGGGCTTTTTTTTCGCCCCGCCGTTTTGCCTGCGCCCATCCCGGCCATTTTTCACTCGGCTGAATACTGTTCCACGATGTGGAATTTCGTCCCTCCAAAAGATCGCGAGAATATTCCAGTGCGCAAAATTACTTGCCGCATTGCGGAATGAATATTTTAACTCATTGAATTTAATCGACTATTTTTAATTACAAGTCTTATATAAGACAGAAGATTAAAGCACCTGGATCTCTTATGATGAACCCATGCGATTCACCCACTTCGATTCACTTTTCATGGAGTTCGACATGTCCGATTACCAAAACGATATCCAGGCCATCGCCACCCTCAAGCAGCGCTACGGCAGCGGCTGGGATGCCATCAATCCCGAATCGGCGGCCCGCATGCGTGCCCAGAACCGCTTCAAGACCGGCCTCGACATCGCCCGCTACACGGCCGCCATCATGCGCCGCGACATGGCGAACTACGACGCCGATCCGTCCCAGTACACGCAGTCGCTGGGCTGCTGGCACGGTTTCATCGGCCAGCAAAAGCTGATCTCGATTAAAAAGCACTTCAACAACACCGATCGCCGCTACCTGTATCTGTCGGGCTGGATGATCGCCGCGCTGCGCTCGGATTTCGGCCCGCTGCCGGACCAGTCGATGCACGAAAAGACCGCGGTCCCGGCCCTGATCAAGGAGCTCTACACCTTCCTGCGCCAGGCCGATGCGCGCGAGCTGGGCGGCCTGTTCCGCCAGCTGGACGGCGCCGAGGGCGCGGCCCGGACGGCACTCCAGGACAAGATCGACAACTTCGTCACGCACGTCGTGCCCATCATCGCCGACATCGACGCCGGCTTCGGCAACGCGGAAGCGACCTACCTGCTGGCCAAGCAGATGATCGAAGCGGGCGCCTGCTGCATCCAGCTCGAGAACCAGGTGTCGGACGAAAAGCAGTGCGGCCACCAGGACGGCAAGGTCACGGTCCCGCACGAGGACTTCCTGGCCAAGATCCGCGCCGTGCGCTACGCCTTCCTCGAACTGGGCGTGGACGACGGCGTCATCGTGGCCCGTACCGATTCGCTCGGCGCCGGCCTGACCAAGCAGATCGCCGTGACCCGGGAGCCGGGCGACCTGGGCGACCAGTACAACAGCTTCCTGGACGTGGAAGAAATCGAAGCGTCGGCGCTGGCCAACGGCGACGTGGTGATCCAGCGCGGCGGCAAGCTGTTGCGCCCGAAGCGCCTGCCCAGCAACCTGTTCCAGTTCCGCGAAGGCACCGGCGAAGCGCGCTGCGTCCTCGACTGCATCACCTCGCTGCAGAACGGCGCCGACCTGCTGTGGATCGAGACCGAGAAGCCGCACATCGGCCAGATCGGCGGCATGGTCAAGGAAATCCGCAAGGCCGTCCCGAACGCGAAGCTCGTGTACAACAACAGCCCGTCGTTCAACTGGACCCTGAACTTCCGCCAGCAGGTGTACGACGGCATGAAGGACCGCGGCGAAGACGTCTCCGCGTACGACCGCGCGCACCTGATGAGCGCCGAGTACGACGAATCGATCCTGGCGAAGGTCGCCGACGAACGGATCCGCACCTTCCAGGCCGACGCCGCACGCGACGCGGGCATCTTCCACCACCTGATCACGCTGCCGACGTACCACACGGCCGCCCTGTCCACCGACAACCTGGCCAAGGACTACTTCGGCACCCAGGGCATGCTGGGCTACGTCGCCGGCGTGCAGCGCAAGGAAATCCGCCAGGGCATCGCCTGCGTCAAGCACCAGAACATGTCCGGTTCCGACCTCGGCGACGACCACAAGGACTACTTCAGCGGCGAGGCCGCGCTGAAGGCAGGGGGCAAGCACAACACCATGAACCAGTTCTGACCGGTTCCCGCCGGGCCGGCCCCGTGCCGGCCCGCGATGCGAAAAGCCCGGGCGCGCCGCAATCCAGTCACTTAAGCGCGAAAAACCGTCATTCCCGGCATTGCCGGAAATGACTCCCCGCGCAGGCGGGGATCCAAGCTCTGCGGCCGTAGCCCGGGAAATTGGGTTCCCGCCTGCGCGGGAACGACGAGCTTGTGGCTTAAGTGACCGGTATTAGTTCGCGCCCGGGCTTTTTCTTTACCGTCCCTCAGGCCGGCGCGGCGGCCAGCTCGCGCGCCGGCATCGCGGCCGGCGCGATCCTGAACCAGATCGCGTACATGGCCGGCAGGAACACGAGCGTCATGATCGTGCCCGCGAACGTCCCGCCGATCAGCGTGTAGGCCAAGGTGCCCCAGAACACGGAATGGGTCAGCGGAATGAAGGCCAGCATCGCCGCCAGCGCCGTCAGGATGACGGGCCGCGCGCGCTGTACGGTCGCTTCGACGACGGCGTCGAACGGGCCGAGCCCTTCCGCCCGGTTGTGGTCGATCTGCCCGATCAGGATCAGCGTGTTGCGCATCAGGATGCCGGACAGCGCCACGAGGCCGACGAGCGCATTGATGCCGAACGGCTGGCGGAACAGCAGCAAGGTCGGCACGACGCCGATCAGGCCGAGCGGGCTGGTCGCGAGCACCATCACCATCGATGCGATCGAGCGCACCTGGAAGATGATGATCAACAGCGTGAACGCGAGCATGACCGGGAACAGCGGCAACAGCGCGGCATTCGCCTTGCCGGCCTCCTCGATCGATCCGGCCATGTCCAGCTTGTAGCCGGACGGCAGCGCCGCGACGATGGGCTGCAGCGCCTTCTGCATCGCGACCGATACGTCCGGCGGCTGCAGGCCGTCCGCGATGTCGCCGCGGATCGTGATCGTCGGTACGCGGTCGCGCCGGCGCAGCACCGGCTCTTCCGGGCGGATGTCGACGGCGCCGACCTGCGCCAGCGGCACGCGCTGTCCGGCCGCGCCCACGAGCGTGAACGCATTGATCCGCGCCGGGTCCAGGCGCACGTCCCCGGCCGCGCGCGCGACCACCTGCACGGAACGGATGTCCTCGCGCACCGTCGTGACGGGAATGCCGCTCAACAGGAATTGCAGCTGCTGCGCCACGCTGGCCGACGTCAGGCCGACGGCTTGCAGGCGGTCCTGGTCGAGGGTGAAATGCAAGGTCGGCACGCGGCTGCCCCAGTCGGTGTTCACGGTGCGCATCTGCGGGCTGGCGCGCAGCACGGCGTCGACCTTGTCCGCGATGGCGCGCAGCGTCGCCGGGTCGGGGCCGGACAGGCGGAAGGCCACCGGATACGGCGAGTACGGCCCGAACACGAGCTGGGTCACGCGCACCCGGGCGCCGGGCGCCAGGCCGTCGGCGATGGCCGCGCGCAGGCGCAGCTTGAGCGCCTCGCGCTCGTCCTCGTTGTCGGTGCGGATCACGATCTTGGCGAACGACGGGTCGGGCAGCTCGGGCGCCATCGCCAGGTAGAAGCGCGGCGCGCCCTGGCCGACGTAGGCCGTGACGGTGCGCGCTTCCTTCTGCCGGGCGAGCCACGCCTCGACCTGCGCGGCGGCGGCCGACGTCCGTTCGATCGCCGTCCCGTACGGCATCTGGACCTCGACCAGCACCTCGGGCCGGTCGGACGTCGGGAAGAACTGTTTCTTCACGACGGCCATGCCGGCGCCGGCCAGCACGAACGTGCCGATCACGATCAGCGCGACCAGCCATTTGCGCCGGATCACGGTGCCCAGCAGGCGCCGGAACCGGTTGTAGTTGGGCGTGTCATAGATGGCATGATGACCGCCTTCGACCTTGGGAATCGCCGGCAGCAGTTTCACGCCCAGGTAGGGTGTGAACACGACGGCGACGATCCACGACGTCACCAGCGCGATGCCCACGATCCAGAACATATTGCTCGTGTATTCGCCCGCCGTCGATTTCGCGAAGCCGTTCGGCATGAAGCCGATGGCCGTGACGAGGGTGCCGGACAGCATCGGGGCCGCCGTGTGGCTCCACGCATACGCGGAGGCCTGCACGCGGTCGTAGCCCTCCTCCATCTTCACGACCATCATCTCGATGGCGATGATGGCGTCGTCGACGAGCAGGCCCAGCGCGAGGATCAGGGAGCCGAGCGTGATGCGGTCGAAGTTCTTGCCCGTCACCGCCATGACGACGAACACGGCGGCCAGGGTCAGCGGCACGGCCGTCGCGACGACGAGGCCCACGCGCCAGCCCATGCTGAGGAAGCACACCACCATCACCACGAGGAGCGCCACGAAAAACTTGACCATGAATTCATCGACGGCGCCGCTGATGTTCACGGCCTGGTCGGTGACCTTCGTCAGGCTCATGCCCAGCGGGACGTCCTTGTTGACGGACGCGACCTCGGCATCCAGCGCCTTGCCCAGGTCGAGGCCGTTCCAGCCGTCGCGCATCACGACGCCCAGCAGCAGCGCGGGCTCGCCATTGTTCCGGATCAGGTAAGTGGCCGGGTCTTCGTAGCCGCGCTCCACCGTCGCGATGTCCGACAGCTTCAACGTCCGGCCCTGGCTCGCGACGGGCGTGTCGCGGATCTTCTGCAATTCGTCGTAGGCACCGTCCACGCGCACGAACACCTGCGCGCCTTTTGTGTCGATCGAACCGGCCGGCGTCAACACGTTGCGCGCGTTCAGCGCCGCGAAGATGTCCTGCGGCGCGATGCCCAGCGTGGCGAGGCGGTCGTGCGAGAACGACACGAAGATGCGCTCGGCCTGCTCGCCGATGATGTTGACCTTCTTGACCCCGGCCACGTGCAGCAGCCGCTGGCGCAGGGTCTCGGCATCGCGCACCAGCAGCCGCGCGGGCTTGCCCCTTGCCTTCAGGGCGTACAGCGCGAACGTGACGTCGGCGAATTCATCGTTCACCATCGGGCCGATGACGCCGGCGGGCAGCGTCCCCTGCGCATCCTGCAGCTTCTTGCGGGCCTGGTAGAACTGGTCGGGCACCTCGGAAGGCGGCGTGCTGTCCAGCAGCGTCACCATCGTGAACGCGAGGCCCGGCCGTGTATAGGTTTCCGCACGCTCGTAGTAGCGCAATTCCTGCATGCGCTTTTCGATCGGCTCCGCCACCTGGTCCTGCATCTCCTGGGCGGTGGCGCCGGGCCAGGCTGTCACCACCGTCAGCTGCTTCACGGTGAACGGCGGGTCTTCCGCGCGGCCCAGCTTCAGGAAGGCCAGCACGCCCGCCAGCGAGACGAGCAGGATCAAAAACAGCGTGACGGACCGTTCGCGCACGGCCAGCGCCGACAGGTTGAAGCGGCTCATCGCGGGCCTCCCGGCGCGGCGGCGGCGACCTGCCGCGGCGCGCCGCCGACGCTCGCCTTGTCGGACACCGCGTCGCGCGCCTCGGCGCGCACCTGTTCACCCTCGTGCAGCAGATGGGCGCCCAGCGCGACCACGCGGTCGCCGGCCTTCAGGTCGCCCTGCACGCGCGCCGTGTCGTCCCCGAGCGCGAGCACGGTGACGTGGCGCCACGTGACCTGCGCCGGATTGCCCGTCACGGCCCAGACGCCGCTGCCCTTGCCGGCGTCCAGGACGGCCGCGGCCGGCACCTGCAGCGCCTTCGCGGCGGCCTCGCCGTTTCCATCCAGGCGCAGGGTGACGGTCGCCCCCAGCGGCGCGTCGGCCAGCGGGCCGTCGAGCACGTATTTCGCCTCATACGTGCGCGTGAGGCGGTCGGCGGCGTCCGCAAGCTGCCTCAGCCTGGCCAGGCCGCCGCCGTTCCCGCCATACAGCGTGGCCTGTGCCCGCGTGCCGATGCGGGGGCGCACCGTCTCGGGCAGATGGACGATCGCCTCGCGCGGGCCGGCGTGCGCGAGGCGCACGACGGTCTGGCCCGCGCCGACGACCTGGCCCGGTTCCGCCAGCGTGTCGACGACGACGCCATCCGCATCCGCCACGAGCAGCGCATAGCCGGCCGCGTTGCGGGCGACGTCGTACTGCGCCTCGGCCGCGCTCAACGCCGCCTTGGCCGAGTCGGCCGCCGCCTTCAACTGTTCGTAGGCGGACGCCGACACGGCGCCCTCCGCCACCAGGTCGCGGTAGCGGGCTTCGTCGTCGCCCGCCTGGCGCGCGCGGGCGCGGGCGGCCGCGACCGACTCGGCCTGTGCCTTCGCCTGCAGGCCGAGGTCGATGGGGTCGATGCGCATCAGGGGCTGGCCCCGGTGGACGGTCTGGCCGACGTCGACGAGGCGTTGCACGACCTTGCCCGGCACGCGAAAGCCCAGGTCGCTCTGGACGCGCGCGCCGACGATGCCGGAAAAGGACAGCGAGGTCGTCGACGCGCCCTGGACGGGCGCCGTCTCGACCAGGGGCGCCGCCGTGCGGGGATCGGCAGGCGGCTTGTCGCCGCACGCGGCCAGGACGAGCGGCAGCGCGTACAGGATAGATGGTCCCCGTGAGCGAATGGACATGGGAGCTCCTTTGGTAAGAAAGCACCCATTTTTCTACTAGTGACCAAATAAGTCAATGGTCACAAAAAAGAATTTTACGGCGCGAGGCTCCTGAGGACGAGATTGGACAGGTGCAAGGTCGCGTCCTCGGCGCCGTCCAGGTTGTATTGCAGCAGCAAGGGATTGACGTAGGGTTTCATGACGAGCCAGATCGCGTTCGCCGTCTCGTCCAGCGGCGTCTTGCGTTCGAATTCGCCCGATTCGCGCCCTTCCCTGACGACCCGCGCAATGAGCTCTTCGACGTACTGCACGTACGCCTGCACCGACGGCCAGGGCTCGCGCGCCGCCGTCGCCGCGATGTCGAACAGCTTGCGGTCGCCGAAAAAGAACTGGGAGCCGGCATCGACGAAGGCCCGGAACATGCGCCGGAAGCGGTCCGAGGCGCTGGTGGCGTCCGCGATCGCGGCGTCGACGGCACGCCGCATGTCGTCGAGGCAGTTGGCACAGATGACTTCGCCGATCGCCTGCTTCGAGTCGAAAAATTTATAGATGTACGCCTTGGAGAAGCCGATCTCCTTGGCCAGGTCCGATACGGTCGTCTTTTCATAGCCGTAGCGGGCGAAGTAGTCGGCGGCGGCGGCGACGATCCGGGTACGGACGTCGTGGTCAAGCGGTCCCCGGGTCGGAGGTGCGGGCTGGGTCGTGTTGTTCATGGCATTAGCTTAACGCGTCAATCGGGAGTTTGACAAAATGTGACCAATGCGTATTATGGTCACTAGTCACAATATTTCGAAGGATACTCCATGTTCCCGATCCGCTTGCTCACGGCAGCCGCGATTGCCGTCACGGCGACAGGCTGCGCCGTCGGCCCCGACTACCGGCGTCCGGAGGCGCCCGTCCCCGACCACTACCTCGGCCAGGCCGCCGCCGCGCCGGCGCCGGCAACCGAACTGGTGGCGTGGTGGCAAGCGTTCGGCGACCCGCAACTGGCCGATTTCGTCGCGCAGGCACTGGAACGCAACCTCGACCTGGCCCAGGCCGAGGACCGGGTCGCGCAGGCACGCGCCGGGCTCGGCGCCGCCAACGCGGCGCTGCTGCCATCGGGCGCCGTCACCGGCTCCGCCGCGCGTGCGTACCAGTCGGCCGAAACCCCGCTCGGCCGCGTCCTCGCTGCCACGCCCGGCAATGACCGCTGGGGTAACGCGTATGACGCGAACGTGGCGGCCAGCTGGGAAATCGACCTGTCCGGCGGCCTGCGCCGCGGCCGCGAGGCGGCGCTGGCCGACTACCAGGCATCGAGGGCGGACGCCGTCGCCGCCCGGCTCGCCGTCGCCGCCCAGACGGCCGACATCTACATCGGCATCCGCGGCCTGCAGGCCCGCCTCGACATCGCGCAGCGCCAGGTGCAGACGCGCCGCGACCTGCTCGCCAAGGTCGGGCTGTTGTATGAAAAGGGCGTCGCGCCCGACTACCAGGTGCGCCAGACGGAAGGCGAACTGGCGCAGGCAGAGGCCAGCGTGCCCGCACTGCAGGCCGGGCTCGATGCCGCGCTGAACGCGCTGGACGTGATGCTCGGCACGCCGCCCGGCACGCATCGCGACGCGTTGCGGGCGCCGGCCGCCATCCCGGCGGTGCCGGCCATCGGCGCCATGGGTTCGCCCGCCGACCTGCTGCGGCGCCGGCCCGACCTGATCGCCGCCGAGCGCCGCGTGGCCGCCGGGAATGCGCGCATCGGCGCGGCGATGGCGGAATATTATCCGCACGTGTCGCTGAGCGCATTGCTCGGCAGCGCGACGTCCCTGTCGAGCGGCAATCTGTTCAGCGGCGGCGCCAGCCAGGGCGCGGCCATGCTCGGCGTGCGCTGGCGGCTGTTCGACTTCGGCCGGATCGACGCCCACATCGGCCAGGCCAAGGGCCGCGAGGCGGAGTCGCTCGCCGCCTACCGCCTCGCCGTGCTGCATGCGACGGAGGATGTCGAAAACGCCTTCTCGGCGCTCACCCAGCGCACGCGCCAGGCGGCCGTC
>Ga0209148_1001362_pt1 | contig 12797 bp, 12 predicted proteins | sample AraplaCol_mMF_r2_2_FD_184288 | JGI IMG/M metagenome (GOLD analysis project Ga0209148, IMG submission 184288) | Arabidopsis root microbial communities from North Carolina, USA - plate scrape CL_Col_mMF_r2 (SPAdes) (version 2) | ecosystem: Host-associated > Plants > Roots > Endosphere | place...
GGTCGATTACTCTTCCGCAGTTGCGCTTCACTTCGCTCGCTGTGGTCAGCTTGCGGCGGGACTTGCACCCGCAGGAGTGCGCCCATGCTGGGCGCACCAACAAAAAAGCCGCCGGCTTTGCAGCGGGCGGCTTTTCGTTTCGGCAGCAGCGCAAAAGCGCTGCAGATCCGATTAACGCTTCGAGAATTGCTTTGCGCGACGTGCTTTGCGCAGACCAACTTTCTTACGCTCGACTTCACGGGCGTCACGGGTGACGAAACCGGCACGTGCCAGGTCGCCCTTCAGGCCTGCGTCGTAGTCGATCAGTGCGCGGGTGATGCCGTGGCGCACTGCACCTGCCTGGCCGGACTCGCCGCCGCCATGCACGTTGACCTTGATGTCGAAACGCTCGACGTTGCCGGTCAGTTCCAGCGGTTGACGGATGACCATCAGGCCGGTTTCGCGCGAGAAGTATTCGGCGGCCGGTTTGCCGTTCACGATGATCTGGCCGGTGCCAGCTTTGATGAACACACGGGCCACTGCACTCTTGCGACGGCCGGTGCCGTAGTTGTAGTTACCGATCATGTCAGTTCCTTACTTAGATTTCGAGTGCTTTAGGTTGCTGGGCAGCGTGCGGGTGGGTGGCTTCCGCATACACTTTCAGCTTCTTGATCATTGCATAGCCCAGCGGGCCCTTCGGCAGCATGCCTTTGACGGCTTTTTCCAGGGCGCGGCCCGGGAAGCGCTGTTGCATTTTCAGGAAGTTGGTTTCGTAGATACCGCCCGGGTAGCCCGAGTGACGGTAGTACTTCTTGTCGTTGGCTTTGGTGCCGGTCACGCGCAGTTTGCCTGCGTTGACGACGACGATGAAATCACCGGTATCGACGTGCGGAGTAAATTCCGGCTTGTGTTTGCCGCGCAGTCGGAGTGCCACTTCGCTGGCAACACGTCCGAGGACTTTGTCCGTCGCGTCAATCACGTACCAATCGCGCTGGACTTCATGGCCCTTAGCGGAAAAAGTTTTCATGTTGACTTCCTAATATAGGGGTAGTAATGCTCGAATGGTGGTTCCGCGGGCGATACGACTTCGCGGACTCTGCCTTATTGTCTTTTCCCGAGCAAATGGAAAGCCCACGACTATAGCCGATATCTCACCCGACCGTCAAGCCACCTACTCTAGCGCACTGGGCTGGAGGCAACGCAATTCCCTGCAGGAACAGCCGGCCTAGACTCCCACGCTGAGTCATGCATTTTTGCAACTTTTCATTGACCGCGAAATCGATGTCAAATTAGTATGAACAGCATCGAAGAGGAGACTATTTGTTGAAATCCATCGTGTTCCTGGGCGCACTGCTGGCCACGCTCCCGGCCGCGGCGGCCACGCCCGCGACGCCGGCGCAGACGCGCAGCTGCCACCTGCCCGGCGTCGAGGAAGCCCTGCGCTGCCTGACCTTGCCCGTCCCGCTCGAACCCGGCAAGCCCGCCATCCTGAACCTGCACGTGACGATCGCCCCCGCCCTGCGCCAGGGCGCGCGGCCGGACCCGCTGTTCGTGCTGGCTGGTGGTCCCGGCGAAGCGGGCAGCGACGTTTTGCCCCTGCTGTACACCGCGTTCAAGCGCGTGCGCGCCACGCGCGACATCGTGTTCATCGACCAGCGCGGTACCGGCCTGTCCGGCAAGCTCGACTGCCCGTCCGACAGCGACGAGGATGCGCAGCTCAGCGATCTGGAGGCCGACGCCGCCCTGCGCCGCTGCATCGCGGCCAGCAAGGCACCCTTTGCCGCCTACACGACGGCCGCCGCCGCGCGCGACATCGACGCCGTGCGCCGCGCACTGGGCTTCGAACGCATCAATTTGTGGGGCGGCTCGTACGGCACCCGCCTCGCGCAAGTCTATGCGCGCGCCTTCCCTGCCGGCGTGCGCACGCTGACACTGGACGCCGTCGCCGCGCCCGACCAGGTGATCCCGGCCGGCGGCCGCGACGCCCAGGCCGCGCTCGACCAGCTGTTCGCGCAGTGCGCCAAGGATGCCGCCTGCGCCCGCGCCTACCCGAACCTGCGCGGCGAATTCGACGCCCTCGTCGGCAAGCTCGATGCCGGACCGTTGACGCTGAACCTGCCCGACCCGCGCACGGCGCGCCAGGTCGACGTCACGATGACGCGCGCGCGCCTGCTCGACACCGTGCGCAACATGCTGTATTCGCCGGCCGACGCGCGCCGCCTGCCCTTCCTCGTGCACAGCGCCGGCGAGGGCCGCTGGCAGCCGTTCGTCGCGCGCCGCAACCTGGCCGCCGACCTCGCCGCCGCAGGCTCGCCGGCCACCTTGCTGCACCTGGCCGTCGTCTGCGCCGAGGACATGCCGCGCTTTACGCCCGCGCTGGCGGCCGCGGACGCGAGCCCGTTGACGCGCACGCTGGCCGATCGCCTCAAAGGCCTGTGCCGCGCGATGAACGTGCCGGCCGTGCCGTACGTCGCACCCACGCGCATCGCCGCGCCCGTGCTGCTGCTGTCCGGCGCCCTCGACCCCGTCACGCCGCCGCGCCGCGCCGAGGACGCCGCCCGCTTCATGGCTAAAGCCCAGCTGCTGACGGCGCCCAACGTCGGCCACGGCGTGTCGCAACTCGGGTGCGCGCCGCGCCTGCTGCGCACCTTCCTCGACCGGCCCGACGCCAAAGTCGACGGCGCCTGCCTGAACGACATCCCGGCCCCGACCTTCCAGCTCGGCAGCGCCGGGCCGCAACCCTGACGAGCCCACGCACATGATCGAAGCACACGAAGTCCGCAAACAGTTCGGCGCCGTGCAGGCGCTGGGAGGCGTCAGCTTCACGGCGCGCGACGGCAATATCACCGCGCTGCTGGGCCCCAACGGCGCCGGCAAGACGACCCTGCTGCGCACCCTCGTCGGCATGCTGAAACGCGACCACGGCACGATCGCCATCGATGGCCTCGACCCGGAACGCGATCCGCTCGCCGTGCGCGCCAACATCGGCTTCCTGACCGACCAGTTCGGGCTGTACGAGCGCCTGTCCACGCGCGAATACCTCACGTATTTCGGAGAACTGAACGGCATGGACGGCACGCTGCTGCGCCGGCGCATCGACGAGGTCGCGGAAATGCTCGCGATGGACGACATCCTGGAACGGCGCAGCAAGGGCTTTTCGCAGGGCCAGCGCATCAAGGTGGCCCTCGCGCGCGCGCTGCTGCACCACCCGCGCCACCTGCTGCTGGACGAGCCCACGCGCGGCCTGGACGTGATGAGCACGCGCGCCGTGCGCCATGCGCTGTCCAGCCTGCGCGCGCAGGGCTGCTGCGTCGTGATGGCCACGCACGTGATGCAGGAAGTCAGCCATTTGTGCGACGACGTGATCGTCATCGCCAAGGGTCACACCGTGGCGCAGGGCACGCCGGCCGACCTGTGCCGGCGCACCGGCATCGCCAACCTGGAAGACGCCTTCGTGCGCCTGGTCGGCACCGACGAAGGGATCGTCGCATGACATCCACGCATCGGAAGTCCAAGTTTCTCGTGGTGTTCAAAAAAGAGTTCAAGGAATCGCTGCGCGACAAGCGCTCGCTCGGCCTGCTGGCGCTGTTCACGCTGATGTATCCGCTGCTGCTGGGCGTCCTGCTGCACCAGTGGATCGACCGTGCGACGAAGCCCGAGCGCGAAGGCATCGTGCTGGCCGTGATCGGCGGCGCCCAGGCACCTACCTTGATGGCCCAGCTGAAGCAGAAGAACATCACCGTCCACGCCACGCCGCCGCTGGACGAAGCGGCCATCGGCGAGCTGCTGCGCGCGCGCAAGGCGGCCGCCGTGCTGCGCCTGCCGGACAAATACGCCACCGACTACGAAGCGATGCGGCCGGCCCGCCTCGAGCTGTGGTTCGATTCGTCGACGGAGCAGGACGGCCGGCGCGACGTCGAGGACGTGCTGAATGCCTACGGCGCCAACGTCGCCAGCGCGCGCCTGCTGGCGCATGGCGTGTCGCCGGCCGCCTTGTCGCCGGTGCAGGTGCAGCGCTACGACACGGGCACCACGGCCGCGCGCTCGGCCGGCGTGATCGGCGGCGTGCTCGGATTTTTATTCTTCCCCGCGTTCATCTGCGGCCTGTCGGCGGCGGTGGATTCCACGGCGGGCGAGCGCGAACGCCGCTCGCTCGAAGTGCTGATGGCGCAGCCCGTGCGCACGTGGGAGCTCGTCGGCGGCAAATGGATGGCCGCCGCCGCGCTGGCCATCGTCGGCATCACGCTGGAGCTAATGCTGGCGCATGCGATCCTGTCGTGGATGCCGCTGGAAGAAATCGGCATGAGCTGGCGCGTGGGCTGGGGACGGCTGCTGCTCGTCTGCCTGGCGTCCGTGCCGCTGTCGCTGTGCGCGGCCGGCATGCAGATCGCGGTGGCGATGAACGCCCGCTCGTTCAAGGAGGCGCAGAGCGTGCTGTCGATCGTGATGCTGGTGCCGATGCTGCCGGGGCTCGCGGTGTCGATGCTGGAGCTGAAAACGGCGTCGTGGATGTACCTCGTGCCGATGCTGTCGAACCAGACCTTGCTGCGCGAGACGGCCAAGGGCGGCGATATCGGGGTCCTGCCGTTCGTGCTGACGTTCCTGTGCTCGAGCGTGGCGGCGTGGGCGGCCGTCGCGTTCGCCGCCTGGCGCATGAAGAGCGAGCGCTACGTGCTGGCCGTCTAAGGCGTCGTCAGCACGGCACGCCGCGCTGGCTTAGAATGGACGCCCTCGTCAACAATACTGCGGAGAATTCGATGGAAGTCAAAGTCAGCTGGAACGGACCGTCCGGGATGAGCTTCCGGGCCGAGACCGGTTCCGGCCACCTGGTCAACATGGATGGCGCCCCCGAGGGCGGCGGCCACAACCTGGCGCCGCGCCCGATGGAAATGGTGCTGCTGGGCACCGGTGGCTGCACCGCCTACGACGTCGTGCTGATCCTCAAGCGCAGCCGCGAGGACGTGCGCGGCTGCGACGTCACGCTGAAGGCCGAGCGCGCCGAGACGGATCCGAAGGTGTTCACGAAGATCCACTTCCACTTCATCGTCACGGGCCGCGACCTCAAGCCGGCGACCGTCGAACGGGCCGTCAACCTCTCGCACGACAAGTATTGCTCGGCGTCGATCATGCTGGCCAAGACGGCCGAGATCACGCACTCGTTCGAGATCGTCGAAGCATAACGTGACCGCAGGTCGCATTATGCCGTAGGGTGGACGGCTCCGCCGTCCACGCGGTGATACGCGCCGGTCTATCCGTCGAAAACTCACACGAAGCCGGTTTTCGCCGACGGCATGCACACGCCGCATGAACGCGTGGACGGCAGATGCGCCGCTGAAATTCATGTCGCCGGGTGCAGCCGTCCACCCTACCGGGCAATCAAATCATCAGATGTAGTAAGCCGCCGTGGTCATCACCCTGGACATGGCGCGCATCGCGGCCTTGACGGGCAAAGGCATCTCGGTCGCACCCAGGGCTTCGGCCTTGGCGCCGTGCGCGATCTCGTCGTCGCGCATCTGGGTGACGATCGCGCGCGACTTCGCGTCGTGCGGCGGCAACTGCTCCAGGTGGCTGTTCAGGTGCGCCTCGACCTGGCGCTCCGTCTCCACGACGAAACCGAGGCTGACGGCATCGCCCAGGCGCGATGCGACCGTGCCGAGCGCATAGGCCCCGGCATACCACAGCGGATTCAGCAGGCTCGGCTGGGAGCCCAGCTCGGCCAGGCGCTCGGCCGTCCAGGCCAGGTGGTCTTCTTCCTCGCGCCCGGATTGCGCGAACTGCGCGCGCATGGCGTTCGTGGACGCGCGCCGGCCCTGCGCATCGTACAGGGCCTGGGCGCACACTTCGCCCACATGGTTCACGCGCATCAGGCCCGCGCTGTGACGTTGTTCCTGGGCGTTCAACTCGCAGTCCGGGGCCGACACGCCCGGATTCGGACGCGCGGCCTTCGCCACGCCGCCCATGACGCGCAAGGCCTTGTCGAAGCCGACGATCAGGTGGTCGAGGGGATGGATGATGCGGGATGCGGTTGCCATGAGACGCCTTATTCAGCCTGGTTGTTCGATAAGCCGAATTATATGCCCTCGGGCGCCGCGCCTCCGTCCCGTGTCTTCTGCGCAAGCTTCTGCGCCTCCAGCCAATCGTGCAGCGGCCCGTCCACCTCCAGCTTCGAGATGTTCTTCGCCACCCCGAGGTTCAGTTCCAGCAGGAACGGGATCGACTCCACGGGCACCTCGGTGCAGGTGTCCGTGAACGCCGCCATGAAACGCGTGGATTGCACCACCGGCAAGACCCTCTGGCCGCTCATGAATTGCAGGATGCTCGTGATCGTGTGGCCGCCGCCGATCGTGTGGTAAATGAAACGGTTGAAGTCGCGATCCACCGTCTTGAAATCGATGGCCTCCTTCGTCATCAGCCCGGCCAGGTAGTACAGGCCGACGGCGACGCGAAACCAGTCCGTCGATTCGGCCCGGGTGCGGCCCTGGCGCGTGACGGCCAAGACCTTGTCCTTGATGAAGGTATCCATGGGGCCATTATGCCCCCGTCCGGATAGCAGCGGCAATGTTGCCAAAGTGGACAGAAAGCATGCCGTACCGTATGCTGGCCCGCATCCTGCTCCCCCTTTTCTGCACTCTGGACTTGTGAAAACGCCGTGTGTCGCACGGCTGCTGCCGCCTCGGCTCGTTTTTAATACAATGCAACAGTCATGAAATGCGTGCATTGTCACGTGCAACGGGAGTGTCCATGGAATTACAAATCCGCAACCTGTCCAAGACCTATGCCAATGGCGTGGTCGCGCTGGACAAGGTCACGCTGAGCATCCCGCCGGGGATGTTCGGCCTGCTGGGCCCGAACGGCGCCGGCAAGTCGACCCTGATGCGGATCCTTGCCACCTTGCAGGAATGCGACAGCGGTTCCGTCTTCCTGGACGACATCGACGTGCTCGACGAAAAGGACGAGGTGCGCCGCCTGCTGGGCTATCTGCCGCAGGATTTCGGCGTGTACCCGAAAGTGACCGCTTACGAACTGCTCGACCATTTCGCGCAACTGAAGGGCCTGGCGCAGCGCCACCGCCGGCGCGAAGTCGTCGACGCGCTGCTGCAGCAGACCAATCTGTTCGAGGTGCGCAACCAGAAGCTGGGCACCTTTTCCGGCGGCATGCGCCAGCGCTTCGGCATCGCCCAGGCCCTGCTCGGCGACCCGCAACTGATCATCGTCGACGAACCGACGGCCGGCCTCGACCCGCAGGAACGGGTGCGCTTCCACAACCTGCTGTCCGACATCGGCGAGGACAAGACCGTGATCCTGTCCACGCACATCGTGTCCGACGTGGCCGACCTGTGCGCCAACATGGCGATCATCAACAAGGGCCACGTGCTGCTGTGCGGCGAGCCGGTCCGCCTCATCGACGGCATCGAAGGCAAGATCTGGGCGCGCGTCGTCGCCAAGCACGACCTGCCCGCCTACCAGAAGCGCCACACCGTCATCTCCACGCGCCTGCTGTCCGGACGCACGCTGATCCACGTGGTCGCCGACCGCTATCCCGGCGACGACTTCGAGCCGATCCACCCGACCCTGGACGACGTCTACTTCGCCACCATCGCCGGCCGCCACAACGACCTGGCCGGGAATTGCTGAGGCCATGGGCGCGCTCCTCGCCATCGCCGGCTTCGAGGCCAGGCAGCGCCTGAAGCTGCTGTCGACCTGGGTGTATTTCCTGGCCTTCTTCGCGCTGGCCCTGCTGTGGATGGCCGCCGCAGGCGGCGTGTTCAAGGATGCTTTCGTGTCGTTCGGCGGCCGCGTCCTGATCAACGCGCCGCGCCAGATCGCCCTGAGCGTGGCCTTCCTCGGCTGCCTCGGCGTCATCGTCGTGGCCGCGATGATGGGACGCTCGGTCCAGCAGGACTTCGAATACGAGATGCACCACTTCTTCTTCAGCGCGCCGATCCCGAAATACGCGTACGTGTTCGGACGCTTCCTCGGCGCGCTGGCCACGCTGGCCGTCGTGTTCTCGGCGATCCTGTTCGGCACCCTGCTGGGCACCGCGCTGCCCGGCATCGATCCCGCCCGCGTCGGGCCCTATTCGGTAGCCGGCTACCTGCTTCCCTTCTTCCTCACGCTGCTGCCGAACCTGTTCATCTTCGGCGCCATCTTCTTCGTGCTCGCGGCGCTCACGCGGCGCATGCTGGCCGTGTACGTCGCCAGCGTCGTCATGCTGATCGGTTACATCGTCGCCCCGTCGCTGGCGCGCGACCTCGATTACAAGACCCTCGCGGCGCTGATCGACCCGTTCGGCACGACGGCGCTGATCCGCCTCACCGAATACTGGAGCCTCACGGAACGCAACACGCTGCAGGTCCCGTTCGAAGGCGTCTACCTGATCAACCGCGTGCTCTGGTCGCTGTTCTCGCTCGTCGCCCTGCTGCTCGGCTACTGGCGCTTCAGCTTCGTGTCGACGCCGGCGGGCCGGCGCGGCCAGGCGCGGCTGGAGGGCGACGCGGCGCCGCAGTCCGCTCCCCTCGCCGCCGACATGCACGAGGCCCCCGACTTCGCGGCGCGCAGCCTCGCCGTTCTGCTGGCGAAATCGAGCTGGCTCGCGTTCCGGGAATCCGTCAAGAACGTCTACTTCGCCGTGATCGTCCTGGCCGGCATGCTGACCCTGATCGTCAGCTCGCTCGACCTGGGCGCGATCTACGGCACGAAGACGTATCCCGTCACCTACATGGTGCTGGAACTGATCCGCGACGTGTTCGCGCTGTTCCTGCTGGTCGTCACCACGTTCTATGCCGGCGAGATGGTGTGGCGCGAGCGCGAGGCGCGCATGGGACAGATGCTGGACGCGCTACCCGTCCCCAGTTGGCTGCCGCTGGCCGCCAAGACCATCGCCCTCGTCGGCCTGCAGGCCCTGTTGCTGCTGGCCGCGATGCTGTGCGGGATGGGCATCCAGCTGGCGCACGGCTACGTGACCCTGGAGCCGGGCCTGTACCTGACTACGCTGTTCGGCATCCTGCTGCCCCGCTACGTGCTGCTGGCCGTGCTGGCGATCGCCGCCCAGGCCATCCTGAACCACAAATACCTCGCCTACTTCGCGCTGGTGACCTATTACGTGGCCACGCTGTTCCTCGGCGGCTTCGGCCTCGACCACCCGATGCTCGTGTACGGCGCACTGCCGGACGTGACCTATTCGGCCATGAACGGCTTCGGCCACTTCCTGGCGCTGCAGCGCGCGCTGCAGGTCTACTGGGGCGGCGCGGCCATCGTCCTGTTCACCACCGCGCTGGTGCTGTGGCCGCGCGGCGTGAGCGACAGCTTCGCCGAACGCCTGCAACTGGCACGGCGGCGCCTCACGCCCGGCGTGCTGGGCGCGTTCGCGGCCGGCATCCTGATCTTCGCCGCCAGCGGCGCCCTGCTGTGGTACAACCTCGTGCACCTGGGCGCCTACCAGACGGCCTGGCACAAGGAGCAGGCGCGCGCCGACTACGAGCTGCGCTACAAGCGCTACGCCAAGCTGCCGCAGCCGCGCATCACCGACGTCGGCCTGCAGGTCGACATCGATCCCGCCACGCGTACCCTCAAGGTGCACGGCTTCTACCAATTGGAAAACCGCACGGGCGCGCCGGTCCGCGACGTCGTGCTGTTCCAGAAGCCCGGCCCGGTGCTGCATCCGCGCTTCGCGCAGGCGGCGCGGCTGCTGCGCGCCGATCCGGAGCACGGCTTTTATCACTACCTGCTCGCGTCGCCCCTGCAGCCGGGCGCGCGCATGGCGCTGGAATTCGACCTGCTGGACGCCCCCGGCGGCGTCCTTGGCCTGGGCCGCGACACGGCGGTCGTCGGCAACGGCACCTTCTTCAGCAACGAGATCCTGCCGCACATCGGCTACCAGCCCACGTACGAACTGGAGGACGACCGCGACCGCAAGCGCCACGGCCTCGCGCCGCGCGAACGCATGGCCGCGCGCGAGGACGAGCGCGCGCGCGCCAACAACTACATCGCCAACGACGCCGACTGGATCCGCTTCGACGCCGTCGTCAGCACGTGCCCGGAGCAGACGGTCGTCGCGCCGGGCACGCTGGAACAGGAGTGGATGAGCGGCGGCCGGCGCTGGTTCCATTACAAGGCCGACAAGCCCGTGCTGAACTTCTACACGTTCCAGTCGGCCCGCTACGAAGTGCGTCACGACCGCTGGCAGGACGTGACGATCGACGTCTACTACCAACCCGGCCACGAATTCAACGTCGACCGCATGATCCGCGGCGCCAAGGCGGCCCTCGAATACGGCTCGAAGCACTTCAGCCCCTACCAGAACCGCGAGTTGCGCATCGCCGAATTCCCCCGCTACGCCTCGTACGCGCAGGCGGCGCCCGGCACGATCCCGTTCTCGGAAAGCGTGGGCTTCATCGCCAAGGTGGATCCGGAGTCGCGCAAGGACATCGATTACCCGTATTACATCAGCGCGCACGAGGTAGGCCACCAGTGGTGGGCGCACCAGATCGTCGGCGCCGACAGCCGCGGCGCGACCGTGTTGTCGGAAAGCCTCGCCGAATACACGGCGCTGATGACGATGAAGAACACGCTGGGGTCCGCCAGGATGCGGCGCTTCCTGCGCTACGACCTGGAGGAATACCTGATGGGCCGGGCGCGCGAGAACAAGAAGGAACTGCCGCTCGCGCAGAACGAAAACCAGAGCTACATCCACTACCACAAGGGCAGCCTCGCGATGTATCTGCTGCAGGACATGGTGGGCGAGGAGGCCGTCAATGGCGTGCTGCACGGCCTGCTGCTGGAGTACGCGTTCAAGGGGCCGCCGTATCCGACCGTGGCAACGCTGGTCGACCGGCTGCGCGCCGTCACGCCGCCGGACAAGGCCTACCTGATCGACGACCTGTTCGAATCCATCGTCCTGTACGAAAACCACGCCGACAGCGCCACGGCGCAGCGCCGGCCGGACGGCAGGTACGCGGTCGAGATCCGCGCCACGGCGGGCAAGGTGCGCGCCGGCGACCAGGGCGAAGAGAAGGCCGTGCCGCTGCACGACTACATCGAATTCGGCGTCGACGACGCGGACGGCAACCCGCTCGCGCGCGAACGCCGGCTCGTGACGCAGGCCGACCAGCGCATCGTGCTGGTGGTCGACGGCCGCCCGGCGCGGGCCGGCATCGACCCGGACAACAAGCTGATCGACAGGAAGCCAACAGACAATATGCAGCCAGTCGACATGCACTGAACTTCACGTTATGATCTGGTCACAAAACCCTGCTAGGAGACACCTAATGTCCAACGCCAACGTCGCCGAACTGGCCGCCCAGATCCAGCAACTGGCCCCCGAGGACAGACATGAGCTGTTGCGTCTGCTGATGGTGGACAGCGACGACGACGGCCAGGATGCCGACGAAGCCTGGCGCAACGAAATCGTGCGCCGCGTGAAGGCGATCCGCAACGGCGAGGCGGCCATCCGGGCGCTGCAGGAGGATTGGCAGGAATAAGTGGCGGCTGTGCCGCAGCCACCCCAACGACAACGCGATGCCACCGGCTCGCGTTTTTTGTTTGTGCAAGCCCGCGCGGGCTCAGGCGTCGACGCCGGCCGCGAATCCCGCGGCGCCCGGCCACACCGTCTCGAGCTCCATGCCGATCGAACGCGCCAGCCCGTCCAGGTCGGGGAACAGGGTCGCGTTCGTAATATTCATGCGGTAGAGCGCCTTCATCGCCTCTTCGCGCATCGACAGGGGCAGCACGATCTTTTTCAGCAGCGAGCCCTGTTCGCCGTAATGCAGCAGGATCTCGTCCAGGGGCTTGTCCAGCATGCCGGGCACCACGAGCGTGCCGGACTGCGCCACGAGCCGGCGGTCCATCTCGGTCGGCTCGCCGGTCCAGATGATCGTATTCGTGTTCGGCTGGAACAGCCGGGCAAAATTGCCCGGCACGCGCGGGTCGATGCGGTCGCGGTCCATCTCGGGATAGCCGCGCGGGGTGGCCCCCCACAGGCGCGGCGTGTTGAGGGCGTACACGGCCGCGTCGCACGTCGCCCGTTCGAGCGCGAAGAACACTGCCACGAACGGCGATTTAGTGAAGTCCAGCAGGCGCGTCGGCGCGCCGTGGTGCTGCATCAGCGCCAGGCAACGCAATGGATTGTCCAGCACGGTCGGGTCGCCGAGGTAGTTGTGCGCCTTGCGGCGGAAGATGCGGATTGCCCTTTCCTCGCGCAGGCGCCAGCTCGGCTTGTCGGGCAGGTAGGCATTCAGGTAGCGTGACAGCGAGGTGTACAACGGCCAGCGCGCGTCCTGCTGGCCGCGGAAAGCCCAACCGTCCAGCGCCGCGCTCAGCGACATGAATTCGTTCCAGGTAGAAACGACTACGTCTTCCATGCTCTCTCCTCGCTGCATTCAGGCCGCCAGCCTCCTCTGCGACGCAGTGTACAGGGTCGCGCTGCGACGCGCATCGGCATCGAGCCGGAACGTGCTGACGAGCTGCGCCAGGCGCGCCGCGCGCTCGCGTAGCGCCGCCGCGGCCACCGCGGCCTGTTCGACCAGCGCCGCATTTTGCTGGGTGGTCGCGTCCATCTGCATCACCGCCTCGTTCACCTGCACCAGTCCATCGCTCTGTTCCGCGCTGGCCGCCGCGATCTCGCTGATCGTCCCCGCCACCTGGGCCACGCTGGCGACCACGTCCTCCATTGTCGCGCCGGCCTGTCGCGCGAGCCTGCCGCCGCCGGCCACGCTCGCGCCGGATTCATCGATGAGCCCCTTGATGTCGCGCGCGGCCGCCGCGGCGCGCTGGGCCAGCGTCCGCACCTCGGCCGCGACGACCGCAAAGCCACGGCCCTG
>Ga0209148_1001363_pt1 | contig 12779 bp, 2 predicted proteins | sample AraplaCol_mMF_r2_2_FD_184288 | JGI IMG/M metagenome (GOLD analysis project Ga0209148, IMG submission 184288) | Arabidopsis root microbial communities from North Carolina, USA - plate scrape CL_Col_mMF_r2 (SPAdes) (version 2) | ecosystem: Host-associated > Plants > Roots > Endosphere | place: USA...
CCCCCGTTGCCTTACCGGCGACGCCACCGGCCATGCGGCCGGCTCCTGACGCACGCGCTTTAGTGAAACGTGAAGAGCTTCGCGCGACTCTGCCCCTTCCGCGTGCGGAAGGCGGCGAAGTCGTCCCTGTTGCTGAACTGCAGATAGATGTTTTCGCGCTGCACGGTCGCAAACGACTGGCCGGGGGCCAGTCCAAACGAGTGACCCGGATAGATGCGCGTCGTTTCGCCGATCTCCCGGCGGATGCGACCCAGACTGTCGTACATACGCAGCGCAGCACCTACATCGGGGCAGATGCCGCAGCCCTCCGCAAACAATACGTCGCCTGTGAACAGGTCGTCGTCCACGCGGTAGCACATGCATCCGGGTGTGTGCCCAGGCGTAAGCATGGGGCGGATCGTCATCGACCCGACATGAAACGGCGTCTCGTCGATGGCGACGAGTCCGGGGGCGTGGTAGCCGGACCAGGCGATCTCTTCCTTCGACATCCACAACGGGCAGCCGAAGCGTTCGCCCAGTGACGCTGCAAGGTCGATGTGATCGGGGTGCGAGTGGGTAAGCAGGATACCGGCGACGCGCGCTCCGGCGTCGACCACCGCGCCGACGACCACGTCCGCCTGCCAGGACGGATCGACAAGCACAGCCTGACGGGTCGCCACATCGACGACGACGTAGTTGTAGTTGGTCATGCTGCCACGCGTGGTACGAAGCACCACGACACGCGTCCGGCTGGTCGCGACAGGCGCCACGACCGCACAGGGCGAGTCTCCGCTCATATCCATTCCCCCTTCGCCACGGCGCATGCCGTACCGAGACTCCTTCGCAGCGGCATTCCCCCTAGCCACTGTGGGCACCACCGGCTCATGGAACCGGCAACCGTTGACCTTCGAAGTAGAATCAATTCGCGATGCGGCGTCAATACGAATTTTTGCCGATACCGACGCATGCTGCATAGCATCAACATGCCAGTTCGACGTCATAGGCCTCGATCCACTCGGCGACCGACAGCACCCGCTCCATGTCCGCGCGCTGATAGTGCAATGAACGATCGCCGTTCATCGGCCGAGTGGTCATCCGCCGCACCGTGCGCTCGTCGAACAAGGGACGCGCCGGATGATTCGGCGTATCGAGAAACGCAGCCACCCTGGCGCGTAGCGCACGCTCGTACGCAGGGTCTTGTGTCGACGGGTAAGGACTCTTTGTGCGCTCCACGATCGATCGTGGCAGGCGCTGCTCCACCGCCGCACGCAATACGCTCTTTTCCCTTCCATCGAACGCTTTCATATCCCAGGGAATGTTGAACACGTAATCGACCAGGGCGCTGTCGCAGAATGGCACGCGCACTTCGAGGCCTACCGCCATGCTCATCCGATCCTTCCGATCGAGCATGAACTGGAGGAAGCGCGACATGTGCAGATAGGAGAACTCGCGCATGCGGGCATCGTGTGCCGGCTCCCCATCCAGCCGTGGCACCTCGGCCATCGCACTCGCGTAGCTGTCTGCCTGGAACTCCTTCAGCCGCAGCCGCTCGCGCAGCCCGCGATCCAGGATGTCGCCACCGTGAAACACGCTGCCGGTCATGGTGAGCCACGGGAACATGCGGGCTTGATGCACGGCGGGCTGATGGAACCACGCGTAGCCTCCGAAGATCTCGTCGGCCGACTCGCCGGACAGGGCCACCGTCGATTCCTTCCTGACCTCCCGGAACAGCCGATAGAGCGAGGAGCACATGTCGCCCGAAAGATTCAGCGGCAGGTCGCTTGCGTGGAGTACCGTGCGATTCAGCGAGCCTTCGGCCAGCTCGCTGCTGTCCAGCACGATGTCCGTATGGTCGCAGCCGACATGACGAACGAAGTCACGCACGAAAGGCGCGTCATGCGACTTGTGCGGACCATCGTCCGCAAAGTCGTCGGACTGACCGACGAAGTCGACCGAGAACGTTCGCATCGGCTGCCCTTGTGCAACCGTCGCCGCATGCGCAATGGCTGTGATGGCGGACGAATCCAGACCGCCCGAAAGAAGCGTACACAACGGTACGTCGCTGACGATCTGCTGACGTACTGCGCTCTCCAGCAACTCCCCAACCCGTGCAATGGTCGCGGGGAGGTCGTCTTCGTGCGGCCGTGCCTCGAACCGCCAGAAGCGATCGGCCCGCATTCCCTCGCGGTCGAAGCGCAGCATCTCCCCGGGTTTCACCTCGTGGATATCCGCATAGGGCGTCCGCCCCGGCGTGCGCGCCAGCACGAAAATCTCGCGCAGACCATCCTCGTTGGTACGCGCGCGTACGTCCGGATGAGCCAACAACGCCTTCGGTTCAGAGCCGAACACGACCCCGTTGCCGATGCGCTGGTAATAGAGCGGCTTGACGCCCAGAAAGTCTCTCGCCAGCAGCAGCTGCTGGCGTCGCGCGTCCCACACTGCAAAGGCAAACATGCCTTCCAGTCGGCGGACCACGCCCTCCTCCCATTGGAGATAACCGCGGAGTACGACCTCCGTATCGCAGCGCGTCGTGAAGCGATGGCCGAGGGCTTCCAACTCCGCGCGCAGTGCGGCGAAATTGTAGATCTCCCCGTTATAGCTGAGCGCCACGGTGGTGTCCGTGCCGCCATCGTGCACCATGGGCTGCACGCCGCCAGCGAGATCGATCACGGCCAGGCGACGATGGCCCAGGCCGACGTGCTTATCCACCCAGACGCCCTGCCCGTCAGGTCCACGCGCCGCCAACGTTACCGTCATGGCCTCGACGACGTGCCGCCGGTCTCTTATGTCCTGGCTGAAATCAAGCCATCCCGCGATACCGCACATCCTGCGTCTCCTTTGCCAGGCGTTGGTTGGATTGCGAACTGCCGCTTGGCGGCGTGCGCGACCGGAGTTTCAATGTGATACCGCGTAGCGTTGCGATGACGCCGCCTTGTTCATCCAGCACGCTCGCATGGATCGATGCCGGCTCACCCTCGGCGCGTTCGACCAGCACGTGGCACTGCCGCGGCAGACCGCGATAGAGGCCAAGTTCACGGATGCCGGCGATCTCCAAGTCGGCGGAAGGATCGTCGCGATCCACCCACGCGGTCACCGTGTCCGCAATCGCGCCAAACAACGACGGCTGCATGACGAAACGTTCGTCGGCCCCGCGGTCGTCGGCCGACATGACGATGCGTGCCAGGGCGAAAGCGCCGCTCATCCACAACGCATCGATGCCCGCGTGCGCAGGTGCCATGCCGTGGCATCCGAGACGCGCATCCATGGCCGCACGCGACAGGGGATGTGCACGGCTGCGCAACGAGCGCAGGTCGTAACGCGGCAAGGTATCGGCTGGCTCGACCGTGGTCGGCAGCAGCATGCCGGACGCAAAGCAGCGAGACGTATCGCCGGGACCGTCGCCAATGCGGAAGCGGATGCCTTCGCCTTCGTACTCGAGCACCGTCCGCACGAGATGCAGATCGCGCTCCAGCGTCAGCATGTCCGGGAAGGCGACGTCGCGCAGCGTGGCGACGCGGCGTTCGCCGGCAAGGGTGCCGCATGCGGTGGCGATTTCCAGCAGCGCAGGCATCGATAGAACGGGCACGTCGTCGCGCAGCGTCGTCAACGGCGCTACCTCGTCCGCCTTGAGCCAGGAATCGAATGCGGTCTGGCGTAGCGTCGAGGCGTTGTAAGACACCCACGGATGCAAGCGCTCCTCGACCGACGGCACCGCGGCGACATCGGGCAGCGGCGCGGAACGCGCGATCCAATGCGATGTCGGCGCAAACGGATACCCCGGCATACCGACGGGCAGCGCGACCCGTCCGCGTACGCGGGGCACCCATGCGCCCGCAAGCCATGCAGCGATCACGGCCTCTGCCTGATCCGGCACGGTACCTTCCACAGGCGCAGCGGCGGCAGCGCGTGCGTTCACGGATGCGACCTGTACGCGCGATGGGGAGCCCTCCACCCACGCCGCGAGTTCGCGCGCTACGTCGACGGCGGTCACTCCACCGACGGCGAGCCGAACAGGCATGGCTTCGCGTCGGGACACGGCTTCGCAGATCGCGCCCAGGGGTTCCGATGCATTCGTCATCCAGTGCGCAAACGCTGCTGCGTATGCGCGGAGACGATCCTCGTCCACCGCCGACAGCAGGAATGCGTGCGTCCGCCTCTCGTCGAAGGCCTTAGACGCAGGCGAGGGTGGCGGGTCTTCCAGCACGATGCACGCATTGACGCCGCCCGCGCCGAACGCATTGACCAGTGCTCTACGCGGGCGTTGGGCCGGTGCAGGCCAGTGGCTGCCTGCATGCTGCAAGACCACCGCAGCCGCTGGGGCATCCGTGCGTGCGTGCAAGGTCGGCACGAAGCGACCATGACGCATCTGCAACAGCACCTTAGCGAGGGACGACATGCCGGCTGCTGCTTCGAGGTGACCGATGTTGCTCTTGACGCAGCCGAGGGACGCAGGAGCGGTACGCGTGGCGGACCCGCCCAGCACCTGCTCCAGCGCGCGCAGTTCGATCTCGTCACCCAGCGGCGTGCCGGTGCCGTGACCTTCGACGCAGTCGATCGAGTCGGGATCGATCTGGCCTGCGGCCAGCACACGGCGGATGAGCGAAGCCTGGGCATTCGGGTTCGGTGCGGCATAGCCGTTGCCCCGCCCGGCATGTTCGAAGCCCGTCGCCGCCAGCACGCCATGGATGCGGTCGCCATCGGCGAGCGCGTCCGAGAGGCGCTTCAGAATCACGGTCGCTACCCCCTCGCCGGGCACGAATCCGTCGTCACCCGCACCGAAGCTACGCGTAGCGCCATGCTTGGCGAGCATGCCACGCTGGCTCAGCGAGAGGTATTTCAATGGATGCAGATACAGGTTAACTGCACCGGCGACCGCTACCGCGCACTCCCCGCGGCGCAGGCTTTCACTAGCCAGATGCAAGCCGACCAGCGCGGACGAGCACGCCGTATCGACCGGCATGCTCGGGCCACGGAAGTCGAACAGATAGGACACCCGATTGGCAATCGACCAAGGCAGGGACGTGGGCGTCTGCATGACGCCGTCGCGTCGGGCACTCTCCGCAAGCAAGGCATACGACTGCGTCGTGGTGCCCACGAACACGCCGACGTTCGCACCCTTGTCTCGCGGGTACGCCTGCCGAAGTCCCTGACGGGTGTAGCCGGCGTCTTCCAACGCATGCCATACCGACTCGACGAACAGGCGTTCCTGCGGGTCCATCACCGCCGCCTCATCGGCGGGAATGCGGAAGAACGCGGCGTCGAAATGTTCGACGTCGGGGATGAATCCGCCATGGCGACAACCGATGCGCCCGCGCGCCGCCGCATCGGGCGACGCGTCGTACCACGCCTCCGCGTCCCAGCGCGATGCGGGAACGGGAACGATCGCCTCGCGACCGGCCTCCAGTGTCTGCCAGAACGCATCCAGGTCCGCGCCGCCCGGGAAACGCCCGTGGATGCCCACGATGGCAATCTTCTCCTGGGCGTCGTCGTTGCGCGCCGCGGGAAGGATCGCGACATGCGATGGCGCGGCGACCGCAGTGGCCATGGTGTGCTGTGGCGCGTGGCGCACGAGATACGCTGCCGCGGCACCCACCGTTTCCTGTTCGTAGAACAGTGTCTGCGGTACGTCGCCGGCAAAGCTCCGCAGGTGAGCGGTCAGTCGGCCGATCGCCACGGAATCGAGACCCAGGGCATCGAAACGATCGTTCTCGGTGATCGCCGCCATCGGCACGCCGGTTTCCTCGGCGACCAGTTCGCGAACGCGCGCAAGCATGTCGAACGACGCTGCCGGTGCCGGGGGCACGTGCGCCTGCGGCGTCACCGCAGCCGAAGGAACGTGAGGCGTCGCAGTCGCATGGGCCAGGCGAGCGAGATCGCCATGAAGAGGCACGACCATGTGCTCTCCAGCACGCAAGGCCGCGTGGAAATGGCGCAGGCCTTCGGCGGTAGGCAACGCGGCAATGCCGTTGCGACGAAGCAGCCGCTGCGCCTGCGCCGCGTCCACCCGCATGCCACCGTGTTCCCATAACGGCCACGCGATGCTGATCGTGCGACCGTTACGTAGCCCCTGGTCGCGCCACGCCTCGCGCTGCGCGGCAAAGGCATCGAGGAACCGATTGGCATAAGCGTAGTCGGCCTGCCCAGGGTTACCGTTCACGCCGGCCATGGACGAGAACAGCACGAACAGATCCAGATCGAGATGACGGGTCGCGGCATCGAGCGCGAGCGTCCCGTCGATCTTTGCGCGCGTGACGTCGAAGAACGCATCGGCGTCCTTGTGCAGGAGCGCACCGTCGCGGCGCGTTCCTGCAGCGTGAATCACGCCATGCAGGGCGCCGAACCGCTGCCTCACCTGATCGAGCAACGCTTCGACAGCGGCGGGATCGCTGACGTCGATGCTGGCGTACGCCACCTCACCCCCTTCGGCAGCCATACGGGCCAGCTCACGCTCGCCCTCTTGGCCGAGCGACGAGCGCCCGACCAGCATCACGCGTGCCTGGCAGCGGCGCATCAGATCGCTGGCGACGATCCGACCGAGTCCGCCCAAACCACCCGTCACCAGGTAGGTGCCGCCGTGCCGGATAGGCGAGAGCAACGAGGCCTCGCCAACGCCGGGCTCCACGCGTGCAACGCGTAGCGCGCGTTGCCAGGAACCATCGCTGCCGTGACGCGTATAGCGGACTTCGGCCGTCGGCGCCGTCGCCGCGGCCGCCTCGTCGAGGGCCAGACGCGTCCGTTCGTCGGCCGTGGCGGAAACGCCAGCGGCCATCGTCAGCGTGACGGTGCGCCACGAGGGCTGCTCCAGCGCGAGCGTACGGAGCAACCCGGCAAGCGCTTCCTGCAACGGTGCACCTTCGTCGACGATCGCGACCAGCGTAGCAGCCTGTCCTGCCTCCAGCATGGCGCGCACGAGAAGCATCAGAGCCAGCGCGTCGTCTCGTTCGTCCGTGGCTCGCCAGAGCACGTGGGTCGGCACGCCACCACTGGTGGCGAGACGCTGTACGAAGACGCGCATGGCATCGAGATCCGCGTGCCGATCCTGCAGGCGCACGATACGGCCCGGTGCGGGCTGCATGTTCGCCGCCGCAGCGATGGCAGCGTCCGTGTCGGCCACCAGCACCGAGGAGACCGACGCGGACGCAAGCCGCGACGTCTCGGCCCAATGCCGCAGCAGACGCCCCGAGGCCGCCGGAAGGCCGGCGCCGTCGTCGGCCTTCTCAGGTCCGATCCAGCAACGCTGCCGCTGGAACGGATAGGTGGGAAGCGAAAGCCGCCGCGGACGCCGATCGCTGTGCAGCGGCGTCCAGTCCAGCGCGATGCCAAGCACCCACAGATGAACCAGTCGAGCCAGATCGCGGCGCGCGACGAGTTCACCGACGAAACGCCGCCCGACCTCGCCTTCCACCAGTCGCTGCGCATAAGGAGGGATCTGGCTCGCATGACCTACGATCAGCCCGTCGTCTCCGCTCGAAAGCGGTGCGTCCGGCGAGGCGAAACGCGCGTCGGCCCATGCGTGCAGACGCATGGCAGCGTCGCGGCGGTCGGCGGCCACGAGCCCTAGGCGCGCGTCCATCGCCGTGCGCCCTACCTGCAGCGTGTACGCGATATCGTGCATGTCGCCATCGGCCGCGTCATCGAGGAACGTGGCGAGGCGACGCGCCTGCTGGGCCAACGCCACCGGGTCCCGCGCGGACAACACAAGGGCGACGGGGCCCTCCGCTGTAGCCGGCGATACCGTGTCGCGCCATTCCTCGATCACCACGTGCGCATTGCCGCCGCCCGCGCCGAACGAGCTGACGCCTGCCCGACGAGGCTGCTGCGCATCGGCATGCCACACCTCGGCGCGCCGCTGAACCTGGAACGGCGTGCTCGCGAACGCGATGTTGGGATTGAGTACATCGGCATGCAGCGTCGGCACGAGTTCGCCGTGACGCAGTTGCAACAGCACCTTCGTGACCGCTGCGATGCCCGCCGCCGCTTCGAGGTGACCTATGTTCGACTTCACCGAGCCGACGGCGCAGCCCTTCGATGATCCGCCGCGCGCGGCAAACGCGCGTGCGAGACCGGTGATCTCGATCGGATCGCCCAGTGCGGTGCCGGTACCGTGCGCCTCGATGTAGGACACCGTGTCGGCCGCCACGCCTGCGCTCGTGAAGGCCGCTTCGATCACCTCCGCCTGCGCCACCGGGTTCGGCACGGTGTAGCCGCTGCTCTTGCCGCCGTGGTTGAGCGCACTGGCGCGCACGATGCCGTAGACGTGATCGCCGTCGCGCAGCGCCTGATCCAGCGGTTTCAGGAACACGGCGCCCACGCCCTCGCCGGGCACATAACCGTCGCCCCCTGCACCGAAGCTGCGGCAACGACCGTCCGTGGCCGCGAACCGCCCCTGGCTCAGGGTGAGGTACTTGTGCGGATGCACATTGGCATTGACGCCACCTGCAATGGCGGCATCGATCTTGCCGTGCCGGATCTCCTCGCAGGCGAGGTGCAGCGCAGTGAGCGACGACGAGCACATGGTGTCCACCGCCATGCTCGGCCCACGCAGATCGAGCAGCCAGGACACACGATTGGCAATCGACGCATACGACGAACTCGGCACGCCCTGCCCCGCGGCGAGCGCCTCGGCGCCGTAGAGTTCGTACTGACCCCACATCACGCCGACGAACACGCCGGTACGGCTGCCCGCGACGGCGGAGCGCGCGTAACCGGCGTCCTCCACTGCCTGCCACGCTGTCTCGAGGAACAGCCGTTCCTGCGGATCCAACAACGCGGCTTCCTTGGGCGATATACCGAAGAACAGTGGATCGAAACGGTCGATCTCGTCGAGGAAGCCACCCCAGCGGGTATACGTGGTGCCGGGCTTGCCCGGTTCGGCGTCGAAGTAACGGGCGACGTCCCAGCGATCCGGGGGCACGTCGGTGATGCAGTCGCGGCCCTCGCGCAGGTTGTTCCAGAACGTCACCAGGTCGGGGGCCATGGGATAGCGCCCCGCAAGGCCGACGATGGCAACGTCGCGTTCGCGCGGCGCCGCGGGGCTCGCGATGCCTGCGAAGCGACGCCCGCTGAGAGCCGTAGCCACCATGGGACTCGGCGCAGCGACGGGTCGTGCGGCACCTGCTTCGGTAGACGGAAATGCCGAAGGCTTCGCAGCAAGCAGGAAACTCGCCAGGCTGCGTAATGTGCGGTGCTCGTAGAAAAGCGTCTTCGACAGTTCGCCGAAGGTCTTTTCCAGTTCGGAGACGAGACGAACCGCCAGGATGGAATCCAGGCCATAGTCCTCGAACGGCGTGGCGGGGTCGATCGACGACGCCGGCATCTTCAGGGTCGCAGCCAGTCGGACCCGCAGGACATCCTCGGCGCGCTCCTGTGCCGTAGCCGAGCTTTCGGGAACGATGGCCGACGCAGGAAGCGGCGCCGCCTTTGGCGCTGCCTCGCGCGTCAGCGCAGCCACAGTCCGGCGCAGCCGCGCCACGTCGCCGCCCAGTACCGCGACATGCGGCGCGTCGCTCGCGATCACGGCGTGCAGCACGGCCAGTGCGCGTTCGCTGTCCAGCGCACGCATACCCGTGGTCCGTGCAAGCATGTCGAGGCGGTGCGCATCTGGACGCATCCCGCCTTCGGCCCACAGCGGCCAGCCGATCGATACGCTGCGTCCATGCCGCTCGCCCGCGGCAACGCGACGTGCACGCTCAGCGGCGAACCCGTCCATATAACCATTGGCCGCGGCGTAGTCGGCCTGCCCCACGTTGCCGAAGGCACCGGCAACGGAAGAAAAGAGGACGAACATATCCAGCGCCACGTCGCGCGTCGCGTCGTCGAGATGGCGCGTACCGCTCACCTTGGGCCGGAGCAACGCCTTGAATTCGTCGCGGGTTTTGCCTGCCAGTGGGCCGTCATCCGTCGCGCCGGCCAGATGCAGCACACCGTCCAACCGACCCTGCTCCGCCAAGATGGACGCCACCAGACGCCGCACGTCGTGCGCATTTTCGAGATCGAGCTGACGGTAGAGAACGCCCCCCGGCGCAACGGAAAGTGCTGCCGTCGCCTCAGCGTGCGCCGCATCGGGCGCAGCACGCCCGGTGACAACGACCTGCGCACCTGCGCTGGTGAGATCGCGCGCGACCAGCCGACCGATGCCGCCCAGTCCACCGGTCACGAGGTAGACGCCGCCGCGACGGATACTCACCGATGCCTTCGTCTCAAGCGCCTGCTCGGTCCACGTGCGATGCCGCCAGCTTCCGTCGGCGTCGATGCGCACGTGCACATGCCCCGCGCGAGCGGCCACTGCCGCCGCCGCGAACGCGCGCCCTGCGGTACGAACGTCGATCACGCACGGGGAAAGCTCCGGATGTTCCATCCCTACGGTGGCAAGCAAGGCCGCCAGCGCCGCGACGCACGCGTCGTCGACGCCGGCAAGACATGCGATGCGCAAGGCCGGCGGCGAATCCATGGCGGCAAGCCGCTGGACAGTTACGAGGATATGGGCGAGCAGACCTTCGGCATCGTCCGATGCAGGAACGTCCAGTCGTTCGACGCTCGTTGCGCCCAGCGACTCCACGAAGGTTTCCGCGAGGTCGGACGGAGCGATAACGCACCAGTGCTCTCTTCCGTTCGTGACCTCGGAAGTATCGAGGGGCGGGACCGACCACGACGGCACGAAGGCGACGACGCTGTCCACTGAGGTGTCGTCGGGCACGCGCCGTACTGCAAGGCCCTCGATACGAACGCATGGACGGCCGTGGCGATCCACGATGTCGATATCGAAGCGCTGTTGTGTCGCGTCGTCCTCGGCAAGCCGACGCACCCAGGCGACCATCTCGCCGGCACAAGGCGCAGCCACCACGATACGACGGGCCGCAAAGGGCAGCCATGCGCCCGCTGCGCTGTCCAGCAGCGCGATGCACGATTGCAGCGCGCCGTCGATGAGTTCCGGTGCCAGGCTCTGTTCGCCCGGCAGCCCATGCCCACTATCGAGTTGCGCAAGCAACTCGTCCGCACCGCGCGCAACGTGGCGGAGCGTGCGATGTTCCGGCCCGTAGATCAGGCCCATCGCTTCGAAACGCGCGTACAAGGTCTCGACGTCGGCGTCGCTACCGGTCATGCGCGCCTTTAGCACCGGCAGGTCCGGCCCATCGAGTGCGCCGTTCGCCAAGCGGGCGCGCAACCTCGCATGGCTGCGTATCGCGTCGCCGTCGACGCTTGCGATGGCAACGTCCACCTCACCGGCATCACCCAGCGACAGGTCGATGTCGACGTCCACCTCGCGATCGACGAACAGCGGTTCAGCCCACACCACGTCTTCGAGTGCGACGAGCTGCGCACCCGCGCGCGCCTCGGCCGGCATCGCCCGATCGATGGCGGCATGCGCCATGCCGATCCACGCCGCCGCGGGCATCAGCGGGCGCGTAACGCCCCCACGCTTGTAGCGATGCGCCCGCAGGAACGATTCGTCGCCACGGAACGTCGAGCGGAACGCCTGCCGTCCAAGGTCCGACACGTTCTCGTGCAACAACGGATGCAACCGCGATGCCCCCGGTGCCACGTCGGCCTTTGGCAGATCGAGCCAATAGCGCTCGCGGGCAAACGGATACGTCGGCAGGCTCGTCTTCGGCAGCGTCCGTCCGCCATGCAGTGCGGACCAGGGGATCTCCACCCCGCGTACCCAGGCCTGCGCCACGCGCTCCAACCGTCCCGCACTCGCCCAGCGCGCCACCGCGTCACGCAGCTCCGCGTCTTCGGCAAACCACGCCACCGCGTCACGATGCTGTTGCGCCTGACCGGCGAACAGGCCTTCCGTCTCCTCGCTTTCCAGGTACGCACGCAACTGCGCGATCGCACCCGGCACGTCCGCGGCCACGCACGCCAGTCGCTCGTTCATCGGCTCACGGCCGACCTGCAGCGTCCAGGCCACCGAGGCCAGGGCCGCCGGGCGATCTTCCAGGTAGGTCAGCAGATCGCTCACGCGACCACGCAGGGCCTCCGCGGTGCGACCGGACAACACCAGTACCACCGGACCTTCCGGCAGCGCCGTCGCGGTCGCTTCGTACGCCTCCACCACCATGTGCGCGTTCGACCCGCCCGCGCCGAACGACGACAGGCCCGCCATCCGCGGCGCCCGGCGTCCCTCGACGACCGGCGCCTCCCACGCCCGCAGCGTCTGATTCACCGTGAACGGACTCGACGCAAAGTCGATATGCGGATTCAGCCGGGCCGAGTGCAGCGAGGGCACCACCTGACCATGGCGCATCTGCAGCAGCACCTTGGTCAGTCCGGCGATGCCCGCCGCGGCTTCGCAATGGCCGATGTTCGACTTGGCCGAACCGATCAGGCAGCCGCCCTTCTCCGCTGTCGAACCGAACGCGCGCGACAAGGCCGCGATCTCGATCGGATCGCCCAGACGGGTGCCCGTGCCGTGGGCTTCGACATAGCCGATCCGGCGCACGTCCACGCCCGCCTCGGTCAGGGCGCGCTCGATCGCGGCCGCCTGCGCCTGCGGATTGGGCACCGTGTAGCCATTGGTCCGGCCGCCATGATTCAACGCACTGCCACGGATCACGCCGTGGATCACGTCGCCGTCGCGCTCGGCATCGGCCAGGCGCTTCAACACCACCGCGCCGACGCCCTCACCCGGAATATACCCGTCGCCGCCTTCGCCGAAGCTCTGGCAATGGCCGTCGCTGGAGATGAACTGGCCCGCGGACAGGGCCAGGTATTTATTCGGATGGATCGTTACGTTGACGCCACCGGCGATCGCCATCGCCGTGCGGCCCAGGCGCAAATCCTGGCAGGCGAGATGAATC
>Ga0209148_1001367_pt1 | contig 12731 bp, 15 predicted proteins | sample AraplaCol_mMF_r2_2_FD_184288 | JGI IMG/M metagenome (GOLD analysis project Ga0209148, IMG submission 184288) | Arabidopsis root microbial communities from North Carolina, USA - plate scrape CL_Col_mMF_r2 (SPAdes) (version 2) | ecosystem: Host-associated > Plants > Roots > Endosphere | place...
CGAACCTTAAGTCTGGTCGTCGACACTATTCAACGATCAGGCTAGGCATGGAAGTGCTCAAGCGCAGACTCTGGTGGCCACCTGAGAACGAGTTACGACGATTTATTCACACCATCGCCAAGGGACCTCTCACTTGGTTATAGGCCCAGTCGACACTATGAAAAACGTGGGGATACCTCAGGGGTTGGGGTGGGGTGAAGCACGCTTGCCAGAGAGTTCATCATCTCGAAGGCCCTTCCAGCGCAGCGGGAAGCGAGCTTCGCTCGCCTCACCCCAGCCCCTGAGGTATCCCCACGTTTTCTTTCCGCCAATCGCGTAAATCCAGCGATCACATCGACATCGTATCGAAGCGAGTCGTCATTCCGGCGCCTGCGTCATAATCCTTCATGACATGGTAATCACTTTTTTGCCCTTTCCTCAGAGGGCTGCCGCTCCCCCAGCAGCCTGGGCTAGTTGAACAGCTAGTGACAGCTGGACTCAACAGTATTAGTTCGCAGACTCACCGGATGAACCGGTAGCACTCCGCGATTCATTGAGTATGTGCGCCGGCACGGGTTTCAGATCCCAAACGATGTGAAATGCAGCGAGAAATCGGAGGCTGAGGTAAGCCAGATCGAGTTGCCACCAATAGAAGCCAGCGCGCGCAGAATTCATAAATCGATGATGATTGTTGTGCCAAGATGCGCCCATAGTTGGAATGCACAAAAGCCAGTTGTTCGTCGTCGTATCGCCTGTTTCGTAACGACGAAGATTGAACAATCCAGGTTTTATGCCGTGGGTGAGGGTGTTTACCACGAAGGTTGCGTGCAGCGAGAGCAGAGTGCTTAAAAAAAATATCCAGAATACGGCACTCAGGCCGAGTCCCCGCGCTCCCAGCGCACACGTGTACTGCCCAACACAAAAAATGACAACAAGCAGCGCATAGGGGAAAATATAGTGGTACTTGTTTATCCAAACTAGCTCTGGAAATCGGGCTAAATCCTTGGCTTGATCTAAATCAGTATCTGCATTCGTACCATCCAGAACCCAACCGAGGTGCGCATACCAGAAACCATGATGCACAGGACTATGGGGGTCTTGAACTGTATCTGAGGCTCGATGATGAGCGCGATGCGAGGCTGCCCACCATATGGGACCACGCTGTCCCGCCGCGGCTGCGAGCATTGCCAGCATGAATTGGAAGGTGCGTGACGTCTTGTAACTTCTATGCGAAAAATACCGATGTGAACCCGCCTCCCATGCGAAGACGCGAACAAAGTAGGACGCCAATGCCCAGAGAGCGATACGCTCATTAAAGGGCACGAAGAAAACACCGAGCGCCATCACATGGATAAAGAAAATACGAAACCGGATGATTCGGACGTCTTCTGAGGTCTGTATGCCGGCAGATGGCAGAGCGGTCATGGCTGCGAGTTCTCAGCGTTTCTTGAGAAGTAGTTAAGCGGAAAGGAAGAAGTCGCATACATCCGTGATGATCTTGGGATCGCGCAGCACCCTTCGATGACCAAGTTTATCGGAACCGATGAAGGCTACTTTCCCTTTGCATGCTTCCAGAAATTTCGTTGCGTTAAAATAAGGAATTTCTTTATCGTCCCTATCATGGACAAGCATGATGCTTGCCGGATCCCGATTCACTATCTGGACAATATCAAGCTCCTTCCACTGAAGCCTGTAGTCGTACTTCTCCTCAAGAAGGTTGCGCATGCGCGCGATGATCTTCGCCGGAATATTCAATATCTCACCGAATCGCTCGGTCACCCATTCACCATGTGCAAAGCAACCGATCAGGACGATCTTCTTAGCCTCAAATCCATAGAACCGCTTGGAGAACATGGCGTTTCCTGCCCCAAAGGAATGGCCAAGGATTCCTTCGAATCCGTCATAATGCCTGACCATTTCGTAGATAGTTGAGGAATATTCCATCATGTCAGTGCGCTTGCCTGTTGAGCGGCCGTGTGCCGGAGCATCAAAAGTCACGACCGTGAATCCGCGTTCGACAAGGGGTTTGATAAAGGACGCCAATTGAGTGCCGCGACCACCCCAGGAATGACATAGCAGGATCCTGCGGCGGCTGTCTCCCCAAGCATAGGTCACTACCTGGTTCCCACCTACACGGATCGAGCCACGTCTGGCCGAATCCTGATATTCCATCTCCCATTTCGGGGTCTTGAAGCGCTGGGGTGTCAGAAAAAGACGTAGCGATATTTTTGTTGCCAGGCCAGGAGCAAACGTTGCCAGGACAGGAAACAGTGCGCGCAATGCCATCAGGGCAGGCTTGTCTGCAAAACCCACGTCCTTCTTCCGAATTGGTGTCTGTGCAGTGGTCACGCAAAGCTCCTAGTTGTATTAACCGAAGGCGTCTTGCCGCTCAAGAATGGATTGGAGCACGTCACGCCATCGCTCCCTTGCATGAGAAGAATTTCCGCCGAATGACCTCAGGGACACGCACAGGACGAAACGACTGAGGATCCAGAAACGTACCGACCTGGTTCGCTCCAATGGCAAGACGGTTCTTGGACAGATGTCGGAACTCGAAAGCGATGCGCCAACGCGCAGAGGCAACCTCGACTATCCAGGCGTTTCCCTGTATGGGCTCGCCAAATCGGACCGTATCCAGGTAATCGATTTCCGTTCTTGTAATCACCGATAGATGCTCTCGCGCGCCTGCGTCTATCTCTGAAAAATGAGTGCGCATCAGTCGAACGCGAAGGACTTCCATCCAACGAACGACAGCGGTGTTGCTAAGATATCCAGTGAAGTCAACCTCATAGGGCATTGGGTCAAATTCATCAACGGTAGAAAAGGCACGAATCTCCTGTAAGAACTCAGGCATTGGCAACCTTCTGAACATTACGCCCGATAGCAGCTGGCCTTAAAGAGACCTGAAATAGATCAACCACACCTGAGCGGAAACTGCGGATGGCGCATTGAAAGTACTCGTGATAGTGGCCGAAGACATCCTCACCATAGTCAGCCACGATGATTTCTTGGTTAGCGATGAGACGTTCATCCCAGTGCTCGAGCGTCCGGGCGTAATCAAGCCCTATGCGCTTGCTCGACGATATCTCATATAGATCCAGAGTCGCGGCCTGTATATCACTGATGGACGGCAGCGCAGATCCCGGGAAGACGCGCTCCAAAAGGTATCGCGTATCACGGACTTCGCTAAGATTAAGCGGTGATCGAGCGGTGATAATTGTCTGCAAACCAACGTAAGCTTGCGGAGTGGAAACTCGCCGACACCATTCAAAAAACGACGATATACCTCCCTATGGCGCCGAAGCCGCCGGTCCTCCATTGATGCGAAGTGTTCGAAAGCACCGATTGACACAATTGAGTCGTAAGCCCGGGAGACGGGGGTGAAGTCGGCCCACGAACTCAGCTCAACGCTGACATGAGATGAATCTATTGTCTGGACGTAATTGAACTGATCCGTGCTTAGAGTCAGGCCGTGGGCGGACGACGCGCCAAACGCTGATATGGCATGACGCAACAGGCCACCCCAGCCGCAGCCTACGTCCAGGACGTGGGAGCCGGCTGAGATATTCGCGTAGCGGCAAAGCCTATCGAGCTTTGCAGTCTGTGCTTCTTCGAGTGTGGTCGCAGCCTTCCATACGCCGCAACTATAGGCACGGTGCCACTGGTCGAGGAACATCGCGTAAAAGTCATTGGCAACGTCGTAGTGGAACGAGATGTCTTCCTGAGTGGCCACGGACCCATCCTTATGCTGTGACTGCGGTGCGCGCAATATTCTTGTGGAACGTACGTAGCGCGTGAGCGTCCGAAAAATCGGACCCGAGAAGTCCGGACAAATTCGAGAGAATGCCTTGCTCGACCTTCTTCTCCCACGATCCGTCGAAATGGATTTCGTCGTTAAGCCACCGCTGCAGCCACTCAGGGTCCGGCAGGCGGCCATTCACGGTATCGTTCGGATATAGCGCTTTGTTCACATGGAGGTTGGTGGGATGCATGGCTTTATTGAGCCTAGCGTTTGTCATCAGCACTCCGATTTTTGCAAATGCGAGCGAAGCGCTCGTACCGTCCGCCTTGAGTGCTTTGCGCATATAGTCCAGATAGGCCCGAGCGTGCCTAGCCTCGTCTTTCGCGAGAATGCTATAAATTTGGCGTATGACGGGTTCAGTATGATAAGCGCAGGCACATCGATACCACTGGTTAAGGCGCACTTCTCCGCAAAAATGCAACGCTAAGCTCTCCAATGCAGGCGCACTGTCGAACGAGAAGCGCACAGCTGATAGTTCGGCCTCGGTGGGACAAAAATCAGGAGCAAATCGCCGCAAGTACTCAAGCAGGGCGAGACTGTGCTTTTGCTCCTCAAAAAACCATATGCTGATGAAAGCTGAAAAGTCTGCATCCTGACTATTGTCGCGCAAGAACATTTCAGCCGTTGGCATGGCAGACCATTCAAGGATGGCATTCATTTTAATGCCGTGAAGTTGTCGCTCGGTCAACCTCGAACTATCAAAGTCTTGCCAGCGGATATCGGTACCAAGATTCCAGCGATTCTCTTCGAGACGGGCAAATATTGAGGGAAAGAGCATCGCTATTTAGCCTCTGCGTTGGTGGTGAAGTCATTTGTACTGAACTCCGACTCGAACTTTTCACGCAACTCGTCGATGCAGGAGCCACAGCCATTCCTGCAAGCCGTGTAGGTACTGATCATCAAATCGAACGGCAACGGTTCAAGTCGTTGTTTCATCATGATGTCATCATGCGATTCGTCCGAACACAAGCAATACACGTGCACTCTCCTTGTTATTCTTTATGCATGACGAGCTGCTACGGGGTCAGCTACGCCACATTGCAACAGCCATATCTGTCAGCAATGGTTCGTTCAGGGGCTATCAGCGGGGGAACCTATAACATCGGAGCCAGTCATTGCAATCGGACCATTACTAAGACCACCCCTTCGTCATTTGCTTGTCGATAAAGATGTACGGACGTGTACTAATTTATCGACACTAAATCCGCTCCAGAAGCCCGGCAGAAGCAATGCTTGACCTGATTAGCGTCATGTCTCAGCTGGGCGTATCGGGTAATACCAAATCTCGCCAATGTTTGCTCGTCGTCCCGGTGAAGGCCGGTACCCAGTGTCTTTTCGCCTGAAAGTCGCTGGGTACCAGCCTTCGCCGGGACGACGAGCATGAGGTGAACGTCCTAGCTGAGACACGACGCTAATCAGGATGCTTAATCACGTTCGATCGCGTATGTTTTAGGTTTGTGACACACTCGCGCGCGCAGTCGCGATGTGAGATAGACATGATGGGAAAGTTCGAAGAAGTCCGAAGGCATGACTTCACGAATGCAACAACACTCGTGTTCGCCGGGGGCGGGAATCGCTGCTGGTGGCAGGCTGGTGTAATTCGATGCTTGCTCGATGCTGGAATGCGTCTTCCGGAACAGCTCATAGGAACGAGCGCAGGAGCAGCAGTCGCTGCGTCATTTATTACGCAAAGAGACAGTGATGCACTTAAGGCATGCCTTCGCCTTTACGCCGGCAACATGAAGATATTTGACTGGTCGAGCCTAGCGAAGCTTAAGCTTAAATTTGCACATCAGCACGTCTATCCGGCTTGGGTCGACGCATTTCTCAATGCGGGTACGCTCGATATTTTACGCCATTCTTCCTCACGGCTTACTGTAGCCCTGACACGGCCCGCAAGCATCCTTGGTGTGGCCGGATCCGTAGCGGTCGGAACGCTCGCCTATCTAGTCGATAAGTATCTATGGAATAGCATTCATCCCCGGCTTCCTGCGCTGATGGGGCTACGTCAGGATTTTATGGTACTGAATGACTGCACGGATATTGAATCTGCGCAAGCCTTGCTCATTGCTGCCGCCTCCGCACCACCTATTATGTCGGCCCGGTCTATAGGTGGCGTGCATGCTATTGATGGGGGATACACAGACAACGCACCCATCCCCCCGCAGACTGATTCCGAACGTTCCCGCACGCTCGTGTTGCTCACGCGCCACTACCCCAGGCTCCCTTCAGTGTTTACTTGGTTAGGCCGCATTTACTGGCAACCGAGTCAACGTATTCCCGTATCGACTTGGGATTGCACGCCAAAAACAACTGTGCTTGAAGCTTACGAACTCGGTAGACAAGACGCACTGAATGCATTAGCTATTCATCGTGTGAGCTGATTGTTGCTAGAGCCTGATTCCGTAACGTTTCTCGGTAACAATTCGGCAAACACAACAATCGACCAGCACGCCGCGGCGTTAGCAGCGCATTTCTTCCACAGGAATGCCACCGGTGGGTGTCGCGTGCCTTACTTGCGTGATTGGCAGTGGCGTGTTGCTGTGGCCACCCACTGATTTCAGCCAGCTACGATCTTATGTGACAGTGGCCGAGCGAGTCGCCGACAATTCCGGTAGCCAAGCAGGTTCACTAGAGGTAGTGCCCGTGACACACGGGCGTGCCTAATTCGCCCAGGGCGGTGTGCCGAAAGACATAGGCGACGCCATCCCCATCAGGCACGGGGCGCGGTGAAAAGACACGTTCGATGGCCATTTTGATCCTGCTTCCACGCTGACAGGTGATTAGCATGAAGGTACGCGAAATTCCGTTCGAGCACGTGGTTGCTTCCGACTACGTTAGCGCATGTTCCGCAGCACCGGCCTGACCGGCTGCAGCGTGGGCAGCAAGCGCGCCATGTACCGTTCGATAGGGAACAGGAACAGCCCGCGGAAGTTCACGAGGCGTTCCTGGATCGGCGCGATATGGCGCAGGTTCTCGGGCACTGCGAGGACTGCGATGTCCGCGGGCAAGGTCGCGAGCGATTGCTGCATACGCGCCGTGGTCCACGCCATCACGATGTTGCTCAACAATGTGATGGAGGAGGAAACGCTGCGCAGGCGCGCAGTGTGGCTCATCTGATGCCGCGGCACCTTGCCCGTTTCTAGCGCATGCTCCAGCACATGGACACGTTCCCCGTGATTGAGGGTGCGTAGGATTTCCCGGCGGAAGTCCGGCAGCGTGTACCAGCGGCACAAGTAGAGCGTGAGTAGCAACCGACCGATCTGGACGCCGGCGTCGTACAACGGCTCGCCCGTCGCGGCGGAGCCAAAACGGGATAGGACATCGACGGTGCTAGCCTTGCCCATATGGGTGGACGCCGCCAGGCGGACGCATTCATCCCACACCGCTTCTACCTTCTCGGGATGGGCGCGGTTTCTGGCGATCACACTGCTTAGCCCCTCGGGCACCGTCATTGCCGGGGTCACATACAGTTTGTGCGAGCTGGCATCACGCAGCCGTGGACACATGTCTTTTCCCACTGTTTTCGCCAGGAACATGCCGAATTCGGTTTGACCGTGCGTATCTACCGCCAATTGATTGATCGTGACCGTGCTTTGGCGAAGGACGCCCTCCAATGCCACACCCTGTTGCCGTTCGCCGAGCACGATGGGCTGGTCGTGAAAGATGCCCCAACGGTCATGGATGTGCGTGTAGATGCCGATGGACTTCTTCTTCGTGCGCGGATCACGGCGTACCAGCGGGCTGCTCTTGACCGTTTCGCGGCCCATCATGTCGGCGGAAGCCAGATCGGCGCGTCCCCAGGATTCGGCAATGGGATGGCTGTGCATGTATTCGAAGACAGCGGTGTTGGCTTCGCGCAGTCGCTTTTCTTGCGCGATCCAACTCATGCTCTGATTGACCGCATCGGCAGAAAGGCCTGGCATCATGCGTGCTGTATCGGCGGCCGACGACGCCGTGCCGTGCGCGAGAAGACCGGCATACACCAGGCGCAACTCATCGATGGAGCGTGGCTCGCGCCCCAGCAGCGTCCAGCTGAAACGAGTGTGGCTGTCCACCGCCATCATGACGCCCGGCAGCTCTTCGCCGTCATGCGCTCCATCAGTGCCTCCCGAAGCACCACCACGGCATCCGGCACGTCCTCGGCCGGGAGTTTGGGCAAATGCACACCGGTTTTGTCCACGGTGATGTCGCCAGCCTGCGCGGCTTCATTCAGGTGCCGGAGCTGCTTGGATACTTCCTCGACCAGAGGATCGGTGAATTCCTTCGCATCGCGCGGCAGCTTCAAGCGTGCGTAGTGATGTGTCTTGTTCTTGGCCCATTCCGCTTGCGGAATCAGCATGCTTTCGCGGCTGCGGAAGCTGAAGCTGTGGGCGACATACACGCCGCCGTTCTTCAGGGCACGGCGCAGCGCAAGCAGCGTCGTGACCTCGAAGGCCTGCAAGGCGCGTTGCCGATCAGGATCACCCAGCATGCCGTCCCACACCTTGCCGAGGTGAACGGGAACCGTTTCGGGAAGTGCCGGTTTGCGCTGCAGGTAAATCTCGCGCAACGCATCCAGCGCTTGACGAACCGGATGCGGCGCCACCCTTTCAAAGGGCAGCGCGCACAGCATTTTAAGCAGCGAGCGCGAGTGACGGTTGTTCTGCACCAGCAATTGTTCGCGGGTCAGGTGGGCACGACTGAGCTTCTTGCCGCCACCCACTTGCTCCACGGCACGCAGGATCGCCGCACGTAGATCCTCTTCAGGAAGGGAGCGGTCGAGGGCCAGTTCACGCACCTCTTTGGCGAACGTGGTCAGTGTGCGCGCACGCGCCTCTGCGGATTGGACCACAGCGCGCATGCCGCTGCCCCAAAGGTCGGCGACGTGTTGGCGCGTCATGGCCAGCACCCGGTCCGTGGCCGTGCATAAAGCCGTCTGCAGAAAGCATGCGACTTCGATCGGCCGGCGCGTTTCCGCGATGCGCGGGCTGACGGAGGGTGGTCGATCCGCCATCGCTTGGGCGTAATGGCGTTTGATGTGATCGGTCACCGAGGGAATGGTATGTGAGGCCACGCCCAACTGCGTCAGATGCTGAACCCGTTCAAACTGTTCCCGAATCTGGGGGAGTGATTGCCGGCGCGGTGCTTGTGAGAGCCACGCTTGAAAAGAAAAGCCGGAACGATGGGATTCGGCGCAGGCCTGCATCCACGTGCCGAGCACGTCGGCAGGCACATCGCTGCGAAGCGCCACACCAAGCTCATCTTCAGCGAGGGTCAACGCGGCATCGATGGCGCTTTTCAAAGGACGCTCACCCTCGATGAGGATGCCGCGCTCGTACAGCCACGTCTTGACGTGCGTCATGAGACGATGACGATCAAATTCGGACAGCACTTCGACACGCAAGTGGCGTACCAGGGCACGACGCTGATGTTCGGACATGCGAACGAAACCCAATGTCTCGATCGCGACATTTTGGTGCGTGAACAGAGTTCGTTCGCGACGGTATAGCGATCGGAGTGAGGCGATATCCGGTGTGGCGACACCCAGCGTTTTGCCGAGATGTTCCCACAGCTCGGCAGGGACCACTTTGACGGCAGCAAGCACGCTGCCAATCATCCGGATAAAGCCGATCTGCAGTGCTAAACCCAGGCGATGCAGCGCGTCGCGCTTGGCGAGAATCGCACGTTGTTCCTTGGGGGAGTAGGTGAAGAAGGCGTTGAGCTCGAATTGGTTGAGCTCCCTCGGGATTGATCGCAGTCCAAGATACGGCGTCTGCCAGTACTGCATGCCTGCCTCTGATCTTTCCATGGGAAGTGCCAGAGACTAACAGCAAGCCATTGATTTTACGCGACTTGCCACTTTTCATCCGAAATATTCTTTGCTGAATCGATAGGGTTGCGAAGCAGTCCTGAGTGTCACTACTTGCAGCTAAATCAAGGTGACACCAATCCCAAAATCGAAGGAGATTGGACGTGAAGAAGCGTTTCAATGCAGGACAAATCATCAGCTTTCTGCGTAAGGTCGACGCCGGCATGCCAGTCAAGGAGTTATGCCGCATCCGGTCGCCACGCAAGTATTCGGGGAAATGTCTTGGAGGGTAGGGCGCAGAATGCTGTGATGCCTTTTGGGAGTTGATGGGAATAGAACCCAGCCGGCTGGCCTTGATGATCAAACCGTTGTATTCACGCCCACCGAATTCGACGACATGCTCGGCATGAAATCCGGAATCACGCTCGAACCGAAAAAGAAATTTCCCCTTATCGCTCCGTAGTAGGCATGACCGAGCGGCGATGTGTATGTGTCGGTGCCTTCCACGATGGACTGATTGCTTTTCTGGAACACAAGAAAGCTGAGTGGCGAATTCACGCCCTGTTGGAAATTGATGGTCGCGCCATTGGGCGTCGTGTAGCTGCCATCTTTGAACATGTTCTGCAGCATGCTCTGGCTGGCATGCTGAAACATGTCCATGAAATGGAAAGTCTGGTCGGCTAGCTGCGACACTTTGGCGGTATCGGACGACGACAAGGTCTGGCCATCCGCTTTTGCCCACAGCGCGTAGCTCGTCGTCGCGTCGCTGTGGAAAGTCTGGACGGCATCGACCAGCCCCTTGTTCGCGTTGAACGTCTTTTGCAGCCACTCCTTGTCGCGGTCGCTGAGCGAAGACGACACTACCTTGATCGATCCGTGATCGGATTGAAAATCAAAATTGGCATTCGCAAGGTCAGGCCGGTCTTCAATGATTTTCTGCATGCTCGGCACGAGCGCGCTCGCGACGTTTTGCAGATCATCCGACAATTTTGCCGCCGAGCCCAATGCCTGCAGCGCCGCATCCAGGCTTGCACTGTTCGTCGTCGGGTTCACTTGCGCCATAGCCGTGACCGCCGAGGTGGAATCTGCGGGCGCTGCCTGACTCAAGGCCACCGAGCTGATGGCGGTGGATTGCGGTGTGACACTGACAGGACCGAGGGGATTGATGGCGAGAGGCATGACCGTTCCGCTGCTGTCGGCTATCTCCAAACGGTCGGCCGCGTCCCGGAAAACTTGAACCTGCACGGGAGCGTTTAACGACTGTGCGAGGTGCTGCCGTGTGGAAGCGTTGACTCACATGGTGCTGCCGGAAAGAGCAACGCAAGTGTCTGCCGCACTCCAACGGCAGATGTCTAATTTATTGATTTGATGCAATTTGCGATGCGCGCAACGCCAACTTATCCGAGCATAGCTTCGCGCCAATGTGTACATAGAAAAGAACTGCCGCGCCTAAGCCTGCAGAATCCCGGAGGCCTGGCCAAGAAGTCTGCAGATATACCGTGGAAATATCTTGGATATCTATCTAGCGATGACTAAACGGTCGCCTTTACAGCGATTAGGAAGCGTTATCGCGGGTAGTGAACAGCTTCCTTTGAGTAGAACCTGACAGACTCACTGGCTCTCCAACTTGACTCATTATCTCGGCATGCGCTGGATGGCTCAGCAGCACCAAGCCGGCTCGTGGCCTTGCGCCGGGACTCGACAGGAAAGGGCCGCAAGAGAGTACGATCCCTCTCGCATCACTAGGGAGGTTCTCGTATGTCTGACGATCTGAAAAATTGGATAGACAAGATCCCGGGAAAGAACGAGCTCAAATTTAGCTTGGATCGTACCGGCCTCTACACTGTCGATGATCTGCTTAGGGGCTACCAAGGAACCCAAGAATCCTATCTCGCCACCTACGACCAAGTTGCCTACAAATGGTTCTTCGACACCGAAACGAACAAGCCATGGCCACGCTCGTTGGAGGAGGCCATCGGTGCACGAGTACATGACGCTGAGATCCAAAACGGTATAGACGAGTTTCTTGCGACCGATTCAAACCTCGCCGTTGGCTTCATGGGCGGGCATGGAATGAAGCGAGATAGCGTCGGATACCGACAGGTCGCCATCATGGCACGAGAGCTCCGGAAGGCGAATTTCAAGATCATCACCGGTGGTGGTCCAGGTGCCATGGAAGCCGCAAATCTAGGGGCGTTCCTAGCGGGGTACGAATATGCCGACCTGGACGAGCAGCTCGCGGTTCTGAAAGATAAAGAATTGACACTAAAAGACAGCACCCAGTGGCTTAACGCTGCGTTGAAGGTAAAAAGATCGCTCCTCGACTCCAGCGATGGGATACCTCCGCCCTTGAGCTCGAATCTTGGCATTCCCTGCTGGCTCTATGGTAATGAGCCGCCAAATGTATTCGCGACGGCTATCGGCAAATATTTCTACAACTCCGTTCGCGAGGACGGCTTGGTGACCCTTGCGAGCGGAGGGTTGATCTTTGCCGAGGGTGGTGGCGGTACCGTGCAGGAAGTTTTTCAGAACGCGTGCGTGAACTTCTATGCACAGAAGCCAATCGGTTCATACCCAACGACACCGATGGCGTTCCTCGGAGAAGATGTTTGGAACCCGGACATGACCAAGAACGATGTACCTATAGGGCATGTTCCTGTAATCCCGCTTCTAATGAAGCTTGCCAAAGATGCGATACTCGCCGCGCCACCGTTCCCTGAGCAGATATTCACGTCGGATGACCCACAGATGATCGTCCAGTTTCTGATTGGTCAGCGCGACAAGAGAAAGGTTGGCCAAGAGAGCCTTGCGGAACGTCTGCTCACTCGGCGAATGATGTTGCACCAATCTTGAGACCAAGAATGTAGGGTTAGATCCGCGCGCGACTATTCAGCCATCGAGTCACTCGTCGGATTGATCCCGGTCTTGCCCCGACACTGCGTGCCGGGCCACGAAACGCATTAGCGGCCCTGCGCAGTAGCCTCCTCAGCCTCTTGCCGCGGCTCAGGCTCAATGAGTCGGCCGCCTCATTCTGAACCGCCCCGGCTTTGGTGGAGGCTGTTTGGTTTAAGTGATCATGCTGCCAGTGCCAGGCTGGAGGCGTGTTGTCGGTAGTAGTTGGCTTCGGCCTCGGCTGGTGGAATATAGCCGATAGGTTCG
>Ga0209148_1001372_pt1 | contig 12702 bp, 9 predicted proteins | sample AraplaCol_mMF_r2_2_FD_184288 | JGI IMG/M metagenome (GOLD analysis project Ga0209148, IMG submission 184288) | Arabidopsis root microbial communities from North Carolina, USA - plate scrape CL_Col_mMF_r2 (SPAdes) (version 2) | ecosystem: Host-associated > Plants > Roots > Endosphere | place: USA...
TCGTTGCCGGGTTTGTCGTGGCGCGACGAACCTGGAGTTGGCTCGCGAGAGCTTGGGATGAGGCACTTACCATTGCGCGCGACGGGGGCCACCACGCATGAAAACCCCCGCCATCGAGCTGAAGGGCGTCCAGAAGAGCTTTGGCAACATCTCGATCATCCGCGACCTCAATCTCACCGTGAACCAAGGCGAGCGGCATGCGCTGATCGGACCGAACGGCGCCGGCAAGTCGACCACGTTCAACTTGATCTCCGGCTACATCAGGCCGACCGCGGGCACGGTGAAACTGCGCGGCGGGGATATCGCCGGGCTGCCGCCCTATCAGATCAACCGCGGCGGGCTCTCGCGCTCCTTCCAGGTCACAAACGTCTTCGCCAAGATGAGCGTGTGGGAGAATTTGCGTTGCGCGGTGCTGTGGACCGCCAGGCACCACTACGCATTCTGGAAGAACGTCGACAATCTGCCTGAGGTGCGTGAGCGCACCGCAGAGGTCTTATCCGCCATTGGCCTGGCCTCGCGCCGCGACGTGCCGGCGGGGCTGCTCACCTATGCCGAGCAGCGTGCGCTGGAGATCGGCATCACGGTAGCCGGCGGCGCCAATGTGATCCTGCTCGACGAGCCGACCGCGGGCATGAGTCATGCCGAGACCGAGCGCGCGGTCGAATTGATCCGCCGTCTCACAGAGGGCCGCACGCTGGTGATCGTCGAGCACGACATGAGCGTGGTGTTCGGTCTTGCCGACCGTATCTCGGTGCTGGTCTACGGCCACGTCATCGCCACGGGGACGCCGGAGGAGATCCGTACCAATCCAAAGGTCAAGGAAGCCTATCTCGGCGAGGAGGCTGCCTGATGCTCGAGGTCCGGGATCTGCATGCATTTTATGGCAAGAGCCACATTCTGCAGGGGGTCGATATCAACATCGCCGCCGGCGAGGTGGTGAGCTTGCTCGGCCGCAACGGCGTCGGTCGCTCCACCACGGTTAAGGCCATCATGGGCGAAGTACCGCCGCAGGGCACGATCCGCTTCAAGGGCACCGACATTGCGGGCCTGCCGAGCTACCGCATCGCCCATCTCGGCCTCGGCTACGTGCCCGAGCATCGCGACATCTTTCCTGGGCTGACGGTGCGCCAGAATTTGTCGCTCGGCATCAAGGATCCGCGAAGGCCCGGCAAGTGGCGGCTAGATGACATGCTGCAGATGTTTCCAAACCTCGCCGCGCGCGCCGATGCCGCAGCCGGCGTGCTCTCGGGCGGCGAGAAGCAGATGCTGACAATCTGCCGCACGCTCATGGGCGATCCCGAACTGATCATGATCGACGAGCCGACCGAAGGACTCGCGCCCTTGATCGTGCAGCAGGTCGGCGATCTCATTGCGGAGATCGCGCGGCGCGGCGTTGCGATCCTGCTGGTGGAACAGAAACTGTCGATCGCAATGCGTATCTCACATCGCATCTACGTGATGGGCCACGGCCGCATCGTCTTTGAGGGCACACCTGCAGAGCTAACGCCAAATGCCGCGGTTCGCAAGGAATGGCTGGAGGTGTGAAGCGCGATAGCAGCAACAGGCAGCGATTCGGAGCCAGGGACGCAGGGGAGAGTAAACGTTTGCTTTCTGAGCGCCGCAAAGCGGAGTGCTTGGCGAGAATCTGTGAAACCGACCTTCGATGCGCAGCATCCGATGCCGGCGTTCTGCGTCATTGCAGTGGTCGAGGATCAGTGTGGGTTCCTCCCAAACTTGGCCCGAGATCAACCGATCTCGGGCCGCTTTTTGCAGTCTACGGAAAGCAGTCATTCATGACTCGCGTGGGAGCAACACTCGCGGTGTTTGCACGCAGCTCTATGCAGCGCACTACGGCCATCAGAATCAACGTCACGGGCAAAGGAACGGCGTGATCCGCAGGCCAGAGTTACGGCCTGCATCGCCGCCCGCGTGCGCCGCCCATAAGGCCTCGGATTTGCTTTTCGTTAAGCATTCTTCCCGCAACCAATCTATCGATCGATAGGCTTGACAGTCGGCTGGGCAGTCAAATAGAAAGAAGTTACCTATCTATCGATAGATAGCGGTAGCGATCGAGCGCCTTGGATGCGGATGCCGATTGGCCCCTGACTTCGCTTTGCCGTTCACATCGTCAGCACACGAAATTCAACAGGAACAAAAAGCAATGCATCATACATCATCGAAAAACTTGACTCGTGTCGCGGTCGCTTTCGGCTTGGCCGCCAGCACGGTGCTCATGGCTCAGATCGCACCCACCGCTGCCTTTGCAAAGTCCACCATGAAGAGCCATGTCGGCGGCTCTTTCCATCAATCCGCCAAGACGCAGTTTGCAACGGTCGACGGTGTCCGTCTCGCCTATCGACGCTTTGGCAACCACGGAGGCGTTCCGCTTGTCTTCTTCCAGCACTTCCTGGGCAATATGGACAACTGGGATCCGATGATCACCGACGGCTTTGCCAAAGACCGCGAGGTCATTATTTTCGATAACGCCGGTGTTGCCGGCTCGGAGGGCCAGGTTCCGCACACTGTTGACGGCATGGCGAAGTACGGTATCGGCCTGATTGAGGCTCTGAAGATCAAGCAGGCCGACATTCTCGGCTTCTCGCTTGGTAGCCTCGTGGCTCAGGAAGTCGCCCTTAAACGTCCCGACCTGATTCGCAAAGTTATCCTAGTCGGCAGCGCTCCGCGCGGCGGTGATGGCATGGCGACGCTGACCCCGGAATTCCAGGCGATGCTGACGAAAAAGTATGACCCGGCCGATACAATTCTCTTGACCACCTTCTTCAATCCGACAGCCGAAAGCCAAGCCGCGGGTCGCAAGTTCCTGGATCGTATTCGTCTACGGACGGTCGATCGCGATGCTAATCCGGGTCCTGACGTTTATGGCGCCCAAGTCGCCGCGTTTGCCTCTTGGGGCGCTTCTTCAGCCAACTCCAACGACTACCTGAAGAGCATCAAGCAGCCTGTCTTGATCATCAGCGGTAGTAAGGATCTCATCCACTACACCAGCAATTCCTATAAGCTGGAGGATAACCTGCCGAACGGACAACTGATCGTCTATCCGGACACCAACCACGGATCCTTCTACCAATATCCGGACCTCTTCCTTAAGGAAGCAACGACGTTTCTTGATCTGAAGTAGGTATTGAACAGCATGAGCCGGGATTTGTCCTGGCTCATGCGCTCTCTTATCGGTTCATTTGCCGATTCTTCATAGCCTACCCGACAGCTAGCAAAGTTGCTTCAATATTCCATTAGATGGAATCTTCGTTGGCAGGTGGCTGCAGCTCGGACGAAAGGCGACGCAGCCCGAGAATGCCGGTGGCTTCCGACCTCTATAAGTACCCGTGCCCAAACCCGGCCTCGCATTCCTAGCCGAGTTCTTGAGTATCCATTGAAACGCAAGCCGCAGTTGATTCAACTCCCATCCTCAGCTCGGGTAAGGGCCAAAGATAGAGATCTGATTGCCGGCGCAGCAAGAAGAACTACCGGCGAGATGAGCGCCCACGCAATTAGCCACGATGCGATCCAATTCCACAGGAAATGGCCGGTCGCCAAAGATGAAAGGCTCGCAATGCCGGCAGCAACGAGAGAAGTCAGTCCAGATTGTATGAACGAAAAAACGAAGTGGCTATGGCGGCGAGGAATGGCAAACATCCTGTTCCTGTACGTCAACGCACCACGTGGACAAGCTCGATCGTCGTGACCATTGGGGGAGCATTAACGATGCCGAAATCGATGTCTTTGAGCTCGCGATCAAGTTGCGCCACAAGCAAGCACCCATGCGTCCTGGTCGGTGAACAGCAACGGGATGCGCCACATACTCGTGCTGGCCGAAATTTGCTTGTCGTCCTTCTGGACGTTATTCTTTGTAACCGTACTCCAGATTATTACCCGTGGCCCCGTAGTACTTGAAAGGCAGAAACTTTCCGGTCATGGCCAACTTGACACGGTCACCCTTTGGGTTCGCGACACGCTCAATACTCATGTCAAAGTCTATGGCCGACATAATACCGTCGCCGAACTCCTCCTCGATCAGGGCCTTCCAGGCGGGGCCGTTGATCATTACAAGTTCATACAGCCGATAGATGAGCGGATCGCGAGGTGGCATCGTAATCCCTTCGCCGCGCATCGGAATTTCATTCAGCATTCGCGCTTCGGCAGCGGACAAATCAAAGAGCTTGGCGGCATTTTCCGCTTGCGGCTTAGTCAATTTCATTTGACCAAGGACTGCTCCAACGATGAGGACATCCGAATGTCCCCCGATCTGTTCGCAGATGAATTTCCAGGTCCAGCCCTTTTCGCGCTTAACATCGAGTAGCTTTTCCGTGAGGTCGGTTCTCTTCATCACTCGTTCCGCAGGTTGCAGCTGCAGCGGTTCGCACGGTCTTGTGCAACCGCCGCAGCATCAGCACTTAGGTTTTCGCGCCTTTTAAGCCGCGCGGCTCTTAGCCGACGACAGCTGGAGGACAGCTTCGTCGGTGGTCCAGATTGCATGTGCCAGGAAACGGAAATTCACCAGCGCGGCAAGGTAGCCATCTCCTTCGGGGAGCCGCGGTCCGGCGGTGGCGTCCTTGACTACGACAACTTCGAACCCTTGCTCCACGAGTTCGCGAAGATGGCCCTCGATACACAAATTCGCAGCCATGCCGGCAAGAATAACCTGAGACGCGTTAGCCTTGCGGAGTTGAAGGACCAGATCGTTCGTTTCTGGCCCGTAGACCTTGTGCGGCGAAGCGACGATGGTTTTCCCGTCCAAAATGTACTGCTTGTACTCCGGCAAGAAATCAGCGCCCGACCCTTCGAAGTCGACCAAGGTCACCGAACCCTTGCGGTCGAACATCCTGATATTGTGCATGTGCTTTTCGAGCGGCCCCGCGAACTTCCAACCGTGGTCGCAGGGATAGTAATAGTGCGGTGAAATCGCGACGGGGATCTGCGCTTCTTTCGCGACCTTGAACAGGCGGCCGACGTTCGCAACCGTGTCGTTCTCGGTGATACTGGGGCCGAAGACGCCCCAGCTCACCCCTTGCGGGCTAAGGAAATCGATCTGCGGATCCACTACGACCAAGGCAGCGCGAGCCACGTCGAATTTGAAATCAGCCTTTGGCAGCGCGGGATTTGCCGGCTCTGCGTAGATTCCTTCGGACTTTTGGGCCATCAACCACCTCCATTTATAGATGACTGGTCACTTATTATTCGACCGACATCAGTCCAGCAAGGACATTTGTTAGGCAAACGCTGGCTACAATTCTTGCCGATGAGGAGTGCGACTTCTCACGCGAGCAGACGTGTCAGAAGAACCGTTTCGAAGCGCTTGTATGCAGCGCCGCTGCGCTCGATCTTGGCACGCATGACTGCACCTTCCCACGCATCGATAATCGCGGCAGCTATCTCCTGGACGTCCGCCTTACGATCCAAGTCGTTGGCGGCCTGGGCCTGCCGCAGGCAATCAGACAGCAACGATGCCCAACGCTTTAGAATTTGACGCAGCTTGTTTTGTGCGTCCTCCCCGGCGTCCGCCATCTCGAGCCCAAGGTTGCCGATAAGGCATCCAAGTGCAAACTTCTCCTGCTTATGATCCTGTCCAATCGAACGAAAGTGTCGAACGATCCGATCGAGAGGAGCGTACCTTCCATCAAGCAAGACTTGCGCGTGCTTGGCTTCTATCGCGGACCAATAATCATCCAAAAGTTCGATTGCATAAGACTGCTTGCTTTCGAAGTACTGGTAGAAGGACCCCTTTGGAACTCCGGCTGAGGCAGTAATGTCGGCCACTCCGGAGCCGGCAAAGCCTTGCCTGCCGACCAAAGTCAGGCCACTTTCAATTAATCTTCTTCGAACGTCAGGATTGGATGGTCTGGGCATAACCGTTAAATGACCGATCGGTCGGATATGTCAATTCCCCAACGACGCTATTTTCTCTCACATGCCGTCCGACCGGCCGCTCTAGGGCGTATGCTCCTCAATTTGGGGAGACTTGCCTTGTGTTGAACGCAACTTACTCGCTCCAAGGAAGTCAGTTGTATCGCAGTTCTCCGCGAGCAACGAAGTGCCGAAAGCAAACGCGTTGGGACCTACAGCGTATTTCTGCTCTTGCGGCAGATAGGTCAATTGGCCGATTCGGGTGAGGGTCCACGTTAAACGAGAGACGGTCGATCGAGGAAGACCGCAGCGGCCGGAGATCTCTCGATTTCCCAGACGGACAGTTGGGCCATCAAAGCAGCGCAAGACGTCGAAGGCGCGTGATACGACTTGTATCACTGGTTTCTCCTGCAGGTCCGCTGAACCCGCTCCTTGCGACGGTAGTTTTTTATATCCGCGCCCCATTAGCTTATGCTCCAATACATCCAAATAGTATTTTTTGGTAAGTGAACGAATCCGCAGCTTAGTTCAGGCACCGAGATAGTTAGCGCACCACAACGTCTTTCTCCGACTCTTAGCTCGTCGCGGTGTCAGTCCAAGCGATTCCTTCGCCGCCCCTCAATGAGATCAAGGATCACTCGAGCTGCTTCGAGCACGTTAGTACCCGGCCCAAATACTGCGGCCACTCCGCCGCGAAGCAGATCATCGTAGTCTTGCCGTGGCACAACGCCACCGCACACAACTATGATGTGCTGGGCGCCAAGCGCCTCCAATTCTTCAACTACCTCCGGTACCAGTGTCTTATGGCCAGCAGCCAGCGAAGACACCCCGAGCACATGGACGCCAGAGCGAACGGCCATCGCCGCCGCTTCGGTCGGCGTTTGGAATAGCGGGCCAGCGATCACATCGAAGCCGATATCGCCGAACGCAGACGCGATCACCTTAGCGCCGCGGTCGTGTCCGTCCTGGCCGAGTTTGGCGATCATCACCCGCGGCTTCACGCCAATCGTCTGCGAGAGATCGTCTACGCGAGAGACAAGATTGACGAATTCGGGATCGTTCCCATAGGCGGGTCCATAGACATCCGAAACGACGTCAGGTATCGCCTTGTGATTGCCGAAGGCCAGCCGCATGGCGTCGGACATTTCCCCGACCGTGGCTCGCGCCCTAGCTGCCTCAACCGCGGCCTCCAGCAGATTACCTTCGCCCCTGCGAGCCACATCGGTCATCGCCGCCAGCGCGGCGTTAACCTGGCTTGAATCGCGCGTATTCTTGATCCTTTCAAGGCGTCTGATCTGGGCTGCTCGCACGATTGAGTTGTCGATCTCCAGAATGTCGATGGGCTCCTCCTGCTCCAGCCTATAGCGGTTGACGCCCACAATTACTTGGTCGCCGCGATCAATCGCGGCCTGCTTTCGCGTTGCTGCCTCCTCGATCGACCGCTTGGGCCAGCCGGTTGCGATTGCTCGTGCCATGCCGCCCATTTCCTCGACCTTCTCCATTAGCTCCCAAGCGCCCTTTGCGAGATCGTCGGTCAGACGCTCTACGTAGTAAGAGCCCGCCAAAGGATCCACGACGTCTGTGACACCTGTCTCATGCTGCAATATCAACTGAGTGTTGCGAGCAATCCGAGCTGAGAATTCGGTTGGCAGCGCAATCGCCTCGTCGAACGAGTTGGTATGCAGTGACTGCGTCCCGCCCAGCACCGCTGCCAGGGCCTCGTAGGCAGTCCTAACAATATTGTTGTAGGGATCTTGCTCCTGAAGGGACACACCGGATGTTTGGCAGTGCGTCCGGAGCCTCAATGACGATTGTTTCTTGGGCTGAAATTCGGCCATGACACGCGACCAGATCAATCGGGCGGCGCGCAATTTTGCCGCCTCCATGAAGAAATTCATTCCGATTGCAAAAAAGAACGAAAGCCGTCCCGCGAAATCATCAACGTTAAGACCTTTCGCTAGCGCTGATCGAACGTATTCGCGTCCGTCAGCGAGCGTAAAAGCCAACTCTTGGACCAGTGTCGCTCCGGCTTCCTGCATGTGATAGCCGGAGATGGATATCGAATTGAACTTCGGCATCCGGAGCGCAGTATACTCGATTATGTCCGCAATGATGCGCATCGACGGTTGCGGAGGATAGATGTAAGTGTTTCGAACCATGAACTCCTTGAGGATGTCGTTCTGAATCGTTCCCGATAGGGCCTCTGGCGGAACGCCCTGCTCTTGGCCGGCCACGATGAAGGCTGCCAGTATTGGAATGACCGCACCGTTCATTGTCATCGAGACAGACGTTTCACCGAGAGGAATGCCGTCGAAAAGGATCTTCATGTCTTCGACGGAATCGATGGCAACGCCAGCCTTGCCGACGTCTCCTACAACGCGAGGATGATCAGAATCGTAGCCGCGGTGCGTCGCCAGATCGAACGCGACTGACAATCCCTTTTGTCCGGAGGCTAGTGCGGACCGATAGAATGCATTTGACGCCTCTGCAGTAGAAAATCCCGCATACTGCCGAATTGTCCATGGGCGCCCGGCGTACATGGTCGCTCGCGGGCCACGCACGTAAGGCCACATACCGGGCAGGGATTCAAGATGAGCGATACCGCTTAAATCCGACGCTGTATAAATGGGCTTGATGGCAATGTTCTCAGCTGTCGATCGCACAAGTCCCGCGGGATCTCTCTTTATCTCCTTCTCTGCGATCTTCTTCCAATCATCCGGAAACAGAGCCATCTTTCTCCTCATCTCGTGGCATGGCGGGGGTCCCTACCAATGGATTGTCTGAACTGTTCGACTTTTTGTGTGCGGAATCACGCAAATTCGAGAATTTGAGCGTCCACCGCGAGCGTTGCGCCGGCGCTGGCGTGGATCTTCTTCACGGTGCCGTCCTGCTCGGCGCGCAGTACGTTCTGCATCTTCATGGCTTCGACCACCGCCAGCGTCTCGCCCGCTTTGACCTCCTGCCCCTCGGTTACCGCGATCGAGACGATGAGGCCGGGCATCGGACACAGCAGCTTCTTGCCGGTGTCGGAGGCCGTGGTCACCGGCATCAGCCGCGCGGACGCGGCTTCGGCCTCGGTCCAGACATAGACCGGCACCTCGACGCCCTGATGCGCCAGGCGAATGCCGTTGGGAACCGGCCGCGCCTGCACCGCGACGAAGTGACCGTCGATGGTGCCCTGCCAGACCGGATCGCCGGGCTTCCACGCGGACTGCAACAGATGTGCGTTGCCGGGCTTGCCCTCGGCGCTGACGAAGCGGACCGCGATCGCATCGCCCTCGCGGCCAACCTCGAGCAGGATTTCCTGGCGGTCAAGCCAGACCGCGCGGCGGCGTTCGCGCTGCACGACACGCCCACCCATCTGGCCGGAGATCTGCCGCTTGCGCTCGCCGAGCACGTGATCGATGGCGGCGCCGACCGCGGCAATGCGCCGGGCGACCTCGCCTTCGGGCACGCGCACGGAAAAGCCCTTGGGGAATTCTTCCGCGATGAAGCCGGTCGACAGATTGCCCTCGCGCCAGCGCGGATGGTGCATCAGCGCCGACAGGAACGGGATGTTGTGCCTGATGCCGTCGACATAGAACGAGTCGAGCGCAGTCGCCTGCGCCTCGATCGCCGCAGCGCGTGATGGCGCATGCGTCACGAGCTTTGCGATCATCGGATCGTAGTGGATCGAGATCTCGCCGCCTTCCTGCACGCCGGTGTCGTTGCGTACGGTGATGCCGTCCTTGCTCAGTTCCGCGGGCGGGCGATACTTCACCAGCCGCCCGATCGAGGGCAGGAAGTTGCGGAACGGATCTTCGGCATAGAGACGCGATTCCACCGCCCAGCCGGTCAGCGTGACGTCCTTCTGCGCGAGCGCGAGCTTCTCGCCTGCGGCCACGCGGATCATCTGCTCGACGAGATCGACGCCTGTGATGAGCTCCGTGACGGGATGCTCGACCTGGAGGCGCGTGTTCATCTCCAGGAAGTAGAAGCTCTTGTCCTGGCCTGCGACGAATTCGACGGTGCCGGCGGAATCGTAGTTCACCGCCTTGGCCAGCGCGACCGCCTGCTCGCCCATCTTGCGGCGGGTGGCCTCGTCCAGCAACGGCGACGGCGCTTCCTCGATGACCTTCTGGTTGCGGCGCTGGATCGAGCATTCGCGCTCGCCGAGATAGATCACGTTGCCGTGCTTGTCGCCCAGCACCTGGATCTCGATGTGGCGGGGATCGACGATGAACTTTTCGACGAAGACGCGATCGTCGCCGAACGAGGCCTTCGATTCCGCTTTGGCAAGGTTGAAGCCTTCGGCGACCTCGGCCCTGGAATGCGCGATGCGCATGCCCTTGCCGCCGCCGCCGGCGGACGCCTTGATCATCACGGGATAGCCGATCTCGTCGGCGATCCTGACCGCGTGCTTGTCGTCCTCGATGACCCCGAGATAACCCGGCACGGTCGAGACCTTGGCCTTCGCAGCCGCCTTCTTGGATTCGATCTTGTCGCCCATCGCAGCGATCGCGCCCGGGTTCGGGCCGATGAAGACGATGCCGGCGGCCTCCAGTGCGCGCGGAAACGCCTCGCGCTCTGACAGGAAGCCGTAGCCGGGATGGACGGCCTCGGCGCCGGTCTTCTTGCATGCCTCGACGATCTTCTCGATCACCAGGTAGCTCTCGGCCGCAGCGGGCGGGCCGATCAGCACGGCCTCGTCGGCCATCTCGACATGAAGGGCGTCGCGGTCCGCCTCGGAATAGACCGCAACGGTCTGGATTCCCATCTTGCGGGCGGTCTTGATGACCCGGCAGGCGATTTCGCCGCGATTGGCGATAAGGATTTTTTTGAACATGATCACAAAGGCAGATTGTCGTGTTTCTTCGCCGGCATTTCCGTCTTCTTGTCCTTCAGCATCGCCAGCGCCCGGGCGATCCGCTTCCGCGTCGAGTGCGGCATGATGACGTCGTCGATGTAGCCGCGCTCGGCGGCGATGAAGGGCGACAGGAAGCGATCTTCGTATTCCTTGGTGCGGGCGGCGATCTTGTCGGGGTCGCCGATGTCACTGCGGAAGATGATCTCGACCGCGCCCTTGGCGCCCATGACGGCGATCTGGGCGGTCGGCCAGGCGTAGTTCATGTCGGCGCCGATTTCCTTCGACGCCATGACGTCGAAGGCGCCGCCATAGGCCTTGCGGGTAATGATGGTGACGAGCGGCACGGTGCACTGCGAATACGCGAACAGGAGCTTGGCGCCGTGCTTGATCAGGCCGCCATATTCCTGCGCGGTGCCGGGCAGGAAGCCGGGCACGTCGACGAAGGTGACGATCGGGATGTTGAAGGCGTCGCAGAAGCGGACGAAGCGCGCGGCTTTCCGCGAGGCGTCGCTGTCGAGCACGCCGGCCAGCACCATCGGCTGGTTGGCGACGAAGCCGACGGTGCGCCCGGCAATGCGGCCAAAGCCGGTGACGATGTTCTTGGCGAAGGCTTCCGCGATCTCGAAGAAGTCGCCCTCGTCCACGACCTTCAGGATCAGCTCCTTCATATCGTAGGGCTTGTTCGGATTGTCGGGGATCAGCGTGTCCAGGGACATGTCGACGCGGCCGATGTCGTCGAAGCTCGGCCATTCCGGCACGCCGTCGGTGTTGTTAGCAGGCAGGAAGTCGATCAGCCGGCGCATCTGCAGCAGCGTCTCGAGGTCGTTCTCGAAGGCGCCATCCGCGATCGAGGAGCGCGTGGCGTGCACCGAGGCGCCGCCGAGCTCTTCGGCGGTGACGACCTCGTTGGTCACGGTCTTCACCACGTCGGGGCCGGTGACGAACATGTAGCTGGTGTTTTTGACCATGAAGATGAAGTCGGTCATCGCAGGCGAATAGACGTCGCCGCCGGCGCAGGGGCCCATGATGACGGAGATCTGCGGGATCACGCCCGAGGCGAGCACGTTGCGGCGGAACACGTAGGAATAGCCGGCGAGCGCGGCGACGCCTTCCTGGATACGGGCGCCACCCGCGTCATAGAGGCCGATGATGGGCGCCCGCGCCTTCATCGCCATGTCCTGGAGCTTTGTGATTTTCAGCGCGTGCGTTTCCGAGAGCGAGCCGCCGAACACCGTGAAGTCCTTGGCGAAGACGAAGGTCTTGCGGCCGTTGACGGTGCCCCACCCCGTGACGACGCCGTCGCCGGGCACCTTGGTCTTCTCCATGCCGAACTCGGTGGAGCGGTGCTCGACGAACATGTCGAACTCCTCGAACGATCCCTTGTCGAGCAGAAGCTCGATGCGCTCGCGCGCGGTCAGCTTGCCGCGGGCGTGCTGGGCCTCGATGCGCTTCTCGCCGCCGCCGAGCCTGGCGCCGGCGCGTCTATCTGCGAGTTCGGCTAATGTAGTCACAGCAGCTTATGTCCTTACAGTCAGGTCCGACTTGGTCCAAGGAAAGAGGAATGGAAGCAAATCGATTTACCGGTGACGGGACGCTTTCGTCAGCCCAGCCTGGAGTTCATGCCGAGCCGCCGTAGAAGGCTTTCATCCCGATCGCGTTGCGGGTTCTTCGTCGTGAGCAGTACGTCGCCGATAAAGATCGAATTCGCGCCAGCCAGAAAGCAAAGCGCCTGCAACTCATCGGTCATGTACTGTCGTCCGGCCGACAGCCGAACCACCGCGCGCGGCATCAAAATGCGGGCGACCGCAACCAGCCGGGCCACCTCTATTGGATCGGGGCGAGTTGCGGTATCCGCGACTGGTACACCCCTGACCTCGTTCCAAAGGTTGATGGGTACGCTTTCTGGATGGGCCGGCAGATTGGCTAGCAATACGAGCATCCCGAGCCGATCCTCGGTTCCCTCGCCCATTCCGATGATGCCGCCCGAACAGACG
>Ga0209148_1001376_pt1 | contig 12658 bp, 13 predicted proteins | sample AraplaCol_mMF_r2_2_FD_184288 | JGI IMG/M metagenome (GOLD analysis project Ga0209148, IMG submission 184288) | Arabidopsis root microbial communities from North Carolina, USA - plate scrape CL_Col_mMF_r2 (SPAdes) (version 2) | ecosystem: Host-associated > Plants > Roots > Endosphere | place...
ATCGTTCAGCGTGATGATCTGCTTGCCTGCCTTCTGCCGGCCCGTGAGTGCCTCGAAGCGGGTCACGAAGCCGTAGCCGAAGTCGGTGGCGAGGATCACGCGGGTGTCGTTGTCCGCGGCCACCACGGCATCGAAGCGGGCGCCAGCCGGCGGGCTGAAGCGGCCGGTCAAAGGTTCGCCGTTGCCGCGCGCCGACGGCAGCGTATGCGCGGCGGTGGCATAGGCACGGCCGGTGGAGTCGATGAACGCGACCTGCTGTGTGGTCCGCGCGCGGGCCACGGCCAGCAGGCTGTCGCCATCGCGGTAGGACAGCGCTTCGCCGTCGATGTCGTGCCCCTTGCCGGCGCGTACCCAGCCCTTCTGTGACAGCACGACCGTGACCGGCTCGGAAGCGACCAGCGCGCTTTCGTCGAGCGCCTGGGCGGCGCTGCGCTCGATCAGCGGCGAGCGACGCTCGTCGCCGTACTTCTCGGCATCGTTGCGCAGTTCTTCCTTGATGAGGCCCTTGAGCTTGGCTGGCGACTTGAGCAGGACATTGATCCGCGCGCGCTCTTCCTCGAGCTTGTCGCGTTCCTCGTTGATCTTCATTTCCTCGAGCCGCGCCAACTGGCGCAGCTTCGTCTCGAGGATGTAGTCGGCCTGTTCCTCATCGAGCCGGAAGCGCGCAATCAGCACGGGCTTCGGTTCTTCCTCGGTACGGACGATGCGGATCACCTCGTCGATGTTGAGGTAGGCGATGCGCAGCGCTTCGAGCATATGCAGGCGACGCTCGACACGGCCGAGACGATGGTTGAGGCGTCGCGTAACGGTATCGGTACGGAAGCGCAGCCACTCGCTGAGGACCATCTTGAGGTCCTTCACCTGCGGCCGGCCGTCGAGGCCGATCATGTTGAGGTTGACGCGGAAGCTCTTCTCCAGGTCGGTCGTGGCGAAGAGGTGCTGCATCATCTCGTCGACGTCGACGCGGTTGGAGCGCGGCACGAGCACGAGGCGGATCGGATTCTCGTGATCCGACTCGTCGCGCAGGTCTTCCAGCATCGGCAGCTTCTTCGCGCGCATCTGCGCGGCGATCTGCTCCAGGATCTTCGATGGCGAGACCTGATGGGGCAGGGCCGTGATGACGATGTTGCCGTCGTCACGTTCGTAGACCGCGCGGGCGCGGATCGACCCAATGCCGTTTTGATACATCGCCACGATTTCCTTGCGCGGCGTGATGATCTCGGCGGTGGTCGGGTAGTCCGGACCATGCACGTGCTCGCACAGGTCGATGATCGTGGCGTCGGGATCGTCGAGCAGGCGAATGCAGGCGCTGGCGACCTCGCGCAGATTGTGCGGCGGGATATCGGTGGCCATACCCACGGCAATGCCCATCGAGCCATTCAACAGGACGTGGGGTACGCGCGCGGGCAGCCAGGAGGGTTCTTCCAGCGTGCCGTCGAAGTTGGGCACCCAGTCGGTGGTGCCATGGCCCAGTTCGGAGAGCAGCACTTCCGCGATCGGCGTGAGGCGCGACTCCGTATAGCGCATGGCCGCGAAACTCTTGGGGTCGTCCGGCGAACCGAAGTTGCCGTGACCGTCCACCAGCGGGTAGCGATAGGAGAAGGGCTGGGCCATGAGGACCATGGCCTCGTAGCAGGCCGAGTCGCCGTGCGGATGGAACTTGCCGATCACGTCGCCGATGGTGCGCGCGGATTTCTTCGGCTTGGCGGTGGCGCCCAGCGCCAGTTCGCTCATGGCGTAGATGATGCGCCGCTGCACGGGCTTCAGCCCGTCGCCTACGAAGGGCAGGGCGCGGTCCAGCACCACGTACATGGAGTAGTCGAGGTAGGCCCGCTCGGCGTAGTCCTTGAGCGGGATCTGTTCGTAATTGGCTTGCAAATTCATGGGCTTGTGCATCCGGCAGGCGCGCTACTGCGCGTCGATAACCGGACGATGTTGCCAGAAAGGCGTCTCAGGAGCGAAGACTTACCCGGCCCCCCGCGGCGATAGGCCAAGGCACCGGTGGGAGCCACCCTGGTGGCGATAGGCCAACGAAGCGGTATAGCGGCGAGGCAAGCTCCCATCGCCAGCAGGCTGGCTCCCACCGGCAAGCTCTCGCCGCCATGGCGGCTCCCACAAGGGCCCGGGCCCATCCGGCACAGCCGGCCGCGTCAATTCACCGGCTTGCCCGCGTCCACGTCCTTCAGGAATTTGATCAGCCCCGTGAAGTAGGTCTTCTGATCGTCGTACATGGCCAGGTGCGAGCCCTGGGGGCAAAGCAGGAAACGCGCGTCCGGCATCTTCTTCGCCATGGCGGCCATGTATTTCGGGTCCATCGTGTCGTACTGCGCCCCGATGACCAGCGTCGGTACCTTGATCGTCTTCAAGGCTTCGCTGCGATCCCAGTGGAGGAGCTTGCCGCTGGCGCCCAACTCACTCGGGCCCTGCATCGACACATAGATCTGCTCGTTGATGTGACCGAAGGCACGTTCCACCGGCTCCGGCCACTGCGCCGCCGGCATGCGCAGGATGTGCTTTTCGTAGTGCATCGGCATGAGGATCGCCATGTACGCCGGATCGTCGGTCTTGTGCTCCGCTTCCAGTCGCTTCACCTCGGCCAGTTTCTTCGGGTCCATGGCCGGCATCAGCACCTTGGTGGCGTACTCGTTGTACGCGGGAATGCTGTCCATCATGTTCGAGATGATCAGCCCCTTGAGGTGCTGCGGGTACTTCAGCGCATATTCGATCGCAAGCACGCCGCCCCAGGAGTGCCCGAGGACGAAGAAGTTGTCCTTGTCCAGGTGCAACGCCTGGCGCACCTGCTCCACCTCGTCCACGAAGCGCGGGATGTCCCAGAGCGACGGATCGGTGGGCTTGTCGCTGAAGGCCGAGCCGAGCTGGTCGTAGTAGTAGTACTCGATCCCCGCACCGGGGAAGTAGCTGTCGAACGCCTCGAAGTATTCGTGCGTTGCCCCTGGGCCGCCATGCAGCAGAAGCACCTTGATGGTCGGATTGTTGCCGACCCGCTTGGTCCAGACCTTGAACTTGCCCTTGGGCGTGTCGATGACGATCGACTTCTGCCCGCCGGACAGCACATCGTCGCGGCCGGTGTTGTCGAAATAGGAGGCCGTCGTGGTCGGCGGCGTGGCGGCGCTTACGCAGAACGAGACGAGAGCGAGGAGTGCGGCAGTAACAAGGCGACGCATGGGCTTACTCCGGCTAGGGTGGCAGCATCATCCCTGGCTCGCCTAGACTGGGCAAGCGGTCTGCCGGCCAGGGGCGGGAAAGCGCGCTGGCCTGGAGTTTTTGTGCAGCGATAACCGTACAGCCACAGGGGAGGGGTATGCGTATCTCGCAGGGGAACTACTGGAAGTGGGCGTGCTCGGCGGCCGTGTTAATCGTGGCGGCGCCAGCATGGGGTGCAAAATCAGTCTCGTATTACTACACGGACCCGCAGGGAACGGTCCTGGCGGTGACGGACGCGAGTGGAATCGTGGTCTCATCAGTGGACTATGCGCCCTATGGCGCTTCCGCCATGGGCAATCCAGGCGATGGTCCAGGGTATACAGGGCATGTCGCCGATTCCGATACCGATCTGATCTACATGCAGGCTCGATATTACGACCCGATCGTCGGCCGCTTTGTGGGTATTGATCCGAGCCGCCCGGCTCCAGGCGATCCATTCGGGTTCAATCGATTTGCCTATGCGAACAACAGCCCGCTCGTCCATATCGATCCCGACGGCAGGAACGCGATCATTACCTATAAGCAGGACGGCAGCATCTCGATTGCGGTGCCCGTGAGATTTTCGGGGCCGGCCTCCACCAATCCTCAGGTTATATCGGACATCAAATCGAACGTCGCTGCGAAATGGTCTGGGCTATACAACGTTGCGGGAGCGGTCACACTGGTAAAGGTTGCCATCGTGGACGTGGATGCAAGTACGCCTAAGAAAGCCATAAACAATATCCAGCTTGTAAACGGCCCTACGTCTGACACAACCACTAAGGGCGCATCATTTGTTCGTGGTGGGAATGCCGGCGAATGGAACGTGACATCGCAAGGATGGTCCCAGGGCGAGGCCGAGCATGAGACAGGGCATCTCATGATGGAGAAGGATCACTATTCAGACACGCGAGACGCGAGTGGAAACCGTGTTACCACAGCGGATCCCGGCTATGAATCGAACCTGATGGGGACGCTTGGAAAGAGCGTAATTACGGATAGCCAAAATATGAAGTCTATCCTGAGTAGTAATGGCAACATCTCGGTCAAAGAGCCGCCGACATCACCATAGGAGCTGGTTGTGAAAAAAGTGGACTGCCTTATTGGTGTTGTTTTCAGTGCGGCCTTGTTCGCGGGAGTCACCAGCGTCACTTATGGGTCAACTAGCCAAGTTCAGAGCAAAGCATCCCCCACGTCACATCGAATCTATTGCAACGTATATACGGTGACAGCCTGCTTCAACGTCGGCCAGGGGGATACGCTGGCGATGTCGATTCCTGTCGATTTCGTCTTGTATGACCTCCGACTCTCGTCATCTGTCACGGCACGTATCTACCTGGGTTACAACCCGGACAAGAGCATCTTCGAGTCAGCAACATCATGTCGAACACACGGGAAAGCTTCGCGCTGTAGGTATGTCAGATCCGGAAAGGTTCTGGATATTCTGTACGACGGAGGGCGGCAGAATCAGCCATTTCTCCACGTTCACGTCGTCGAAGACGGAGTCAACTCTGCAAAGACGGTTCGCGAGTTTTTGGGCGATTTCCGGCCGTGCGCCCCGACAGACAATGGAGTGGCTTGTACCGACGAGCGGATTTTCGATCAGATCGATTAGCGGTGGCGGGTGGGTGTGGTTGGGTCCACCCACCCCAAGCGCATTGGGGCTCCAATCGATTGACTCAAAGGTCGAAGTCGGCGAACACCGGGAAATGATCCGACGGATAGCGTCCGTCCTTCGACGTCGTGACGGTCTGCACGGACGTCGGCGATACACCGCGGTAGAGAATCCAGTCGATTCGCTTGGTGGCGTTGCCTGTGAAGTTGTGGAACGTCTCGGCCGGGCCCTCGCGCTTCGGCGCGGTTTCCCACGCGTCCTTGAGCGTCGCCGTCAGGGTCGTGTGCGATTCGCTGTCCGGCCCCGTGTTGAAGTCGCCGGTGACGATGACCGGCACGTCCTTCGGCAGTTTGGCGATCCACTCGTTCATTTCATGCGCGCTGCGCGAGCGGGCATCCTCATCGCTGTCGCGGTACGGGTAATGCGTATCGAGCAGGTAGAAGCGCTTGTGATCGGAGATGCGTTCGAACAGCGCCCAGTTCACCATGCGCGGGAAGAGGTTGCCCCAGGTGATGCTGCCGACCTTGTCCGGTGTGTCGGAGAGCCAGAAATCACCCGATTCGACGAGCTTGAGCGTGTCCTTGCGGTAGAAAATGCCCATGTGCTCGTCTGTGTGCTTGCCGAAACGGTCGCGGCCAAACCATGTGTATTCCGGCAGCCTTGCCACCGTGTCGTCGCCTTGTTGCTTGTGCAGTTCCTGCGTGCCGATGACGTCGGGATGGAGTTGCCGGATGGTATCGGCGAAGAGGTCGCGTCGATGATTCCAGTCGTTCAGGCCGTCGTTGCCGGTGATCGTGCGGACGTTGAACGTCATCACCTTCAACTCACTCGCGGCGACCGAGGTCGCGGAAATAGCCAGGGCAGCGGCGATGGCCAAGTGACGGAATCGAATCATGGGGACGAGCTTCCTTCCGAACGGGAACGCCGACTATAGCCAGAGCAGCGCCCCCATGTCGTGACACGTTACCGCCCGCGACGCCGTGTCCACCCAGGAAAACCGCCTGCGTGGCGCGGGTGAGGCAGAATAGACGACTCGATCGACGGACGCCGGAGGCGACATGAGCTTGGATCACGATTCGCCCGGCAAGCCGGCCAATGGGCGCAGGGTGGTGTGGATCATCGTAGCGGTGGCGTTCATCGCTTCCGCCACGACGGCGATGCTTGCGTTCACGGCCTCGCATCGCGCCAGGGAGAGGGACGCCAAGGCACTCGCCGCCGACACCGCCGATTTGCGCGCTGAGTTGGACCTCTGGCGAACGCAGCTCGCCGATGCGGAAAAACAACCGTCGCAAGACCAGGGCCCCTATATCGATCGCCTGGTCTTGCGTACCCGCGAGCTCAGCCTGTGGAAGCCGCGTACGCCATGCGGGCAGGACGCGCGTGGGCAGTTGGTGCATGCGATGGAAGCGCGCCTCTCGCTGATGTTGCATGAGCCATCGCCGCCCACGGGCGCATTGGATGAGGCCGCCGTGCTGGATGGCGCGTTGCGCCAGTGCGAGGCGATGCGGGGCAGGGATGTGAACATTTGAGCGTCCGCGTCGAAGTTACGTGCGCGTAACAAAGCTCGTGGTACAGGTGCTTCTTCCTACGAGGCCGCGCCATGAACGAAGAGATCTTTGTCGCCGCGCCAACCGACCTGACGCGAGTGAATGTCACGTTGCGTTCGGACATCCGTTACTGGACGCGCGCTCTTGGCGTGAGTGAGAACGTCCTGCGAAGTGCCGTGAAGAACGTCGGGGAGCATTCGTGGGACGTGAGAGCCGAACTGCGACGCAGGCGCCGTCGATGAACGACGCAGGCCGTCCGTTTCGCATTTTCATCTTCTACCCAGGCATGAACGAGCGGGTCTGGCGTGTGGTGTTGCCCGGGGGCGCGAAGCATCTGTTTCCCACCGAAGGTCGTGCGGTCGAATTCGCGCTCTCGTCAGCATCGGCGGTGACGGGTCAGATGCGACGTGTCGAAGTGCTCAAGGAAACGCTTTCGGGTGGTTGGATGGTGTTGCCTCGGGTCAGCGCCACCTGATCCGTCGATCGGCTGGGTGCTCCCGGTGGTGATCGACCCCGGCACAGCAGGTGGGAACCGGTAGCGCGGGGCAGGGTGACGAACGGGCCATGCGCAAGCATCGGCGGCGCCGGATGATCCGGCTACCTTCGGTCACGAGAGATGTCCATGTCGCGCTCCAGAATGGCCTTGCTGTCCCTCGCACTCCTTTCCGCCGCTGGAACGGCCGTCGCCGCCGAGAGCACGCCCGAGGCAGCGGTCGCGCGTTACATGAAGGCGGAGCACGACTTCGACGTCCCCGCACTCCGCGTGATCCTGCTACCCCAGTTCGTCGAGGTATCGCCGCGCGGGGAAGTGGACGAGCACGATGCCGTGCTTGGCTTCTATGCGCCGGACAAGAAGAGCGAGATGCCGCCAACCTCGTTCGAGGACGTCAAGACACGCACCCACGGCAACAGCGCATTCGTCACCGGCACTATCGTCTTCACGATGAAAGGCATGCAGCGACGCCTGACCCTCGGTGCGAGCGTGGTCAAGGGCCCCGACGGTTGGCGCATGGCGTCGGCGCAATACACGCCCGTGCCGCCCAAGGCACCGCCCCCGCCGCCGGTCGCACCGCAACCACCCACGCCGCCTCCGGCGCCGACGCCTGGCGGTTAGCGCTCGCCGTTTTCGGAACAGGGCGGACGAATACAGAGCGCAGTTCCTTATGTCGTCGACTCATGGCATTCGACGACATAGAGGAGCCACGAAGCTTAGCGCTCCACCAAAAGAAAAGGCTCGCATCGCTGCGAGCCTTGAATAATGGTGGCTCGGGACGGAATCGAACCGCCGACACGGGGATTTTCAATCCCCTGCTCTACCAACTGAGCTACCGAGCCACGGGTGCCTGCAACGAGCGTTGCGGCGAGTGGAGCCGCGTATTAAATCGGGTGACGGCGTCGGCGTCAAGCGTCCTGCTCGGGTGGAACGTAGCCCGCGGGCTGGACCACCTCGCCGCCGAAGAAGTATTTCTCCATTTCGCCGCTCAGGAAGCTGCGGGTTTTCGGGTCGAGCGGGGAGAGGCGCATCTCGTTGATGAGCATGGTCTGGTGGGACAGCCATTGGGCCCACGCCTCTTTGGATACGTTCTCGTAGATGCGCTTGCCCAGGTCGCCGGGCCAGGGAGCGAAGTCGAGTCCTTCGGCCTCGCGGCCGAGCTTCATGCAGTGAACCATGCGCGTCATGGGGTGATCTCCGGAAGGTTGTCGAGCAGCGTGCGCACCGGTGCCGGCAGGCCAAGCGAAGCGATCTGCGTGAGATCGCACCAGCGCCGGCTTTCGCCGTCCGCCACAGCGGTAAGCGGGGTGGCATGGTCGAAGAGGATGGGGGAGACGTCCAGCCGGTAATGGCTGAAGACGTGGGTGAAGGCGGGAAGCGGATCGGCGTTGCGTACACGGGCCAGGCGGCACGCCACACCACCGGCGGCCTCGATGTCCGCGGCTTCAGGCAGGCTCCACAGTCCTGACCAGACGCCTTGCGGGCCACGTTTTTCCAGCAATACCCGGCCTTGCGCATCGCGCAGGAGCAGCATCGCGAGCGATCGCGTGGGAATCTTCTTGCCGGGCTTTGCCGTGGGCAGCACCGCGGTGAGGCCGTCGCGATGGGCGACGCACGTCGCCGCCTGCGGGCAGATCAGGCACGCGGGTTTGCTGCGCACGCAGACGGTGGCGCCCAGATCCATGATGGCCTGCGTGTAGTCGGCCGTGCGTTCCGCGGGTGTGTGTTCGTCGGCGTGAATCCATAGCCGCTTCTCGATCGCGCTTTCGCCCGGAAACCCGGCGATGCCGTGGTATCGCGTCAGCACGCGTTTTACGTTGCCGTCGAGGATCGGGAAGCGCAGACCGTACGCCTGCGCAAGGATCGCTCCGGCGGTGGAGCGACCGATGCCGGGCAGGGCCATGAGCGCGTCGAGGTCGCGCGGCAGTTCGCCGTCATGCCGTTCCACGCACAATTGCGCCGCGCGATGCAGGAAACGCGCGCGTCGGTAATAGCCCAGTCCCGACCACAGTGCGAGCACGGTGTCTTCGTCGGCTGCAGCGAGCGAGGCGAGCGTCGGCAGGCGTTCCACGAAACGCTGGAAATAACCGATGACGGTGATCACCTGCGTCTGCTGGAGCATGATCTCCGACAGCCACACGCGATACGCATCGCGCGGATGCTGCCACGGCAGATCCTTGCGCCCGTGGTGGTCGAACCAGCGCAGCAGCTCTTCGGCGAAACGATTCATGGCGCGCTGCGGGCCGGCGCGGGAAGGGCGCTCGTGGATGCGTTGACGGGCTCGGTCGGCGAGGCCTTGATGCGGAGCCCGGTGGCATGCACGACGCCGACGTCTACGGCCTTCGCTTCGAGCGTGCCGAGCAGCGGTGGCGGCGTGATGGGCGCACCGGTGCGAAGACCGGCCCACCAATCGGCGAGAGCGATGGGTGGAATGCGGATATCGGTATGGTCGTTGTCGCCGTCGAGTTTCAGCGCCACATACAACGGATCGCGCTGGTTGGCAGGCGTTACGGCGAGCACGATGTCGTACGGCGGCGCCGCAGTGCGCGTGATCTTTCCGGACAGGGTGCCGCCCACGTCGGCAGCGCCACGCCAGGTCGCTGTGCCGCGCATCGTCGCGTCGAACCGCGACGTGCTCGACAGACCGACCGTCAGATCGCTCAACGTCAGCACGCCTTGCGCCAGCGATGGCGTGGTAGCGAGTTCCAGCGCGTAGGGAATGCCGTCCGGTGTGGATGCGGAAAGGGCCAGCGTGAATGGACGGCCGTTCGCAAGACGTCCGGCATCGATGTCCACGTTGGCGAGCAACAGTGCATTGCCGCGGGTGAGCGTGCCTCGCGTCACGCGAAAACCCGCGTCCGCGGTAGGCAGCATGGCGCCGGCCGTCGATGGGCGCGAGGGCAGGGTGTCGAGATACGTCGATACGGCATCGACGTCGATCCGCGCGCCTTCGACCTCGAGCCGCGAAATGCGTGCTTCGCCGCCCATGAGTGTGTGCCACGGCAGCACGAGCTTGCCGCGTGCTGCAACGAGCATGGGTGTGTCCACACCGCGGCTGCGCAAGGTGATGCCTTCCAGTTCCAGCGCCGGCTTGGGCCAGACGGTGGGGCTGGCTGGGTTGGCAAGCGTGAGTTCGAGCCCGGCGTCGCGCGCTCGCGACTGCAGCAGCGCCGTGAAGCGCGCGGGCTGCAGCACCACGTACATCGCGATGAACATCGCCAGGATCAGCATCGCCACGATGCCGCCGACGATGTAAAGCCCGATTCGCAGTCGGCGGGTCATGGCCGCGGCTTTTCCGCCATGCCGTTCACTCAACCGCCGAGAGCCGCCGGGAGCAGGCCGTCCACGAAGGCCTCTGCGTCGAAGACACGCAGATCGGTGGCGGTTTCACCCAGCCCCACGTAGCGGATCGGCAGGCCGAATTCGCGGGCGAGGGCGAACATCACGCCGCCTTTTGCGGTGCCGTCGAGCTTGGTGACTACCAGGCCGGTGACGCCTGCGGTTTCGCGGAACTGACGCACCTGGCTGATGGCGTTCTGCCCGGTCGTGCCGTCGATGACCATCAGCACCTCGTGCGGTGCGCTGGGATCGAGTTTCTTCATCACGCGGCCGATCTTGCCCAACTCGTCCATCAGGCCGCCCTGCGTGTGCAGGCGGCCTGCCGTGTCCGCGATCAGCACTTGCGCGCCACGCGAGCGCGCCGCCTGCAGCGCATCGAAGATGACGCTGGCGGAATCGGCGTCCTGGCCTTGCGAGACCACGGGCACCTTGTTGCGCTCACCCCAGGTCTTCAACTGTTCCACCGCGGCGGCGCGGAACGTGTCGCCTGCGGCAAGGATGACGTTGCGGCCTTCATCGACATAACGGCGCGCCAGCTTGCCGATGGTGGTGGTCTTGCCCACGCCATTGATGCCGACGGTCAGGATCACGAAGGGGCTGGCGGTGGCGACGTCGAGCGGCGTCTCGACCGGCTTCAGCAATGCCACCAATTCGCTGCGCAGCGCCTTCAGCAATGCGGCGGCGTCGGCGAACTCACGTTTGTGCATGCGCTTGCGGAGGTCTTCCACGAGTCGCGTGCTGGCGTCCACGCCCACATCGGCCGTGATCAACGCGGTTTCCAGTTCGTCGAGGAGGTCGTCGTCGAGCCGGGGATTCTTTACGAAGAGCGCGGAAAGACTCTTGGCGAACCCGCTGCCGGAAAGACGTTCTCGCCAGCTACGTCGTGCCGGCGTTGCCGTGGCCTGTTCGGCTTCACGGGCGGCTTCGACCACGACGGAGGCCTCGACCTCGGCGTCGATGTCGGGCACCTGAGGTTCCGGCGCAGTTGCCTCGGCCAGCGCTTCGAAGGTGGCGACGCCGCTCTCGGCGGACGACGCGGGATCGGCTACCAGGTCAGCCCGCTCGTCGGTGGCCGCGGACTCGGCCGGCGCCGGCTCGGTGGTCTTCTTTTTCCAGAACTTGAGCATTGCACGGGGGATTCAAAGACAATGGGCGCATGCTACCACCCCAGCCTTCACTGGCCGCTGAGCGATGAGTACTCCCGGCCGTATCCGCATCATTGGCGGAACCCTGCGCAACTCGAAGCTTGAGGTACCGGATATGCCGGGCCTCCGGCCTACCCCGGAGCGCGTCCGCGAGACCTTGTTCAACTGGCTCCAGCCTGTCGTCGAAGGGGCTCGTTGCCTCGATCTCTACGCCGGCACCGGCGCATTGGGCATCGAGGCCCTCTCGCGCGGCGCGTCGGCGGCGACCTTCGTGGAGCGTGAGCCGCGCCTCGCCGCGGCGCTGAAGGCCAATCTCGCCCGGCTCAAGGTGGCCGGCGAGGTGGTCGGCGACGATGCGAGCCGCTGGCTGCGCGCTGCCGGCCGCCCCTTCGATCTCGTGCTGCTCGATCCGCCGTTCGCCCTGGACGCGTGGGCGGAAGCGGCCCGGGCGCTGGAGGAGGGCGGCTGGCTGGCTCCCCGCGCATGGATCTACGTGGAAGCTCCGCGCACGGCGGCCTTCCGACTTCCCGACACATGGCTGCCGCACCGCCAAGGGCATGCCGGGGACGTGGCCTACGCCCTCTATCGCCGCACCCCGGCCGATCCGTTAAGCTAACCGGCGTTTTCCCCGACCCGCCTCTCATGACTCCAGTGCCGGCCAATCCGCGACTTGCCGTCTACCCCGGCACCTTCGATCCCATCACGAACGGGCACGCCGATCTCGTGTCGCGCGCGGCGCCGCTGTTCGACCGCATCGTCGTGGCAGTGGCGGAGAGCCGCAACAAGGGGCCCGGTTTCAGTCTCGGCGAGCGCATCGCCCTGGCCAGGCTGGCGCTTGCCGACCTGCCGAACGTGGACGTGCGCGGCTTCGATTGCCTGCTTGCCGACTTCGTGACGGAGATCGGGGCCGGCGTCATCCTGCGTGGCCTGCGCGCCGTGTCGGACTTCGAGTACGAATTCCAGCTCGCCAGCATGAACCGTCACCTGATTCCTCAGGCCGAGACGCTGTTCCTGACCCCGGCGGAACAATACAGCTTCATCTCCTCCTCGCTCGTGCGTGAAATCGGTCGCCTGGGTGGCGATATTTCCGGCTTCGTGCATCCGGCGGTGCAGCAGGCCATGCGCCAGCGCTGGCGCAACTCTTGAAAATCAAAGGTGATCATCATGCGTAAGTTCGTCCTCGCCGCGTCCGTGGCCCTGACCGCCGCCCTGGCCCTTTCGGCCTGCAACAAGTCCGAAGACACCGACCAGGCTGCCACGCAGCAGGAAGCTGCCGTCGCGAAGCCGACCAACCCGAGCGATACCAAGGCGTGGA
>Ga0209148_1001377_pt1 | contig 12653 bp, 8 predicted proteins | sample AraplaCol_mMF_r2_2_FD_184288 | JGI IMG/M metagenome (GOLD analysis project Ga0209148, IMG submission 184288) | Arabidopsis root microbial communities from North Carolina, USA - plate scrape CL_Col_mMF_r2 (SPAdes) (version 2) | ecosystem: Host-associated > Plants > Roots > Endosphere | place: USA...
CACGTCGGTGACCCGCACCCACGCGGATGGCTCACTGGATTCGACCCAGATCTATAACAGCGATGGCAGCAGTGCCATCACTACCTACAGCGCGACCGGCATCAAGCAGGTCGAAACCGACTATCATGCCGATCACAGCAAGGATGTGTGGACCTACAATATCACCGGGCAGGCCTACACCACCGAGCACGATATCTACGATACCACCGGCTTCCTCACGACCCTGGTGCGCCGTCACGCCGATGGCAGCTACGCATTGAAGCTGGTCCAGAGCAGCGACGGCACCAAGACCACCGACTCCTATGATGCGACCGGAAATCTGACCAGCGAGGTGGTGCAGCGCGCCGACGGCTTCACCTCGACAACGCTCTACAGCAACGGCGTGAAGACCCAGGCTTACGTGAAGAACCCGGACGGCAGCCAGGACAATTACAGCTACGGCATCACCGGACAGAGCTACGTGACGCTGATCCAGCACGTCGACCCCTCGGGCAAGGTCACGGCCATCACCCGCAAGCACGCGGATGGAACTCTGGATTATACCAAGGTCATCAATCCCGATGGCAGCAGCGTCGTCACAACCTATGACGCCACCGGCAACAAGACCAAGGAGATCGACGCGCACGCCGACAGCAGCCAGGACATCTGGCTCTACAATATCACCGGGCAGGCCTACACGACCGAGCACGATATCTATGACACGACCGGCTTCCTCACCACGCTGGTGCGGCGTCACGCCGACGGCAGCTACGCGTTCAAGCTGGCCCAAAGCAGCGATGGCACCAAGACGACCGATTGGTACGACGCCACGGGCATTCTCACCAGCGAAGTGATCCAGAAGGCGAACGGCTTTGATTCGACGACCGTCTACACCAATGGCGTGAAGACCGCGGCCTATATCACCAACGCCGACCAGAGCCACGATAACTACAGCTACAACATCACCGGCCAGAGCTATACCACCCAGCACCAGCATCTCGACGCGTCCGGCAAGCTCACCGAGATGGACCGGACCCACCCCGACGGTACGCTGGACTACAGCCAGACCGTCAATGCCGACGGCAGCAGCGTTGTCAGCAACTACAACGCCTCCGGCGTGAAGATGACCGAGACCGACTATCACGCCAACGGGTCAAAGGACGTCTTCCTCTATCATGTCGTCGGCCAGAACTACACCACCGAGCACGACAGCTACGACACGACCGGGTTCCTCACCAACATCACGCGCACCCACGCCGACAACAGCCTGGCCTTCACCTTGGCGCAGACCAGCGACGGCACCAAGACCTCGGACTGGTACGACGCGAATGGCATCATCACGAGCGAGGTGGTGCAGAAGTCCGACGGCTACAGCTCCACAACCGTCTATACGGGCGGCGTGAAAACCGCGGCCTACATCACCAACGCCGACCACACCTCCGATAATTGGAGTTACAACGTCACCGGGCAGAGCTACACCACCCAGCATCAGCACCTCGATGCGTCCGGCAACATCGTCTCGATCACCCGAACCCACGCCGACGGCACGCTGGACTACACGCAGGTGGTCAACAACGACGGCAGCAAGCTGACCGATATCTATGACAGCGCCGGCAACAAGACCCAGGAGGTCGCCAACAACGCCGACAGCACGAAGGACGTCTTCCTGTTCAACTTCAACGGCCAGCAGGGAACAACCCAGCACGAACGTTATAACGCGGCCAACGCGCTGCAATATTTCGACGACACCAAAGCGGACGGTACCCACAACGTCACCGCCGTGGCTGCGGGCGTGACGGTTCACGGTGGCAACGGCAACGACCAGTTCTCCACGGCTCCTGGTTCCACGACCGTGGTCTACGATCACGGCCAGGACCAGATCCTCAACTTCCACGCTGGCGATGCCGCCAACCACGACGTCGTCGAGATCTCAAAACAGCTGGCAGCCGACTATAGTCACCTGCAGATCGCGCAATCGGGCAACGATGCCCTGGTGACGCTGTCGGCCAACGATTCGGTGTTGCTGAAGAACATCAACGCGGCGAGCTTGACCAGCCACGACTTCATGTTCGTCTAAGAGATCGTGCGGAACGTCCGGACCGGCGAAGCGCTGGTCCGGACGCGCTCGACCAAAGCAGAGGCACCTGCCTTCCGAAACGGCACGACCGGACAGCCACATCTTGCCGTGCCATGCACCAGTGGCATTTCCGCCATGATCATTGACGCCGCATTGCCCGCACGGACATGCGGGACTTGCGAACTTGCGTCACAATTCGACTCTAGAAGGACATCACGCTTCGCAGGGAATATGACATCGAGATGGAAGTCCGTGAGCAAACACGCTTTGTCGTTCTCGATTTCTATCGGTTCGTCGCAGCCCTCGGCGTCTTTATCTTTCATCTGAAGAACATCGACAACGGCATCTCGCCCGCGTGGAACGGCTCATATGGGCTGTTCGTCGACATGTTCTTTATCCTTTCGGGATTCGTGATCTCGTATTCCTATCCGGCCGGTTCCATCGGAATCCGCGGCTACGCCCGCTTTCTGGTGCGACGGATTGCGCGGATCTATCCTCTGCACTTTCTGACCTTGCTCGCCTTCGTCGTGCTCGCCTGGATCGGCGTCCAGGGCCCGACATCACATGCAAGCGCGCTGGACTTCATCCACAATGCCCTTCTCGTGCAGGCCTGGGGGATCACCGATCATCTCAGTTTCAACTCACCGTCCTGGTCGATCAGCGCCGAGCTGTTCTGCTACCTGCTGTTCCCGCTCCTGATGCTGCTGGCAGGGCGCGTCTCCGCGCTGACACTCGCCATCATCGTAGCGATCCTGTACGCCGTGCTGGCCCATGGTCACCTGCCGATCTGGCAGGACCGGTCGCAAATGTACGGCGCCAATTTCGATTATGGCATGCTGCGGGCACTTCCGAGCTTCTTGAACGGCATCCTGCTCGCGCTTCTGTTCAAGCAATTCCGCCATCATGGCAGCAAGCCGGTCGCCATCGCGGGAATTGGCGTATTCCTCGCCTCGATCCTGATCCTGAACGTTTTTGCCAAGCCGGATCTTGCGATCGTTCTATTTTCGCTGGCCATCCTGCTGACCGCCGTCGGCGAAAGCGCGTTTGTCCGGTTCCCCGGCGCGAGCTGGCTTGGCCGGCTCGGCAACACGTCCTACGCCATCTACATGCTGCACGAACTCTTGCTGATCCTGGTGTTCAAGCCGGTCTGGCATCAACTCGGACTGCAACCGGGCGTCTTTGCAATATTCGCGCTGGCTTGCTGCCTCGTTCTCACGATCGCGGCGGATGTGACCTACGTCCTGATCGAGAATCCCGCGCGAAAATTGATCAATCGTCTCGCTCCGGCTGCCGAACCCAGGCGTCCCACAGCTCCCGAGCCTGTCCTTGCCCAAACACTGGAGTTGCGGGCATCCGGCCAGGCTGCGAACGCAGGTTGACCTCCGTCTCCTATCCGCAAGAGTAGATCTAGGACCGTCGAAGCCGGATCGACACTTCGTGCCAGACCCGAATTGCCGCCGGGCGCGCGGCCACCAGCACCGCGGCCAGATAGACGGCAGCGCCGAGCACCGTCAGCAACGCAAGGCGGAGCCAGGGCGAGAGCGGCGGCAAGTTATGCGACGCTCCGACGACCACCGCCGCCATGAGCGCCGAACTGCCGAAGGCCGGCACCAGCGCGCGCGCGTAGCGCCGCACGGCGATCGTCAGGATGCGCAACGACGCTCCCGCCGACAAGGGATACAGCAGCACCGCGCGCACGACATAGCCGACCGCAATGGCGACCAAACCGAAGGGAGCGGCCGCGATAAAGATCGCGATGTTCGATGCTGCATAGATCAGCGTGAGCCAGGTCTGCCAATGCGGCTTGCCGAACGCCAGGATGACCGAATGATTGTAGAGCCCGATGGTCGTCAAGAACCCCGTCACCGAGATGATCGACAGCAGCGGCGCGGACTCCAGCCACTTCGCCCCGAAGAATGCAAGCATGAGATCGGGCGACAACGCCGCGATCCCTGCGAAGATCGGCGCCGTCAAGAGCGAGGTGTACATGACGAAATCGAGCAGCGCCTCGCTGGAGGCCTTGCGATCGTGCTGAAGGCCCGCGATCGTCGCGAAGAACACGCGGTTCAACGCATTTCCGATCACCGCGCTGACCGCATTCACGAGCCGCTTGGCGAGGCTGTAGAAGCCGGCGCCTGCCGCCCCCGTGTACCAGGTCACGAAAAGGAGATCGGAATTGGCGTTGGCGAAGTTCGTGATGCCCGTGAGCGCCACATAGCGGCCGTAACCGATGAGCTCGATCGCCTCGCGGCGGCTGAAGCGGAAACCGGGACGCCACGGCGTCAACGTCCACAGGCTGACCAATGACACGAGCGAGGTCGTGACCAGCTGGCCGACGAGGGCAAGCACGCCGTAGCCGGAGATGGCCAGAGCAATGCCGATGGCGCCTCCGAGCGTGATGGAGAACAGAGTGCGAAGGGCGAGCGAACGAAAGACCTGATTGCGCGTCAGCCAGGCCTCGTGGGTGCGGGATAGCCCCTGCACGGCAACCACGACGGAAAAGCCTTTCAGCACGACGGCGAGATCTTCGAGGCCGGACAGGCGTTCGATGCTGCTACTGGCGGCGAAGAGCAGCGCCGCGGCAACCAGCGAAAAAGCCGCAATCAACCAGAACGATGCGTTGTAGTCCTCGTCTTTCGGCTGGGCGCGTGCCTGGACCGCGATCGCGATGCTCTCGATCAGAACAGCCCGGCACAACTCCAGTGCCAGCGCACCTGTCGCCACGAGGCCGATGATCTGCGGCGACAGCAGTCGCGCCATGATCACGTAGATGGCGAGCGTAAGCGCTTGCCCCACCGCGGAATCGAGGGTGGACCAGATGACGCCGGAAACGATCGAGCGTGACGTGACCGAAGGCTCGCTGCTCAATTGGAGGCTTGTCATAAGTTCAGACTAGGTATGTGCGGGCTAACGATGCATCGGCACAGCTCGAACGGTCCAAGAGTCGCCTCTTTCGCAAGACATTGTCAGCAAGATAGCATCTGCCATCCGAGGACGCATGAATATTCGAGCCAATCTGCGTAGATTGATCAACGAGGTCGGCTGCGACTTTGTTCAGCAATTGCCTTATCCGCATGTAGAGCTGTTCTTCTGGCGACCTGATGATGGAACGATCAATTTTGGCGACTATTTGTCCCTCGTCGTGGTGGAACAACAACTTCGGCGCAGCGGATATACGCTTGCAGACGAAACGTCACGCCAGGCGCGGATGTTTGCGATCGGCTCGGTTCTGCACTACGCACGCAACGACGACGTAATCTGGGGCAGCGGCATCAACGGGCGCCAAGGCCAGAACGATCTCAATCGTCGCGTTCAATCGCTGGATATTCGCGCGGTGCGCGGTCCTCGCACCCAGGAAATTCTCCGGCGACGTGGTCTCTCGGTGCCTGATGTGTTCGGCGACCCTGCGTTGCTTCTGCCACGCCTGTTCCCTGATCGCTTTCAGCGCCGCGGCGTTCGTCCGTGGATTTTCGTGCCCAACCTGCACGACCTCAACATGATCGATCACAGCTCGGCGCATGTGGTCAGCCCGCTGGGATCATGGAATCGACGCATTGAGGCCATTCTCGAGGCAGACCTGGTGTTGGCAAGTTCCCTGCACGGCCTGATCGTCGCGGAAGCTTACGGAATTCCCGCTCGCTATGTGCGGCTCAGCGAGGGCGAAGCCGAATTCAAGTATCGTGACTATTATGAAGGCACCGGCCGGTTCGACGTCGAGTTCGCCTCCAGCCTCGAGGAAGGCCAGGAGATGGGAGGCGCCACGCCGCTCAGCTTCAACCACCAAGCCTTGATGGATGCCTTCCCGATCGATCTCTGGCGCGAGACATTCTGATATGATCAGGCGCTTCAGGGTGGCGATCTATGCTCCGCATTTCGCGGAATATTCCTATCGATTGGCCGCGGCTTTGGCCAAGCATTGCGACGTCCGACTGGTGCTCAATCGGAAGGACGCCAATCAACAATGGAATCTGGACTGGATTCCGGCGCCCGCCTCGTTCGACACGCGAATCCGGGATCTAAGCTTGCGCCGCTCCGGCGCCATTGGACTTCCACGATCGTTTCTCGACATCCTCGCGTTCCGTCCGGACGTCGTGCATTGTCACGAATGCCCGGAATATTTCACCGCGGGGCTGATGGAGCTGCTCCGGCTTACCAGCCTTCCGCGCGTCCTCACTGTCCATGACGCCATTCCGCACTCCGAGGGCGGCTCGGGAACCAATACAAGTGAAGAGCGGCTGCGTGACCGCATGCGCGCCGGTGCCACACATGTGACGGTGCATGGCCAGAGCTGCGTGGCCGACTTCGTCCGTGCATCGCCCGGGTACCGCGGCGAAGTGACGTCCTCTATGCATGGCGTGTTGATGGTGCCAGCCGCAAACAGTGCGCCAATCCAGGCGGTCGAGGGCCGCATCCTGTTCTTCGGACGCATGTGGGCCTACAAGGGCCTCGATGTCTTCCTCGACGCCATCGATCTGCTGTCAAAGCGCGGCATACGTCATCAGGCCATCATTGCCGGCCGTGGCCCCGAGATGACGCGATTTGGTGCGCGGATGGCCGATATGGCTTCCGTGAACGCCATCGACACCTATGTCTCGGCCGAAGATACCAGCACCCTCTTCCAATCGGCCGAAGTCGTCGCGTTGCCTTACAAGGATGCATCGCAGAGCGGCGTGCTGGCATCCGCCTTCGGCAATCATCGTCCCGTCGTCGCAAGCGCGACCGGCGGCATTCCCGACGTCGTCACTGATGGTGTCAACGGCCTGCTTGTGCCGCCTGCCGACGCTGAAGCGCTGGCTGATGCCCTGGAGCGTGTCCTGACGTCCAGGCCGCTGGCTGCAAGCCTGACGGAGGGCGCACGGCAGACGGCTGAGGGATCGCTGAGCTGGGATCACATCGCCGAACGCCTGTTTACGACCTATCGTCGTGTCGCCGGCGTCAGCGCCTGACGGCGCCGCTTGCCGGGGGTAGCGGCTGCTCCATCTTCTCGAGCGGCCCGAACACCAGCCCCCGCAGCGCGGCGTCCAGGACGCGCCTTAGCCGGACTTCGATGAGCTGGTAGCTGATCGCGCTCGCGACCAGCGAAGCGACCGACCCCAAGATGATGAATGCGGACCAGAGCAGCCAGCGGTCAGCCCCCATCGCGACGAGCTTCAGCCCCACCACCTGCAGCGGAAACAGCACGAAGGGGTGCACCAGATAAAGGCTGTAGCTGATCTTTCCTACAAATTGCAGCGCCGGCGCGCTCAGGGCATTCCCGATGCCCGAGCCGGGGGCGAGCACCATGCCGAACAGCAGGAACCCCGGGATCAGCGCAACGAAGGGATGAAACAGCACCAGGCTCGCATACATGGCGACGCCGCAAGCCACACCGGCAGCAAGCCCAATCCGGCCCGAGACCGGAAACCGGAGACCGGTGGAGCTGAAGAACATGCCGATGCAGAAAAAGGCGGTGATCGGCCAATGCAGGACACAGGCGAAGCCGAGCAGGATCAACGGCGCCGCCATCAGGCGGCCACCGAGGCGCAACGCGGCGAATGTGATCGCAAACCAGATATAGAATGCCCACTCGTAAGTCAGCGTCCAGGCGTTCTGCTGTGCCGCGGGAAGACCGAGTGCATCCTGCAGAAAGAACAGGTTTGCAGTGAATATGCCGAGATAGCTGCCGACATCGATTCCGCGGAAGAATTTATAGCCGACGATCGGCCCGATCACGAACAGCGCAACATGCAGCACGAGAAACACCGGCATGATGCGAAGCACGCGATCGAAGAAGAAGCGGCCCAGCGACCCATGCCGCACCAGGCTCGCCGGAATCAGGAAACCGCTGATCATGAAGAACAGCTCGACGCCGTGCCCGCCGACGTTGATCACTGACTGGAGCCAGGGCCAGAGCGGCGGCAGAAAGCCGGGGTTCGCAATGTCGTACACGCCGCCTTTCGGCATGTCGTAGAAATGATCCATCAGCACGCTGAGGGCTGCGATGGCGCGAAGCCCCTGGACGGACGGAACGAACGACCCGTCATATTTCACGTCCGGTTGCCTCGCCGCCTCGCTCACTCCGCGGCTCCCTGCGTGCTGAGGGTCGGCTCGAGAGCTGGCCGCCGCCGGCGTTCGGAGCGGAATCGGTGCCCGAATGAGATCGACGGCTTTTCGACCAGAGAAAATGTGGTCCAGCTGACCAGGATCGATAGCGCCACGATGACGGCTGCGAAGACGGACCATCCCAGCGGACCGTCACCAAACCACACCAGGCGATGAACCCAGACGATCACGAACGGCGACATCAGATACACCGAGTAGCTGATCACACCAACGAACGCGATCGGGCGCCAGGCCATTCGCTCGCCGAACGCGGCAAAGACCAGGAAGACCAGGGCCGCGCATATATAGGCCGACCCGATCGAGTAGCTGTAGAAGAAGTTCTCCTGATAGACCCCTCCGAACCGCCTGTCGGACAGCACGGCGGCGAATATCGCATAGAGAAGCGTGCAGCCGGCGACATGCACCCAGCGCAACTTGCCGCCGATCACGGCATCGCGGATGATCTTGCCCAGGAACATCGCAGAGAGATTGAGCCCGACCTCCATCAGGGACGAGACTGTCCTGTTTGCGATCAACAGGGCGGCAACGGTCCCGATCAACGCAGCGGCAACGACTATCGTCACCGCGGTGAAGCGCCTGTTCAGCAAGCCCATAGCGAACAAGATGGTGCAGCTGACATAGAACAGCAGCTCGATGGCCAGCGTCCAGTAGAACACCCAGAGGTTCGGGATGTTGGCAAAGGTTTGCAGCATGGTCACGTTGGCAATGACCTGCGAGACGGGAAAGACCGTGGCATCCAGCACCAGCATCGTGGCGAGCCCGATCACGATCGAGGTCCAATAGGCCGGATAGAGCCGGAAGAAACGGCTGATTGCAAAATCACGGATGGGCGTCGCGCTGTCCGGAAAGCTGAACGGAATCACGAAGCCGCTGACGAAGAAGAACAGGACGACCCCGAATCGTCCGAAGTTCATGTAGTAGCCGATGATGTCGTGAAACATCCAATAATACGCCCCGGTCGGGTGCTTCTGCACGATCACTTCGAGGACGTGCTGAAGCAGCACCGCCAGCACGGCGATGCCGCGCAGCGTATCAATGAATGCGAGCCTTTTATGCATGATCTGGTCTCACCTGCCCGCACCCAGCGCCGTTCCAGGCACATCGGGGTCGAATCCATCCAGCGAACGGATCGGCCGCGCGAGCTGAACCGGCGTGACGTCGCTGGCCCGCGCGGCCGTCGCCCGCTTGGAAAATACCTCGCTGAAGCTCAAGGCGATGATCAGAAGGCCGGATGCCGGGCCGTAGTTCAGCACCGTGATCGTAAACAGGTTGACCACGAAGATGAGCGTCAGCTTGTACACGTCGGTTGCGCCGAACGTCGCCCGGAACACCATGATCATGAATGCGACGAAGGGCAGCCCGAACATCAGGTAGGTCCCGATGTAGAAATTATCGACGGGCACCCAGAATGAGGCGAGCGGCGAGAACAGCTTCTGCGGATAGTTGAAGCAGCCGGCACCGCAGCCCGTCACCAGCCCGATCGGCATCAGCTGGCTCATATAGACAAACGGCAGCTGCCAGCTGTTGTTGATGCGGTCCAGGATGCTGAACAATGTCGAGTGCGGGATCGCCGCGGTTCCCGACGCCGCCACGATCATGAAGAACGGGACGAAGATCGACGCGAATGACCACAATGCGATGGTCCGGATCGCAGGGAAGCGTGACCGCTCCGGCAGCATGCGGACGAACACCAGCAGCACCAAGTACAGCACGAGGACGATCATGGTCGTCTTGCTGGTTGTCAGGCGGATCGTGTACACGGCGATGGAGCCGAACAGAAGACACCATGGGGTGCTCTTGCGAATCGACGTGATCGCGAACGAAATCAGGATGAAGAAGGCCGCCATGGTGTTGTCGGCGGCAAAGCCCATCAGGCGCTGATCGTCGCCGCCATAGGCCCACCACAACCGGCCCGCCTCACGCACGGCGCCGAATGATTCATATTTATATCCGACCCAGGGCATCACGTAGTACTTGGTCAGGATCACGCCGATCACCGAAAGATAGAAGGTCACGGCAATGACCGAGAGCAGCTTTCGGTAGGAGCCCAGGCTCGAATCGCAGAAGCAGAACCCGACGAACACCGGCAGCATCATCTTGAAGGACGATACCGCCGCATTGCCGGTGCCCAGCATGAAATAGCCGAGCACGATCGAGAGCATGATCTGCAGGAATGTCAGCGTCGCGAGCGTGCTGCGGTTGCGCAGGATGCAATGGACGATGAACTGAACGAGGCAGAGAAGCGCGATGCCGTCGGGCAGATACCAGAGCGGATCCACGTGAAGAATGCTGGTGGCGTAACGGATCACTCCTCCGAAGGCGTCCCGGATCAGATAGGTGCCGAGCGCGATCGCCTCGATATTGAGGCTGATCAGCGTGACCCGCGGCCGATGCAGTGCAAGCGCAGTCATGTGCAGCTCAGTTCGTCAGCCGCGCCGATGGCGCGGGCGCAGCCGAAAAATCGGACCGGCGTCCAAGAAGATTGCGAAGGAATTTGCCGCCTGCAATTTCGACGTAGCGGTAGGTGTAGTGTGACACCATGAACACGGCGGCGAGCGAGACGACGAGATTCAGCGTCGCAGGCAAGCCCGGCCAGATCGAATCGAACGCCGCAATCCGCGAGGCCCCGAGCGCGCGCACGAAGTACTCGGCGAACAGCACCACCAGCGCATGCACCATATAGATGGAGTAGGACCGGCGCCCGAGCCACACCAGCGGCCCGGTCACCAGCATCCGGGGCACCAACAGCGCCTCCGGAAACGCCAGCAGGCTGCCGAGGAAGACCGAGAAAACCAGCGGCGCAAGGAAGCTGGCGGCCGGATAGGCCTCGACCATGCTGACGAGAACGACGCTGGCAATCATGCCAACCAGTTGCACGATACCCTGCGCGACAGGCCCCGGCCTGCCGGGCAACCGCCGAACCAGCCTCACCGTCAGCACGCCCAGGAAGAAGCTCACGAAGCAGCGCAGGATGCCGAAATCGGTCTGCAGGCCGAGACTCTTCTTGTCCAACACGAATACGATGACGGCGAGGCTTCCCGCCGCGATCAATCCCGAAAGCGCATAGAACAGAGACAGCGAACGCATGCGCTGGGCCAGCAGGACGACCAGGCCAAAGACCAGGTAGGTATAGAACTCGACACTGATGCTCCAGCTCGGTGCATTCCAGCTGAGATAGTCGACGAATCCCATCGAGTGCAGGAGAAAGACGTTGAGCAGGAATGAATAGGAATTGTTCACCTCGAAGGCGGCTGGCGCTGCGACCACCAGTCCAGCCATGACGAGACTGATGCGCAGGAGGCGGAACAGCAGATTCGCGGCCAGCATCACGATATGCAGCGGATAGACCCGCGCCAGACGCCGCACCGTGAAGTCGCGCAGCGAGAAACGACCGAACTCGCCCTCGATAGAGCTCAGCGACATCACCATTCCGCTGAGAACGAAGAAGAGGTCGACAAGCAGCCACGAGCTTCGGAAGAACGAGCAATCGATCCACGCATTATGAGGAAATATCGCGAGGAATGTCGGCATCAGCAGCAGATGGTGGATCACCACGGACGTCGCCGCGATACCCCTGATGCTGTCGAGCGGCAGGATATGCGCTTTCTCACGATGAACCTGCTCCGTCACATCCACATTCCATAGCTATTGCACCGCAGCACTCTGTAGGACATCGCACGCGCTTTCAATCCTCGAGATCAACGACGTGCTTCTGATGCACGACGGTTGATTGCAAATTCATCGCTCGCGACTCATTCCGACATGCGGAGGACAAGTTCGTGCCACTTTTATCGAATGAGCGACGATCTCGACGCGAGCGATTCATGCTTGCGAACATTTGCGAGCAAAGTTTGCGCGAAATCCGGCGTTGTTGAGATCACCGCGAAACGCATCGCGCGAATTTATGTCTTTTGGATTGGAACAAAATCGCGCGTCGCTGGATATGTCAGCTTCGCGACATCCCGTTCGCCTCACGAATCTTCAAACTGCAACATTCGTGAGCGGCGAATTGCCAATCTCGCAGGCATTGCAACTCCTCGTTATGCAACCGGCAGCAAGGGAGCAGCATGTTTGCCACCGATACGATTGATCGAACCAACTTTTGCGCCGCACAAAATTTGACACAGTTACCTGTCAGATTTCGCTCGCGCTCGATAGCAGGAATGAAGGGACACGAATGGGCTGCGGATCATCACGTCGTCGATCGAAGCCAGTGTGGCTGCCAATCTTCGTAGCATCATCAGCATTGATCGCGGCGAGTCTCGGCCCCTGCCAGGCCCAGTGCGTCGAATTCTCGGACCGCGCCTCGCAGATTGATCTCGACGCATTCGTCAAATCGCCATCGTCGCTGTTGGAGCGGCTGCGCAATGACAAGGAGAAGCTGAAGTACCGGCTCTCCTCCTATGTCGCCACCAATCCTTCCCTATTGCCGTCGGTGCAAACACTCATCACCGAGTCGACGTCCGACGATCGTTCGGCGATCGGCGCTGCGCTG
>Ga0209148_1001378_pt1 | contig 12643 bp, 11 predicted proteins | sample AraplaCol_mMF_r2_2_FD_184288 | JGI IMG/M metagenome (GOLD analysis project Ga0209148, IMG submission 184288) | Arabidopsis root microbial communities from North Carolina, USA - plate scrape CL_Col_mMF_r2 (SPAdes) (version 2) | ecosystem: Host-associated > Plants > Roots > Endosphere | place...
GTAGCCGCCGAAGCCGCACGCGGCGTCGAACTGGTTCGCCGTGTTGATCCACACGACGCCGGCCTTGATCTGCGGGGCGACGTCCAGCGCGAGGCTGATCGACTCGCTCCACACGCAGGCCGCCAGGCCGTACACGGTATTGTTCGCGAGCTGCACGGCTTCGCCCGGCGTGCGGAAGCTCGACGCGACCAGCACGGGGCCGAAGATTTCAGTCTGCGCCACGACGGCCGACGTCGACGCGCCCGTGATCAAGGTCGGCAGATACCATGCGCCGGCTTGCGGCGTCTCGGCGTCCGGCTGCCAGATCTCGCAGCCTTCGGCGCGCGCCGATTCCACGAGGCCGTGGATGCGTTGCTGCTGCACCGGATCGACCAGCGCGCCGATGTCGTTCGATTTATCCAGCGGCGAGCCGACGCGCAGGTTGCGCATGCGCGCCTTGACCTTGTCGATGAAGCGCGGATAGACGGTTTCCTGCACGAGCAGGCGCGAACCGGCGCAGCAGACCTGGCCCTGGTTGAACCAGATCGAATCGACGAGGCCTTCGACCGCGGCATCCAGGTCGGCGTCGTCGAACACGATGAACGGCGACTTGCCGCCCAGTTCCAGCGACAGTTTTTTACCCGTGCCGGCCGTGGCCTTGCGGATGATGCGGCCCACTTCCGTCGAGCCGGTGAACGCCAGCTTGTCGATGCCCGGATGGTTGACGATCGCCGCGCCCACGCGGCCATCGCCCGTGACGATGTTGACGACGCCCGCCGGCACGCCGGCCTGCAGGCAGATCTCGGCGAACAGCAACGCGGTCAGCGACGTGAACTCGGCCGGCTTGAAGACGATGGTGTTGCCCGCGGCGAGCGCGGGCGCGATCTTCCACGCCAGCATCAGCAGCGGAAAATTCCACGGCACGATCTGGCCGACGACGCCGACGGCGCGGTAGTCCGCGAATTCTTCCGACTGCAGCTGGGCCCAGCCGGCGTGGTGATAGAAATGACGGGCGGCCAACGGCAGGTCGGCGTCGCGCGTCTCGCGGATGGTCTTGCCGTTGTCCAGCGTCTCCAGCACGGCGAACAGGCGCGCATGCTTTTGCAGCAGGCGCGCGAGCGCGTACAGCACTTTCGCGCGGCCGTGTCCACCCATGGCGACCCAGCCCGGCTGCGCGCGGCGCGCGGCGTCGACGGCGCGGTCGACGTCGGCTTGACTCGCCTGCGTCACCTGCGCCAGCTCGCTGCCGTCGGCCGGGTTGAACGAGCCGAAGGTGTCAAGAGGATCGGTCCAGGCGCCGTCGACGAACAGGCCGAAACGGCGGCCATGCGACTCCAGCCACGCTTGCGCTTCCTTGGTGCTCTCGGGTGCGGGGCCGTAATCCATGGTCTGAAGAATCTCTTTAATTGTGGGCATGTCAGGTCCGATCGATCAGGGTTGGGCGTGGCGATAGGCGGCCGAATAGCTGCCCGTGACGTAATGTTCGAGCTGGCGCTCGATGTCGGTCAGCAGGCTCGATGCGCCGATGCGGAACAGGTGCGGCTGCAGCCATTCGTTGCCCAGCTCTTCCTTCATCACGGTCAGGTATTGGAGTGCCGTCTTGGCGGAGGACACACCCCCGGCCGGCTTGTAGCCGACCTTGTAGCCGGTGCGTTCGTAGTACTCGCGGATCGCGCGTACCATCACCAGCGACACGGGAATGGTCGCGTTCACACCTTCCTTGCCGGTCGATGTCTTGATGAAATCGGCGCCTGCCATCATGCAGACCCACGATGCTTTTGCTACGTTCTCTAAGGTGACGAGATCGCCCGTCGCGAGGATCGCCTTCACGTGCGCCGCGCCGCACGCCTGGCGGTAGGCGGCCATCTCGTCGTACAGCGCCTGCCAGTTCCCGGTCAGGACGTGCTGGCGCGTGATCACGATGTCGATCTCGGTGGCGCCGGCCGCCACGGACAGCTCGATCTCGCGGATCTTGGTCTCGAGGCTGGACAGGCCGGCCGGGAACGCGGTCGACACGGCGGCGATCGGCAGCCGGCCCTGCAGCACGTGCACGGCCGGCTGGATCATCTCGTGGTACACGCACACAGCGCCCGTCGTCAGGTTGTCGAGGCCAAGGGCCTGCATCAGGTCCGCGCGCAGCGGGCGCATGGCCTTGCGGCACAGGCGCTCGACGCGGCCCGGCGTATCGTCGCCGGACAGCGTGGTCAGGTCGATGCACTCGATGGCGCGGACCAGCCACGCGGCCTGGTACTCCTTCTTGACCGTGCGGCGGTTCGCCAGGCTGGCGGCGCGGCGGTCGGCGGCGTTGCGGTTGACCTTCAGGTGGTTGATCCAGCCCAGGTCGAGGTCGATCGCCGTGTTACGTTTGAAATCGAGGTTCGGGCTCATAACAATGCAGTTCCGTTGGCAAGGGGTGGGACGCCGAGATGGTGCGCCAGCGTGGCGCCGATGTCGGCGAACGTGTCCGACACGGGCAGCTCGCGCGCGGGCGCGGCCGGGCCGAAGAACAGCATCGGGATGTGTTCGCGCGTATGGTCGGAACCGGGCCACGTCGGGTCGCAGCCGTGGTCCGCGGTGACGACGACGAGGTCGCCCTCTTTCAGCGTCGCCATGAAATCCGGCAGGCGCGCATCCAGCTCGTGCAGCGCGTTCGCATAACCCGCGACGTCGCGGCGGTGGCCGAAGTGCATGTCGAAGTCGACGAAATTCACGAACGTGAGCGACTTGTCGGGCGCGGCGCCGGCCACTTCCAGCAAGCGGTCGAACAGCGCCATGTTGTCGGCGCCCTTGATGAGTTGCGTGACGCCCTGGCCGGCGAAGATGTCGCTGATCTTCCCGAGCGCGATGACCTCACCGCCGCCATCCTTCACGTGGTCCAGCAAGGTGGGCGCGACGGGCGGCACGGCGTAGTCGTGGCGGTTGCTCGTGCGTTTGTAGTTGCCGTTGCTGCCCGTGAAAGGACGGGCAATCACGCGGCCGATATTGTACGGCTTGACCAGTTCATACGCGGCTTCGCACACGGCGTACAGGCGCTCGAGGCCGAAGTGTTCTTCGTGCGCGGCGATCTGCATCACCGAGTCGGCCGACGTGTAGATGATCGGCTTGCCGGTGGCGACGTGTTCGTCGCCCAGTTCCGTGATGATGGTCGTGCCGGACGCGTGGCAGTTGCCCAGCCAGCCCGGCACATTCGTGAGCTCGGCCAGCTTGTCGGTCAACGCCTGCGGGAACGTGGGCACGGTCTTCGGGAAGTAGCCCCAGTCGAACAGCACGGGCACGCCGGCGATTTCCCAATGGCCGCTCTGCGTGTCCTTGCCGGTCGAGCGCTCGCGCGCGACGCTCCACGCGCCGGTGAAGCCGTCGCGCTTGTCGAAGCCGGCCGGCCATGCGCCGCTCGCCTTGTGCGCGGCGGCGCCCAGGCCGATCGCTTCGAGGTTCGGCAGCACCAGCGGCTTGCCCGCATCGAGCGCCCACTTGGCGATGTGGCCGAGTGTATTGGCGCCCGCGTCGCCGTATTTCTCGGCGTCGGGCAGAGCGCCCAGGCCGAAGGAGTCCAGCAGGAGGATGAATGCGCGTGACATAAATTATCCCTTTTACCGTCGCCCCCGCGCAGGCGGGGGCCCAAGTTTGCCGGCGTCTCGACTGCTCGAACAAAATTGGGTCCCCGCCTTCGCGGGGACGACGTATCAATTAAGCGGCGGCGGTCGTGGCGCCCAGTCGTTCGATAAACCCGTGAATCAACGTCACCATGTCCTTGGCCGCAACGGCTGCATACTTCAGCGTCTGCTCGTGTGACAGCGGGAACGGGGTCAAGCCCTCGGCCAGGTTCGTGATGGCCGACATGCCCGCGACCTTGAGCCCGCAGTGGCGCGCGGCGATCACCTCGGGCACGACGGACATGCCCACGACGTCCGCGCCCAGCGCCTTGAAGGCGCGGATTTCGGCGGCCGTCTCGAAGTTCGGGCCCGGGCAGGCCAGGTACACGCCTTCGTTCACGTCGATGTTCTTGTCGGCCGCCGTGGCCTTGATCAGGTCGCGCATGCCGGCATCGTACGCATTGGCCATGCTGAAGAAACGCGGGCCGAAGCGTTCGTCGTTCGGGCCGGCCATCGGGCTGCCCGGCAGCAGGTTGATGTGGTCGGTCAGCACGACGACGCTGCCGGCATCCACTTCCGCACGCAGCGAGCCCGCGGCATTCGTCACGAACAGCAGTTCGCAGCCGATCAATTTAAACGTCCGCACGGCCGACGTCATCACGCCCGGTCCATAACCCTCGTAGAAGTGGCCGCGGCCCTTCATGCACACGACCGGCACGCCGGCCAGCATCCCCAATACCAGCTCGCCCGCGTGACCGAGCACGGTGCTGATCGGGAGGCCCGGCAGGTCGGCATAACTGATCGCCACCGCATCCGTCATCTGCTCGGCCAGCACGCCGAGGCCGGAACCGAGGATCAGGGCCACGCGCGGCGTGAAGCCCGGCTTGCGGGCGCGGATGACGTCGGCGGCTTCGAAGGGGGTGTTGCTGAAGGGGTGAGTAGTCATTGTCGCGGTCTGGTCGAGGATGGTGCGGCGGGCTGCACCAAATGTGGCAACTATGCATGAATGTCGATTGTGTTGGCAAATACCATTTTTCTGTTCGATTTATATCTTGACAGAATAAATTCGGGCTAGACTTCCAGGATGCGCGTTGACCTCAGTCAAACATATGTTTAAGATGAAAAACAAAAGTTTAACTCATCCGCCATCGTGACCGAATCGTCCAAGAAACAACAGTTGTACGAGGCCATCCGCGCGAACCCGTTCATCTCGCAGCAGGAACTCGCCAACCAGCTGGGCCTGTCGCGCTCGGCCGTCGCCGGCTATATCGCGGGCCTGATCCGCGAGCGCAGGCTGCTCGGGCGCGCCTACGTGCTGCCGGACCACCGCCCCGTCGTGTGCGTGGGCGCGGCGAACCTCGACCGAAAGCTGCGCTCGACCGGCGCGCTTTCCCTGCGCACCTCGAACCCGGCCAGCCAGAGCGAATCGTTCGGCGGCGTGGCGCGCAACATCGCCGAGAACCTCGCGCGTCTCGGTACGACGGTCGCGCTGCTGACGGCCATCGGCGCCGACACCGCAGGCAGCACCCTGCTCGCCCACGCCGAGGACCTCGGCATCGACGTGCGCAGCGCCCTGCGCCTGCCCGGCTGCTGCAGCGGCACCTACACGGCGGTGCTGGACCGCGACGGCGAAATGGTCGTCGCGCTGGCCGACATGGCGTTGTACGACCGGTTGGCGCCCGACTTCATCGACGCGCGCCAGGCGCAGCTCGCGGGCGCCGCGCTCGTCGTCGCGGACCTGAACCTGCCGCAGGACACCGTCGCCGCCCTCGCCCAGCAGGCGCGCCGCGCCGCCACGCCGCTGGTGCTGGTGGCCGTGTCCGAACCGAAGATGGCACGCCTGCCCGCGGATCTCGCCGGCGTGCGCCTCCTGATCCTGAATGCCGGCGAGCTGGCGGCCCGCGTCGCCCGTCCGCTGCCGGACGACGACGCGATCGTGCACGCCATGCGCGAGGTCCAGGCACAGGGCGCGCGCGACCTCGTCGTCACGCGCGGCGCGCGCGGCGTCCTCGTCACGGCCGGCGGCGCGATCGTCGACCTGCCCGCGCCGCCGGTCGACGTCGTCGACGTGACGGGCGCCGGCGACGCCTTCGCCGCCGCCGTCTGCTGGTCGCTCGTGCAGGACGACAGCGCCCACGACCTCGTGCTGGCCTGCCGGCGCGGGCTGCATTTGTCGGCCCTCACGCTGGGCGTGCCCGAGACCGTGCATCCCGGGCTCGGGCCGGACAGCCTCGCCGCCGCCATCGAACATCCTCCGCTTTCACAGGACTGAACATGCAAGCCTTCCTCCAGTTTTCCCCCGAAGTGCAAGCCGCGCGCGCGGCCGGCAAGCCCGTCGTCGCGCTCGAATCGACGATCATCTCGCACGGCATGCCGTATCCGCAGAACGTGCAGACGGCGCGCGAGGTCGAGCAGGTGATCCGCGATGCCGGCGCGATACCGGCGACCATCGCCCTCATCGACGGCAAGATCTGCGTGGGCCTCGCCGACGACCAGCTCGAACGGCTGGGCAACGCGAACGATGCGCTGAAGGTGAGCCGGCGCGACCTGGCCTACGTGCTGGCCGAGAAAAAGCTGGGCGCGACGACGGTCGCCGCCACGATGATCTGCGCCGCGCTGGCCGGCATCGAGGTGTTCGTCACGGGCGGCATCGGCGGCGTGCATCGCGGCGCGGCGACGAGCTTCGACATCTCCGCCGACCTGCAGGAACTGGCGCGCACCAACGTGGCCGTCGTGTGCGCGGGCGTGAAATCGATCCTCGACATCGGCCTCACGCTGGAATACCTGGAAACGCACGGCGTGCCGGTGGTCAGCGTCGGCCAGCCGGGCTTCCCCGCGTTTTTTACGCGCGAATCCGGCTTCGACGCCGACTTCCAGCTCGACACGCCGGAGCAGCAGGCCCGCTTCATCCGCACCAAGTGGCAGTTGGGGCTCACGGGCGGCGTCGTCGTCAGCAATCCGGTGCCGGAAGCGGCCGCGCTGGAGAACGCGGAAATCGACGGCATCATCGCCCAGGCGCTGCGCGAGGCCGGCGCGCAAGGCGTGAAGGGCAAGGCCGTGACGCCGTTCCTGCTGGCCCGCATCAAGGACCTGACGGGCGGCCGCAGCCTGGCGACCAATATCGCGCTGGTGAAGAACAACGCCCTCGCCGGCGCCCGCCTGGCGCTGGCGCTGCACGCCACGGCACGCACCTGACGACGAGCGAGGCCCTATGTCGATCGACCTGAAGCAGCTGAAATACTTCCTGGCGGTGGCCGAAGAAAAAAGCTTCAGCCGCGCCGCCGAGCGCCTGCACATATCGCAGCCGCCGTTGTCGCAGCAGATCATGAAGCTGGAGAGCGAGCTCGGGGTGCGCCTGTTCGCGCGCACGACGCGCAGCTTCGAGCTGACCGTCGCCGGCAAGGCGCTGATGCACGAAGCGGCCGACCTGCTGGGCCGCATGCGCATGACCATCGACACGATCCGCCAGATCGACCGCGGCGAGGTCGGGCGGCTGCGCGTGGGCATCGTCGGCTCGGCGATGTGGGGCCCGATTCCCGGGCTGCTGGAACAGTTCCAGAGCCAGTTCCCGCGCGTGACGTGGACCATCCACGAATTGGGCCCGAACGACCAGTGGGACGCGCTGCGCGGGCGCCAGATCGACGTCGGTTTCTGGCGCGAGCCGAAGGTCGACGACGACATGCTGCGGAACGCCGGCCTGCGCCAGGAACTGTGCTTCCGCGAAGAGGTGTGCGTGGCCATGAACGCCCAGCACCCGCTGGCGCAGCAGGACGCCATCGAGTTGATCGACATCGCGCACGAACCGATGCTCACGCTGCACCTCGACCAGTCGGCCGAGCCGCGCTACCTGATCCAGTGCTGCGTCAACGCGGGCTTCCAGCCGACGATCTTCCAGGAGGCGGCCGAGCCGCAGACGCTGCTGGCGATGGTCGGCGCGGGACTCGGCGTGGCGTTGATGCCGGCGACGACGAGCCGCATCGGCTGGCCCGGCGTGCGCTTCCTGCCGGTGCGCACGAATCCGCCGTCGGCGAATTTGTACATCACGTATCCGACGCAGGACGATGCGCCCGTCGTGCGGGCGTTCCTCAAGATCCTGAATCCGGCGGGCGAATAACGCGTGACGTGCCCACGCGTGACGGTCGCATATCGTCGGCATTACGCGTGGGCGGAGGGCCGCCCACCCTACATCATACGCACGACTTAATGGGTGGCTCCGCCAGCTTCCACCGCGTCGCTTTCCGTCACCACCGCCACCTCCACCGCGATGCGCAGCGCGTCGACGATATCGCGCAGCGCCATCGACGCCGGCCGCTCCGGCCGGTCCGCGGCCTGCTCCGGCAGGAACGGCACGTGGACGAAGCCGGCCTTCAGCGGCTGCCCCGCCGCGTCGTGCATCAACCCATAGAACACGTGGTTGCAGACGAAGGTGCCGGCCGTCTGCGACACCCCGGCCGGAAAGCCGCGCAGGCGCAGCGCTTTCACGATGGCCTTGACGGGCAGCGTGCTGAAATACGCGGCCGGCCCGTCCGCCGCGATGGGCGTGTCGACCGGCTGGGCGCCGGCGTTGTCGCGGATGGACGCGTCGTCGATATTGATCGCCACGCGCTCCAGCGAAATCTCGGAGCGGCCGCCGGCCTGGCCGACGGCGATCACGATGTCGGGCCTGACCCCGGCGATGGCTTCACGCAGGACGTCGCGCGCGCCGCCGAACACGCACGGCAGCTGGCGCGCGACGACCGTAAAGCCCGGCCCGGACCAGCCGTCCAGCGCGCGCACCGCTTCCCACGACGGGTTGATGGTGGCGCCGTTGAAGGGTTCGAACCCGGTCAGGAGGACCGTCCGGGCGGGAGCTTGGGGAGTGGGTGCGGTCATGGTCGCCTCATCGATACATCAGGAAGTACAGCAGAACGATATTCGTGCCCAGCAGCGGCAGCGCGGTCGGCAACTGGGCCTTGATCACGGCATTCTTGTCGGACAGGTCGAGCAGCGCCGCCGGCACGATATTGAAATTCGCCGCCATCGGCGTCATCAGCGTACCGCAATAGGCGCTGAACATGCCGATCGCCGCCATCACGGCCGGATTCGCACGGTAGACCCCGACCAGTACGGGAATCCCGATGCCGCCAGCGATGACGGGGAACGCGGCGAAGCCGTTGCCCATCACGACGGTAAATAATGCCATGCCCACGCAGAACGCGGCGCAGGCCAGCAGGCGCGAATCGAGCGGGATATGACTCGTCACGACATGGGCCACGGCCTTACCGACGCCGGCCTCGGAAAACAGCAGCCCGAGCACGGCCAGCATATGCGGCAGCACGACGGCCCAGCTCATCGCGTCGATCAGCCGGCGCGCCTCGCGCACGCCCTGCAGCGGCGTCGCGCGCGTGACCCGGCACGCGAGCGCCAGCGCGGCGATGCTGCCGCAGCCCATGCTCACGAGCGTCAGGTTGTTCGGGTCGAGCAGCACGTTCGCGCCGATGCGAACGTCCTTGAGCACGACGGCACCGAGCATCGTCACGACGGGAATCGCCAGCGCCGGCACGAGCAGACGGTTGCCCAGCCGCGCGGCGCCGGCCTGCCTCGCCGCTTCCGGCGGCACGTCGGCGCGGCCGGCGCACACCAGGCCGCAGCCGGCAATCAAGGCCATCGCGATCATCAGGACGCCCGCCAGCGCCGGCGGCAGGCGCGCGCCCAGCAGGTAGACCAGCGCGTACAGGCCCCAGAACAGCGCCGTCGTGACGCGGCGCGGATTGGTCTTGTCGCGCATGGTCATGACGGCCGTCGCGGCGAACAGCAGGCCGACCAGCACATAGAAAAAGTCGAGCGGGACGATCATTGGCCGGCCTCGCGCGCGGTCTCGCGGCGGATGCGCGCGTCGAGCCGGCGCAGGTTCCAGGCGTGGATCACGAACGCCGACACCGCGGTCGGTAGGCCCCACAGCGCCATCCGGACCGGATCGACGTCGAGGCCCTCGGCCTTGAGGATGGTCTGCATCAGCACGATGGCGCCGAACGCGACGAACACGTCCTCGCCGAAGAACAGGCCGACGTTGTCGGTGGCCGCGCTCATTGCCCGGATGCGCTGGCGCAGCGGTTCCGGCAGCGGCCCGTGACGCGCTTCGGCAGCCGCCTCGGCCATCGGCGCGACGAGCGGGCGCACCATGTTCGGATGGCCTCCCAGGCTCGTCAGGCCGAACGCGGCGGCGACTTCGCGCGCCAGCAGGTACACCGTCAGCAGGCGGCCCGTCGTGGCCGAGCGGATGCGCGCGATGCCGGCTTGCGCGTGCTCCTTGAGGCCGAACCGTTCCAGCAGGCCGATCGCGGCCAGCGGCAGCAACAGGATCAGCGGCAGGTTGCGGGTCTTGATGAAGGCGGTGCCGAGCGATTCCAGCAGGTGCAGCACGGGCAGGTGTGCCGCCCAGCCGGTCACGCCGCACGCCACGATCACGACGAGCACCGGATTGGCGCGCAACAGGAATCCGGCGGCGACCGCGGCGATGCCGAGCAGCGGCCACAGGTTGACGGTGGGTTGCATGGTCCTCCAGCGGTTGTGGTTGCGTGCGAAATCTTACCTCACGGATAGGCCTGCGCCGCCCGCGTGCGGCGTATGCGGAGACGCCGTCGCGTCAACGCGACGCGCAGCCGACCTGCACACGAGTGGCCGGCGCGTTTTGCGCGCACGCATGGCATGCCGGGCAGTGCGCGGTAAGCTCGATGCCGTTTCCATCCGGGGTTTCACCATGACAGCCATCGAACGCACAGTACGCTTGTTCCAGCACGGTGCCGTCCGCATGCTGGCCGCCTGCCTGCTGCTGGGCCTGGCCGGCTGCGGCGGCGACGTCGGCATCGGCATCGGGATCGGCTGGTTTCACGAGCCCGACCACCCGTGGCCGGACCACCCCGACTGGCCCAGCTGGCCCGACCGGCCGCAGGGCGCGACGGGCCTGTTCCCGATCGCGGGCGACATCTGCGGGCAATGCGCAGGCTCGCAGGACGGCACCGGCGCGGGGGCGCGCTTCAACGCGCCGCAGGGCATCGCGGCGGACACGGCCGGCAACCTGTACGTGGCGGAAAGCGCCAGCGCCACCGTGCGCAAGATCTCGCCCCAGGGCGTCGTCACGACCTTGGCGGGCACGCGCGGCGCCACCGGCTATGCGGACGGGGCCGGCGCGGCGGTCCGCTTCAGCGACCCGAGCCGGCTCGTCGCGGATGCCGACGGCAACCTGTACGTGACCGACAGCGGCAATGCCGTCATCCGCCGCGTGGCACCGGACGGCACGACGACGACCATCGCCGGCGACGGCACGTGCGGCAGCGCGGACGGCCGCGGCGGCACGGCGCGCTTCTGCAGGCCGCGGGGCATTGCGCGCGACAGCCTGGGCAACCTGTGGGTGGCCGACAGCGGCAACCACACGCTGCGCCGCATCGATGCCGCGGGCAACGTCACGACGGTGGCCGGCACGCCGGGCGTGTGCGGCAGCCGCGACGGCAGCGGCGGACAGGCCCAGTTCTGCGAGCCACAGGACGTGGGCGTCGACAACTGGGGCAACGTCTACGTCGTCGACACGGGCAATTCGACGATCCGCATGGTGAACGACAAGGGCATCGTGTCGACGCTGGCGGGCCAGGCGGGGCGGTGCGACGCCGTCGACGGCAGCCCGGGCGTCTCGCGCCTGTGCGCGCCCGGCGGCATCACGGTCGACGGCAACGATTTATACATCGCCGACACCGGCAACTCGACCATCCGCCGCATCAACCTGGACAACGTGACGAGCACCGTGGCCGGCGTCCCCGGCCACGCCGGCATCGTCCTCGGCGCCCTGCCCGGCGGCCTGGACCGGCCGATCGGGGTGACGCTGGCCCCCGATCGCTCGATCGCGCTCACGACGCACAACCTGGTCGTGAAACTGTTGCCGGCGAAGTGATTCAGTCGGGGCGGACGGGGTTGCTGGCCCCGTTGCCGACGACCGTGACCCACGGCCGCACATGCCACTGCGTGACGAGACCGTGGACGACATACGGATCGGCACGGGCGAAATGCTCGGCGGCGTCGGACGATTCGCCGGTGAACAGCAGCACGGCCCGGTCGGCCGGATCGGCCAACGCACCGGCGATGACGATCTCGCCGCGGTCCTGGGCGGCCCAGGCCAGCTTGAGGTGTTCGTTGCGGAATTCACCGCGGCGCTCCAGGTAGTCGGGCGCCAGGTCATAGATCAACAGGAAGTGCACAGCGTTTCTCCATAAAGTCGATGGACCGGACATCTTAATCCGGTTCAGCGTGATCTCATCACTTTCCGACCGAACATGTTGCGCATGACCAGTATTCCATTGGCGCCAACGGCAGTCGTTGAGCCGTTGATTTGTGAACGACGCTTGCCGCTTGAGGTTCTTCGGGGAGTTTGGTCGCGCGTGATGTTTTCCTCGTTCTGGGTTGCTTGTTGAATGCTGAGTAAGATCAGCATTTGTGGACCGCATCACGCTTCGTCACCGTTCCCCGACGCAACTGCAGAGATAGATTTTTGATTGTAATCAAGACCTCTGGCATCCCGTTGAGTACCTTAACCGGCGGAAATCAATTTCTGAACAACCGTCGGAGGCAATACATGGATGGGAGCCAAGCGATCGCGGCCGGCGCTGCCCGGTCGGCGTTCAGTTTCGATGCGCAACACGACCGCCTGATGCGCCTGCACTTCCCCCGCGACGATGGACCGGACGCCATTCTCCTGCCAAACCGATTGAAAGCCCGCGAGGAAATCGCGCGCTGCTTCCGCGTCGAGGTCGAACTCCTGTCGGACGACGCCCGGATTCCCCTGAAGGCGATGATGGCGAGGATGGTGACGATCTCCCTCGTCCGCGAGGACGGCTCGCTGCGCTACTTCAACGGCTACGTCACCGAATTCCGCTTCCTGCGCGCCGACGGCGGCTTCGCGTTTTACCAGATGGTGCTCGAACCATGGCTCGCATTCGCCAGGCTGCGCAAGGACAACGTCTCCTTCCACGGCAAGAGCGTCGTCGAACTGACCGAGCTTACTTTCGCCCATTACCGGCAAGCCGACTGGCGTGTGCACCTGA
>Ga0209148_1001380_pt1 | contig 12632 bp, 8 predicted proteins | sample AraplaCol_mMF_r2_2_FD_184288 | JGI IMG/M metagenome (GOLD analysis project Ga0209148, IMG submission 184288) | Arabidopsis root microbial communities from North Carolina, USA - plate scrape CL_Col_mMF_r2 (SPAdes) (version 2) | ecosystem: Host-associated > Plants > Roots > Endosphere | place: USA...
GCCAGAACATCCGCGACTACCTCGGCCTGAACGACCTGAAATTCACGATCAAGCTCACGCCGAACAAGGCGGACTGCCTGTCCGTGCTGGGCGTGGCGCGCGAAGTGTCGGCGCTGACCGGCGTGCCGATGACGCTGCCGGCTTTCCGCGCCGCGCCAGTGAACACGGACGAAGTCCTGCCCGTCAAGATTTCCGCGCCGGACCTGTGCGGCCGTTTCTCGGGCCGCGTCATCCGCGGCCTGAACGCGAAGGCGGCGACGCCGGAGTGGATGAGGCGCCGCCTCGAGCGCAGCGGCCAGCGTTCCGTGTCGGCCCTCGTCGACATCTCGAACTACGTCATGCTGGAAGTCGGCCGTCCGTCGCACGTGTTTGACCTGGACAAGATCCACGGCGGCCTGGACGTGCGTTGGGGCCGCAAGGGCGAATCCCTGAAGCTCTTGAACGGCAACACGGTAGCCGTCGACGAATGGGTCGGCGTCATCTCCGACGAGAAAGAGATCGAGTCCCTGGCCGGCATCATGGGCGGCGATTCGACGGCCGTTTCGCTCGACACGACGACTATCTACCTGGAAGCCGCCTTCTGGTGGCCGAACGCCATCCAGGGCCGCGCCCGCCGCTACAACTTCTCGACGGACGCCGCGCACCGCTTCGAGCGCGGCGTCGATTATGCGACGACGGTCGAACACCTCGAACGCATTACGTCGCTGATCGTCGAGATCTGCGGCACGCCCGAGACGAAGGTCGGCCCCATCGACGACCAGGCCCCGAACCTGCCACAGCGCAAGCCGGTTACCCTGCGTACGGCGCGCGCCGCGAAAGTCATCGGCGTGCCCGTCACGGACGAGATGGTCGCGGACATCTTCACCCGCCTGCACCTGCCGTACGAAGCACAGGCCGGCCTGTTCCACGTGACGGCGCCGTCGTACCGCTTCGACATCGAGATCGAGGAAGACCTGATCGAGGAAGTGGCGCGCGTGTATGGTTTCGAAAACATCCCGGCGTTGCCGCCGGTCGCGCCGTCGGCCATGCTGATCGAGCCGGAAAACACCCGTTCGCTGTTCGCCATCCGCCACCAGCTGGCCGACCTGGGCTACCAGGAAGTGGTGAACATGAGTTTCGTCGAGCAGCAGTGGGAAGCGGATTTCGCCGACAACACCGATCCGATCCGCCTGCAAAACCCGATCGCGAGCCAGATGAGCGTGATGCGCTCTACGCTGATCGGCAGCCTCGTCGCCAACGTGCGTTACAACCTGAACCGCAAGGCAGGGCGCGTGCGCGTGTTCGAAGTGGGCGGCGTGTTCCTGCGCAATCCGCAGGCCCAGGACGGTCCGCTGGCCGTCGCCGGGTTCGACCAGCCCAAGCGCGTCGCCGCCATCGCCTACGGCGCGGCCGCGGACGAGCAGTGGGGGCAGCCGACCCGCGCCGTCGACTATTTCGACGTCAAGGCCGACGTCGAAGCGCTGTTCGCGCCGCGCGCCGTGCGTTTCAGCAAGGCCGAGCACCCGGCGCTGCATCCGGGCCGCTGCGCGTCCGTCGAAGTCGACGGCAAGGTCGTCGGCATCATCGGCGAGCTGCACCCGCGCTGGCTGCAGAAGTACGACCTGCCGCAGGCGCCCGTGCTGTTCGAAGTCGACGCCGACGCCTTGCGCGCGCGCGACGTGCCGCACTACGTTGAAATTTCGAAGTTCCCGGGCGCCACGCGCGACCTGGCGCTGGTCGTCAAACAGGACGTGCCGGCCCAGGCGCTGCTCGACGCTTTCCAGTCGGAACTGACGTCGAACGCGCTCGGCAAACTCGTGCAAGCCGTTGTTTTATTTGATGAATACCGCGGCAAGGGTTTGGAACAAGATGAAAAAAGTCTTGCTTTCCGCTTTGGCTTGCAAGATACTCAATCGACGCTGCAGGACGATGCGGTCGAGGCCATCATGGCCGCGCTCGCAGCTGCGGCACAACAAAAACACGGCGCAAAACTGCGCGGTTGAGTAATCAAATAATTATAAGGCCACGTGCCGAACAGGGGTATCGAGGAACCGTCGCGAGCGGCAGCAGTGGTGGTCGAGAAGCGCAGCCGTACTTATGGTACGGCCGGTCCGCCGTAGCGGAGCATCGCAGACCGCCAATGCAACGCACAGCAGGTTTCTCGAGCCCCCACCACAACATCCAGAACAGGTAGGACTCAAAATTAACAACAACGACGTTGATTCCGCCGTGCTCCAGGAAGCGCTGGCCGCCGATCTGCATCGTGCGATGCAGGTGGCCCGGGTACGGCAGGAAGCGGAAAAGGCGTTGCCGACCCTGACCAAGGCGGAGCTGGCTGAACTGCTGTTCGAGCAGGTCGGCCTGAACAAGCGCGAGGCCAAGGACATGGTCGAGACGTTCTTTGACGAAATCCGCAATGCGCTCGAGCGCGGCGAGGCGGTCAAGCTGTCCGGTTTCGGCAACTTCCAGTTGCGCGACAAGCCGCAGCGCCCCGGCCGCAACCCGAAAACCGGGGAAGAAATCCCCATCACGGCGCGCCGCGTCGTGACGTTCCACGCCAGCCAGAAACTCAAGGGCATGGTCGAAGAGGCGAACCCGGGCAACCCGGGCAGCCCAGGTCGTCCTTCCCTGGCGCGGGCCGCCTGATAAAGCCGTCAAGGCTTGTGAGTAATGAACGACCGACCGAACAAGATGGAACCGACCGTGCTGCCGCCGATCCCGGCCAAGCGCTATTTCACGATTGGTGAAGTCAGCGAATTGTGCGGTGTCAAACCGCATGTGCTCCGCTACTGGGAGCAGGAATTTACCCAGCTAAAACCGGTCAAACGTCGTGGAAACCGCCGCTATTACCAGCACCACGAAGTGCTGCTGATCCGGCGCATCCGCGAATTGCTGTACGAGCAGGGCTTCACCATCAGCGGTGCGCGCAATCGCCTGGACGGGCGGAGCCAGCACGACGCCGAAGCATTGCCGGAACCACCGTCGCCGGCCGTGCCGACCATCGAGCCCGAAGCCTTGCGTGCCGAGCTGCACGCCATCCTCGCCCTGCTCAAGCACGGGTCGCCTGCAGCCTGACCGGCTCGCTGACGCGCAGCGGTCGACGCAGCCAGCTCAGGCGTGCGCTCCTATTGTTCCGCACCCCGGAGGTGCTAAAATGTCACTTGCGGTTTGCTGACTCAAACGCATGACCTGACCGGAGGCGTGAGGTGTCAGCCTCGGCTCTTTCCTGTATCGGGAAAACTTAAGGGAAGACAATGATACGCGTTGCCATTTGTGACGATCACCAGATAGTTCGAGCAGGTTTCAAACAGATTTTTTCGTCCTCGGGCGAGTTCGAAGTCGTGGCCGAAGGCGCGACGGGACGCGAAGCCCTCGATATCGCACGCCGCGAGATTTGCGACGTGCTGCTGCTGGATATCGCCATGCCGGACCAGAGCGGCATCGATATCCTGCGCACCATTCGCCAGGGCCAGCCCAATCTGCCGGTCCTGATCCTGTCCGGCTATCCAGCCCAGCAATATGCGCTGAACCTGTTCAAGATGGGTGCCAACGGCTACCTGAACAAGGAATGCGATGCCGACGAGCTCAAGACGGCCGTCCGCACCGTGTACCAGGGCCGCCGCTACGTCAGCTCGCAGGTGGGCGAACTGCTGGCCCAGAGCTTCGATCGCGATCCGAACACCGCGCTGCACACGGAATTGTCGGACCGCGAATTCCAGGTATTCCTCCGCCTGGCCAAGGGGGCGACCGTGTCCGACATCGGCAATGCCCTGTCGCTGTCGATCAAGACGGTCTCGACTTACCGTACTCGCATCATGGAAAAGATGGGTCTGCAGTCGAACAGCGACCTGACGTACTACGCCATGAAAAACAACCTGCTCGACTGAGCAGGGCAGGCCGGCGGCCGCCGCGCACCCGCGCGCGGCGACCGATGAGCATGCAACTGTGTTGGCAATTTGTTATTTGCTATGCAGAATTGTTAATTGCGCGTCGTCATACCGCCACATTTCCTCGTCTGTACGCCTTATCGAACTCCATGGCAACTTTTCCCGGTCTATAATGACTCGGACAGGCCAAGCTGCGCGAAAGGAACGACCGAGGATGTTTTTTACCACCGACCCCAAGTTCAGGCCGGTTCGCAGCCTTCCGTTGTACCAGACCCTGCTGTGTGTCGTGTGCGTCCTGATCCTGGTCCTCAACGGCGTAAGCCTGGTCCGCAACCTGGACGGGCTGAAGACTGCCAACGCGCGTCAGGCGCAGGCCGATCGCGTGACGGCCAAGCTGCAATACCTGAACCTGCTCGTGACCGATGCGGAAAGCGGTCTGCGCGGCTATTTCCTTTCCGGGTCCGAGACCTATCTCGGCCCGCTGCGTACGGCCGAACGCGAATTGGACGGCCAGTTCGCCAGTCTCAAGGCCCAGCTGGCCGACAGTCCGTCGCAGCTGAAGAACCTGGCCCAGCTGCAAACCCTCGTCACCCGCCGCATCAACCTGATGAACCAGGGCCTCGACGTGTACCGTCACGGCGGCCTGAACGACATCGTCGCCATCGCCCAGACCCAGGAAGACAAGACCCACATGGACGAGATCCGCCTGCAGGTCGTGATCATGACGGGCGAACAGAACGAATTGCTGGCGGCGCGCAGTGCCGTCTTCTACGACCGCTACCGGCTGGCCGCGCTGCGGGGGCTCGGCATCAATGTGGCGGCGCTCGTCGTGCTCGTGCTGTTCTATAACCTGATCCGGCGCGGCTTCCGCGCGCGCCTGAATGCCGAGCGTGCCCTGCAGCAGACGAACGATCACCTGGAATCGCTGGTGGCGGAGCGTACCGAGCAATTGTCCGTGCTGTCGCGCCACCTGATCCGCGTGTCGGAAGAAGAAAAGGCGAAACTGGCGCGCGAACTGCACGACGAAATGGGCGCCAACCTGACGGCCATCGGCCTGCACCTGGCGGCGGTGGGCGACCAGTTGAAGAGTTCCCATCCGGACCAGGCCGCCACGCTGGTCCGCGCCCGCGCCACGTTGATCGAGACCGTCGAGCTGAAACGCCGCATCGTCGAAGACCTGCGCCCGAGCCTGCTCGACAACCTCGGCCTGTCCGCCGCGCTGCAAAGTTATTGCGAGGATTTCGGCCGCACGACGGGCGTCGATTGCGAGGCGCTCATCGAGGGCGACGTCGACGGCGCCGGTCCCACGCAGGCGATCGCGCTGTTCCGCATCACCCAGGAGTCGTTGAACAACGTCGCGAAATATGCCCAGGCCCGCCACGTCGTGGTGCACCTGGCGCGCGAAGGTGAGGCGTTCACGCTGGAAGTCAGCGACGACGGCGTCGGCATTCAGCCGGACGCGATGCGCAGGCCCAAGTCGCATGGTCTGCTGGGGATGCGCGAACGTGCGCTGCTGTTGGGAGGGACGCTGCGGGTGGATCGCGGCGTGAACGGGATCGGCACCGCTGTCCACGCCTGCGTCCCGGTCGTCGCGCCGGGCTTCGATGCCGGTGGGTCCGCGTCAGGCGGTGCCCTGGATATATCGGCGCTCTCCGTGGATCGGCGGGAGGCGCCGGCAAGCGATACCGGACCGGACCATGCCGACGTGGCCGAACATCAGTTACATCAACATTTGCGGGCCGCCCAGGCCCAGTCGCCGCTCGCGACGGCAGGGCGGGATGCCGCGACGCTCATGCGCGCGATACATCCATCAGCAGACGGTCGTACTCGCTTTTAGCGACCTTGTAGCATTCGCCGGCATAGTCTTCCAGGCCCTGGCGGTTCAGCACGGTGATATTGCCGCGGCGGTACTGGATTAGGCCCTCGTCCTGCAGCTTGCCGGCGGCGGCCGTGATGCTTTCGCGGCGCACGCCCAGCATGATCGAGATGAGTTCCTGCGTGACTTTCAGTTCATTGCTCGGCGAGCGGTCGAGGCGGTCGAGCAGCCAGCGGCACAGTTTCTGTTCGATCGAGCTGTGACGGCCGCCGACGGCGTTCTGGGCCATCTGGGCGAACAGGGCATTCGTGTAGCGCATCAGGAGCTGGGGCAGGGCGCCGCCCTTGTTGAAGGCGTCGCGCAGGTATTGCGTTTTCAGCCGGTAGCCGTAGCCGGCGCTCTGGACGACGGCGCTGCAGGTGGCGCGCTCGCCCATGAACAGCGACACGCCGACGGCGCCTTCATGGCCGACCACGGCGATTTCCGTCGTCGCGCCGTCTTCCATCACGTACAGCAGGGAGACGATGGCGGTGGTCGGGAAGTAGACGTATTCCAGCTTGCTGCCGTATTCGAACAGTTCCTTGCCGAAGGGCAGGGGAACGAGTTCCAGGTGCTCAAACAGGGTTTCCAGGTCTTGGCGCGGCAGGGCCGCGAGCAACTCGTTTTGTTGGGTGCCGCTGTAGCTCACAACCGGTCGGGCGGCCAGTTTGATTTCTTCGCTGGTCGAGGGGATCTGATTCACCGATTGCGCTTTCTTCTGAGCGGCGTTACCGAGTTGGGCGTTATTCATATTTTCCTCGTTATCTCTGACATACATCACTGGGGCGATTGCTTGGATGGGTTTCCTCATCGCGATGTGTGTACATTAATGCCATAGTCTCTTGCCGAACATAAGACTAGCTGTCGCCCCCATGTAGGTTCCATGCATGATGTTTTGTCAGTCCAGTCCTACTAGAGAGAAACTTTCAGTCGGGGGCGTTTTTTGTCACTTCGATAATGGTTCTGCGGCACTAAAACGTTTGATTCCCAGCCGTTTCGGCCATTTTGGCCACATCGAACCGGCGGACCGCGCCGTCACCCGCCCGGTTTCATCCCGTCGAACTTGCCCATCCTCACAACCCGCGCCCGAATGCTCCTACATGCAGGGCGCTGCGGTGCGACAGGAATTGGTTCACACAAGGTAGTCTGGACCCGGTAAAATCGAGAGTTTTGCAAGCGCCCCACGGCGAGACCATGTCCAACGAAACCGACGCAATCACCACCGATCTCCAGGACGGCCAAGACGCTGCCATCACCAGCAAGCCGGCCGCCACGATCGCGCGCGAAGTCGCGCGCCGCCGCACCTTCGGCATCATTTCCCACCCCGACGCCGGCAAGACGACGTTGACCGAAAAACTGCTGCTGTTCTCGGGCGCGATCCAGCTGGCCGGCACCGTCAAGGGCCGCAAGAGCGGCCGCCACGCGACGTCGGACTGGATGGACATCGAAAAGCAGCGCGGCATCTCCGTGGCGTCGTCGGTCATGCAGTTCGAATTCCGCGACCACGTGATCAACCTGCTCGACACCCCGGGCCACCAGGACTTCTCGGAAGACACGTACCGCGTGCTGACGGCCGTCGACTCGGCGCTGATGGTGATCGACGCGGCCAAGGGCGTGGAGGAACAGACGATCAAGCTGCTGGACGTCTGCCGCATGCGCGACACGCCGATCGTCACCTTCATGAACAAGCTCGACCGCGAAACCCGCGACCCGCTCGAGCTGCTCGACGAGGTGGAATCCGTGCTCAAGATCGAGTGCGCGCCCGTGACCTGGCCGATCGGCATGGGCAAGAACTTCCGCGGCGTGTACCACCTGCTGAACGACGAGGTCATGCTGTTCAAGGCCGGCGAGGAAAAAGCCGACGGCGCCTACGAGATCATCAAGGGCATCGACAATCCGCGCCTGGCCGAGATGTTCCCGCTCGAGATGGATCAGCTCAAGATGGAAGTGGAGCTCGTGCACGGCGCCTCGCATCCGTTCGACCTGGAGCGCTTCCTCGCGGGCGTGCAGACCCCCGTCTTCTTCGGCTCCGCCATCAACAACTTCGGCGTGCGCGAGATCCTGTCGGCGCTGATCGACTGGGCCCCGGCCCCGCGCGAGCGCGACGCCACCGTGCGCGCCGTGCGTCCGGACGAGCAGCCGTTCTCCGGCTTCGTCTTCAAGATCCAGGCCAATATGGACCCCGCCCACCGCGACCGCATCGCCTTCCTGCGCGTGTGCTCGGGCCGGTTCGAAAAGGGCATGAAGGTCAAGCACCTGCGCCTGGGCCGCGACGTCAAGCTGTCGTCCGTCGTGACGTTCATGGCGTCGAGCCGCGAGCAGGTCGAGGAGGCCTATGCGGGCGACATCATCGGCCTGCCGAACCACGGCAACATGCAGATCGGCGACAGCTTCTCGGAAGGCGAGATGCTGACCTTCACCGGCATTCCGTATTTCGCGCCGGAGCTGTTCCGCACGGTGCGCATCCGCAATCCGCTCAAGACCAAGCAGCTCCACAAAGGCTTGCAGCAGCTGGGCGAAGAGGGTGCCGTGCAGGTGTTCAAGCCGGTGATGGGCAGCGACCTGATTCTCGGCGCCGTGGGTGTGCTGCAGTTCGAGGTCGTGGCGAGCCGCCTGCTCAACGAATACGGCGTCGACGCCGTGTTCGAAGGCACGAACACCAGCAGCGCGCGCTGGGTGTCGAGCGACGACAAGAAGGCGCTGTCCGACTTCGAGACGCAACTGGCGCACAATGTCGCCTACGATGCGGCCGGCAATCTCGCCTATCTCGCCACGTCGGGCGTCAACCTGCGCCTCACGCAGGAGCGCTGGCCCAAGCTGCAATTCCACGCGACGCGCGAGCACGCCGCCAAGCTGGATTAAGTATCGGCATGCATGGTGGGCTCGGGGAGCCCACCTACGTACATCGGCGCCGTTGGGTGGACCGAACGCATGCGTTCACCCCCGTGGCTTGACGACCAGCGCCTCCACGATGCTCCCCACGTAACACACGACGAACACGATCTCGGCCAGCGTGACGCCGACCGGCGTCGGCGCGCTTGCCAATTGCGCCTCGATCGCCGCCGGATCGGCCGCCATCTTGCCGCTCAACAGCTGGTCCGCCACCGTATTCGCCTCGTCGAGCGCGAAATTGAAATACAGGATCGCGGCCACGACGGCCGGCGCCAGGAACAGCAGGGCGCGCGTGCGCCGCCCCAGGTAGTACTGGCCGACGCCAGGAAATACCAGGGCCGACAGCAATGCGCCCACGCTTTTACGTCTCATCCAATCTCCTTGTCACGGTTACAGGCTTGACCCATCACAAAGGTCAACCTGCGAGGCGGCGTACATTCACTTAATGCACGCCGGAAATATAGCTCAGCCAGGAGGAGACCATGACACCCGCATTCTCCCGCCATCCACGCCAGCGGAGCCGGTCCTAGCATGCTGGCCCGCCTGCGCATCGGCCCCAAACTTCTGCTGGCGCCCGGCGTCGTGCTGGTGCTGCTCGTGCTGCTGTCCGCCGGCAGCTATTACGCGATGGTACGCCAGAACGACTCGCTCGACAGCATCGTGCAGCGCCGCGCGGCCAATATGCGCGCCGCGGCCGACCTGTCGGCATCGGCCCGGACCGCGCATGCCCAGGCCTACCAGGTCCTGACCTGGATCAGCGGCAGTTTCCCCCGTTTCCGCGTCGATCCCCTCGCGAGCGACCTGCGGGCCCGGCAGGTTGCCGTCGACCGCGGCCTCGCCCAGCTGGCGCGCCAGACGGCCGCCAGTCCGGACGAGCAGCGCTACGTCGACCAGGCGCGCGCGGCGTGGGCGCAATACGTGCCGGCCGTGCGCGACGTCATCGAGATCGCCCGGATCGACCAGTCGATCAGCGCCAACGCCATGGTCAAGGCGGAGCGCGCGTTCGCCGTCGTCGCCCAGCGCCTGGCGGAACTGGCGCGGCGCGAGCAGGCGCTGTCGGAGCTGGCCTCCGCGGACGCGGCCGACGACTTCCGCCTGATCGCGATCCTGATGCCGGTGGTGATCGCGCTGTCGATCGCGGCCTCGCTGGCCATCACGATGGCGGTGCGGCGCGCGCTGCTGGCCGATATCGGCGCGATCGGCGCGGCCGCCAGCGGCCTGGCCAGCGGCGACCTGACGATTCGCGCGCGTGCCTACGGCGACGATGAAATCGCCCAGGCGGCGCGGCTGCTCGACGCCGGCATCCGCGGCCTGAACGGCCAGCTGCGCACCGTGCTGGACTCGGCCCGCTCGATCGGCGCCGCGTCGCGCGAGATCACGCTGGACCGCGCCGGCATGCCGCCGCGCGCGCACGTGCGCGATGCGATGGAACGCGCGACCGCGTCGATGCAGGCGCTGGCGGACGCCCTCGGCGAGGGCGCCGCCGGCGCGCGCAAGGCCGACGCGCTGGCCGTGCGCGCGGGCCGGGTGGCGGAAGAGGGCAGCGGGATGGTGCATCGTGTCGTGGCGACGATGGAGCAGGTGCGCCGCGCGGCCGTGCGCATGGAGCGCATCGGCGTCGCGCTCGAGGGCACGCTGGCGCGGGCCGGCAGCGTCGCGGCCGACACGGATGGCGGCGCGCGCGAGGCGCGTGCGCTGGCCCGGCGCGCGTATCATGCCGCGCACGAGGCGCGCCTGCTCGCGCGCGAAACCGTGGCGGCGATCGACGCCGGCGGGGCCTGCGCCGCCGGGGCGGGCGCCTCGATGGCCGGCCTCGCGGGCGCGGTGGAAGACATCGCCCACATCGTCGATGGCATCGACAGCGCAGGCGCCGAACGGGCGCGCGACCTGGCCGGCGCCACGCAGGCGATCGTGCGCATGGACGAACTCACGCAGCAGGGTTCGCGCATGGTCGAGGAAGCGGCGCTGGCCGCGCGCGCGCTGCAGCAGCAGGCGCTTGGCCTCGCACGCACGGTGGCGGCGTTCCGCCTCGACGAAGTTGTGCAGGGGGCGAACGAAACGGCCCCGCCGGGGACGCGTGTTTTGCGTCCGGGCAGGGCCGGCAGGCCTTACCTCCGACTGGCATCCAGCCGGGGCAAGAGTCGCTGATGACTCGCAGGGTGGGCGGCCCTCCGCCCACGCGTAACGTCGGCGATATGCAAACGTCGCGCGTGGGCACGGGGCCCACCCCACGTTACTCGTAGTCTTCGATCGGCGCGCAACCGCAGAACAGGTTACGGTCGCCATACGCGTTGTCGGCGCGGCCGACCGGCGGCCAGTACTTCTTCTTGCGCAGCGACGGCACCGGGAAGGCGGCCACTTCGCGCGAATACGTGTGCTGCCAGTCGTCCGCCGCGACCACTTCCGCCGTGTGCGGCGCGCCCTTGAGCGGATTGTCCATGCGGTCGTACTCGCCGCGCTCCACCTTCACGATCTCGGCGTGGATGCAGATCATCGCCTCGATGAAACGGTCCAGCTCCGCCTTCGATTCCGACTCGGTCGGCTCGATCATCAGGGTGCCCGGCACCGGGAAGCTCATCGTCGGGGCGTGGAAGCCGAAGTCCATCAGGCGCTTGGCCACGTCCTCGTTGCTGATGCCGGTGGCATCCTGCAGCGGACGCAGGTCGATGATGCACTCGTGCGCGACGAGGCCATCGTGACCCGCGTACAGCACCGGGTAGTGCGGGGCCAGGCGGCGCGCGATGTAGTTGGCGTTCAGGATCGCCATTTCCGTCGCGGCGGTCAGGCCGTCCGCGCCCATCATCGCGATGTACATCCACGAGATCGGCAGGATCGACGCCGAGCCGTATGGCGCCGAGCTGACCGCGCCGATGCCTTGTTCGTTACGCTGGTAGCCCGTCGACGCCTGGTTCGGCAGGAACGGCACGAGGTGCGCCGCGACCGCCACCGGGCCGACGCCCGGGCCGCCACCGCCGTGCGGGATGCAGAAGGTCTTGTGCAGGTTCAGGTGGCTGACGTCGCCGCCGAACAGGCCCGGCCCCGCCACGCCGACCAGCGCGTTCATGTTGGCGCCGTCGACATAGACCTGGCCGCCGTGCGCATGCACGATCTCGCACAGTTCCTTGATGCCTTCCTCGAACACGCCGTGCGTGGACGGATAGGTGACCATCACGCACGCCAGGTTGGCGCTGTGTTCTTCCGCCTTCTTCCTGAGGTCCGCGAGGTCCACGTTGCCGTTGGCATCGCACGCGGTCACGACGACCTTCATGCCGACCATGTTGGCGGACGCCGGGTTGGTGCCGTGCGCCGACGACGGGATCAGGCAGATGTTGCGGTGGCCTTCGCCGCGCGACTGGTGATACTTCTGGATGACCAGCAGCCCGGCGTACTCGCCCTGCGAGCCGGCGTTCGGCTGCAGCGACACGCCCGCGTAACCGGTCACCGCGCACAGCATGGCTTCCAGTTGGCCGATCATCTCGCGGTAGCCGACGGTCTGCTCGTCGGGCGCGAACGGGTGGACGTTCGAGAACTCGGGCCACGTCACCGGGATCATCTCGGACGTCGCGTTCAGCTTCATCGTGCACGAACCGAGCGGGATCATCGTGCGGTCGAGTGCCAGGTCCTTGTCGGCCAGCGCGCGCAGGTAGCGCAGCATCTCGTGCTCGGCGTGGTAGCGGTTGAACGTCGGGTGCGTCAGGTAGGCGCTCGTGCGCGCGAGGGCGGCCGGATACGCGTCGGCGGCGTCATTGTCCAGGGTGTCGAAGTCGACGCCGGCGCCGCCGAAGATCTGCACGAGCAGCGCGACGTCGTCGCGGCCGATCGTCTCGTCCAGCGAGATGCCGACGTGGCGCGCGTCGATGCGGCGCAGGTTCACGCCGTTCTCGTTGGCCACGCGGTGGATCTCGTCCGCATTGTCGGCGATGACCGTCAGCGTGTCGAAGTACGTGTCGTTGGCGAGCCCGAAGCCCAGTTGCTTGAGCGCGGCGGCCAGGATGCCGGTGTAGCGGTGCACGCGGCGC
>Ga0209148_1001381_pt1 | contig 12621 bp, 11 predicted proteins | sample AraplaCol_mMF_r2_2_FD_184288 | JGI IMG/M metagenome (GOLD analysis project Ga0209148, IMG submission 184288) | Arabidopsis root microbial communities from North Carolina, USA - plate scrape CL_Col_mMF_r2 (SPAdes) (version 2) | ecosystem: Host-associated > Plants > Roots > Endosphere | place...
TGAGCCAGTCCGGTGCCGACTGCGGCGGGACAACGTTGAGCACGTCGTAGTGGAGTTCCTCGGCGATTCCGGTGCCGTTGTTCTTGACCAGCACGGTCCGGGCCGAGGGCTCCACCAGGACGACCTCGCTGTTCAGGCGCAGCTCGATGCCGTATTCGGCGATCTTGCGATTGAGCTCCTCGTCCACACCCGGTACGCCGAAGACCGTTGCGGTGGGCTGCACCATAATCACCCGGATGTCCTTCAGGACTCCCTGCTTGCGCCAGTAGTCACAGGCCAGGTACATCGGCTTTTGCGCCGCGCCGCCGCATTTGATGGGCCCGGACGGCATGGTGAAGATGGCTGTCCCCGACCGGAGACCCTTGAGCAGCGTCCAGGCCTTCGTTGCCAGGGACAGTTCGTAGTGGGAGGCGCCCGAGGGTGACTGAACGGCCGCGGCCAGCCCCGGGATACTGTCCCAGTCAAGCTGCAGGCCCGGGCAGACGACCAGCTGGTTGTATCCCAGCGGGCCGCCGTGGTCCAGGGAAACAGTCTTGGTCGCAGCGTCGATGTCCACGGCCCGGTCTTGGATCCAGTGCACCCCGCGCGGTATGACCGAGGACTGCCTCCGGACCGCGGACGACGCCTTCGCCCGCCCACCGGCAATATGGGAGAACAACGGCTGGTACTGGTGCTCGGCCGCGGGTTCGACCAGGGCCACATCGTTGACTCCGCCGCGCTGAAGGCGAGCGGCCAGCGAGACGCCGGCATTGCCGCCGCCGATCACGACCACGTCGTGATGTTGCCTGGCCGCGGACTCAGGTCCCCCGGGTGTTTCCTTGCTCAGCGACATCGGCACTCCTTGGATGGTGCGAACTGACCTGCAACTGGATCCTCAATGGTAAGCACGGTGAGCTTTCCGCGGAACCGACGGCCCGTGCGCCCAATCCTTCGGAGGGGACGACGACGGCGGCCCGCATCCCGGGTGGGGTGCGGGCCGCCGTCGTCGGCGTGTGCTATTCCCGGACCGCCGCCATCAGCTCGGCGACGTCCAGGGCGTCCCCGAGGCCGAGGGCCAGCGCGGCCACCTGGTCCGTGTCCTCCGACGACCGCCGGCCGCCGACGTTCAGGCGGAACTTCTCGGCCAGTTCGTCGTCGCTCAGCGGGTTTTTCGGGCCGCCGCGGTTGAACTCCACCCGCGCTTCGTGCCATTCGCCGTCCCGGGTGTTGACGCGCAACACCGCCGGGAACTGGTGCGGGTAGATCTCACTGCTGCGCTCGTCGGCGTGGCAGCGGACCAGCCCGGCCAGCCGCAGGGTCTCCGGATCCTTCGCCATCCCGTCGGTGAAGTCGTGATGCCCGACGCCGAGGCCCGAGCCGCCCAGGAGGGCCCGGGCAACGGTGAAGGGGCCGGAGAAGGCGGCGTGGTAGCCCGATTCCGGCTTAGCCTTGGACTCGGCGGGCTCGGCGATAGTCCGCAGCACCGGCGCCGGGACGCCCAGCTCGATGCCGACGATGTCCTCCGGCCGGACGCCGCGGTCACGGAGCTCGCGGGCGGCGTCGATGCCGGCGTGGGTGAAGTGGTTGCACGGGTAGGGCTTGAAGAAGATGCCCGGGAGTTCCCAGTGTTCACCGAGGCCCTCGACCACCTTGGCGGCATCGGCGCGGTCCCCGCAGAAGGCGTGCAGGAAACCGAACCTGCCCTCGATGACGGTGGGCGGGCCGGTGAGCCCGTGCCGGGCCAGTTCGGCGGCCGTGATCCCGGAGTGCGCCGCCCAGCCGCAGTGCGTTCGCTTGACGGTCCCGCCGGTCCGGTTTGCCTCGAGCAGGCCCGCCCCGAAGCTGGCGGCGATGCCCATCGCGTCGGCGATGCCCTCGGCGTCGAGCCCGTAGAGCATCGCGGCGGCGGCAGCCGATCCAATAGCGCCGCAGATGGAGGTGGCATGCTGGCCGCGCTCGAAAAACTCCGAGTTTCCCAGGGCCTCGTCATAGCCGCCCATGCCCAGCCGCACCGTGATTTCGATGCCGACGCCGGCCGCGTCCAGGAGTGCCGCCCCGCTGGCGCCGGTGGCTTCCGCCACCGCCAAGGCCGCCGGGATGACGGAGGCGGAAGGGTGCAGGACCGAGGGCAGGTGAGTGTCGTCCGAGTCCATCGAGTGGGCCAGGGTGCCGTTCACCAGGGCCGCCGTCGCCGCGGGAAAATGGCGCCCGGTGCCGATGGCCGTGGCGTCCTCGTTTCCGCCCCAGCCGGTGGCGACGCCGATCACGGCGGCCGCGGAGGGCTGGTTGTGGGCGGCCAAAGAGTTTCCCAGCAGGTCAAGCACCCGGCGGGCCACGTCCTTGCGCAGGTCCGGGGCCAGGCCGTCTTTTCGGGTTCGGTCCGCCAGGGCGGCGAGCCGGCCGACGACGGTGCCGGTGAAATCGTGCCGGCTCATCGGGTCACCACCGCGACCGGGCGGATCGGGGAGCCGGTGCCGCCGACGATCCGCAACGGGGCCATGACGAAGGTGAATTCGGTCAGCTCGTGCCGGGAGGCATCCTCGAGGTTCAGGTGCTCGATGATGTGGATGCCGTTCTCCACCAGCATGATCCGGTGGACCGGCAGCACGCTGTGGCCCTTGCCGGCGGGGATGTGTTCGAAGGCGGTGGTGTCCGCGCCCGCGGCGACGATCCCGGCCGAAGCGAGCCAGCGGGCCGCTTCCACATCGGGACCCGGGACGCCGTCCGTCTGGCCGAGATACCGTGCGGGGTCCTCGAAGTGCCGCGCCCAGCCGGTCCGGATCAGGACCACGTCGCCGGAGCGGGGCGAGACCCCGGCGGCGTCGGCGGCATCCTGCAAATCCTTCGCGGTGATTGCCTGGCCCGCCTCCAGGGCCTCCACCCCGTGCAGTGCGGCGATGTCCAGGAGCAGGCCGCGGCGCAGCAGGAACGGGATCTGGTCCGCCCCGAGCTGGGAGAACTTCCCGCCGCGCTGGGCGTCCGCCGCGTCCACGCCGCCGTGCAGCATGCCCTCGTGGCTGACGTGGGAGAGGGCGTCGACGTGTGTTCCCACGTGTCCGCCGGTGACGATGATTTCGTTGGACGCTGACCCTCCGTCGGGCCGGACCATGTCTCCGTGCCGCCGGATCAGGGTCATCCGGAATCCCGGGTGGTTGGGGGAGCAGGGCATGCCGGTGAAGTGCGGGTGGCCGAGTTCGACCACTTCCTGGGTGCTGCCCGTGACGGCGCTGAGCAGGACATCGGTGGTGGACGTGGTGGCGTTGTGCATGAATCTCCTCGTAGGGGACTAGTCGCGGATGGCGAGGTCGAGGACCAGCCGGGCGTTCTCCACGACGGCGGGGTCAATGAAGCGCCCGTCGGAATCGAGAACGGCCGTCTCTCCGGCCTCGGCGGACGATTGGGCGAGGGCAACGACGCCCTCGGCGCGCGCCACTTCCTCCGGAGTGGGAGTGAACGCGGTGTTGACGACGTCGATCTGGCGGGGGTGGATCACGGTGCGGCCGAAGAATCCCTGCCTCCGGCCCTGCAGGCTGCTGCGGCGCAGGCCCTCAAGGTCGGCGACGTCGGTGTAGACACTTTGGACCGGGGAAGCGAGGCCGTGGGAGCGGCTGGCGGTGACAATCCAGCCGCGCGCCCACTCCAGGCCTTCCGGCGAAACCCGCAGATCAGCGGCGAGGTCGGCCTCGCCGAGGGCCAGTCCGGTGACCCGGGGATGGGTGCCGGCCAGCAGCGGGGCGTCGCGGAGTGCGGCCGCCGTCTCAACCAGGAGATGAAGCTGGCAGCCCAGGGCATCGCCGGCCCGGCGGATCGCGGCGGGATCCTCGGCCTTGGCGATTCGGACGCCCGCCGGTTTGCGCTCCGCCCGGCCCAGCGTCTCAAGCTCCTGCGCGGACCACGGCGTGTCCAGCGGGTTGATCCGGATCCAGACCTGGCGCCCGGCCCCGGCCGTTTCGAGGGCACCGACTGCATTCGCCAGGGCCATGTCCTTGGCCGTGGACGGCACTGCGTCCTCGAGGTCGATGATGACGGCGTCGGCGGCCGAATCCAGCGCCTTGGCGATCCGGTCCTCCCGGTGGCCCGGGACGTAGAGCCAGCTGCGCGGAATCATGAGGCGGCCTCCCGGCCGGCGGCCTGGGGGTTGTAACCGAGGTTGCGGGAGACCTTGGCGGCCGCTTCCAGCAACGCTTCCTCGTACCGGGAGCGCTTTTCCTCGGACATCCGGTAGCTCGGCCCGCAGACGGAGATGGAGCCAACCACCTGTGCGTCGTCGGAGAAGACGGGGGCGGCCAGCGACGCCGCACCCTCCTGGCGTTCACCCTCGGAATGGCACACGCCCCTCGCCCGTGCGTCCCGGAGGGAAGCGCGCAGCGCCTCGGGGTCGGTCACCGTCGCCGCGGTCTGCCGGGGCAGCGGCCTGGAGAGGATGTCCTCCTGCTCGTCCTCGGACAGGAATGCCAGGATGGCGCGGCCGGAACTGCCGCTGTGCAGGTCGAAGCAGCGGCCGATCTCCACGGTCATCTTGATTTCCTGGGTGCTCTCCACCTGGTCGAGGTAGACCCGGCCGCCCGGGATCCGGGCCGATACCGTTGCGGTTTCGCCGGTCTGCCGCTGGAGTTCCACCAGGGCTTCCCGGGCGGCCCGCCGCAGCGGCGAGGTGTCCAGCGCCCGCGCCCCAAGGGTGACGGCGGCTGGCCCCAGCCGGTACCGGCGGCTGCTTGCCTCATAAGTGAGGAGGCCGCGTTCGACGAACGTGGACACGATGCGGTGCACCACAGCCTTGGACAATCCGGTGGAGCGGGCGATCTCGGAGATCCCGAGGGCACTGTTCCGGCGGCCGAAGGCCACGAGGACGTCGGCCGCACGGGCCGCGGAGGTGGTCCCGCTGGACGTGGTTTCCATAGTTGGCTCCCTGGATGACTGACGAAGTCCGGATTGACGACTTTCACCATTTGTACCGCCTAACGGAACGCTTGTCGAGACTTCCGCCCGAGAGAAACCCGCGAATTATCGGAAGTTTCTGAAAAATAACCCTTGCGCACTGGAATGTGATCGGGCAAAGTGTTCCACGACACAGACCAAATATGTTCCGCCAAGCGGAACAGGCAGGGAGGTGAGAATGCCCGAGTACGATTTCGATCTGGCCGTGGCAGGTGCGGGCGGTGGTTTGATCGCCGCGCTGCGTGCCGCGGATCTGGGCCACGACGTCGTCGTCATCGACGCGGATGACCAGTTCCAGCGCGGAAACAACACCTCGATGTGCACCGCCATGATCCCCGCGGCCGGCACCCGCTGGCAGGAAGCCGCCGGAATCGACGACAGCCCCGGCCGTTTCCTCGGAGACATCGACCGAAAGACCGGCGGCAGCGCCGACCGGCGGCTCGCGGAGGCCCTGACCGCGGCGAGCGCCCCCATGGTGACATGGATGGCCGACGAACTCGGGCTGCCCCTTGAACTGGTGACCGACTTCCACTACCCCGGACACAGCGCCGACCGGTGCCACACCATCTCCGGCCGGCACGGATCCACCCTCTTGGCCCACCTCGTGGACCGCGCCCGCCGCCACGAGCGGATCGAACTCATTACCCCCATGACCCTGGAAGAGGTCGAGGTCAGCGGCGGAGCGGTCTCCGGCATCGTCGCCTCCACCCCGGACGGTTCCACGGACCGGCTGTCCGTCCCGGCCGTGCTGCTGGCCACCAACGGATACGGCGGCGCGCCGGAACTGGTGGAGCGGTGGATCCCGGAAATGGCGGGCGTCCACTACCACGGCGGGTTCTACAGCCGCGGGGATGCCCTGCGGATCGGCGCCGGCCTTGGCGCGGACTCGGCCTACCTTGACGCCTACCAGGGGCACGCCGCCCTCTCCGCCTCCAGCCAGACCCTCGTGGGCTGGGCCACCGTCCTGCACGGCGGCCTGATCGTGAACACCGAAGGACGGCGCTTCGCGGACGAGACGACCGGCTACTCGGAGTTTGCGGCGATCCTGGCCGCCCAGCCCGGACAAACCGGCTGGATCATCATCGACCAGCACATCGAACAACAATGCCTGGCCTTCACGGACTTCCAGCAGGTCGCCGACAGCGGGGCGCTGGTGCGGGCCGAGACCGTGGCCGATCTGGCGGAGCGCCTCAAGGTTCCCGCGGACGCGCTCGCCGACGACGTCGACGCTGCCGCGAGGGCAGCCCGGGGTGAGGAGCCCGACCGGCAGGGCCGCAGCGACGAGCGTCACGCCTTGACCGGCCCCCTCGCCGCCGTCCGCATCGTTCCCGCACTCTTCCACACCCAGGGCGGCCTGGTGGTCGATCACCACGCCCGCGTGCTGACCCGGGTGGACCAGTCGCCCATCCCCGGCCTCTACGCCTCGGGCGGGGCCGCCACCGGAATCTCCGGCCACGGCGCCGCCGGTTACCTGGCCGGCAACGGCCTGCTCACCGCCTTCGGCCTGGCCTGGCTGGCCGCCGAAGACCTGGGCGCACGCACCTGACCGCGTTCCGCGCGGTCCCACCTTTCCATCACCAGAGCATCAGGAGTTTCACGTGAGTACCTTCCTCATCAAGAACGGCACCGTTGTGCGGCCCGAGGAGAACGCCCCCGACGACGGCGAATTCTTGGACATCCTCGTCACCGACGGCAAAATCACCGCGATCGGGCCGAACCTTTCCGCCGACGGCGCCGAGATCGTCGACGCCGCGGGCAAGCTGGTCTTTCCCGGCGTCGTGGACGCCCACCAGCACTGGGGTATCTACAACCCGCTCGGCGAGGACACCGTCACCGAGTCCCGGGCAAGTGCCCAGGGCGGCGTGACCTCCGCGATCACCTACATGCGGACCGGTCAGTACTACCTGAACAAGGGCGGCCCCTACAAGGACTTCTACCCCGAGGTGCTGGCCACCTCCGAGGGCAAGGCCTACATCGACTACGCCTTCCACCTTGCCCCGATGTCCAAGCAGCACATCGAGGAAATCCCGTCGCTGGTCGAGGACCACGGCGTCACGTCCTTCAAGATCTTCATGTTCTACGGCAGCCACGGCCTGCACGGACGCTCCACCTCGCAGAGCGAATTCCTGATGATCCCCGAAGACGAGAACTACAACCTGGCGCACTTCGAATTCGTCATGCGCGGCATCCAGGCCGCCCGGGAGAAGCTGCCCGAGTTGGCCCCGCACATCTCCCTCTCCCTGCACTGCGAGACCGCCGAGATCATGAGCGCCTACACCAAGCTCGTGGAGGAGGAAGGCACCCTCACCGGTCTCGCCGCCTACAGCGCGTCCCGGCCGCAGCACTCCGAGGGCCTGGCCGTCACCATCGCGTCCTTCCTGGCCGACGAGACCGGCCTGCCCAACATCAACCTCCTGCACCTGAGCTCGGCCAAGGCGCTGAAGGCCGCGATGAAGATGGCGGAGGCGTTCCCGCACGTGGACTTCCGCCGCGAGGTAACCATCGGGCACCTGCTCGCCGACATCGACACCGCCCATGGCCTGGGCGGCAAGGTCAACCCGCCGCTGCGTCCCCGCGACGACGTCGAGGCCCTCTGGGAGCACATGCTCGCCGGCAACATCGACTGGGTGGTCTCGGACCACGCGTGCTGCAAGGACGAGCAGAAGTTCGGTGACGACCGCGACGACATCTTCGCCGCCAAGTCCGGCTTCGGCGGCACCGAGTACCTGCTGCCCGGCCTGATCACCGAGGGCCGCAAGCGCGGACTGTCCCTCCGCCGCATTGCCGAGCTGACCTCCTCGAACCCTGCGTCCCGCTACGGCCTGCCCGGCAAGGGCCGGCTGGTGGAAGGCGCCGACGCCGACATCGCGATCGTGGACCCCGACGCCGTCTGGACCGTGCGCGCCGAGGACTCAGAATCCACCCAGGAGTACACGCCGTTCGAGGGTTTCGAACTCGGCGCCAAGGTCACAGACACGTTCGTCCGCGGCCACCGCGTGCTGACCGACGGCGTCATCACCGGCGAACCCGTCGGCCGCTACCTGCAGCGCCCGTACCTGTGAGCGCCAACGCCTTCGGCGCCGTGGCCGAGACCAACCACGGGCCGCTCCGCGGCCTGAAGGTCCTGGACGCCTCGACCATTCTGGCGGGTCCGCTGGCGGCCCAGATCCTCGGTGATTTCGGCGCCAACGTCATCAAGATCGAACACCCCACCAAACCCGATGGGATGCGCGGCCACGGGCTGGACAAGGACGGGATCCCGTTGTGGTGGAAAATGGTCAGCCGCAACAAGCAGACCGTGACCCTCCACCTCGGAACCCCGGAGGGCCAGGAGATCTTCCGGGAGCTCGCAGCCACCGCGGACGTCGTCGTCGAGAACTTCCGGCCCGGAACCTTCGAGCGCTGGGGTCTCGGCTATGACGTCTTGTCCAAGGACAACCCCGGCCTGGTGATGCTGCGGGTCAGCGGCTTCGGTCAGCGCGGCCCGTACTCGTCCCGGCCCGCGTTCGGGACCCTGGTCGAGTCGATGAGCGGGTTCGCGCACCTCACCGGCGAACCCGATGGACCGCCTACCCTGCCCGCGTTCGGGCTGGCGGATTCGATCGCCGGCGTCGCCGGGTCCTCCGCGGTCGCCATGGCCTTGCTGGAGCGGGACCGCAACGGCGGTGAGGGCCAGGTGATCGACCTGGACCTGCTCAGCCCGATCATGACCGCTGTCGGACCCGCCGTGATCTACGCGGACCAGTTGGGACTGGACCAGGACCGCACCGGCAACCGGTCCCAAAACAACTCCCCGCGCAACTTGTACCGGACCAAGGACGACCACTGGGTGGCCGTCTCGACCAGTGCGCAGGCGATCGCCGAGCGGGTGCTGCGCCTGGTGGGCCACCCCGAGGTCATCGACGAACCCTGGTTCGCTACCGGCAGGCAGCGTGCCCAGCACGCCGAGCTGCTCGACGGCTACGTCGGCAGTTGGGTCGAACAGCGCACCCGGGACGAGGTGGTGCAGGAATTCGAGGCCGCCGGCGCGGCCGTGGCGCCGGTCTACCGTCCCAGCGAGCTGCTCGTGGACGAACAAATTGTGGCCACGGAGATGATCACCCGAGTCCCCGACCCAGATCTTGGATCGGTCCGCATGCAGAACGTGATGTGGCGGATGACCAAATCCCCCGGCTCCATTCGGCATACCGGGCGCCCGCTCGGTGCCGACACCGACGAGGTCCTCACCGCCCTCGGACATGATCCCTCCGAACTCCGCGATCTCCGTGAACGCGGCGTCATCTGACCCCTAGGAACCCTATGAAATCGCGTTGGTTTACGCTCTGCATTGTCCTTGGACTGGTGCTGGTCAACTACATCGACCGCAGCGCCATCTCGTTCGCAGCGACGCCGATCCGGGAGCATTTCGGTATCTCCGCCGCCGAATACGGCATCATCAGCTCGGCCTTCTCCGTCGGGTACATGGTCTTCGCCCTGCTCTCCGGACCTCTGGTGGACCGGTTCGGCTCCCGCAAGATCCTCATCTGGGGCATGATCGTGTGGGCCGTGTCCTCCGCGCTCACCCCGGCCGCCGGTGGCTTCCTCGGCCTCATCCTGGTCCGGATCGTGCTCGGCGCCGGTGAGGCTCCCTGCTTCCCGGCCGCCACCCGCATCGCCAGCCGGTGGCTTCCCGCCCAGGAACGCGGCAAGGCACTGGCTCTGGTGGGCGGCGTGGCCGTCTCCGGCAGCCTGCTGATCGGCGGCCCCATCCTCACCCAGCTGGTCTCCCTGACCGGCTGGATGGGCATGTTCTGGATCCTCGCCGCCGCCGGTGTCCTGTGGGTCCTCATCGCGGTGCCGTACCTGAAGAACTCCCCCGCCGAGGCGGCCTTCTGCTCCGAGGAGGAGCGCGCCTACATCAAGAGTGGCCAGACCGAGGGCGAAGCCTCCGGCCGGGAAGAAAAGATGGAGTGGGGACCCATCCTGCGCAACCGCAACCTCTGGATCGTGGGGCTGGGCTACTTCGCCTGGGGCTTCATGTTCTGGGCCTTCATGTACTGGCTGCCGCAGTACCTCCAGGCCGGGTTCGGGCTCTCGCTCAAGGCAGTCGGCGCCTTCTCCGTTGCTCCCTGGGCGGCCGGCGTCGTCGGTGCTTTGGTGGGCGGCGTGCTGGTGGACCGCATCTACAAGCGCACCCAGCAGGTCCGCTCCCGCTTCACCATCATCGGTGTGGCGCTGCTGCTGGCCGGCGCCTCGCTGGTTCCGCTCCTGGTGATGCCGGTGACCCTGACGCTCGCCCTGGTCTGCATCTCCCTGGGTGTGGGCTTCGGCTTCATCACGGGCGGTATCTGGTGGGTTGCGTCTATTGACGCCGCTCCCAAGCAGCCCGGCACCGCCGCCGGGTTCGCGGACGCCTGTTTCGCGCTCTCCGGCATCATCGCCCCGAGCGTCATGGGCTTCATCGTCTCCGAGTCCGGCAGCTACACCGGTGGCTTCGTGATCATGGCCGTGCTCTGCGTCATCGCCGCCGCAGCGCTCCTGTTCTTCACCAAGGAACCGGCCCGCGTCACCGCCGAGCAGGAGGCGGCTCCGGTGCGTGGCTAGTCTCCCGGAGACGCCCTGAAGGGCCGGGCAGCCGAGGGGCTGCCCGGCCTTTCTGTTGGCATCCGGCTGCCAGCGATGGATGATCGGGGCAGGGCATCCGCCCGCCGTTGCCGCTTCCAACCGACAGGAACCCCATGAGCAGCCAGCAGCCCGAACCCACCGCACGGACCGTCCTGATCACCGGAACCTCCTCCGGCATCGGGCTGGCCACCGCCGTCGCCGCCGCGCAGGCCGGCTGGACCACCGTCGCCACCATGCGCAACCTCACGAAGGCGGATGCCCTGCGCGCCGCCGCCTCGGCGGCAGGGGTGGAGCTGGACATCCGCGAACTGGACGTCACCAGCCAGGCGGCCATCGACCGGGAGATCGCCTACTGCTCCGAGCGCTACGGCCGGCTCGACGCGGTGGTGAACAACGCCGGGAGCGCCACGCTGGGGACCGTGGAAACCCTAACCGTCGACGACATCCGCGCGGCCATGGAGGTCAACTTCTTCGGCGTCGTCGCGCTGACCCGGGCCGCGATGCCCCTCCTGCGGGCCAGCGGCGGCCGGCTCATCACCATCAGCTCGGTAGGCGGCGTCGTCGGCCAGCCCTTCAACGAGGCCTACTGCGCGGCCAAGTTCGCCGTCGAGGGTTTCATGGAGAGCCTCCAGCCGCTGGCGGCCTCGGTGGGGGTGGGGGTGCACGTGATCGAACCCGGCCCGGTCTCCAGCGAGTTTGTCGCCAACGCCGGCATCGACCCGAAGACCATGCTCGCCGACGCGGGACCCTACGCCCCGGCCCTGACCGCCTACCTTAACCGGACCACCCAGCAGTTCGGCAGCTCCAATGCGCAGACACCCGAGGAGGTCGCCGAGGTCATTCTGTCCAGCCTCCGCGACGAGGGCACGCCGTTCCGTGTGCAGACCTCCGACTGGGCACGCACCTTCGTGGGCACCAAGCTCAAGGACCTTGACGGCAGCCAAGTAACCGGGATGACCGCGGGGTGGGTGACCGCCTGAAAACAGGGGCGGTCGCTCCTTGCGCACTGCCGGGGCATCCACGAGGATAAAGCCCTCCCCGCCGCGACAAAGGAGTCAGCGCCATGACCAAGTATCTGATCTCGTTTCCGAGCGCCGCCATGGACGTCCCGCTCGAGGAGCTCCCCGCCGTCGCGGACGCCGCGCACGCCGTCGTTCGGGAGGCTCAGGCCGCCGGGGTGTGGGTGTTCGGCGGCGGCATCGACGAAAGCGTACCGCCGGTGGTGGTCGACGGCGGCTACTCGATCCTGGACCTGCCCTCCCACGAGGCGGCCGTGGAATGGGGCGCCAAATTCGCCACTGCGTGCCGCTGCCCGCAGGAAATCCGCGCCTTCGGCGACGACGCGGAAGCTTGACCCGCTGTTCATGGCGGACATGGACTGCCTGGTGATCTACGTGCCCGCCGCCGACGCCGATGCGGTCCGCCGGGCGATCGGCGACGCCGGCGCGGGACGGCTGGGCAACTACTCGCATTGCTCTTTCAGCACAGCCGGGACGGGCCGGTTTACCCCGCTGCCCGGGGCGGCGCCCGCCGTCGGCGCCGTGGGCATGCCGGAGGAGGTCGCCGAGGTCAGGATCGAGGCCATCTACCCACGAGACCGGCGCGACGCCGTCGTCGCAGCCGCGCTAGCCGTGCACCCGTACGAGACTCCCGCCTTCATGACCTTCCCGGTGAACGTGACCCGGCCCGGGGAACTTAGCGGCTGCTGACCTTCCCGGACAGCCGGGCCAGCGGCGCCAGCACCAACGGCCGCGCCGCGAACCAAGCCCCCGCCGTGACGGCCAGGCCCGCCGCGAAGAGCCAGAAGCCCACCCAGTTCACCTCGTCCGAACCGGCGAACATGTGGTTCAGGTTCCGCAGCGCCCCGGTGGCGAACACCAGGAACACGTGGACCAGAATGAACAGCACGAAGAACAGCATGGTGGGGAAGTGCAGCGCCCGGGCCACCTCCACGGGATAAATCCGGTTCAGGGTGGCGGCGTTCTTCGGCCAGAGTTCGCTCATCCGCACCCCGGTGATTACGGCGAGCGGCGCCGCAATGAACACCACCACGAAGTACATCAGCTGCTGCAGGCTGTTGTAGTTCACCCAGCCGTCGTC
>Ga0209148_1001384_pt1 | contig 12550 bp, 14 predicted proteins | sample AraplaCol_mMF_r2_2_FD_184288 | JGI IMG/M metagenome (GOLD analysis project Ga0209148, IMG submission 184288) | Arabidopsis root microbial communities from North Carolina, USA - plate scrape CL_Col_mMF_r2 (SPAdes) (version 2) | ecosystem: Host-associated > Plants > Roots > Endosphere | place...
CGTGATAATGGGTCGCGAACAGACAACGGCATTTGTTGACGTCGTGCACCGCCTCGACCACCGCCCACGCGATGGCGAGGCCGTCATAGGTCGAGGTGCCGCGCCCGACCTCGTCCAGGATGACGAAGCTGTTCTCGGTCGCCTGCGCGAGGATGGCGGCGGTCTCGACCATCTCGACCATGAATGTCGATCGCCCGCGCGCGAGATTGTCGGAGGCGCCGACGCGGCTGAACAAGCGATCGCACAGGCCGAGTCTGGCGCTGGCTGCGGGCACGAAGCTTCCCGCCTGGGCCAAGATCAGGATCGCGGCATTCTGGCGGAGAAAGGTCGACTTGCCGCCCATATTCGGGCCGGTGACCAGCCAGAGCCGATCGTGCGGGCCCAGGTTGCAATCATTGGCGACGAAGCGCCCGCCCGTGGCCGCGACGGCGCTTTCGACCACAGGATGGCGGCCCTCGGCGATTTCGAGGCAGGGCTGCTCGACAAGAGCAGGGCGGCACCAACCGCCCTCAGCGGCGCGTTCGGCGAGACCGGCGGCGACGTCGAGACGGGCAAGCGCGTCGGCGGTGGCCGCGATCTCGCGCGCACGGCTAAGCGTGAAATGGGTCAATTCTTCGAGATGCGCAGCCTCGGCAGCGAGCGCGTGGCTGCCAGCCTGCCCGACTTCGCTCGCATGATCGTGCAGCTCGGGCGCGTTGAAGCGAACCACGCCCGCCAAAGTCTGGCGGTGGGTGAAACCCGATTCCGCGCGCATTAGGGGATCGGCGACCTTGGCCGGCACCTCTATGTGATAGCCGAGCACGTTATTATGGCGGATCTTGAGCTGGGTAATCCCGGTCTTGTCGCGATAGGAGGCTTCGAGCGCGGCGATCGCGCGCCGCCCTTCCCCGCCGCGCATGCGCAATGCATCAAGGGCGGCATCATAGCCCTCCGCGATATAGCCGCCCTGACTGGTATCGATCGGCGGTGAGGCGACGATCGCGCGCTGGAGCCGGTCGACCAGCTCGCCATGCCCCAGGAATGCGGGCAGGATCGTATCGAGCAACGCTGGCCGCGGCGTCACCTTAAGCACGTCATGCAGGCGGTGGCCCTGATCGAGCCCGTCGCGGAGCTGTGCGAGATCGCGTGGGGATCCCCGCCCGGCGGCGAGGCGGCCGAGCGCGCGGCCGATATCGGGCAAGGCGCGCAGCGCGCCGCGCAGGCGGGCGCGTAGATCGCCGCTGTCGTGAAAAAAGCCGACCAGATCGAGGCGCGCGTCGATGGTCGGGCGATCGGTCAGCGGCGCGGCCAGATCGCTGCCGAGCAGGCGCGCGCCGCCGCCGGTGACGGTGCGGTCGATCGCGTCGAGCAAGCTGCCCTTGCGGCTGCCGCCCGTCGCCTGGACGATCTCCAGGCTTTCGCGCGTCGCCGCGTCGATCATCATATGATCGCTGACAGCGCGGCGAACCGGGGGTTGGAGGAAAGGCAAGGCGCCCTGCCCCGCGCGCTCTAGATAAGCGAGCAAGCCGCCGGCGGCACACAATTCGGCGCGGCTGAACTCGCCCCAGCCGTCCAGAGTGGCGATGCTGAACTGCGCCTTGAGCCGGCGTTCGGCGGCGTTGCCGTCGAACCCGCCCGCCGCAGTCAGCGGATAGCCCACCGGCACGTCAAAGCCCTCGGGCGCGACCACTTCGGCCGGGTTGAGCCGCGCCAACTCGGCATCGAGCATATTGGGGCCGACCGCGGCGATCTCGAAGCGGCCGGTCGAGATGTCAGCCGCCGCCAGCGCAAGTGCCCCACCCGCCTTGGCGACCGCGACCAGCCAATTGGCGCTGCGCGCGTCGAGCAGGATTTCCTCGGTCAGGGTGCCGGGCGTGACGATGCGAACGATGCCGCGCGCGACCAAGGCCTTGCTGCCGCCGCGCTTCTTCGCCTGTTCGGGCGTCTCGGTCTGCTCGGCGATAGCGACGCGGTGGCCGCCCTTGATCAGGCGCGCGAGATAGGCCTCGTGGCTGTGCGCGGGCACGCCGCACATCGGCACCGGCTCGCCACCGTGTTCGCCGCGCGAAGTCAGTGCAATGTCGAGCGTGGCGGAGGCGGCCTTGGCGTCCTCGAAGAACAGTTCGAAGAAGTCGCCCATCCGGTAGAAGAGCAGGCAATCGGGCGCCTGCGCCTTCAGCGCGAGATATTGCGTCATCATCGGGGTGGGTTCGCCGCTCACGGCATCGGCTTAGCGGTGGCCAGCGCCCGAACGGAAGGCCTGATCCGCTTGACCGGCCCGCTTGGGCGCATCAACTTGTGGATATGTCGGATTCGCAGCCCCACACGCCGCTCACGATCCTGTTCGGGCCGGACCAGATCAAGGCGATCGACGCCTGGATCGAACGCCACGAGCATCCCAAGCCGACGCGCGAGGAAGCGGTCTGCCAGCTTGTGATCGGCCGTTTGGGCGCCGAGGACGACCATCCCTCGACCGTGCTGCCCGGCTTTACTACCGGCCGCGATATCGTTTGAGTCGCTCAGGCGGGATTGCGCTTGAGGCTTTCTTCCATTCGTTGAAGCTGTTCCGGCGTGGCCGGCTGCTGGTGGCGCGCTTTCCACTCGGCATAAGGCATGCCGTAGACATGCTCCCGGCCCTCGGCGCTGGTGAGCGTGCCCTCGGACGCCTCGGCCAGCCAGTCGCCCAGGCAATTGCGACAGAAGCCCGCCAACCCCATCAGGTCGACATTCTGCGCGTCGGTGCGATGCTGAAGGTGCACGACCAGCCGGCGGAAGGCGGCGGCGGCGATCTTGTCGTCGATTTGGGTCATCCTGGCGGCCTAGGCCTCAGCGGCCAACCGGCCAAGCCCAGATCAGCACATTGCCGAGCAAAACCAACGCGGCGATCAGCATCAGCACGCCCTGCTTTTTGTTGTCGCGCTTGGCGATTATCCAGCCGCCGCCCGCGACGAGCGCGAAGACGGCGAACATTGAGATGGAAAGAAGCGCCGGCTCGGTCACCGGCCGGCGCTCCCAATCAATGCTTCTGGTCGCGCCAGATGTTGCGATAGGCCGCATAAGCGAGGCCGGTCGCGATCAGCAGATAGATCACCACCACAAAACCCCAGCGGTGGCGATTTTCGAGCTTCGGCTCGGCCGCCCACATCAGGAATGCGGAGACGTCCTGCGCCATCTGATCGACCGTCGCGGGCTTACCGTCCGCGTAAGTCACCTGACCGTCGGCAACCAGTGGCGGCGGCATGCCGATGTTCAGGTTGGCGAAGTACGGATTGTAATGCAGGCCCGTCGGCGTCTTCGAATCGGGGAAGCGCTTGATCAGGTCGGCCGGCTGGTTCTGGAAGCCCGTCACGATCGAATAGATGTAGTGCGAGCCACCCTCACGCGCCTTGGCGAGTAGCGACATGTCCGGCGGCAGCGCATTGTTGTTCGCGGCGCGCGCGGCGACTTCGTTCGCATAAGGCGACGGGAAATAGTCGCTCGGCAACGCCTTGCGCGTGGCGGCTTCGCCCGTGTCGGGGTTGATCGAGGGAACCTCGACCGGCCACTGCTTGGCGATCGCCTTCACTTCCGGCTTGCTGAACCCGATGCCTTCCAGATCGCGGAACGCGACCAGCTTCATCGAGTGACAGGCCGAGCAGACCTCCTTGTAAACCTGGAAGCCGCGCTGAAGCTGTTCGTTGTCATACTTGCCGAACGGGCCGTCGAAGGAGAAATGAACCTCCTTCGGCTGGAGGTGATAGACTTCGGCGGCGGTCTCCACCGACGCATCGTGCGGCGACGTGATGAAGCCCCAGGCGAGCGCGGCGAGAAATCCCAAGCCGACGAGGATAGACAAAAAGCGAGTCATAGTCTGTTTCGTCCCCCGAGGCTCAGGCCGAGTGCATGCCGATGGGCGCCGCTTCCGCCGCCTCACCGTGCAACACGGATTCAGAGATGGAATTGGGCAGCGGCAGAGTCTTCTCGATCGCCGAGATGATCGGCAGAATGATCAGGAAGTGCGCGAAATAATAGCCGGCGCAAAGCTGGCTGAACATCACGACACCCGCGGTCGGTTCCGCCTGGCCGAGATAGCCCAGCGCCACCACGTCGAGTACCAGGACAAAGAAAGCGATGCGATAGGCCGGACGATAATTGGCCGAGCGGACCGGCGAGCTGTCGATCCAGGGCAGGAAGAACAAGAGCAGGATCGAGCCGAACATCGCCATCACGCCCCACAGCTTCGCGGCGATGCCGAGGAAGTTGCCGGTGAAGGACTTCAGGATCGCGTAGAAGGGCAGGAAATACCATTCGGGCACGATATGCGCCGGCGTCGAGAGCGGGTTGGCCTGGATATAATTGTCCGGGTGACCCAGCGCGTTCGGCGCGAAGAAGACGAACAGAGCGAAGATGATCAGGAACACGCCCAGCCCCATGCCATCCTTGGCAGTGTAATAAGGGTGGAACGGCACCGTATCCTGCGGGCCCTTCACATCGACGCCGGTCGGGTTGTTCGAACCCGGAATGTGCAGCGCCCAGATGTGGAGGATGATCACGCCCGCAATCACGAACGGCAGCAGATAATGGAGCGAGAAGAAGCGATTCAGCGCGGCGTTATCCGGCGCGAAGCCGCCGAGCAGCCAGGTGTGAATCGGATCGCCGACGATCGGGATCGCCGAGAAGAAGCCGGTGATCACCTGCGCGCCCCAGAAGCTCATCTGCCCCCAGGGAAGCACGTAACCCATGAAGGCGGTCGCCATCATCAGCAGGAAGATGACCACGCCTAACAGCCACACCATCTCACGCGGGGCCTTGTAGGATCCGTAATAGAGACCGCGGAAGATGTGGATATAGACCACGATGAAGAACATACTGGCGCCGGTGGCGTGCACGTAGCGCAGCAGCCAACCACCGTTCACGTCGCGCATGATGCTTTCGACCGACATGAAGGCGCCGTCCGCGCTGGTGTTATAATGCATCGCCAGCACGATGCCAGTGATGATCTGGATGGTGAGCGCGACGCCTGCCAGAACACCGAAGTTCCAGAAATAATTGAGGTTGCGCGGCACCGGATAGCCCGCGCCGACGGCATTGTAGACCAAGCGCGGCAGCGGAAGCTTTTCATCCATCCACTTCATGAAGGGATGCTTCGGCGCGTAATTTTCAGCCCAGGGGAAGCTCATCTATCTGTACCTCAGCCGATCTGGACGACGGTGTTGGATTTGAAGCTGTACTCGGGAACCTGCAGGTTCTTCGGCGCCGGACCCTTACGGATGCGGCCAGCCGTGTCGTACTGCGAACCGTGGCATGGGCAGAAATAACCGCCGAAATCGCCGCGCTTCTCACCCGGATTGATGCCGAGCGGAACGCAGCCGAGATGGGTGCAGACCGCCATCGTGATCAGCCAGTTTTCCTTGCCCGGCTTGGTGCGCTGGGCGAGCGTCTGGGGATCGCGCAGCTCGGACACGGCGACCGCATTGGCCTCCGACACTTCCTTGCCGGTCAGGCGGCGCACGAACACCGGCTGCTTGCGCCAGGCGACCTTGATACCCGAACCTTCGGCGATCTTCGACACGTCAACCTCAATCGAGGCGAGCGCGAGCACGTCGGCTGACGGGTTCATCTGGTTGACCAGCGGAACCACTACTGCCGCCGCGCCGATACCGGCGAAGCTGACCGCGGCGATATTGAGGAAGTCGCGGCGACGAGCGCCGACGCCCCCCTCATGCTCGCCACCGATCACCGGCGGACGCTGATTGGGATCGTCGACATATTCGGACGTCGCCATTCGCGAGAAACCCTTTGCGTTTGAACCCCGTTTGCCCGCGCTGGCGCACAGACAAAGCCCGCCGGAAAAACGGCGACACGCGGCGCTGATAGACGCGGTTCGCGGGCTTTGCCAAGCGTCCTTTGTTCATCGGGCGTTACGGTTTGGCCGCGGCACCCCCGATCGACCCCGGTCGCCCCCTCTGATATGACAGCAATCGGTCGGAAAACGGGGGATGTGCGATGGATCAGGATCGGAATTTCGCGCAGGTGCGGATGGACCGCGCCTCTTTCCGCGATTGCTCACGGGGCGAGGCCAGGTTCGACGACCTCAATCTCGGCAAGGCGCATTTCAACAACGTCAATTTGGCGGAGTCGCGCTTCGAGGACGTCAATCTGTCGGGCGTGACGATCGACAATGCCAATATCAGGGGACTCCGCATATTCGGTTATGACATCCATGAGATGATCGAAGAGCGGCGGCGGCGCGACTGCAAGGATCACGACTGATCCGCTCGACAGCGGCAGCTTCGGGCGGCAAGGGGCTGGCAATGGACCCGCTCGATCCCCAGCAGCAAGCCGCCCGCACTTGGTTCGAATCCCTGCGCGACCGAATCTGCGCAGAGTTCGAAAGAATCGAGGCCGAAGCGGGCAGCGACGCCCGCTTTGAATATACGCCATGGGAGCGCGACGGCGGCGGCGGCGGGGTGCGCGGCCTGATCAAGGGCCGGGTTTTCGAAAAGGCCGGGGTCAACGTATCGACCGTAGGCGGCAGCTTCGCGCCCGAATTCGCCAAGACGATCCATGGCGCGGGCGACGATCCGCGATTCTTCGCGACCGGAATCAGCCTGGTCGCGCATATGGCAAACCCGCACGTGCCCGCTGTCCATATGAATTGCCGCTTCTTGGTCACGACCAAGCGCTGGTTCGGCGGCGGCGCGGACCTCAATCCGCCGTTGCCGGTCGCCGAGGACACCGACGATTTCCATGCCGCCTTCCGCGATGCATGCGAAGCGCATCCCGGCCCGGGCAACTATCCGCGCTACAAGAAGTGGGCGGATGACTATTTCTACATCCCGCACCGCAAGACGCATCGCGGCGTAGGTGGCATCTTCTTCGACCATCTCGAAGGCGAGTTCGAAGCCAATTTGGCGTTCGTGCGCGCGGTGGGCGAGACCTTTCTCGACATCTTCCCGCGAATCGTGCGGCGGCGGATGAGATTGGCGGCGACGGAGGCGGACCGCGAGGCGATGCTGGTCTTCCGCGGGCGCTATGCCGAGTTCAACCTGGTTTATGACCGCGGCACCTTGTTCGGGCTCAAGACGGGAGGGGATGTCGACGCGATCCTGATGAGCCTGCCGCCGGTGGCGATTTGGAAATAGGATGCTGACGCCGGTGATTCCTGGCGAGTTGGCAGCGGTCGTGACCTCGCTTGAGATGCGCGAACGGCCTAAACCGCGTCCCCTTCCCGCCTCGCCTTTGCGGCTGACCAAGTGGAGCGAATCGACGGCGGACACCTATCGCGCCTTGTTCCGCCGGGTGGGCGCGCCGTGGTTGTGGTTCTCGCGCCTGATGCTGAGCGACGTGGCCTTACTGGCGATCCTGCATGACCCGGCGGTCGACCTGTACGCGGTGATCGACCGCGCCGGGATCGAGATCGGCATGTTGGAGCTCGATTTCCGCGTGGCGGGCGAGTGCGAGATCGCGTTCTTCGGGCTGGTGCCCGAGCTTACCGGCAAGGGCCATGGCGACTGGCTGATGGCGCAGGCGCTGATGCTGGGCTGGCGCAGGGATCTGACGCGGATGTGGGTGCATACCTGCACGCTCGACCATCCCGGTGCGCTCGGATTCTACCGCCGCAACGGCTTCAGGCCGTTCGCGCGCTCAGTCGAAACCTTTGCCGACCCCCGCCTCATCGGAATCCTGCCGCGCGACGCGGCGCCTCAGGCGCCTCTGATCGACCCGCCCAGCTGACGGTAGAGTGCGACCACAAGCACGTGGAAGCCGCCCCAGAAAACCGCGCTCGCGAGCGCCGCATAGGTCAACGACAGGACCGGCCCCAGCGCGGGCAAGCCGACGGCGGTGCAGACCAGGATGAAGATCGCGCCTAGAGCGAAGGTCGAGGCCAAGGTCACGACCCACGCGCCGATCGCATAGACCAGGACGCAGCCAAGCAAGCGCCAGAAGGCACCTGCGCTCAACTCCCAGGCAAGGCGGATGGCCGCGGTCGGCCCCGCGCGCGTGCCGACGATCACGGCACCCAGCACGAGCAGCCGGATCCACAGGAACAAGGCAATGCCTAGCATGAACAGGACCAGCAGCGCTTTGACGCCGATCGGATTGATGGGCAGGAATTGGAGCAAGGTAGCGACAAGCAGCGCCGCGAGCGTCACGGCCAGGAAGGTGAAGACCACCGCCGCGACCAGCCACGGCAGCCGCTGCAGGCCCAGCGAGATTGCTTCGCGCACGCTGATCCGCGGCACCATCGCCAACGCGGTGATGCACAGCGAGCCAGCGAGTGCGATCAGCTGTACGATCAGCGCGCTCGGCATTACCCAGGGGGCTTTTTCGAACGACTGCATCACAAGCTGCGGATCGCCCTTGCTGAACGCCGCGTTGATCCCAGACGGCACCAGTAGATTGAAGGCGAGTTGCGGCACCGCAAGGAAGGCCAGCGCGAGCGGAAGCAGCAATTTCCATTCCCGCGCCACGAAACGCTGCGTCCACTGAAAGGCATCTTCGATCGAAAGCGACTTCACCAGGCAAATTCCTCCCTGCTCGCGCAGCTTATCGTCGGGCCTTCGGGCAAAGGCAATCGAGCGCTTCTTGCATGCGCGAGCGTGCGCAGCCACATGGGCGTCCTTCATGCCTGCTCCTTTAGACCAGATCGAATGGCGCATATCGCCCGGCCGCACCGATTATGTCGCAGCACTCGCGGAGATGGAGGCACGTACCAGCGCGATTCGCGACGGTACGGCGCCTGAACTGGTGTGGCTGCTGGAACATCCGCCCGTGATCACCGGCGGAACCAGCGCGGTCGAGGACGAACTGCTTGAGCCCGGCCGCTTCCCGGTGCACCGCGCCGGCCGCGGCGGGCGTTATACCTATCATGGGCCGGGACAGCGCGTGGGCTATGTCCTGCTCGATCTCGAGGCGCGCGGGCGCGACGTACGCTGCTACGTTTCGAGCCTCGAGGACTGGCTGATCGGCGCGCTCGGTCGGCTGGGCGTTTCGGCGCGCAAGGCCCCCGGACGGATCGGCATCTGGACAGACGACCTTGCCGGCCATGAGGCTAAGATTGGCGCGATCGGGGTGCGTGTGCGCCGCTGGGTGACGTTGCACGGGTTCGCGGTCAACCTCGATCCCGACCTCACGCATTTCGACGCGATCGTGCCCTGCGGAATCGCGGAATATCCCGTCACGAGCCTTTCCGCATTGCAACGCGACGCCAGCCCCGAAAAGTTCGACGCTGCGCTTGCGGCGGGTTTTCCCCAATTCCTTCAGTCGCTTGACCGGAGCTGCAAACGCCCTTGAGGCATCGCCGCTTTATGGTAAGGTCGGCCCCGATTTGGGTAATGGTCAACAAAACCCAATCCAAATCGAAATTCTAGGGAGTCTGACATGCGAAACGTCATCAAGAAGACCGCGGCCGTTGCGATGGTCGCTGCCGCTGCCCTGAGCCTCGCGGCCTGCAAGAGCGAGACCACCAACACCACCGAGAACGTGTCGATGACCGACATGAACGCGGAAGGCAGCATGAACGACATGTCGGCTTCCGACATGAACAGCACCAATGCGTCGGACAGCATGATGGGCGACAACGCCACGACCAACGCCGAATAATTTCGCGCTGGCGTAAGATAGGAAAAAGGGCCGCCCGGGATGCCGGGCGGCCCTTTTTTTGCGCGCTTTTATAGTGCGGTTCGGCATCCGCCGAGCCTTGGCCGCACCGGCTCCCGTTCAACTCAGTTCGAGGCTACCTCGAGCGGCTTGCCATCCAGCGCTGCGAGCACCTTGGCATCGTAGCCATAGGTATCACGGTAGGTGACGACATCGCCATTCTCGTCGGTGTCAGCGGTGAAGTAGACGATATAGACCGGCCAGGTCTGCGGCAGATGCAAGGTCGCGGTCTGCGTGCCCGCCATCGCTTCCTCAAGCTGGGCATCGTCGCCGCCCTGCTCCATCAATTCGGTCGCAAGCTGGTCGATGTCCTTGACGCGCACGCAGCCATGACTGAGCGCGCGATCGTCGCGGTTGAAGGCTGCCTTCGCGTTGGTGTCGTGCAGGTAGATCGCCTGGTCGTTATCCAGGTTGAACTTGATCTTGCCGAGCGCATTGCGCGGCCCGGGCGGCTGCATCACGCCCGAGCTGCCGTCGCCGAGGCGGCGCGCGACGAAACCGCCGCGCCCGGCGCGCAGCCCCGATTTCTTGACGATGCTGGCAGGCACGTACCAGGCAGGATTGACCACGAACGATCCGGTCGGCGTCACCATTTGCGGCGTAGGCGTGGTCTTCGCGCCGACGACCACGTCATAGGACGAAAGCTGCATGCCATCGCGCATCACGCGCAATTTGTAGCTGGGCACGTTCACGTAGAGATAATTGATGGCGATCGAACGCGGCATCCAGCGCCAGCGCTCCATGTTGACGCGCAGCCGATCGCGCTCGGCTCCGGGCTGGGCATCGGCAAGCGCGTCGCGCAGCGCCGCGTAGCGCGGATCGGACGGCAGCAAGGCGTCGAAGAACTGGCGGAGCTTACCATCGTTGATCGCCGTCTGGAGCCGGCCGGGGAGCTGCGCTGCCTCGTAAGGCGAGCGATCGATCATCCACTCCATGCCGGAGCGGTCGGTCATCCGGCCGAAATAATAATCGTGCGCAAGACTGAGCGCGGACGTGGTGGCGAGCGCATCCAGTGCAGCCCCTGCCCCGCCATCGACGGTGCGTTTCAGGCCGGCCAGATCATAATCGGCCGGGTGGAGCCCTTCGCGGCGTGAGTCCTCGACCGCCGCGATCAGATCGCGCACGGCTTCGACGCTCCAATGCGCGGGCGCAGGCGCCGTGTTCGCCACCGGATCCTGAGCGAAGGCGGGGGAATTGGGGGCAAGCAAGGCAATGGCCGCGGCGGCGAGCAGGCTCAGCCCCTTCTGGCTACCGAAACGCACGTTTACGCACTCCCTGAACATGTCAGGGCTAAACGCCGATTATGGCTCTGCGATCCGTAGATCGGAACTTGTCAATAACAAAAAAGCAAAGGCCGGCAGCCTTATCAACTGCCGGCCTCGATTTCATTTCGCTTCGTCGCCGAAGCGGATCCTCACAGCGAAGATTCGAGCCATCCCTTGAGCTGGCTCTTGGGTGCCGCACCGACCTTGGTCGCGGCGGGGGCGCCGCCCTTGAACAGGATCATGGTCGGAATGCCACGCACGCCGTAGCGGCCGGGCGCATCCGGATTCTCGTCGATGTTGATCTTGGCAATGGTGACTTTCTCGCCAAGCTCGTCCGAAATCTCTTCCAGCGCGGGGCCGATCATTCGGCAGGGCCCGCACCACTCCGCCCAGAAATCGACCAGAACTGGGCCGTCGGCCTTGAGCACGTCATTTTCCCACGACGCGTCAGTGATTTTCTTGGTGGCCATGAGGGAATCTCCAATGGAACTCGTTACGGCAGGATGTAGGCATGCGCTTCGCTTCACTCAACCGTCGAGCTTAAGCATTTGCTCCGCCCCGCCCAAGCCTGGCTTGTGGGCGTCGAGAACGGCCTGGGGCAACGGAATGAGGTTGGGGCCGGAGGTGTAAAGCAAGGCCACCTCGACCCGTCGATCGGGGAAGATCACGCTTAGCGCGGCGGCATAAGCGCTCATCTGGCGCAGATGATGCTCGGGCACCTGATCCGGCGTCGTGGGTGCGCGGCGGCCGGTCTTGAAGTCGACCAATAGCACGCGATCCGGTTCGACCAGAAGCCGGTCGACCGTACCCGCCACGACCAGCCCCTCGGGCAAAACCGCCGCGATCGGGGCCTCGGTCAGCGCATCAGCTGCAAAAATGGCGGCATGTGCGGGATCGGCCACGATCGCGCAGACGTCGCGCACCAAGGCCGCTCGCTCAGCCGCATCCTCCACCCCGCCCGAATGTTCGAGCCAGCGCTCGCCCGCATATGTCCGCGTTTCGGGCGGTAAGGATGGCAGGCGCTCGAACAAGGCGTGGAGCAGACGGCCGCGCCGAGCGGCTGCGAGCAGGGCTGGCCCTGGCGGCGGATCGGAGACGCGGTCGTCGCCCAGCGCCGAGGGTGCGAGCGGGCGCGGCGGGCGGCTTTCGGCAGGTGCGGGACGGCGAAGCCAGGCCGGCATAGTCGCCTCGACCACGGCGCGCGCTACGGGAGGCCGGCGGCGCGTGCCGTCATCTTTGCCCCCTGTCAGTATCCTTGCCCCGCCCCATCGGAGGTCAGCCAGCTCCTCGGCGCCGAGCGATGCAAGCGCCGCATCGAGCGCGGTGTACCAGCTCTCGGCGGGCGGCTGGCCTTTGGCCCGCGGGCCGAGGGCGCCGCCGATAACAAGATATTCTTCTGCGCGCGTGACCGCGACGTAGAGCAACCGCCAATGCTCCTCGCGCTCGCGCTGCTCGACCCGGGCGAGCGCGTCGGCCAGCGAACCCGCCAGCTCGGCCTTGCGCGGGCGGAAGACCGGCAGCGAGTCGCTATCGGGCTCGATCGGCCAGTCGATTGTGCCGGTGCGCGAGGCATCCGGGTCGCCGGTCGCATCGGCCAGGATCACGAGCGGCGCCTGCAGGCCTTTCGCGCCATGCACGGTCATCACGCGCACCGCGTCCAAGGG
>Ga0209148_1001390_pt1 | contig 12483 bp, 10 predicted proteins | sample AraplaCol_mMF_r2_2_FD_184288 | JGI IMG/M metagenome (GOLD analysis project Ga0209148, IMG submission 184288) | Arabidopsis root microbial communities from North Carolina, USA - plate scrape CL_Col_mMF_r2 (SPAdes) (version 2) | ecosystem: Host-associated > Plants > Roots > Endosphere | place...
CTGCGACGCCAGTTCGCCGCCCGGCTGCAGGGTCAGCTCATACCATTCATACTTGCCGGCAAGGTCCATCGGTCCCAGGATGCGCAGCGAGTAGCCGGCGTGGCTGCCGGGCAGGGTGGGAATTTCATGGGCGTCGACGACGCGGATCAGGTCGACGGCGCGCACTTCGGACGACAGCAGTTCGCCGATCTGCACGCCGAGCGCATTGGCCAGGCGCCACGTGATGGCGATGGTGGGATTGGCCTTTTCGCGTTCGATCTGCGACAGCATCGACTTGGAGACGCCGGCGATGCGCGACAGGTCTTCCAGGGTAAGGCCGCGCGCAAGGCGCATGCGCTGCAGGGTGGCCCCGACTTCGGGAGGGGCGCTGGTGGTGGCGGCTTTGTTCATGGAGCTTGCTTGCCAAGTTCAATGGCTGGGGGTAATATTCAATATATTGAAATTCTGTTCGAAATATAGAACAAGTTCCATACATCGAACGAATCCACACTATACCATTCGCAACCGACAAGGACGAGGAAACATGAGCGACCCAGCATTCTATAGCGGCCTGCAGCAGAAACTCGACACGCTCAAGACCGAAGGCCTGTTCAAGCCCGAACGCGTGCTCGCGTCGCGCCAGGGCGCCGAAGTGGTCGCCGCCGACGGCCGCACGCTGATCAATATGTGCGCCAACAATTACCTCGGCCTGTCGGGCGACCTGGAAACCCAAAAGGCGGCCGAGGCGGCGCTGCAGAAATACGGCTACGGCCTGTCGTCCGTGCGCTTCATCTGCGGCACCCAGACGGTGCACAAGGAACTGGAGCGCAAGCTGTCCGAATTCCTCGGCACGGAAGACACGATCCTGTACGCCGCCGCCTTCGACGCCAACGGCGGCGTGTTCGAGCCGCTGTTCGACGAGAACGACGCCATCATCTCGGACGCATTGAACCACGCGTCGATCATCGACGGCGTCCGCCTGTGCAAGGCCGCGCGCTACCGCTATGCCAACAACGACATGGCGGACCTCGAACTGCAGCTGCAGGCGGCAACGAGCGCCGGCAAGCGCCACAAGATCATCGTCACGGACGGCGTGTTCTCGATGGACGGCACGATCGCGCAGCTCGACCGGATCGTCGCTTTGGCCGAGCAGTACGGGGCGCTGACGATGATCGACGAATCGCACGCCTCCGGCTTCATGGGCAGGACGGGCCGCGGCACGCACGAGCACTGCGGCGTGATCGGCAGGATCGACATCATCACGGGCACGCTCGGCAAGGCGCTGGGCGGCGCGATGGGCGGCTTCACGTCCGGCCGGCGCGAAGTCATCGAGACGCTGCGCCAGAAATCGCGTCCCTACCTGTTCTCGAACACGCTGGCGCCGATGATCGCCGGCGCCTCGCTGGCCGTGCTGGACCGGATCAGCAAGTCGACCGAACTGCGCGACCGGTTGCACGAAAACACCGCATACTTCCGCCGCGAGATCGAGCGCATCGGCTTCACCATCAAGCCGGGTACGCACCCCGTCGTGCCGGTGATGCTGTTCGAGGCGCCCGTGGCGCAGAAGTTCGCGGCGCGCATGTTCGAACTGGGCGTGCTGCTGTCGGGCTTCTTCTATCCGGTCGTGCCGATGGGCCAGGCGCGCGTGCGCGTGCAGCTGTCGGCCGCGCATACCCGCGAGCAGCTCGACAAGGTGCTGGCCGCCTTCGGGCAGGCCGGGCGCGAACTGGGCATCATCAAGGCCGCCTGACCGGGCGGACGGGATCATCGATCGGCCGGATGGTGCCGCCCACGAAGCGGGCCGCCGGGAACGGGCTCACGAAGCCGACAAGAGCAAGGAAAACAAGCATGGAACGCATCCTCATCATCGGCGCCAACGGCCAGATCGGCAGTGAACTCGTCACCGCCCTCGCGCAGCGGCACGGCGCCGCCAACGTGATCGCCGCGGACATCGGCACCGATAATCCCTATGGCGCGGCGCGCTACGTGCGCGTCGACGTGCTCGACCAGGACGCGGTGGCCAGGCTGATCGCCGCCGAAGACGTCACCCAGGTCTACCAGCTGGCGGCGCTGCTGTCGGCCACGGGCGAGAAGGCGCCGTTGAAGGCATGGAAGCTGAACATGGACGGCTTGCTCAACATCCTCGAGATCGCGCGCGAGCGCGGCGCTGCGGGCAAGCCGCTGAAGGTGTTCTGGCCGTCGTCGATCGCCGCGTTCGGCCCGAACACGCCGACGGAATCCACGCCGCAGTACACGATCATGGACCCGACGTCGATCTACGGCATCAGCAAGCTGGCCGGCGAGCGCCTGTGCGAGTACTACCACGCGAAATATGGCGTGGACGTGCGCAGCATCCGCTACCCCGGCATCATCAGCTACAAGTCGCCGCCGGGCGGCGGCACGACGGATTACGCGATCGCGATCTTCCACGCGGCGCTGCGCGGCGAGACCTACGAATGCTTCCTCGGCCCGGAAACGACGCTGCCGATGATCTACATGCCGGACGCGATCCGTGCCACCATCGACCTGATGGACGCGCCGGCGGAGCAGGTCGCGATCCGTTCCTCGTACAACGTCGCGGGCGTGTCGTTCAACCCGCGCGAGCTGGCGGCCGCCATCCAGAAGAAGCTGCCCGCGTTCCGCATCGCCTACAAACCGGACGGCCGCCAGCAGATCGCCGATTCCTGGCCGAAGAGCCTCGACGACAGCCGCGCGGCCGCGGACTGGGGCTGGCAGGCGCGCGTCGGCATCGATGCCATGGTCGCCGACATGCTGGCGAACGTCGACGTGGGCATGAGCCAGGCGGCGTGATTACACGATGCGCATGTGTGGATTCACCATAAGTGGACAACATATGCACCGTCATTCCCGCGCAGGCGGGAATCCACTATTGCATGCGCAGCAGAAACGCGTGCAAATTGGGTTCCCGCCCGAGCGGGAACGACGTATTCGGGCGGCGTCCACGAGACGTTCCAACAGCCCTGAACACAATAAGGAGACAGCGCATGGACATGAGCGTATTTGACCTGTTCAAGATCGGCATCGGCCCATCGAGTTCGCACACGGTCGGCCCGATGGTGGCGGCGCGCCGCTTCCTCGTCGAATGCGGCCCGCTGGACACGGCCGTCGGCGTGGAAGCCCATCTGTATGGCTCGCTGGCGCTGACAGGCATCGGCCACGCCACCGACAAGGCCGTGATCCTCGGCCTGATGGGCGAGACCCCGCAGGACGTCGACCCGGACACCGTCGACGACAAGCTGGCCGAGGTCGAGCTGGACGGCGTCCTGGCCTTGCTCGGCACGAAGCCTGTGCCGTTTTCCAGCCGCACGGGCCTCGTGTGGCACAAGCAGTCGACGTTGCCCGACCACCCGAACGGCATGCGCTTCGTCCTGAAACTGGCGGACGGCAGCGTCATCGAACGCATCTATTATTCGATCGGCGGCGGGTTCATCACCGCGCCGGGCGAGACGCAGGCCGCACGCGCAGCGGCACCCATCCCGTTCCCGTTCGACACCATGCGCGAACTGCTGGACCACGGCAACCGGCAAGGACTGACGATTCCCGCCATGCTGCGCGCCAACGAATGCACGCGCATGACGGACGACGCGCTCGATGCCGGCCTCGACCGCATCTGGGACGTGATGCGCGGCTGTATCGCGCACGGCCTGGTGACGGAAGGCGAGTTGCCGGGCGGCCTGAACGTCAAGCGTCGCGCGGCCAAACTGTGGCGCCAGGAACGGGAGGCGCGCAACGCGGCGAACCACTTGCCGCACGATGCCGTCAACCAGGTCAGCCTGTACGCGATGGCCGTCAATGAAGAGAATGCGGCCGGCGGGCGCGTCGTGACGGCGCCGACGAACGGCGCGGCCGGCATCATCCCGGCCGTGCTGCGGTATTACGCCGAGGACTGCCGCCCGACCGACGCGCAGCGCGGCATCCACGACTTCTTGCTGACGGCGGCCGCCATCGGCATGCTGTGCAAGAAAAATGCCTCCATTTCCGGCGCCGAGATCGGTTGCCAGGGCGAAGTCGGCGTCGCGTGCGCGATGGCGGCGGCGGGTCTCGTGGCGGCGCTGGGCGGGTCCAACGGCAAGATCGAAAACGCGGCCGAGATCGGCATCGAACACCATCTGGGCATGACGTGCGACCCGATCGGCGGCCTCGTGCAGATCCCGTGCATCGAGCGCAACGGCATGGGCGCCATCAAGGCGATCACGGCGGCGTCGCTGGCCCTGAAGGGGGATGGCACGCACTTCGTCAGCCTCGACGATGTCATCGAGACGATGCGGCAGACGGGCTTCGACATGCAGGCCAAGTACAAGGAAACGTCGCTGGGCGGGTTGGCGATTCATGTCGTGACCGTGAATCACGCCGCGTGTTGAGCATGCAATGCATGGTGGGCGGAGGCCGGCTGCGCGCCCCGGCCCACCCTACGATATTCGTTGCCGGTGACGATACACGGCCTGGCGCCGGCACGGGTGCCACCCTACGATATTCGTTGCCGGTGACGATACGGGGCCGTAGGGTGGGCACCCCGTGCCCGCCTACCACGCGATGCGCCGCGAACGCGCGAATTTCCTGAACAATATTCGGCAAAAAGACAATATTGCCCGGTCCAGACTATAATAAATATCCACCGCCAGCCAACTCCGATCTTTTCTACCGTATGCAATATGTGTCCACCCGCGCGACGAGCGCGTCCGCAGCACGTAATCCCCAATCCTTTTCCGACATCCTGCTGGGCGGCCTGGCGCCGGACGGCGGCCTGTATCTTCCGGCCGACTACCCGCAGGTCACCGGCGCCGAACTCGACGCCTGGCGCAAGCTGTCGTATGCCGAACTGGCCTACGAGATCCTGCGCAAGTTCGCGACCGACATTCCGGACGCCGACCTCAAGGCGCTGACCGCGAAGACGTACACGCCGGAGGTCTACAGGAACGCCCGCGCCGACGAGGATGCAAGCCAGATCACGCCGCTGCGCGTGCTGGAACAAGGTCCGGAACGCACGCTGATCCTGCAGGCCCTGTCGAACGGCCCCACGCTGGCCTTCAAGGACATGGCGATGCAGTTGCTGGGCAACCTGTTCGAATACGCGCTGGCGAAGAGCGGCGACGAGCTGAACATCTTCGGCGCCACGTCGGGCGATACCGGCAGCGCCGCGGAATACGCGATGCGCGGCAAGCGCGGCATCCGCGTGTTCATGCTGTCGCCGCACAAGAAGATGAGCGCGTTCCAGACCGCGCAGATGTTCAGCCTGCAGGACCCGAACATCTTCAACATCGCCGTCGAAGGCGTGTTCGACGATTGCCAGGACATGGTCAAGGCCGTGTCGAACGACCTCGAATTCAAGGTCCGTCACAAGATCGGCACCGTCAATTCGATCAACTGGGCGCGCGTCGTGGCGCAGGTCGTGTACTACTTCCGCGGCTACCTGGCGGCCACGACGTCGAACGACCAGAAAGTGTCGTTCACGGTCCCGTCGGGCAACTTCGGCAATATCTGCGCCGGCCACATCGCCCGCATGATGGGCCTGCCGATCGCGAAACTGGTCGTCGCGACGAACGAGAACAACGTGCTGGACGAATTCTTCCGCACGGGCGTGTACCGCGTGCGCAAGTCGGCCGAGACGTATCACACGTCGAGCCCGTCGATGGACATCTCGAAGGCGTCGAACTTCGAACGCTTCGTGTACGACCTCGTCGGCCGCGACGCCGATCGCACGCACGCGCTGTTCCGCAAGGTCGACACGCACGGCGGCTTCGACCTGTCCGGCGCGCCGGGCAGCGACGGGGACGAGTTCAAGCAGGTGGCCAGGTACGGCTTCCAGTCCGGCTGCTCGACGCACGAAGACCGTCTCGCGACGATCCGCGACGTGGCCGACGATTACGGCATCACCATCGACACGCATACGGCGGACGGCATCAAGGTCGCCCGCGAGCACGTGGAGCCGGGCGTGCCGATGATCGTGCTGGAGACGGCGCTGGCCGCCAAGTTCAACGAGACCATCCTGGACGCGCTGGGCACCGACGCCGCCCGTCCGGCCGGCTTCGAGGACATCGAGACGCTGCCGCAGCGCTTCGTCGTGATGCATGCGAACGTCGCCCAGATGAAGGAATTCATCGCGGCGCACACGGGGCTGGCGAAGTGAATCCGCAGTCCGCCCGACCTGCGCGCACGCCCTTGATGCCGGTGCGCGAGGCGCTCGACTTCCTGCTGGCCGCGGCGCGCGTCGTGGACGGCGTGGAGGACGTCGACACGCTGGCCGCCAACGGCCGCGTCCTCGCCGCCGACCAGGTGTCGGGGCTGGACGTGCCGGCGGCGGACAATACGCAGATGGATGGCTACGCCGTGCGCGCGCTCGACTGCGCGGGCGGCGCGGCCACGTTGCGGATCGCCCAGCGCATCCCGGCGGGCACGGTCGGCCAGCCGCTCGAACCGGGCACCGCGGCGCGCATCTTCACGGGTGCCCTGATTCCGCAAGGCGCGGACGCCGTCGTCATGCAGGAGCAGTGCGAGACCCAGCCGGGCAGCGACCAGGTGACGATCAGGCACGCGCCGCGGCCGGGCGAGTGGATCCGCCGCGCCGGCGAGGACATCGTGGCGGGCAGCGTGATCCTGCCGGCCGGCACCCGGCTGCGCAGCCAGGAGCTGGGGCTGGCAAGCTCGGTCGGACTCGCGCGCCTGCCCGTGCGCCGGCGCCTGCGCGTGGCCGTGTTTTTCACGGGCGACGAACTGGCGATGCCCGGCGAAGCCCTCAAGCCGGGCGCCATCTACAACTCGAACCGGTTTACCTTGCGCGGCCTGCTGGAAAACCTGGGTTGCGAGATCGCCGACTACGGCATCGTGCCGGATTCGCTGCAGGCCACGCGCGACACGCTGCGCGCCGCCGCCGCCCGGCACGACCTGATCATCACGTCGGGCGGGGTGTCCGTCGGCGAGGAAGATCACATCAAGCCGGCCGTGGAAGCGGAAGGGCGGCTGACCATGTGGCAGATCGCCGTCAAGCCGGGCAAGCCGCTCGCGTTCGGCGAAGTGCGGCGCGCCGCCGGTAGCGGCAGTGCGTTCTTCCTGGGGCTGCCGGGCAACCCGGTGTCCAGCTTCATCACCTTCCTGCTGTTCGTGCGCCCGTTCCTGCTGCGCCTGCAGGGCGTGACGGGCGTCGTCGAACCCCGCGCGATCCCGCTCCGTGCGGACTTCGACTGGGCCAAGCCGGACCGCCGCAATGAATTCCTGCGCGCCCGCATCAACGATGCCGGCGGCCTCGACCTGTTTCCGAACCAGGGCTCCGGCGTGCTGACGTCGACCGTGTGGGCCCACGGCCTGGTCGACAATCCGCCCGGCCAGGCGATCGCGAAGGGCGACATCGTGCGCTTCATCCCGTTCGCCGCGCTGCAGTACTGAAAGACGACAATGAAGATCAACCTGCGATTCTTTGCGAGCGTGCGCGAAGCCCTGGGCAGCCCGGGCGAGTCCGTCGACCTGCCGGCAGGCGTGGCGACGGTGGGCGCCGTGCGCGACTTCCTGATCGGGCGCGGCGGCGCGTGGGCCGACGCGCTCGCGCACGAGCGCGCGCTGCGCATGGCGTTCAATCACGTGATGTGCGAGCCGGGGACGGTCATCGCCGACGGCGGCGAAGTGGCGTTCTTCCCGCCGGTGACGGGCGGCTGAGCCGCGCTGATGAGTCAGGCGGCCCTGCTCATGACGTCGTTCCCGCGAAGGCGGGAACCCAAGTCAGTCGCGCGACCAGCGTATCGTGCAGTACCGCGTGCGTAACTTGGGCCGCCGCCTGTGCGCACTGCTGTCCGGAATAATTTCCAACCTGTGCCATCAGGTTTTCACAGGCGAAAAAGCCGTCGTTCCCGCGAAAGCGGGAACCCATGCAGAAGTGCCGAAGTCAGTCTGCTTGAGAGACTACAGTATCTTCAACGTCGAGAATTCTGTGGCTCAGTATGGAGGGAATAATGCCGGGGGCATTATTCCCGCTTTCGCGGGAATGACGCTACATTTTACGAAATTTTATTCCCGACGTTAGTGCGCCTGCGCGGGGACGACGGTCACACGATCGTCTTCTCCGCCAGCGCCAGCAGCTTCGCGCAATCCGCATTGCGCTCGGCATAGTCGCGCCACGCGGTCGCGCGCGCGAGGTCCTGCCATTTGCGCAGCGAGTCGGCGCTCAGGTCCACCGTGCGCCCGCCCGCGCCCTGGAACAGCGCGGCCACGGCCGCATCGTCCATCTGGGCCGATTTGCGCGCGAACGCTTCCAGGTCGGCGCCCACCGAGAGCAGCACGGCCTGCTGGTCGCGCGGCAGCCGGTCGAAGGCGGCGCGGGACATGATCAACGGCTCCAGCATGAACCAGTAGGTGCCGCCGCGCGCCGTCGTGACGGATTTGCTGACTTCGTCCAGGCGGAACGAGATCAGCGACGAGGACGACGTCATGGCCGCGTCGAGCTGGCCTTTTTCCAGCGCGCCGCGGATGTCGTTCGACGGCATCGAGACGACGTTGGCGCCCGCTTCCTTGAGGATCATATCCATTTCGGGCGAGCCGCCACGCACCTTGAGGCCGGCCGCGTCTTCCGGGTCGATGATCGGCTTGCCGCGCGACGCCATGCCGCCCGCCTGCCAGATCCAGCTCAGCAGGACGAGGCCCTTGTCGGCCAGCACGCGATTGAATTCCTTGCCGATTTCTTCGTTCTTCCAGCCATAACCCTGCTCGTACGAGGTGACGAGGCCCGGCATGAGGCCGATGTTCACCTCGGGCAGGTCGGTGCCGGCGTAGGACAGCGGCACGAGCGAGATATCCAGTGCGCCCTTGGCCAGCGCGGGGATCTGGGCGTCGCTCTTCATCAGCGAGGAGTGCGGATAGATCGAGAACTTGACGCGTCCCCTGGTCCGGCGTTCCGTCTCGGTGGCGAACATGCGGCACAGGCGGTCGCGGAAATCGCCTTCGGCCACGCTGCCGCCGGGGAATTGATGGGAAATCTTGAGGTTCGTGGGCTGGGCCCATGCAGCGTGCAGCAAGAGCGGACTGGCCGCTATTCCGACCAGCATTGTCCTACGTGTCATAACCGACATAAACATCCTCCAAGATGATATTACGGAACACCGGACGAATCGTGAACCCCTCTGGACGACCGCCTGAGGCGTACATCGTTCGCAATTTCACATTTTGTTGTGCGTATAAGAATAGGCTCAGCCGTAGGCTTGTCAAGAAAATATTGCGATAAAAAACCATGCGTCGCAGCATAAAAATGCCGGACGATGCAAGCGGCCAGGGACGCAGTTTCGCGCGCCAGAGTCGCATCTTGTTGCGTTGGATCTGAAGTGCGCCCGTTCGGCCTGTGCTGCGGCGCCGCGAATGGCAAGGCCGTTACCGGGCGGTTGTCGGCGTTTTTTGACAGATCATGCAGGGTGGGAGGCGGGGCCGGCATGCGCCCCGCATGGAACGGGGCGCGGCGCGGTCAGCGCGCGGGGAGCGGATACGTGGCCGGGCTGACGTTGCCGTCCTTGTCGACGGCCTGCACGCCGAACAGCAGATTGTCCTTCGACAGGTCGAGGCGGTAGGCCGTCACGTCGCCGACGAACTTCGCTCCCTGCCACTGCGGGGCCGTCGTCTCGCGCCACACGATGCGGTAGCCGGCCAGGTCAGGTTCGGTATTCGCCTTCCACACCAGGTCCGTGCCGTTGTCCAGGTTGGTCGTCCTGACCTTGACGTCCTGCGGCGCGGCCGGCGCCAGCGCGAGCGACGCGAGGGACGCGGCGTTCACGCGCGCGACCTGCGCCACGTAGTCGGGATCGACGTACTCGGCGAGGTCGCCGATCTTGCTGCCGTTTTCGGTCCGCAGGTCCTGGTGCTGGTGATTGAAGTCCTCGTGCGGTTCGGTGAAGCGCACGGCCGCGTAGCCGGCGTCCAGGAACGGGCTGTGGTCGCCGCCGCGCAGGTAGCGGTCGCGCCGGTAGATGATGTCGACCTTGAAGCCGGGGACGTAGCGCTCGCCCGTCTCCTTGACGTGGCGCGCGAGCTGGCGCGTGATCGAATCGTTCTCGCCGCCCGTCTGGAGCAGCGTGCGCAATGCCGGCGTCATCTCCTTCACGGGCGGGACGCCTTCCGCGAACAGGCGCACTTCCGAATTATCCAGCTTGCCGTGCTCGTCGTGCGAGCTGCCGATGATGTCGTTGTTCAGCATGCCGGCGATGTTCATCCCGGCCGCCTTGGCCTTGGCCGCATAATCGCCGGAGCCGTACAGGCCCTGTTCTTCCGCCGCGACCGTCATGAACACGAGCGACGCGTCGAATTTATGCCGCGACATCACGCACGCCATTTCGATCACGGCGGCCGTGCCCGACGCGTCGTCGTTGGCGCCCGGCGCGTCGGCCGTGGCGTTCATCACGTCCGTCACGCGCGAATCGTAATGGCCGCTGACGACGTAGTAGCGGTCCTTCGACGCCGCCTGCGTGCCGGGCAGCGTGGCCACCACGTTGACGATCTCGGTCGGCCGCGAAATGCGGTTCGCGACCGGGTGGACGTGGCTCTGGAACTGCACGTCCAGCCGGCCGGCCCCGCAGCGCTCCAGCTCGGACTTGATCCAGCGCCGCGCCGCGCCGATGCCGCGCGTGCTTGATGCCGTCTCGGACATCGTGTGGCGCGTGCCGAAGCTCACGAGTTTGTCGACGTAGGCGTGGATGCGCTGCGGCGAGATCTCGCGCACGATGGCGTCGACGTCGGCCTGGCGCGCCGGCTGGGCAGCATCCGCGAGCGGCGCCGCGTGCGCGCCGGCGCCGGCCAGGAGCAGGATGGGGAGGGTGGTCTTGAATACGGGATGCATGGGACTCCTTGGGCTCACGAAACGGCGCCGCGGATCGCGCGGTCCGGCTGTTGTTGTCGCGGCGCGTGCGGGATGCGCCGCGGCCGCCGGGATGCACTGTACCCGACGGCGGCGGGCCGGGGAAGCTTTACACCATGCGCCGTGGCCTGGCCGGGGTCACAGCGTCCCGAGGAAGGTGCGGATCGCGGCGATGACGGCCTGCGGCTGGTCGAACATCGCGAAATGACGGGCCGGGGCCACGGTCGCCACCTGCAGCTTGGGCGTGCCTTCCATCAGCGCGCGGTAGTAATCGGCCTTGCCGGCGGGCGTCAGGCCCTGCTGGGCGCTGTCCAGGTCGAGGTAGGGCACGATGGTCAGCACCGGGGCCTGGATAGCCTTCAGGCGGGGCCGCAAATCCAGGGTCAGGACGTCCGCGGCCCACGATCCGACGGACGCCGGATCGCTGCGCGCCGTCAGCCGGGCCAGCGCGTCGGCCCGGGCCATGTCCAGCACGCCGATCGTCCGCATGTACGCCTGCTGCTGCTGCGCGAACAGCGCCGGCGGCTGCTTGCCGATCTGCGCGCGGGTGCGCTCGGCGAACTGCGCCCGCTGCGCCGGCGCCAGGTCTTCCGTGCCGGGCATCACGGGCAGGCCGTCGATGCTGACGATGCCGCCCACGAGCGCCGGCTTGTCCTCCGCGACGGCGAGCGCCAGGATGCCGCCCAGGCTGTGGCCGACGATGACGGGCTTGTCGAGGCGGCGGGTGGCGATGAGTTCCTCGACGGCGGTGCGGGCCGCCGCGAACGGCGCCGGACCGGCCGGCGGGCGGCCGTCGAAGCCGGGCAAGGTCAGCACATAGACGGCGTGGTCGGGGGCGAAGGCGCGGATGGTGTCTTGCCACACCCAGCTGCCGCTCGCCAGGCCCGGGATCAAGATCAGCGGCCGGCCGCGGCTGCCGTGGCGTTCGACGAGCACGCCGTCCACCTCGAAGCGCTCGGCCGGCGCGATGGTGGCGGCGTAGCGGTTCGGTTCCGGTGCGGCATCGGCAGCGCGCGCGGCCTGGATGCCGCCCGCGGCGAGCGTGACGAACAGCGCGGCGAGTGCGGCTTTGTTGCGAAGGGTGGTCATGCGGTCTCCTGGTCGGGAAAGAAGATGGTTTCGATTGGTTGTTCGAACAGCCGCGCCAGCGAAAACGCCAGCGGCAGGCTCGGGTCGTAGCGGCCCGTCTCGATGGCGATGACGGTCTGGCGCGAGACGTCCAGCAGCTCGGCCAGGTGCGCCTGGCTCCAGCCGCGCGCCGCGCGCAGGTCGCGGATGGTGTTCTTCATGGTTCCGCGGTCCGGCGTGCACGCAGGGCGAGGCCGATGTTGGCGACTCCCCAGCTCGCGCACATCACCATCCACACGCTGAACATCGACAGTTTCGGGAATCCCGCCGTCTCGAGGAAGCCGTAGCTGAACGTGACGGCGGCCGTGATGGCGAAGGCGAGCGCCGTGCTTTCCAGCAGGCGCTGGCGCTGGTATTCGTCGATGCGGGCGAGATGCCGCGCGATGGCGCGGATCATGAGGCCGAAGCCGATCATGGGCAGCAGCAGGACGGCGGTGCGGAGCAGCCCGTCGTCCAGCGGACGGCCGTAGCGGATGGAGCCGACCAGCAGCACGACGTACACCGCGATCGAGGTCCACAGCTCGAAGCGATAG
>Ga0209148_1001391_pt1 | contig 12482 bp, 9 predicted proteins | sample AraplaCol_mMF_r2_2_FD_184288 | JGI IMG/M metagenome (GOLD analysis project Ga0209148, IMG submission 184288) | Arabidopsis root microbial communities from North Carolina, USA - plate scrape CL_Col_mMF_r2 (SPAdes) (version 2) | ecosystem: Host-associated > Plants > Roots > Endosphere | place: USA...
AGGCCGTGCCATCGGCCTGTGGTCGGCAGCGACCGGCATCGGTGCCGCCGTCGCCCCGGCGCTGGGCGGCTGGCTGATCGATACCTTTTCCTGGCGCTGGGTGTTCCTGATCAACCTGCCGCTGGCGGCCCTCTCGCTCGCCATCGTCTTCGCTCGGGTGCCGGAAAGCCGCTCCGCCCGGCAACGTCCTCTGGACTGGATCGGCATCCTGCTGGCGACCTGCGGCCTCGGTGGCATGACCTATGGCCTGATCGCCGCCGGCCAGACCGGCTTTGCCCATCCGCTGACCGGCGGCATTCTGGCAGGTGGGGTTCTCTTCCTGATCCTGTTTGTCGTTGCCGAAGCCCGCATTGCAGCACCCATGCTCTCGCTGTCGCTCTTCCGCTTGCCGGGCTTTGCTGGGGTTCAGGTCTTCACCTTCCTGCTCTGGGCGGCTTTGTCCGGCGCCCTCTTCTTCGTTCCCTTCCGGCTGCAGCAGATCCAGGGCTTCAAGCCGCTGGAGGCCGGCATGGCGCTGCTTCCCTTCGTCATCATCGTTTCGATCCTGTCACGTTGGGCCGGTGGCCTGTCGGATCGCTTTGGGCCGCGCTTTCCCTTGATGATCGGCGCCTGCTTCGCGGGTGCGGGCTTCCTGCTGCTGACCCTGGCCGGTCCGCAGACGTCCTACATCATCGGCTTCATGCCGGCTTTGATGACGATCGGTGTCGGCATGGGAATTTGTGTGGCGCCCGTCACGGTCGCGGCGCTCAGCGCAGCAGGCGAAGACAATGTCGGTCTTGCCTCCGCCATCAACAACATGGCGGCGCGGACTGGCGGTCTGATCGCCATTGCCGTCTTCGGGCTGCTGCTCGCCGACCGTTTCGACGCGACGCTGACCAGCGCTTTGGCGCCGCTCAATCTGTCGGATACAGCCTTGCAGGCATTGGCGGCGCAACGTGCGAAGCTGGCGGGAACCGAGGTGCCGGCCGATCTCGCCCCCGATCTGCAGATGGCTGTGACGACCGCCATAAAGCAAGCCTTCGTCACCGGGTATCGCTGGATCATGGCGTCGGCGGCAGCGATGGCCTTTGTCAGCTCGGTGATCGCCGCCACCAGCATGGCACGGGGCAAGACCACTGCGCGAAAAACTATGGTACCTCAAGAGAATGTCGGTTGACGTTCGCACGGTGCCGTTTGACAGTTACGGCAAGCCGCGTCGCGGCAAAAGCGTAGCTTAAAAGTCGTACCTGGATAAAAACATGCCGTTAAGGCAGACAAAAGATCAGTGTGGGGTGGGGTCAACTGTATCGTAGTAGAAACTGGGAGGTTTCAGTGAAGAAGAACGATAAATTCATCGATAGCGTACGCCGTCGCAGCAGCGAGCTGGATAACCACATCATCGACGAATTCGCCGCCGGTCATATCGACCGCCGTGCTTTCCTGCGCCATGGCAGCATCATCGGCATGTCCTTGCCGCTGCTGGGCGGTCTCGCCGGTGCTTTCGGCTCAAGCCTTTGGCTGCCCTCCACCGCCCGCGCCGCGACGCCGGGTGGCACGATCCGCGTCGCCACAACGGTGCCCGCGGCAGCGATCGATCCCGTCACGGTCGCCGATGGCGGCGGCCTCCTGATGCTGCAGCAGACCGGCGAGTTCCTCGCCATCTCGGGCCCGGACCTCATCCTGAAGCCGGTGCTGGCGGAAAGCTGGAAGCCGAACCAGGATGGCAGCGTCTGGACCTTCAAGATCCGCCAGGGCGTCAAGTTCCATAACGGCAAGACGATGACCGCGGCCGATGTGGTCGCCACCTTCGACCGCCTCGCCGATCCGGCCAATTCGTCGAACGCTCTCTCCGCCTTCAGCGGTGTCCTCTCCAAGGGCAACACCAAGAAGGTCGACGACTACACGGTCGAGTTCCACCTCGACGCCCCGAACGGCAACTTCCCCTATTACGTCTGCTCGGACAACTATAACACCATCATCATCCCGGCGGATTATGCGGGTGATTTCGAGAAGAACTTCGTCGGCACCGGTCCCTTCAAGCTGGACAAGTACACACCGAAGGTCGGCGCCTCTTTCGTCCGCAATGACGATTACTGGGGCCCGAAGGCGCTTCCCGATCGTACCGAGTTTACTTTCTATGCCGATATGCAGCCGCAGGTCCTGGCCTTGCAGGGGCATCAGGTCGACATCATCAACCAGCTGCCGGCGATCTCCGGCGTTGCCTTGCTGAACGACCCAAATGTCAACATCATGAGCCTGAAGTCGAGTGCCCATACGCAGATCCATATGCGCAACGACCAGGCTCCCTTCACCGACAAGCGCGTCCGCCAGGCGGTGGCGCTCTGCATCGATCGCAAGAAGCTGATCAAGGGCCTGTTCAAGGATCGCGCCGATATCGGCAACGATTCGCCTTTCGCGCCGGTCTTCCCCTCGACCGACAAGAACGTCAAGCAGCGCCACCAGGACATCGCCAAGGCCAAGGAGTTGATGGCCGCGGCTGGCATGCCGAACGGCTTCAAGGTCAAGCTGACCACCGAGAAATATCTGGAAATCCCCGAATATGCCCAGGTGATCCAGCAGGCGGTGAAGGCCATCGGCATCGACATGGAACTCAATGTCGAAAGCCAGGATGCCTATTACGGCAAGGCGGTCTATGGCCAGTCCGACTGGCTGGATTCCGTCATGGGGGGCACCGATTACGGTCACCGCGGCGTGCCGAACGTGACGCTGGCCGCGCCGCTGAAGAGCGACGGCACCTGGAACGGCGCGCATTTCAAGAACAAGGACTATGATACGCTGGTCGGCCAGTATATCGGCGCCCTCGACCTGCAGAGCCAGCGCGGGACGGCAGGCAAGATCCAGGAATTGCTGCTGGATGAAACGCCGATCCTGTGGACCTACTTCTATGACTTCCTGACGGCGACCACCAAGAAGGTCTCCGGTGTAAGGGCGACCGCCATGGCGCAGCTCTTCCTGGAAAACGCCTCGATCAAGTCGTAAGGCGCAACCAGCAGATCGCACCGGCTATGGCGGGATCACTCGCCGTAGCCGGTGCGGTTCGCCATTCTCTAATCCAGACGCTTGAGAGGCGTGTACCTTGAGCTTCTCCGGACTCCTGCTGAAACGACTGCTGCTTTCTGTCGTTACCCTCTGGCTCCTGAGCCTGATCGTCTTTGCCGGCGCACAATTGCTGCCGGGCGACGTCGGCCGCGCCATCCTCGGGCCGCTGGCCGATGCCCGGGCCGTCGCCAACCTCAATCACCAGCTCGGCGCCGATCGTCCCTTGGTCGTGCAATACCTGGATTGGATCGGCCATTTCGTCATCGGCGATATGAGCATGTCCTATACCTTCCGCTCGCCGGTTGCCCCTTTCATCATCAATGCCATGTTGAATTCGCTGAAGCTCGCGGCGGTGGCCTTTGCCCTGGTCGTACCACTCGGCATCGGCGGTGGCGTCTGGGCCGCCTTGCATGTCGGCCGGCCGCTTGACCGCCTGATCAGCGTCATCGGTCTCTCGGCGACGGTGCTGCCGGAATTCGTCACCGGGATCGTCCTGATCATGATCTTCGGCGTCTGGCTCGACTGGCTGCCGATCACCGCCACGGCTCCCGCCGATGCCGATCCGCTGACGCAGATCTATTACCTGCTGCTACCCTCCCTGCCCTTGGTCTTCGTCCTGTTCGGCTATATTGCCCGCATGGCGCGCGCCGGTACCATCGAGGCGTTGGATGCCGATTATACCCGGACGGCCGTCCTCAAGGGCCTGCCCCGCCGCACGGTGCTGTGGCGCCATGTGCTGCGCAATGCCCTGCTGCCGACCATCACCGTCATCGCCACCCAGATGGGCTATCTGATCGGCGGCCTGGTCGTGGTCGAGGTGCTGTTCCATTATGAGGGCATCGGCAGCCTCATCTACATCGCCGCCCGCGGCAAGGACTTCCCCATGCTGGAGGCTGGCATCCTCAGCATCGGCATCGTCTATACCTTCGCCACATTGGCGGCCGATCTTCTTTATTCCGCGCTCAATCCGCGGATTCGCTTCGGAGCCGTCGAATGAGCACGCCGCAGATGGATATGGCGGAGGCTCGGAAAGCCGACAGCCTGAAGAGTGCGCGCTATGAACGGTTGCGTCTCCTGGCCCGTTCATGGACCTTCATGGCCGGTCTGATCATCGTCCTCTTCTGGGTCGGCTGTGCCTTGTTCGGCAGCGCCCTGGTGCCCCAGGATCCGTTCAACGGCGATCTCCTCAATACCCTCGCCGCACCTTCCGCCGATAACTGGTTCGGCACCGATCAACTTGGCCGCGATGTCTTTTCCCGCGTCATCGTCGGCGCCCGCGATATCCTCACCGTGGCGCCGCTGGCAACGATCCTAGGAACCATCCTTGGCACCACGCTCGGCCTCATCACCGGCTATTTTCGCGGCCTGGTCGATGAAAGCGTCAGTCGTGTGATCGATGCCATCCTGGCTTTGCCGCTGGTTATCATCGCCTTGATGGCCCTGGTGGCACTCGGCACTTCGAACACGACTGTGGTCATCGTCATCGGCGTCTTCTTCGCGCCGATCGTCGCGCGGACTGTGCGTTCGGCGGTGCTGTCGGAGCGCGAGCTCGATTACGTGGCGGCGGCGCAATTGCGCGGCGAGAACGCCTTCTACATCATGTTCGCCGAAATCCTGCCCAATGTCATTCCGCCGATCCTGGTCGAAAGCACGGTGCGCCTCGGTTATGCCATCTTCACCGTGGCGACGCTGAGCTTCATCGGCTTCGGCATCCAGCCGCCCTCGCCCGATTGGGGCCTCGCGGTTTCGGAGAGCTATGGCCTGATCAATGGCGGCTATTGGTGGACGGTCATGTTCGATGCTTGCGCCATCGCCTCGCTGGTGGTGGGCGTCAATCTCGTCGCGGACGGCATCCAGGGAGCGCTTGAATCGTGACGATGACAGACCAGACCTCAATCGCGTCCACGGGGCCAGCCGCCGCCGCCGATGCGCTCGTCATCCGCGATCTCGATCTTGCCTACCGGGTGCGCGGCAAGGACCGCCAGGTATTGCGCGGCGTCAGCCTGCGCATCGGCCGGGGCGAGGCCTATGGTCTCGTCGGCGAATCCGGCTGCGGCAAATCCACCGCGGCCCTGGCCGCCGTCCGCTATCTGCCACGCAATGGCCGTGTGCGCAGCGGCAGCATCCTGGTCGATGGCCGCGACCTGTTCAAACTCGGCGGCGCCGATCTCCGGCATCTGCGGGCCAATACCGTCTCCATGGTCTATCAGGATCCCGGCCGCGCGCTCAATCCATCGATCCGCGTCGGCCGCCAGGTGGCCGAGATCTTCGTCCTCAAAGGAATGCCGCAAGCGGAAGCCTTCAGGCGCGCTGCCGAGATGCTGCGCCGGGTGCAGATCGCCGACCCGACCTCGGTGATGGAGCGCTATCCGCACCAGCTTTCCGGCGGCATGCAGCAGCGCGTCGCCATCGCCATGGCGCTGTCGATCAATCCGCGCCTCTTGATCCTCGATGAACCGACCACCGGCCTTGATGCCACGGTCGAGGCCGAGGTGCTCGACCTGGTCGCCAAATTGCGCGGCGAATACGAAACCTCCGTCCTCTTCATCAGCCATAACCTGGCGGTGATCGCCCGCATGTGCGACCGGGTCGGCGTGCTCTATGCCGGCACGCTGGTGGAGGAAGGCACGACGGCGGAAGTCTTCGCCAATCCGCGCCACCCATACACGGTTGGCCTGCTGCGCTGCCTGCCGCGCCGCGGCCGCCGCAAGGATCATGGTCGCCTCGACACCATTCCCGGCTTCCTGCCGACGCCGGGTGCGGTCATCCCGGGCTGCGTCTTCGCCGAGCGCTGTGGTCTCGCTACCGATCGCTGCCATCAGGAGGCGCCGCCGCTGCACGATCTCGGCGGGCGCAGCAGCCGCTGCCACTATCATGAGAAGGCAAGCGAGCTGCCGCGCACCACGCCACCGGACCTTTCGGCGCAGGCGGTGGTGAGCCGCGAGGGGCAGCCGGTGCTGCGGGTTGAGAAGCTCAACAAGTCCTTCGGCACGGCTCAGCATCTCGTCCAGGCCTTGCGCGATGTCTCGCTGGAACTGTGGCCGGGTGAGACCCTGGGCCTGGTCGGTGAATCCGGCAGCGGCAAGACCACCTTCGCCCGCGTGCTGATGGGCCTTACCGGGCCGGATGCCGGCGCCACCTTGGAACTCGACGGCAAGCCTTTGGCCGGGCGCGTCAAGGAGCGCACCAACGAGGCGCTGAAATCACTGCAGATCGTCTTCCAGAACCCCGATTCCGCGCTCAACCGCTCGCATACCATCCGGCGGCTGATCGACCGGTCGCTGCGCAAGCTGACCAACCTGCCAAGTGCGGCCCGGCTCGATCGGCTGATCGCCCTCACCCGCGCCGTACGCCTTGCTGATCGCTATCTCGCTGCACGGCCCCGCCAGCTTTCCGGTGGTCTCAAGCAACGTGTCGCCATTGCCCGCGCCTTCGCCGGCGATCCCCGCATCGTCGTCTGTGATGAGCCGACCTCGGCGCTCGATGTCTCGGTTCAGGCGGCGATCCTTAACCTGCTGGCGGAGCTGCAGAGCGAGCGCAAGGTCAGCTACGTTTTCATCTCCCATGACCTTGGCACCGTGCGTTATCTCTCCGACCGCATTGCCGTGCTCTATCTCGGACGCCTGATGGAGATCGGCCCGGCGGAACGCGTCTTCTCCGGTCCGCATCATCCCTATACTGAGGCACTTCTCTCGGCCGTGCCGACGATCGACGGAACTGCGCCGGAACGCGTCAGGCTCAAGGGCGAGATCCCCAGCGCCATCAATCCGCCCAGCGGTTGCGTCTTCCACACCCGCTGCCCGCGCCAGCTCGGCGAGGTCTGCCGCAGCCAGGAACCGCCCTTGCTGCCGGGTGCCGAGCCGGGCCATTTCATCCGCTGCCATATTCCCGTCACCGGGCTGGCGGTCGATCGACGTGAGTTGAAATCTGCACAAGGTGCGGCCGAATAAGAAAGCGGATGCAATCATGTCGACTGTCATTCCCGAGATCGATGAGGCGGCCATCCGCGCCCATCGCCTCGCCCGTGTGCGCCAGGGTCTGCGGGCCAGCGACTATGCCGGCCTGCTGCTCTTCGATCCGGTCAATATCCGCTATGCCACCGGCAGCCGGAACATGCAGGTCTGGACCATGCATAACCCCTGCCGCTACGTCTTCATCGCCACCGAGGGCCCGGTGATCCTGTTCGAACTCGGCAGCGCCCGGCATCTCGCCAAGGATCTCACGACGATTGACGAAATCCGCCCGGCCTGGGCCTGGGATTACATGATTGTCGGCGAGCGCAATGAGGAGATGGCCGGCAACTGGGCGAAGGAGATCGTCGATCTTATCCAGCAGCATGGCGGCGGCAATCGCCGCATCGCCATCGACCGCGCCGACTGGCTGCCGGTCATGTGGCTGCAACGGCATCAGTTGGAGATCGCCGACGGCAAGCCGCTGGTGGAACGCGCCCGCGCCATCAAATCGGCGGAAGAGGTCAAGGCGCTCAAGATTTCCTTCCAAGCTTGCGCGGATTCCATCGCGGTTCTGCGCCAGAAGACAGAGCCCGGCATGACCGAGAGTGCTGCACTTGGCCTGTTACTGCAGGAAGCGATCACCCGCGGCGGCGAATATCCGGAAACCCGCTTGCTCAGTTCCGGGCCGCGCACCAATCCCTGGTTCCAGGAGACTGCCGATCGCGTCATGCAGGCGGGCGACCTGCTCTCCTTCGACACCGATCTCATCGGCCGCTGGGGCTTCTACACCGATATCTCGCGCAGCTGGGTGATCGGCGATCGCAAGCCGACCGATGAGCAGAAGCGGATCTATAATCTCGCCCGCCAGCAGCTTGATCACAATATCGCATTGCTGCGCCCCGGTATGAGCTTCCGCGAGATGTCGGCAAAATCCTGGCCGGTGCCGGAAGCCTTCATTGCCAATCGGTACGCCGATATCGCCCATGGCGTCGGGCTCGGCGTCGAATATCCCCTGATCTGGTACCAGGAGGACGAGGCCTATGGCATGTATGACGGCGTCTTTGAAGAGAACATGGTGGTCTGCGTCGAAAGCTATATCGGCGCCGTTGGCGGCAGAGAAGGCGTCAAACTCGAGCAGCCGGTGCTGATCACCGCCGATGGCCCCAAGCTCTTCTGCGACTGCCCCCTGGAAGATTACTAGAGACGGATTCAGCTTTCAGGTTGAAGGTCTTTTGCTTCAACCTGAAAGCATCGCGCTCTAAGCCTTCGCCGACCAGGGAAAGTCGCCGAGCATCTCGATGATCTTGTCGTGTGAAGCATCGGCGCGGCTGCCGATCGCGAGCCGGATGAAGGGGGTTCCCCGCGTCGGCACGATCGCCTGAAACCGGTGACCGCGAAATCCGAAACTGCCGCCACGCTGCAGCAGGATGCCACGACGATGCGCCTCAATATCGATGGCATTCTCAAACTGCCGATATGTCGCCCCATCCTGCGCCGACAATTGCAGAAGCGAGAATGGCGCCACCAGATTCGGTTCACTGCGGGCGGGGTGAGACAGAGTAAGCTCCTTGTTCGCGCGGAACCGCCCCGCCACCCGCGCATTGTTGGCAAAGATCCGGTCGGCATAGCGGTCGCTTTGCGGACCCAGAAACCAGGGCACCGAGAGCGCATTGATGTCCTCGAAGCTGGGGCCGCTCCCCGTCAGTGTCCGGATACGGCGCAGCTCCGTCGCAAAAATGCCAGCCGCATCCTTTTTGAGCGCGCTGGCGCTTAGAATAGTGACAATGCCGACATTGGCCAGTTCAAGACCGGCCTGATCCAGCTTCAATCCTGACCGGAAGATAATCACCAACGGCACGGGATCGAGCCGCAACACATCCGCGAGCAGCCTCGGGTAATCGAAATGCTGGCGGCACAGCGTGCTGTCACAGATGAGCACTTTCGGCACCTGCGCGGCGCAGGCTGCTGCGAGGTATCGGTGCTGATCCGCAGCTTTCGCCTGCCCCTCCGGCGTGCATTGGACCGGTTCGTAGATAACGATATCGGCGGCCTGCGGCGCGTCTTTTTCACTGCGCTGCCGGGGGCCCAAGTTGAACAGCCCGGTCCCCGCCAGCAATGTGACCAGTTCCCCAGTTTCGAAATAGCTGCCGAGATGCGTCAGGCTGCAAGACTTGCGTGGCGGCATGAGACGGCGTGCCGCCAGGAGGATCGCCTGCAACGCCGACTGGCCGCTGGAGAAAAGCAGATGCCGGTTCGACCAGCCTGGCGGCGATATCGCGCAGGCGGCAGCCCGTCTTTCCAGCTCGATCGGGCGGATGTCGCGTTCATAGCCGAAATCGAGCGGATGTTCTTCGCTCGTGCGCGGAACTTCATGGTCGGGCGGCGAACGATATACCGAGATGCTGTGAAGATTGGCAACCCGCAGGCAGATCTTGCGCAGCCTGGTCGCGAGATCGTCGAGCATCATCTCCGCAGCGATCGTCGTTTCAAACGCATTGCGCGCCAAGGCAGCGCAATGTCGATCCCAGTTGCGCAGCGCAGTGGCTGAGCGTGGAAAATCGGCGCGCAGCGAATGCGCAAGCCCGGCCAGTTCATCGAGCTCGCTTTCAAACCACGGCGTGATGAAGCGCTTCATTGTCTTGCGATGTTGGGGCATGGCTTCCGGACGATCTGCTGAATCATGAGCCGCCGATCAAAGCCGGGCCAGCAAACCCGCAGGATGTCGGCCAGTTCCTGCGGCGCAGATCATCCGTAGATCGGCATCGCGTGCCGGCTGATCGATCAACGACCGGCTATTAACCGGGCGGCCGATGACTTGTTCCTGCTCCGGCCGTAACCGCCCGACGGATCGTCCCATATCCGGCAGGCAAGAAAATGGCCTCCGCCGGCATAGCGGAGGCCGAACGCAGCAGCGATTTTTCCCGGTCTATTTCAGCAAGGCCTTCAGGCTCACCAGAATGCCGAGAGCCAAAGCGATCGCTGTGAGGATGGAATCCAGTGACGTGAAATCGATTGTCATACGGCCTCCCTCGACGCGTGATGAACGAGATCATTCTGAGGAAAGATATAACGTATTATGCGTTTTACGTCAAGGAAAAAGCTTGCAAGTTTCAGTTTAATATATTGATATAACTAGATTATATTCGATACTTCCCGACAAACACACACTTGTATAAACGCAAAAGGCATACGTGCATTTGTAGGCAATGCCGCTAGGGCTGCGGGAAATCCCAGTCGATCAGAATGACGGGCGCGGTGAAATCGGCCTCGATCCGTGTTGCCGTCTTATAGGCGTGCAAGCAGGCATCCCAGACCTCGGGCAGCCGGTCGAGCACAGCCCGCTCCAGCAGGTCGCCGCAAGCGACGTCAAAACCAAGAACTTTCACGGCCAATTCCTCCGGCAGGATGAAACGCACATCCTGCTCGTCCCGATCGGTATCGACGGCATGCAGCAGAAAGCCGCGAGGATCCGGCTCCGGCCTCCCCAGCAATTCAAGTTTCATGACAGCCTCCATTGTTGATGCTTCTTGCACGGACCGCTGCGCTGCCCCCGCCGCGCTCACTCAACAGGAGAATCATCAACCGGCGGCAAGGTTCCGCTGCCCGGCAGGCTCGGCCGATCTGCCGCATGAATTGTCGTGGCGCTCAATCCGGCAGAAACGCAGCGCGCTGGAATTCCGGCTTCAAAGCCTGGTAGAGCGCAGCAAAGCACTCCAGGCGGGAACGATATTGCGCGTGCCGTTGGGGGTCAGGCTGCGTGACATCGAGCACGGCCGGCTTGCGGCAGATATCCGCCACCGCCTCACCCGTCGCGGCGAGCCGCGCCAACCGGGCGGCGCCAAAGGCCGGGCCGGCTTCGCCATCAACAAAGCGGACCAGCTCGATGCCGAGGATATCGGCGATCAGCCTGGTCCAGAACCGGCTCTGCGCACCGCCACCGACGACGGCTGCCTGGCTGATCGCTGTGCCCGCCTCCGCCAGGATGCGATGTGCCGTCTGCAAGGTGAAGGCGACACCTTCCAGCACTGCCTGCATGATCGCCGTTTGGCTGGTCTCGGGATCGAGGCCGAAGAGAACGCCGCGCGCCTGGGGATCGTTATGCGGCAGACGTTCGCCAACCAGATAAGGCAGGAACAAGAGATCGCCTGGGCCGCGATAGGTCTGTTCTGTCTGCCGCAGCAAGGCCTCGATATCGTCACAGCCCAACAACCGGGCCGCCCAGCCGACACAGCTGGCGCCATTGAGGACGGCGCCCGCCTGGAACCAGCGCGACGGCAATGCATGCGCATAGCACTGCAGCAAGGTGGTCGGCGCCGGCCGATAGTCCGGCATGGCAGCAAAGACCTGTGCCGCGGTTCCCAGCGCGATATAGGCATCATCCGCCGCACCACCTATAGCGCCGATGCCGATGGCCCCTGCCGCCGCATCGCCAGCACCAGCCGCGACGACAATGCGCTTGCCGGCAAGGCCCCAGGCTGCGGCAAGTTCCGCGCGCAACAGACCGGTCGGTTCGGTCCCTTCGGCGAGATGCGGCAGCTGGTCGAGCCGCAAGCCGCTGGCCGCGGCGAGTGCCGGCGACCATTGCCGCGCAGCCTCATCGAGCAGCAGGGCGCCGGCAGCATCGCAGCAATCAGTGGCATAATCACCGGTCAGTTTGAGGCGCAGATAGTCTTTCGGCAGCAGCAGTTTGTAGAGATTGGCGAAGACCGCCGGCTCGTGCTTCTGCAGCCACAGCATTTTCGGCGCGGTATAACCCGGCACTGCCTGGGCGCCGGCCAAAGCGGCGAGATCCGGCACCGCGGCATGCAAGGCATCGCATTCCGCCGTCGCGCGACCGTCGTTCCACAGGATCGCCGGCCGCAGCGGCAGGCCGTCGCGACCAATGGCAACCGCCCCATGCATCTGCCCGGAAAGACCGATTGCTGAAAGGCGGCGAAAGGCGTCGTCATCCTGGCGCCGCAGTTCCGCCATCGCCCGTTCTGCCGCGTGCCACCAGTCTTCAGGCGCCTGCTCGGACCACAAAGGTTGCGGACGCGAGGTGGTGATGGGCACATTGGATGACGCCAGCACACGCTGCGCGTCATCGACCAGGATCGCCTTCAAGGCCGAGGTGCCGAGATCGAGGCCGAGATAGGTTGGACCAGGCATGCTCAGGCCTGCTGCCAGCCGGCGATCTTCAGGACAACAGGTCGGCAGCGCCCGATGCGCGTCCTCACCTGCTCAGCCAAAGCCCTTCTGGCTGCGGGCATGGGCTTCGTGGGCGGAACGCAGATTGGCTTCGATGAAGGCTTTGGCATGACGGGCAAGATCGAAACCATCGTCCCAGAGATTGCGCCAGATCGCCAGGATGCCGGAAAGCTGCTGGTTGACCACGGCGGAAGAGAAGGATTCAAACGTGATGGGGCCAGTATAGCCGATCTGCGCGAGGCCGCGGAAGATCTTGTCGAAATCGATCGAGCCGGCGCCGAGATAGCCGCGATTGCTCTCGCC
>Ga0209148_1001395_pt1 | contig 12465 bp, 5 predicted proteins | sample AraplaCol_mMF_r2_2_FD_184288 | JGI IMG/M metagenome (GOLD analysis project Ga0209148, IMG submission 184288) | Arabidopsis root microbial communities from North Carolina, USA - plate scrape CL_Col_mMF_r2 (SPAdes) (version 2) | ecosystem: Host-associated > Plants > Roots > Endosphere | place: USA...
ATCGAGCCGGTGGTGAACGGTTTGCCCGCGGGGGAGAGCACGGTCGCGCCCGCCTTGATGCAGCGGTCAGCGAGCAGGATGTCGGCGGTGACGGCGATCGCGTCTCTGCCGGCATGGTCCGCGATCCAGTCGTCTGCCGCGTCGAATCCGTCACTAACCACCACGCGTTCGACCAGGGGATGATCGGGCACGCGCAAATAGCTGTTGCTGACGATCGTCACCGGCACGTCGGTGCGCCACGCGACGCGATAGATTTCGTCCTTCACCGGGCAGGCGTCGGCATCGACCAGGATGCGGGGCTTCATGCCGCCTCGATTTCCCGGCCGAACACTTTGGTCGGCACGCCCTGGAAGCGGAGGCCGGGCAGCAGATGCTCGTGCTTCATGATCACGCTGTGCGGGCCGACATAGGTATGGTCGCCGATCACCGCGCCGTAGAGCGGCACAGTCCCGCCCGAGACGGTCGCGTTCTTGCCGATGAAGACCTTGTCGGTTTTGAGCACGCGGTCCTCGAACGTATGCGCCTGGAACATGGCGCTCACGGTCGCGCCGTCGCCGATATGGATCATGTCGGGATCGACCACCTGCGCGAATTGCGGCCCGAGCACGGCGCGCTTGCCGATCGTGAGGCCCATCGCACGCAGGTAGATCGGCAGGAGAAACGTCCCCTCCAATCCCTGCAGGATCAGATTGGCGAGCTTGGCCCAGGCGACGTAGACGAAGTCCCAGCGGCTGCACCAACACGACCAGAGTGCATGCTGGCCCGGCTTCACCCGCCCGATCAGCAGCCATTTGAGCGCGAGCACGATCCCGCACAAAGCCGCGAGCGGCATCAAGGTCGCGGCGGGGATCACAAACAGGTCATAGTCGAGCGGAGAGACGGCCTGCTCCTCATCGACCAGTAGCGCATACCAGGCGGCGGTCAGCAGCAAAGGTATGACGGGAAGCGTGAAGCGCAGCAGCTCCCAGAACATGCGATTAAGATAGCGAATGGGTGACGGATTATGCGTCAGCCGGCGATCGACCTCGATAATCTCGCGGCGCGGCAGGTCGAAGCTCGGATGACCGAAGCGCGACTGGCCGCTCACGATCTGGCGCGAGTCCGCCACGGTGGCGATGCCGATCAGGATGTTGTCGGGCAGATGCTCGCCCGCCGGGATCACCGCATGATTGCCGAGAAAGGTGTTGCGGCCCAATCGGATCGGCGCGAGCGTGACCGTGCCCGCGCGCACTTCCGCGCCGCCCAGATAGATGCCGTCGGCGAAAAAGGTTTCCGCGCCGATCTCGACCAGTTCGGGCACGACGTCGATAATCGTGCTGATCTCGCATTTGCGGCCCACGCGCATGCCCGCCAGCCGCAGCCACATCGGCCAGAAGAGCGTGCCGCTCAGCCATTCGCCCGCCACAGTGAGTAGACCGTTTTTGAGCCAGACGCGGATATAGGCGGGGCTCCAGCGCCCGATCGTACCGGGGCGCACACGGCCCATCATGCGCGACAGCAAGGCCGTCCAGACCAACGTCAGCGGAACCGCAAAAACGGCCAGCGTCAGCGTCACCGTCGCAACCCGCGAGTTGAAAATCGGGTGGTATATCCAGCGCCAGACTTCGTCGAAGGTGACGCCAGCGGCGACGCAAGCGCCGAGCATCAGCAATTCGGCCGGAAGCGCCGCGACGAAAGCAAGCGCGGCCTCGGCTAGCATCAGCAGCAGGCTGTGCGCTGTGGGCGAAAGCTGGTGCGCGGGTCTTGGTGGCAGGGCCGGGGCGGTGCCGGCCGGCGAGGCGGGGACGCCGTCCCACATTTCGCCCGCGGGAATCGATTTGCCGGCATTGAGGACCGACAAAGCCGTCAGCATGCTACCCGCGCCGACCCGGCAATTCCCCTCGACGCCCGAACGCACGCGCAGCGTGGCGCCTGCCTCCAGCGTGATCGGGCCGACCAGAATGTCGCCGCGGTCAAGCTCGATCAGGCTCAGCCGCGCGTCCTGCCCGATCGCGACATCGTCGCCGATCTCGAGCAGATCCCAGCCGCCGCGGCGCAGATCGACGCCGCGATGGATGTGGACGCCGCGCCCGATCTTTGCTCCCAGCGCGCGCAGCGCCATCTGCTGGAAGATCGTACCCTGCAGCAGCGGCCACGGGACCAGCCGCACCGCCTGCAAAGTGATCCAGTGGCGCAGATAATAAGCGCTCCATACCGGCGCGCGGATCGGCCGGTAGCGGCCGATCACCAGCCATTTCATCGCCACCGCGAACAGGATCGAGATCGGAATATAGAGTGCGGTCGCGGCGAGCAGGATCAGCGGCGAGAGCAGGATGAAAGAAGCCAGGCCCAGATCGCCGAACACCGGCGGCAACAGCTTGAACGCCGCGATCCAAGTGAGCCACGATCCGACCACCAGCTCGCAGCACAGCCATGCGAGCTGGACGATATTGGCCAGCACCGGCCGCACCCGGCCTTCGCGTTCCTGCGCGATCTGCGCGGGCGTCTCGCCGAAATCGTCTTCGGGAATGCCGCGGTCGGCCAAGTGGGCAAGCGCGCGGACGGTTCGCGCGTCGTAAACGTCGCTGACCGTGATCCAGGCGGTGCGCGGGTCTTCGCGCATCAATGTCACCAGCAAGGCCGCGCGCAGCGAATCCCCGCCCAAGGTTTCGAAGAAGTCGTCCTCTACCGATACCGGATCGGCGCGCTTGAGGATGTCGGCAAAGCCCGTAGCGAGCAGTTGCTCCATCTCGGTTTCCGCCGGGACGTATGGGCCGTCCGCCACTGCCGCAGCAAGTTCGAGACCGGGCAAGGCCTTGCGGTCGAGTTTGCCGCCGACGCTGGTAGGAAGTGCTGCGAGCAAGCCGACCCGGCTCGGCACCATGTAGCGCGGCAATGTGGTCGCAAGTTCGGCTCGCAGCGCCTCGCCGTCGGGCGGGTTGCTCGGATCGTCCGCGACCACGAACGCGATCAGGTCGGTCGTGCCATGATGATCCTGCAGCCGGCAGCCTGCGGCGCGGACGCCGGGCAGGCTCGCGAGCCGCGTCTCGATCTCGCCCAGCTCGACCCGGTAGCCGCGGATCTTGACCTGTGCGTCGATCCGCCCGTGGTAGAAGAAATTGCCATCTTCCTCGCGGTGGACGAGGTCGCCGGTGCGGTAGAGTCGGCCGAGCATGGGATGGTCGACGAACTTTTCGGCAGTCAGCTCGGGCCGGTTGCGATAGCCGCGCGCGACGCCCGCGCCGCCCATCACCAATTCGCCCTGCTGACCGTCGGGCAGCACCGCCTGCGTTTCGTCCACCACCCAAGCTGCCATGCCCGGCACCGGCCGCCCGATCGTGATCGGCGCGCCCTGCACGATGTCGCCGCGCAGACAGGTCACCGCGCATTCGGTCGGGCCATAGCCGTTGACCATCCGCCGCCCTTGCGACCAGAGATCGGCGATGTCGCGCGGTAAGGCCTCGCCGCCGACATAGAGCAGTTTGAGGTTTGGCAACGCGGTGGCCGGGTCGCTGCAGCCGCTGCTGCGGAGCAGGGTCGGCGGCGGGCAGAAGACCGTCGCGCCTTCGTCCCGGAGCCAGCCGATAATGTCGGGACCGAGCCGTGCGGCATCATCGTCCATCACCAGCAAGGTCGCGCCCGCGGCGAAGGCGAGCCACGTTTCCTCGATCGAGCTGTCATAGGCGGAGGACGACCCCTGGATCACGCGATCGGCCGCGCCGAGTCCGAACTGGGCGAGATCCGAGGCGACGAGGTTGGCGATGTTGCGATGCTCGATCATCACACCCTTGGGGCGGCCCGTCGTGCCCGATGTGTAGATGACGTAGGCGAGCCGATCGTCGGCGATGACGGGCAGCGCCCTTTCGGTTGGTTCCTGCGCTAGGAGCGCGGCGACATCGAACACACAGGCGGCGTCTTCGCACAGGAATTCGAGGCGGTTGAAGCTGGCGCGATCGGTCAGTATCGCGAACGGTTCGGCATCCGCGACGATCTCGCGCACGCGCTCGTCGGGAAAGGCGGTGTCGAGGCACGTGAAAGCCGCGCCCGCCTTCAGCACCGCGAGCTGCGCGATATAGAGCGCAGGCGAGGTCCGCGGCAGGTGGATGCCGATTATGCCCTCGCCCGGGACCAGCGGCACCAGATGAAACGCCAAGCGGTCGGACGCCGCGTCGATCTCGGCATAGGTCAGCGTCTGGCGCTCGGGCCGGTTACGCCCTGGAGGAATATCGAGCGCGAGGCCTTGCGGATCTCGGGCAACGGAAGCGGCAAGGAAGTGCTGAAGCAACGGCCCCGCGTCGATGTCCGACGATGCCGAATAGTGAGTACGATCTTCCAACGCCATTCCCGCGCCTTATCCTGACGTCATAAGGGGCAATCCCTGAAATGGCGCCCTCCCCACAACATGAATTAGCAGGTGCGCGCGGTGCCCGCGACCGCTTTCGCCGCCCCGCGCAGATCACCTTGCCTCCGTTCGTGGTTGCGTCATGACGGAGTCCCGCCAGCTTTCAGGGCCTTGGTCCCTTTAATCCCCGTCACGGTCCAACCTCGACCCTTAAGGTGTCGCGCTGCTCCAATAATATCGATAAGCCAGCCGAGCGCGAAGCGTCCCAATGACCAAAACGAGAGAGGAATGACAATGGGTAAGCGGCTGGCTGCCTGGTTGATCGCGGCGCTCGCCGCCCCTTCAGTCGCGGCTGCGCCGGTCGATCCGCTCGCGCCGACCGGGCATTGGTCTGCTTACACCGCTGGGCGCGCGCAATTGCCGCCGATGGGGTGGAATACCTGGAACGCCTTCGGTACCGACATAAGTGAGGAGAAGATCCTGGGCTCGGCGCAGAAAATCGTCGACACGGGGCTCGCGGCCAAAGGCTATCGCTACATCAACCTCGACGACGGCTGGGCGACCAAGCGCCGCCAGCCCGACGGGCACATGATCATGCGGGCGGATAAATTCCCCTCGGCGCGCATCGGGGGCGACACGCCGACCTTCAAGCCCTTCACCGACCGGCTGCACGCGATGGGGCTGAAGGCCGGCATCTACACCGATTTGGGCCGCAACACCTGCGCCGAGGCCTACAATCCGACCGAGACCGATCTGCCCAAGGGCAATGTGCTGGAACGCGAAGTCGGCATTTACGGCCATATCGACCAGGATATCGCGGTCTATTTCAAGGAATGGGGCTTCGATTACATCAAGGTCGATGGCTGCGGCCTGCGCGACTACGGACCCGACAGCCCGCGCGTGCGATCGGGCAGGTTCCGCGCACTCCAGCCGATCATGGATTCGGCCGAAGTCACGCGCGCCAATATCCCCGCGATCCAGGCGATGTTCCGCCAGATCAACGCCGCTTTGGCGCGCGAAAATCCCGATGGCGACTATCTGCTGTCGCTCTGCATCTGGGGCGCCGCCAATGTGCGCGCCTGGGGTAAGGATTATGGCGGCATATCGCGCACCAGCGACGATATCTCGCCGGCCTGGGGGCGGCTGCTCGTCAACTACGACAGCTCGGTCACGCGTTCGCTCTATGCGCATCCCGGCTCATGGAACGACCCCGACATGCTGTTTATCGGCGCGGGCGATTTCGATGCGGATCACCTGACCGAGGCGCGCTCGCATTTCGCTTTATGGGCAATGCTCAACGCGCCGCTGATCATCGGCGCGGATTTGCGCAAGACACCGCAATCGCTGATGGACATCTTCGGCAATGCCGACATCATCGCGCTCGATCAGGATCCGGCCGGCAACCAGGCGGTTCTCGCGTATGATTCCAGCGACCTCCAGATCCTGGTCAAGACGCTGGCGTCTGGCGACAAGGCGGTCGCGATCTTCAATCGCGGATCGGGCGCCTACGACGTCGATCTGCACGCCACGCATCTGAAGTTCGCGGAAACCGCGCCGATCGAGCTGACCGATCTCTGGAGCAGGCAAAGCACCAGCTTCACCGGCAAGACCAAACTGCATGTCGCGCCGCGCGAGACGCTGATCTTCCGCGCCCACGGCACGCATGTCCTGCAGGGCGGCCTCTATCTGTCCGAACAGCCCGGCAGCGTGAACCCGGCGGTCGACGGCGTCGTCCGCCCGACCGTCGATCCCACCATCTTCCGCACTGCCGCCGGCTGGGCCGGAACCAACGGCGCAGGCGATCGGCCTACCTATGCCGGCTGGGGCGGCGCGCGTCCCGACAGCACGCCCTACGGCCAGATCCTGCAGGTCGCGGGCAAGCAGTATGCGGCCGGCATCGGCATCCTCGCTAACAGCCGGATGGAGGTGCGCAATATCCATAATGCCCGCCGCTTCACCGCGATGGTCGGCATCGATGACAGCGCCACCGACAAGACGCATCCCGTGACGTTCGCCGTCTATGGCGACGGCAAGCTGCTTGCCTCCAGCCCGGCGGTCAAATGGGGCGAGGCGGCCAAGCCCTTATCCGTGTCCGTCGCCGGGGTGAAACTGCTCGAGCTGGTCGCGCGTGGTCCGGGTGGGGACGATATGCGTCTGCCGGTCTCCTGGGGCGAGGCGGCCTTGATGGAGCGTTGAGGGCGGCGGGAATCCGGTGCTCAACGTCCGGCAACAGGCTCCAGGCCAACCAGTATGACGTCGTTGATACTAAGCGGCACCATAAGCTCAGTGGCGCCCTTCGCATCAGTCCGGACGATCTGATCCCGTTCGGGCTTATCCTCGGTGAGGCTTTGAAGATCCGACAATTGCGCCGGACTAAGTGCGTTCGGCATCTTCATGTCGATATAGGCCGAATAGGCATCGTTGTGCCGATACCCCGTCCGATAGACGCGTAAACGATAGCGACCGGGGGCCAATCCGGCGAAACGAACATGCGCCGGAGTCGAGGGGCCTGATGGCTGAAGCCGCGTGTAGAAGGGGCGGTTGCTGATCTTTTGGTCGGGCTGATGCCAATCCCACAGCAGCACCGAAACCTTGCCCCGATCGGTTGATGCGAACGTATAGGGATCGGCGGTCGGCACGGCCGTGCCGCGGATCGCAGCCAGATATTTGTAAGCGAACCAGGCAGGCTTGCGAATGCCTTGCGGGTTCATCAGTCCGAACCCGCCCTGGAACGGGGCGGACGGTGGCCCCGGCTCCTCGAACAGGTCGGTATAGGTCCAGTAGCTCATGCCTTGCACCATGCCCTGCACGGCCTTCAGCTTCGTCAGGATATAGGCCGCGCTGACATAGGAATCATGGACGGCGTCGCGTGGCGTATAGCTGCTGCTCCATTCGGTGAAATAAAGCGGCAGGTTGGGAAATCGCGATGCGGCGATTTGCGCGCGCACCCGGCGGACGTCGCCTACGATCGCGTTGGGTGACGCCGACAATTTGGTATCGGCCTTTCCTTGCTCGTCGAGAAACCCGCCATCGACGCCATAGGTATGGGTGGTGACGAAATCGACCGGCGCTCCGCTCGCCGCGACATGATCGAGAAATTCGGTCACCCAGGCCGCGCCGGCCGTGGACGGCCCGCCTACGCGCAGGGCCGGGTCGACTCCCTTGAGCGCCCGCGCGGTCACATCATAGAGTTGGAAATAGGCCTGCTGGTCGCCATTCTCCCAAAAGCCGCTGAGGTTGGGCTCGTTCCAGACCTCGAAATACCAGCTGCGCACCTGCTCGACGCCGTAACGCTGCTCCAGGTGGCGGGCGAAGGCGTCGATCAGTGATTGCCATTCATCGAGCTTGGGGTGTGACGTGTTCCCCTTCCACCAGAAGACCCGATTGTCGGACGTCTTGAGCGCCTCGGGCGTAAAGCCGAGTTCCACGAAGGGCCTGATGTTTCGAGCGAGGAGATCGTCGTAGAGCCGGTCGATGTTGGTCCAGTCGTAGACGACATGACCGTCTACCACGCGCACCGTTTTGAGCACATCGTGAAAGATCGCGTGGAAGCGGATATAACGGAAGCCCAACTCGCGTGTCGTGATCGCAAGCTGCGCCTGGCTGTCATCGCGGATCAGCGTTCCTGGATAATCCGATCCAACCGAAAGGTCGAAGAACCGGTCGACAGGGCCGCCTGCCTGGCGAAGATCGACCTTGATGGCCCGCTCGGAAGCGGCTGCTTCAGCATGCGGTGCGACACAAAACAGTGCGGTGCCGAAAAGCGCGAGATAGCGGGTCGTCCTGGCCAGAATCACGTGAAACCCTCTCCTCGCCGGTCTGCGGCATGGGGCAAAAAAGATGCGGCGGTGATCGTTGTCCGTACACCGCCGCACCAGGGGGGAATCTGCCCATCTCGCGAAGTGCGTCGCGGAAGGGCCGTTTGCGAACTTGCGTGCCGTAGCGTTGGCGGGATCAGGGCGTCATGGACGCCCCCGGCTGGAAACAGGGAACGAAGGAGTTGCCTCGACTGCGATTATCGCGTTCGCCGCGGTCAGACCGGTGCCCGCCACGCTCATGTGAACCGCACCCGGTGTGCGGCCGGCGCGGATCACGGCGACCGCCCGGCCATGGAAGGTGGACCGACTGCCGCTCTGGAAGCTTTCGAGGGCGGTCGGATTTCCGTTGCCGACACCGGCGAGCACCCCGGCGCCATCGACCTTGAACGTCAACAACTTGTCGGACTCGGGCATGTAGGTCGGCCGCCCTTTGGCATCGACCAGTTCCGCCGTGACATAAGCCAGGTCGTCCCCATCAGCCTGAATTCTGGATCGATCCACATGCAGGCGAACCGCCGCCGGCGGTCCTGCCGTCTCGATCGTCCATTGCGACGCGGGCTTGCCGCCGACATAGCCGACCGCCTTGAGCTCACCCGGCTCGAATCGCGCGTAGAAAATCGCCTTATATTCGGTGGCATGCGACACGGGCTTGCGGCCGAGGCTACGCCCGTTGACGAAGAGTTCGACCTCATCATTCTCGGAGAAGACAACCACCTTGTGCGGCAGATAATCGGACGGCAGTCCAAAGCCGGACCAGACGGGATGAAGGTCTTCCTGCTTCCAGTTCAGCAGCGCGTGCGGGCCGCCCGCGGTCTTGTCGGGCAGCGACCCGAGCGCTCCGCCCCATTCGACGAAGGCCGAAGTGGGCGTCAGATGCGTCTTCCACAGGACTTGGCGGTAATAGGCTGCGGGCCGTAGTCGGCCGGTCGCGTCGATCTCGCCCGACATCGCCAACTGCCAGGGATATGGCCCGATGCCGAAATGGTCGTCGAAGCCAGTCCAGCCAATGCCCGCCTCACCGAGATAATCGAAGCCGGTCCAGACGAAATCGCCGATGACCCATGGCATCGTGTCCGTCGGAGTCCAATAATCGAAGGCCTGATCGGAAAAGGATTCCGACCCATACATTACCCGCTCGGGATGAGCGGCGTGATCGGGGAGATAGCGTTCGGCGAAATAATTGTAGCCGGCTACATCCAGCGCAGCGAAGAATGGCTCCGCGGCCGGCCCGGACTGGTTCACGGCAGCCGTGACCGGGCGGGTAGGGTCAAGCTTATGGACGAGATCGGCGAGCGCGCGTGCTTCCTTATGGCCGACGGGCTGAGTGAGCTCCGGGATTTCGTTGCCGATGCTCCACAGGATCACGCTGGGATGATTGCGCCCGGAGGCGATCATGCGCGCGATATCGCTCTGCCAATCCTGGGCGAAATAGCGGCTATAGTCGTGTGGCTGCTTGGGGGACGTCCAGGCGTCGAACGCCTCGTCGATCACCAACATGCCAAGGCGGTCCGCGGCGTCGAGCAGTCCTTGGCTGGCCGGGTTGTGCGCGCTGCGTACGGCATTGTAGCCAGCTGCTTTCATCAGCTCGAGCTTGCGCTCGTCGGCGCGGGGCAGTGACACGCCGCCAAGCATATAATTGTCGCTGTGGATCGCGCCGCCGCGCAGCAGATAGTGCGCGCCGTTGATCCTGAGTCCATGCTCAGCATCGAAGGTCACGCTACGCACGCCGAAACTGGTTTCGCGCCGATCCGCGAGCCGCCCGTCGAGCCGGACCTCCTGAACGAGCCGATAAAGATTGGGGGCGTCGGGCGACCAGAGCGCGGGACGGTCAAGCGTCACGTCCTGATCGATGCCCAGGTTCGCGCCGCCGCCAATACCGCGCGTCGTCTCGGCCTGCCCTACCACATGCCCGTCGGCGTCGACGATCGTGCTGATCAGTCGCGCGCGTATTGCATGATCGAGCGTGTTGGCGACACGCGTCGAGGCATGGACCTCCGCCTTACCGTCGGCGATCCGCGGGGTGGTAATGGTCGGCCCGTCGGGATCGATATGGACCTTGTCCAGGATGTCGAGAAAAGCCGGGCGGAGGATACCCGAACCCGAATACCAGCGCGACGAGGGCTGCTCATTATCCACCCGGACCGCGATCATGTTTGGCCCCGGTTTCACCTTGTCGCTGACGTCCAAGGTGAAAGAGGCGAAGCCGTAAGCGTGCGATCCGGCGCGCTGACCGTTCACCCAGATCCGGGCGTCCCGATAGACCCCGTCGAACCGCAAGAGCACGGTCCGAGACGCCACGTCGCGCGGCAGTTCCACTTTGAGCCGATACCAACCCAAGCCGCCCTGCGTGTAGGCGATCGATGCTCCGCCCGGCGCGTTCCGATCGAAAGGATGCGCCTGGCCAGGCGCATCCTCGATCGACCAGTCGTGCGGGACGGCGACAAGGCGCCAACCATGATCGTCGAATGCGCTCTGCTCTGCACCGGTTTGATCGCCCCGATTGAAGCGCCAGCCGGCATTCAGCTCGATCGTGCGCGCGCTCGCCTCGCCCGCAAGGATCGAAGCTGGCAAAAAAGAAAGCCACGCAGCGGCCAGCGCTACGATCAGCCGTCGCGCCCTTTCCGGGAACCAGGCGGCCGGCACGAAGCCGCTCTCTGATAAGCAGATCGAGACCATAAAATGCTCTCGATCAGATCGCGCGACGAGCGGGGAAAGACGGTGCCCAGGTCCGACTGCGCATGTCCAGGACACCACATATGCTATTCACTATTCGCCCGCCACTTGAGATCAGTATTTCTAATATAATTGCGCGAAGGCCATAAAACCTGCGTCTCGTCTACGTCTAAGTATGTGGTAGCGTTACCGAAAATCCCGATCTTCGACACGGATCGCCACCAAAATTTCCTGTTCCCAAATCGTGGGACCGTTTCGCGAAGCCGCAGTCCATTTCGAAACATCTTTGCGAAATCCCGCTTCAGCCCGGCCGGGTTGAGCTATCATTTATGGAAAGAACGGATGACGATCCGGACGGTCCGCGCGCGAATCTGCAACGGAGGAGCCCCGAGACGGACGATCATTTCATAATCTTGGTGAGGAGGTCGGAACGATGCGGAAAACCATTTTGCTTGGAATTGCCGGGGGCTTGATTCTCGTGCCTGCCGTTGCGGCAAATGCACAGAGCGCGCCGGCGCCAACGATGCCGGCAGGGAGTGGGGGCGGAGTCCGATCCCAGGACGTCGCGGCCGCCAATCGCCAACAGGACTCTGACTACAACACCCTTTCCGCCCGTGGCGTGAAGACCACCGACAAGGATCGGGAAAACGCCCGGTCGAAACATGCGTCCGCCGTTCCCGCAACTGCGGCGGACATCAAGGGCGGCGCGCAGGTTCGCGACGTCAAGGGCGTTCCCATCGGAGCGATCGCGGCGCTTGCCCCGAACGAGATCGTTTCCGACTCCGATCAAATCGTAATCGACACCGGTCACGGCAAGATCGGCGTGCCTCTTGCCGCGTTCGGCAAGGACGACAAGGGTTTGTTGCTGAGCATCACGGCCCAGAAATTCAACCAACTGATGGCAGAGGCCTCTGCCCAGGCGTCAGCCGCGCCAGCCAAATAACTTCCGTGGATTCCCAGGCACCGTTACGGGACGAAATGTGATCGAGAGGCAATTTGCGCGAGGTAGCTTGGCCGGCCAATCGCATCTACGGCTGAGCGCATGAGTGGGGACGGATCGATCAGTCGCATCGTGATCGTGGGCGGCGGTACGGCCGGCTGGATGGTAGCGGCTGCGCTGGCGCGCTTCGTCGGCGGCAAGGGCCGACGCATAGTGCTGGTGGAATCCGAGGCGATCGGCACCGTCGGCGTCGGCGAAGGCACGATCCCGCCGATCCTCGAGTTCAACCACCAGCTCGGTCTCGACGAAGCCGAATATCTCCGGGCGACCCACGCGACATACAAGCTCGGCATCGAGTTCGTCGGGTGGGGCGAGGAGGGGCAGCGCTACTTCCATCAGTTCGGAGAGATCGGACGGCCGTTGAACGGCCTTTCCCTTTATCAACTCTGGTTGAACTATCGCGAACGTTTTTCGGTTGGGCCGCTGGACGCTTATTCGATGTCGGCGGTCGCAGCGGCGAAACATCGCTTCGCGCATTCTGCCAAGAACCCGAACGACCCTCTTTCACAGCTTTCTTATGCCTTCCACTTTGACGCCGCGGCCTATGGCCAGTTCCTCCGCGGCCATGCGCAAAAGTTTGGTGCGGAACGGATCGAAGGTCGCATCGTCGATGTCGAGCAAGACGGCGAAACCGGCTACGTCACCGCGCTCAA
>Ga0209148_1001396_pt1 | contig 12454 bp, 10 predicted proteins | sample AraplaCol_mMF_r2_2_FD_184288 | JGI IMG/M metagenome (GOLD analysis project Ga0209148, IMG submission 184288) | Arabidopsis root microbial communities from North Carolina, USA - plate scrape CL_Col_mMF_r2 (SPAdes) (version 2) | ecosystem: Host-associated > Plants > Roots > Endosphere | place...
CCGCCCCAGCAAGGGCGCGAGCTACAGCGAGTTCCGCGACGAGGCCACCGTGCACCGCGTGCGCTCCCACTCCGTGCCCACGCACGAGAGCTTCCGGATCACCTTCCCCTGGGAGATCAAGAAGGAGATCGCGCTGCTCTTCGACCGGGTCAAGCCCGACGTCGTGCACATCCAGAGCCACTACATGATCGGTGAGCACGTCCTCTACGAGGCGGTGCGCCGTGGCGTCCGGATCGTGGCGACCAACCACTTCATGCCGGAAAACCTCAACCCCTTCCTGCCGTTCCCGCAGTGGTTCAAGGACATCGTGGGCCGCGTCTCCTGGCGCGACATGGGCAAGGTCATGGGCCAGGCCGACGTCGTGACCACCCCCACCCCGCTCGCGGCTAAGGCGATGCACGACCACGCCTTCCTGCGCAAGGTGCTGCCGCTCTCCAACGGCATCGACGCCGCCGCCTACGAGCTGAAGCCGGGCGAGGAGGTTCCCGTCAACGCCAGCCCCACCGTGCTCTTCGTGGGCCGTCTCGCCGAGGAAAAGCACATCGACGTCCTGATCGACGCCATCTCCAAGACCCCGGCCAACCTCGACGTCCACCTGCAGGTGGTTGGCGGCGGCGAGGTCCGACCGGCCCTGGAAACGCAGGTCAAGCGCCTGGGCCTGGGGGACCGGGTGCGCTTCCTGGGCCTGGCCAGCGACGAGGAACTGCGCCGCGCCTATCTCGGCGCCGACCTGTTCTGCATGCCGGGCACCGCGGAGCTGCAGTCCCTGGTGACCCTTGAGGCCATGTCCGCCTCCACGCCCGTGGTCTTGGCCGACGCGATGGCCCTGCCGCACCTGGTGCGCGACGGCGAGAACGGCTACCTCTTCACCCCGAACGACAGCGACGACCTGGCGGCCAAGATCACCGCGGTGCTGTCGCTGCCGGCCGACGAGCGCGCCGCCATGGGCAAGGTCAGCCGCAGCATGGTGGAGAACCACAGCATCGAGCGGACCCTCCAGACCTTCGAGGACATCTACCGCGGCGCCAGCTACGACGACCTGGTGGTCTAGCACTCCCGCACGGGCCGTAGCGCCCGGCCGGTGCGACTACTATTGCTAGAGTGTTTTGCCCCGGGGCCCGCCGTGACACGGCCGGTGCCCCGGGTCCCACGGGGCTATAGCTCAGCTGGTTAGAGCGCGGGACTCATAATCCTAAGGTCCTCGGTTCAAGTCCGAGTAGCCCTACCATCGACCGGTCTCCTGGCCGGTCCGCATCACCTCCCCACATCAGACGCCGCATTCCCAAGCCGCGTCCGGAAGCCCGCCTCCCGGACGCGGCTCTTTTTGTATGCCGTGGCCCCCGCGGGTGGGCCAGGTCACTTGCGGCACCTCTCCGCGCACGGTAAGTTACTGCCCAGTAACATATCGGTGCGGATCTCCCCGCGCCGTTCTGGTCGCCGCTGATCACAAGTGAGGGAACACCATGTCCAAGGCTGCAATCGACGTCAACAACCTCCCGTACGCCGACGGCGACTTCTTTGCCTTCGAGCAGCTGCTCAGCGCCAAGGAGCGCGACCGGCTGGCCGAGGTCCGCGAGTTCCTGGCCCGCGAGGTCAAGCCGATCGCCGTCGACTGCTGGAACCGCGCCGAGTTTCCGATGGACCTGATCCCCAAGCTGGCCGAAATCGACCTGGTCAGCCCGGTCAAGCGCCAGGGTTACTCGAACCTCTTCGCCGGCATCCTGCACGCCGAGACGACCCGCGCCGACACCTCGATCGCCACCTTCATGGGCGTCCACGACGGACTGTTCACCGGCTCCATCGAGGCGCTGGCCTCCGAGGAGCAGCAGGAGGCCTGGCTGCCGGAGATCTACTCGATGAAGAAGATCGGCGCCTTCGGCCTGACCGAACCGCTGGGCGGCTCCGACGTCGCCGGTGGCACGCGCACCACCGCCCGGCGCGAGGGTGACCACTGGGTCCTCAACGGCGCCAAGCGCTGGATCGGCAACGCCACCTTCTCCGACTGGGTGGTCATCTACGCCCGCGATGTCGAGGACAACCAGGTCAAGGGATTCCTGGTGGACACGAAGACCGAGGGCTACGGTGCCACCAAGATCGAGAACAAGATCTCGCTGCGCACGGTCCAGAACGCGGACATCACGCTGGAGAACGTGGTGGTTCCCGACTTCTTCAAGCTCGCGAACGCCAACAGCTTCCGCGACACCAACAAGGTTCTGAAGGTCACCCGTCTCTCCGTGGCCTGGCAGGCCGTCGGCCAGCAGCTGGCGGCGTTCGACGTCGCCCGCCGCTACGCCGTCGAACGCAGCCAGTTCGGCCGGCCGATCGCCTCCTTCCAGCTCGTGCAGAACCAGCTGGTCCAGATGCTCGGCAATACCGTCAGCTCCATGGGCATGATGGTCCGGCTCTCCCAGCTCGAGGACGCGGGTCAGGCCAAGGACGAACAGTCCGCCCTGGCCAAGGCCTTCACCACGGCCCGGATGCGGGAGACCGTGGCGATTGGCCGCAGCCTCCTGGGCGGCAACGGCATTGTCTCCGACTACGAGATGGCGAAGGTCTTCTCCGACGCCGAGGCCATCTACTCCTACGAGGGCACCCACGAGATCAACACCCTGGTCACGGGCCGGGCCATCACCGGAATCTCTGCGATCGTCTAAACCCGACGCCGGCGCCCGGACCGGCGGCAGCAGCACCGAGGGCCTCAGGTCCAGGACGAACCCGAGCGGGTTCAGATACTCCTCGCCGCTGCGGACGCCCCAGTGCAGGCAGGGCGTGCCGCCGCAGTGGCCGGGCGGTGCAGACTGCGCGGCTGCCACCGCACCCACCGGGGATCCGGCCGCTACCGGGTCCCCGGCCCGCAGGCTCGTCTCCACGGGTTCGAAGCTGCTCCGGAGCCCGTCCCCGTGATCGATGGTCAGCACCGGGCGGTCCACCACCACGCCGGCGAAACTGACCCGCCCCGGGGCCGGAGCACTGACCACGGCCCCGGCGCCGGCCCGCAGGTCCACTCCGCGGTGGCCGCTGAGCCACGGCCGGTCCGGCGGATCGAAGCCGCGCAACACCGCGGGCTTGGGGGCGAGCGGCCAGGCCCAACCCCGTGCCGGCGCCGCGCGGGCCGGAACCGCCCGCGCCCCACGGGTCGAAGCCCCGCCGCCCGCCGTCGACTTGGGGCCAGAAGCCAACGCCGTCGCGGCTCCGATGGCCGCGGCACGGACGGCCGCCTGGACGGAAAACGCTGCCGAAAGGCGCGGCGGTGCCGTCGACGCTAGGGACTGGGCCAGCGCAACGGCGAGCAGCAGCGGGAGCACAGGGAACAGGGTCATGGTTTCAGCATGGGGACCCGGGCCGCGCCGGAACAGGCGCCCGGGACGCCATGTGGACAACCCCACCGAGGCCCCCGGATTCGCCCTTCAAGACCCCGCAGTCGGCGCCCCGTCGGCACCCCGAAGCACCCCAGCCCGGCGCCCCGAACGCGTCCGTCGGGCGGGGCCCGCTGTAGTACACTAGGTGGAGCAGTTTGCTGTTCCCTCATGCCCCGATTCGTTGCGCTGTCCTTCCCGGACGTGCCGCGGAAGGCAGCACATCTCATTCAGGAGTGCGGGAACGCTTGCTGACTACGCGTATCCAGCCCTCTGCAGCCGAAGCCCCGCTCCGGACGACGAGGACTGCGCCCCTTGCGGTCCGGACCCCATGGCCCGGATGAGGAGCGCGGTGGATACCAGGAGGAGCCCCCGGAACCGGGTGCTGCTAATCAACCGTCAACTATTGGCAGGGTAAGAGGGCCTCACGGCTCTCTCATGAATGACCTGCCGGAAGGAGCGTCGGCATGCCCGTCGTAACCATGCGCCAGCTGCTTGACAGCGGCGTCCACTTTGGACACCAGACCCGTCGTTGGAACCCGAAGATGAAGCGCTTCATCTTCACGGAGCGCAACGGCATCTACATCATCGACCTGCAGCAGTCGCTGTCCTACATCGACCGTGCCTACGAGTTCGTGAAGGCCACCGTTGCACACGGCGGCACCGTCCTCTTCGTTGGTACCAAGAAGCAGGCACAGGAAGCCATCGCCGAGCAGGCCACCCGCGTCGGCCAGCCGTACGTCAACCAGCGTTGGCTCGGCGGTATGCTGACCAACTTCCAGACGGTTTCCAAGCGCATTCAGCGCATGAAGGAACTCGAAGAGATCGACTTCGACGACGTCGCCGGTTCCGCTTACACCAAGAAGGAACTGCTGCTCCTGCGTCGCGAGCTGACCAAGCTGGAGACCAACCTCGGCGGTATCCGCAACCTCACCAAGGCGCCTTCGCTCCTGTGGGTTGTCGACACCAAGAAGGAACACCTCGCCGTCGACGAAGCCAAGAAGCTGAACATCCCGGTTGTGGCCATCCTGGACACCAACTGCGATCCGGACGAAGTTGACTTCCCGATCCCGGGTAACGACGACGCCATCCGCTCCGTGAACCTGCTGACCCGCGTCGTTGCCGACGCCGTTGCCGAGGGCCTGATCGCCCGCAACCAGCGCGCCACGGGCACCACGGAAGCCCCGGAAGAGCCGCTGGCCGAGTGGGAGCGCGAGCTCCTCGAAGGCAACAAGGCCGAAGAGGCTGCCCCGGCCGCCGAAGCTGCTCCCGCCGCCGAAGCTGCTCCCGCGGCCGAGGCTGCTCCGGAAGCCGCCGAGGCCCCGGCCGCGGACGACGCCAAGTAGTAACCCCGGCTTAGCCGCACTTCCCCGCGCGCTGCCCGCAGCGTGCGGGGGTACCGACAGGATGGCCGCTCACCTTGCGTGAGCAGCCGTCCTGTCGGTCCGTACACCAGACAAAATTTTCTAGACAGAGGGGTTCACATGGCGAACTACACTGCTGCTGACATCAAGGCCCTGCGCGAGCGCACCGGCGCCGGCATGATGGACGTCAAGAAGGCTCTCGACGAGGCCAACGGCGACGCCGAGAAGGCCATCGAGATCATCCGCATCAAGGGCCTCAAGGGTGCCACCAAGCGCGAAGGCCGCTCCACGGCCGAGGGCCTGGTTGCCGCCAAGGTCGCCAACGGCGTCGGCGTGATGGTCGAAGTCAACTGCGAGACCGACTTCGTTGCCAAGGCTGACAAGTTCATCCAGCTGGCCGACAAGGTCCTGACCGTCGCCGTCGAGTCCGGCGCCGCCGACCTCGAGGCCCTCCTGGCCACCGACGTTGACGGCAAGCCGCTCTCCGAGGTGGTCGTCGAAGAAGGCGCCATCCTGGGCGAGAAGGTCGTCGTCCGCCGCATCGCCCGCATCGAGGCCCCGACCGTCGACGCGTACCTGCACAAGACCTCCAAGGACCTCCCGGCCCAGGTCGGCGTCCTGTTCGCCGTCGACGGTGAAGGCGAAGCCGCCACCGCCGCCGCCCACGACGTCGCCGTCCACATCGCCGCCATGGCCCCGAACTACCTGACCCGCGAGGACGTCCCGTCCGAGCTGGTCGAGTCCGAGCGCCGCATCGCCGAGGAAACCGCAAAGGCCGAGGGCAAGCCCGAAGCCGCGATGACCAAGATCGTCGAAGGCCGCGTCACCGGCTTCTACAAGGGCGAGGTCCTGGTTGACCAGGCATTCGCCAAGGACGCCAAGAAGTCCGTCGCCGCCGTCCTCGAAGAGGCCGGCGTGAAGGCTACCGGCTTCGCACGCTTCCGCGTCGGTTCCTAACCGGCAACGCCAGGGGGGTGGTCACTTCGGTGGCCACCCCTTTTGCATGCGCAGGAGACCCCCGGGCGCCTGCGCCGGGACCGGCGGCGGCAGGGAATGCCGCCGCCGGGCCCCGGCACGATAACCTTTTGAGAGCTCACCAACGGGAAGGCACCATGGATACCGTCAACAATTCCGCCCAGCCAACGAAGACGCGGCGCCGCGTCCTCCTCAAGCTCTCCGGCGAGGTCTTCGGCGGCGGCAAGCTGGGCGTCGACCCGGACACCGTCCGCGGGGTCGCCAAGCAGATCGCCGCGGCCGTCCCGGACGTCGAGGTCGCGATCGTCGTCGGCGGCGGAAACTTCTTCCGCGGCGCCGAGCTCTCGCAGAGCGGCATGGACCGCTCCCGCGCCGACTACATGGGCATGCTCGGCACGGTCATGAACTGCCTGGCGCTGCAGGACTTCCTGGAGCAGGCCGGCGTCGAGACCCGCGTGCAGAGCGCCATCACCATGGGCCAGGTCGCCGAGGCGTACATCCCGCGCCGCGCCATCCGCCACATGGAGAAGGGCCGCGTCGTGATCTTCGGCGCCGGCGCAGGCCTGCCCTACTTCTCCACCGACACCGTCGCCGCGCAGCGCGCGATGGAGGTGCACGCCGACGTCGTCCTGATGGCCAAGAGCGGCGTGGACGGCGTCTACACCGCCGACCCGAAGAAGGACCCCACCGCGGAGAAGCTGCACAAGCTCAGCTACGACGAGGCCCTGCGCCGCGACATCCGCGTCATGGACCAGACCGCCATGACCATGTGCAAGGACAACAACCTCACCATGGTCGTCTTCGGCATGGAGGGCGAGGGTAACGTCACCCGCGCCATCCGCGGCGAGGACCTGGGCACCGTGGTCACCCCCTAGCTCCGGCTAGGATGGTTTGAGGACAGTTCAGCTCCCCGGGCTCTGGGGCGCGCACCAAATTTCTGAGGAGAGAACGTGATCGAAGAGACCTTGCTCGAAGCCGGCGACAAGATGGACAAGGCGGTCGAGGTTGCCAAGGAAGACTTCGCCTCGATCCGCACCGGCCGCGCCACCCCGGGCCTGTACAACAAGGTCATGGTGGAGTACTACGGCTCGCCCACCCCGCTGCAGCAGCTGGCGTCCTTCGCCGTGCCGGACGCCCGTACCATCCTCATCACCCCGTTCGACAAGACCGCCCTGCGCGACATCGAACGCGCCCTGAGTGACTCCGAGGTGGGCGCCAACCCCTCCAACGACGGCAACGTCATCCGGGTCACCATCCCGGAACTGACCAAGGAACGCCGCAAAGAATACGTCAAGATCGTCAAGTCCAAGGGCGAGGACGCCAAGGTGTCCATCCGCAACATCCGCCGCAAGGCCAAGGAAACCCTGGACAAGCTGGTCAAGGACGGCGAGGCCGGCGAGGACGAGGGAACCCGTGCCGAGAAGGAACTGGACGCCCTGACCAAGTCCCACGTCGACGGCATCGACGAGCTGCTCAAGCGCAAGGAAGCCGAGCTGCTCGAGGTCTGATGACAGGCGAACAGCAGGCACCCGGGCCGCGCGTCCGGGTGAGGGGGAAAGAGCGGAAGAACCCGACGCCCAAGGCGGGCAGGAATCTTCCCGCCGCAACGGCCGTCGGCCTCGCCATGCTCTTTGCGGTGCTCGGCGGCCTGCTGTTCCTGCCCCTGGCCTTCGTCCTGATCGTCACCGCCTTCGCCGTCTTCGGCGTCTGGGAGGTCTACCGGGCACTGGAGGCCTCCGGCACCCGGCTGCCGATCATCCCCGCGATGACCGGCACCGTGGCGATGCCGGTCTCCGCCTACTTCGGCGGCCCGGAAAGCCTCATGTTCGCGTTCCTGCTCAGCAGCGTCGCGGTGCTGCTGTGGCGGTCGCTGGAGGGCGCCGCGGGCTCGGCCCGCAGCATCTTCGCCGGCGTCTTCACGATGGCGTGGGTACCCTTCCTGATCAGCTTCGCGGTCCTGCCGCTGCACGCCTCCGGCGGGATCACTCCGGTCGGCTTCTGGCCAAACGGCGTGGTGCCCGTCGGGGCCTGGCAGATCGGCACCCTGCTGCTCTTGGTGGTTTCCAACGACACCTTCGGCTACCTCGTCGGCGCGTCCCTCGGCAAACACCCGATGGCCCCCAAGATCAGCCCGAAGAAGTCCTGGGAGGGCTTCGCCGGGTCTGTGGGCGGGGCCGTCGTCGTCGGCGTCCTGGCCTCGATCTTTGTCCTCGGTGAGCCGTGGTGGTTTGGTGCCGCCCTCGCCGTGGGCATGGTGGGAGCGGCGACCGCCGGTGACCTTGCCGAGTCCATGGTCAAGCGTGAGCTTGGCATCAAGGACATGGGCAACAGCCTGCCGGGCCACGGGGGAGTGATGGACCGGCTGGACTCCATCGTCTTCGCCTCGCCGGTGGCCTTCATGATTTTCTCTGCCGCCGCGGGCGGCTGAGCGGGCGGACAACCCCGCCCCGGCGCCTACAATGGTGCCCGTAAAAAGCGCCGTACCGGATCGGCCAGAGCCGGACAACCAGCGCCGAACAACAAGAGCCGCACGGCCTCGAAGGATAAGAAGTAAACAGTGGACAGCAACCGAGTGGACCTCAACCGGCAGATCCCTGCCTCCTTTGACCGCGTCCAGCGCAACCAGTACGGCTACAACGCCAAGCAGGTGGACCAGTTCCTGCGGCAGGCCCGGGTATCCTTCGAGACCCCGCAGGCGGCCGAGCGCGTGGTCAGGAGCGCCGATGTCCGCGCCGTCACCTTCGACCCGGTCAAGGGCGGCTACGCGGCCGCCGCCGTGGACGCGGCCTTGGACCGACTCGAGGACGCCCTGGCCCGCCGGGAACGCGACGAACTGGTCGGCGAACGCGGTGAGGACGCCTGGCTGCGTGAGATCGGCCGGCTGGCCGGGCTTCTCCGCGGCCGGCTGCACCGCCCGGACGGGCAGCGCTTCCGGCGGCCGGCGAAGGCCAAAGTCCGCAGCTACAACATCGCCGACGTCGACGGCCTCTGTCACGAGCTGATCGGCTACCTGGACGAGGACCAGCCGCTCAGCGTGGACAACGTCCGCCGCGCCACCTTCCGGCCTGCCGTCGGCCGCGACGGCTACGAGGAAACCCAGGTGGATGCGTTCCTGGACAAAGTCGTCGAACTCATGGCCGCCATCGACTGACGCGGCCCTAGCGACCGGCCGCCAACTGACCCGCGCTAGCGCTCCGTCACGAGCGGCCGCTCGGGGGTGTGCAGCCGCGTCATCAGCCGGGTGATGCTGCGCGGCACCCGGTCCCGGGTGGCCCGGGACACCAGGACCATGACGGCGAACGCGGCCGGCACCGTCCACGCCGCCGGCTGCGCCAACCACGACGGCGTACCCGCCGCGCCCAGCACCGCGCCGGCCAGCATCGAACCCCCGCACGCCAGCGCCCCGGTCAGCATCCCCGCGATCGCCCCGGCGTCGGTCAAACCACGCCACCAGATCCCCAGTAGCAGCACCGGGCAGATGGTCGAGGCGGTGAAGGCGAACACCAGCCCCACGCTCCCTGCCAGCGCCGTCGAATCCGTCGTCGCGGCGATCCCCAACGGCACCACCGCCGAGAACAGGGCCGCGAGCCGGAAGCCGCGGACGCTGCCGCCCAGGATGTCCTGGCTGATCACGCCGGCCAGCGAGACCACCAGCCCGGACGTGGTGGACAGGAACGCCGCGAACGCCCCGGCCACCACCAGCGCGGAGAGCAGATCCCCGGCGAGGCCGCCGATCATCCGGCCCGGCAGCAGCAGCACCAGCGCGTCGGCCTGCCCCGCGCCCGCGGCGCCGGGGGCGAAGACCCGCCCGATCAGCCCGTACGCGGTGGGGAAGAGGTAGAACACGGACAGCAGGCCCAGCACGATCAGGGTGGTCCGCCGCGCCGACTGGCCGTCCGGGTTGGTGTAGAAGCGCACCAGCACGTGCGGCAGGCCCAGCGTCCCGAAGAGCAGCGCCACCAGCAGCGAGATGTTCTGGTACGGGCCGGCCGGCGGCAGCCCGGTGGGGTTCACCGGCGCCTCGGCCACGGCCGGGGTACCGGTGCCGGCGAGCACCAGCAGCAGGAACAGCAGCGGCACGGCCAGGGCCGTGAGCTTCAGCCAGTACTGGAAGGCCTGGACGAAGGTGATGGAGCGCATCCCGCCGGCCATCACGGTGACGCAGACGACGGCGATCACGGCCACCTGGCCCACCCAGGCCGGCAGCCCGGTGGTGATCCGGATGGCCAGCGCCGCGCCGTGCAGCTGCGGGACGATATACAGCCAGCCCACCATCACCACCACCAGGCTGGTGACCCGGCGGACGGCCCGGGATTCCAGCCGCGCCTCGGTGAAGTCCGGGATGGTGTAGGCACCGGAGCGGCGCAGCGGGGCCGCCACGAACAGCAGCAGCATCAGGTAGCCGGCGGTGTAGCCCACCGGATACCAGAGGGCGTCGGTGCCCGAGAGCAGGATCAGCCCGGCCACGCCGAGGAAGCTGGCCGCGGAGAGGTATTCGCCCCCGATGGCCGAGGCGTTCCACCAGGGCCGGACGGTGCGGGACGCAACGTAGAAGTCACCGGTGGTGCGGGAGATCCGCAGGCCGTAGAAGCCGATCACGGCGGTGGCGAGGGTGACGGCGGCGAAGGCGGCGACGCCGACCACCGGGTTCATGGCCGCCTCACCGCTCGCCGGCGAGGTCGCGGTAGCGGGCCTCGTTCCGGGCCGCGGTCCGGATGTAGAGCCAGGCGCTGAGCCCGATCACCGGGTAGATGCCGGCGCCGAGCAGCACCCAGTCGAAGGGCAGACCGGCGATCCGCAGCTCGGCGAGTCCCGGCACCAGACCCAGCAGCAGCGCGAAACCCAGCATGATCAGCAGGAACCCGGCGGCCACCACGATCCCGAGCCGGAGCTGGGACCGGATCAGGGCCCGGACGAAGACCTGGCCGGCGTCGGTCTCCTCAGCCGCCCTGCGTGCCTCGGCCGCGGCCCTGCCACGCCCGGAACCGGCGGCGCTCCCGGCGCCCGAGCCCGCGGTTCCGGAACCAGCGGGCCCGGTCCCCGAAGCAACGGGGCCGGCGCCCGTGGTGACGCGGCGCGGGGCGGTGACCCTGACCCGGGTCATGCCTGCGGCCGGATCCGGGTGGCCTCCAGCTTTTCCCGGACCGGGGGCAGGTGCCGGCGGCTGATCGGCAGTTCGGCGCCGGCCACCGCCACGCTGGGTCGGCCCGCCGCCAGCTTCAGGTGACCGACGTGGGCCAACGACACCAGGTAGGAGCGGTGGATGCGCAGGAACCCGGCCTCGGCCCACTGCTGCTCCAGGTCCGCCAGCGGCACCCGGATCAGGTAGCTGGCGTCCGCGGTGTGCAGCCGGGCATAGTCGCCCTGCGCCTGGACGTAGGTGACGTCGTCGCGGCGGATCATCTTGGTGGTGCCACCGAGGTCCACGGTGATCATTTCCGGGGCCGGGCCGCCCTCGCGCAGCAGCTCGCTGATCCGGCCCACGGAGCGGGCCAGCCGCTCGGCGCGGACGGGCTTGAGCAGGTAGTCCACGGCCGCGAGTTCGAAGGCCTCCAGTGCACAGTCCTCGTCCGCGGTGACGAAGACGACGGCGGGCGGCCGGGCGCTGCGGGCGATCACCCGGGCGATGTCCAGGCCGGAGAGGGCGGGCATGTGGATGTCGAGGAAGACGGCGTCGACGTCGGCGCTCTCCAGGGTGCGGAGCGCCTCGGCGCCGGAGGAGGCGCGGTGGATGGTGCCGATCCGGTCGTCCCGGCCCAGCAGGAACGCCAGCTCCTCCACGGCGGGCAGCTCGTCGTCGGCGACGAGGACGTTAATCATGGTCCTAGGGTACCGCCGCACCGGCGCCCCGACGGGCGCCAGGGCGGCGTGGGCCGGGCGCCGGTTCAGGCGTCGTGGCGGGGCTGGGACTTCGGGACGCGCAGGGTGATCAGCGTGCCCTCCCCGGGCGCCGTCTCGATCACCAGGCCGTTGTCCTCCCCGTAGACCTGCCGCAGCCGGGCGTCCACGTTGTGCAGGCCCACGTGGTCGCCGCCGCTGTGCCCGGCCAGGACCGAGCGCAGCTGATCCGGGTCCATGCCGACGCCGTCGTCCTCGATCGTCACCTCGGCGAACGCGCCCGAATCGTTGGCCGTGATGCTGATGTGCCCGGGCCCTTCCTTGGCCTCCAGGCCATGCCGGACGGCGTTCTCCACCAGCGGCTGCAGGCTCAGGAACGGGATCACCGTGCTCAGCACCTCCGGCGCGATCCGGAGGCTGACCTGCACCCGCTCGCCGAAGCGGGCGCGCTCCAGCAGCAGGTACCGGTCGATGCAGCGCAGCTCCTCGGCCAGGGTGGTGAAGTCCCCGTGTCGGCGGAACGAATAGCGGGTGAAGTCGGCGAACTCCACTACCAGCTCCCGGGCACGGACCGGATCCGTGTTGATGAAGGACGCGATCGCGTTCAGGGAGTTGTAGATGAAGTGCGGGCTGATCTGGGCCCGCAGTGCCCGGACCTCCGCCTCCATCAGCAGCGTCCGGGAGGCGTCGAGTTCGGCCAGTTCCACCTGGGTGGCCACCCAGTCCGCCACCTCGCCGGTTGCCCGGACCAGGCCGGACCCCGCCTCGGGGGCGAAGGCGGCCACCACGCCCGCCACCCCGGACCCCACCCGGATGGGCGCGATGACGGCCGCGTAGCCAGCTCCGGGGGCGCCGGCGGGGGAGCGGCCGCCCGGGGCCCGCAGCTCCCCGGCGGGGATCACGGCGGTGTGGCCGCCCGCC
>Ga0209148_1001399_pt1 | contig 12433 bp, 10 predicted proteins | sample AraplaCol_mMF_r2_2_FD_184288 | JGI IMG/M metagenome (GOLD analysis project Ga0209148, IMG submission 184288) | Arabidopsis root microbial communities from North Carolina, USA - plate scrape CL_Col_mMF_r2 (SPAdes) (version 2) | ecosystem: Host-associated > Plants > Roots > Endosphere | place...
CGCTCGCCCTGCTCGGCAGCGCCTTCTATGCGATTCGTGTCCCTCGGCTCATGATTTACGCTCCGCGCTTCCTTTCCACGGTCGATTACTCTTCCGCAGTTGCGCTTCACTTCGCTCGCTGTGGTCACCTTGCGGCGGGACTTGCACCCGCAGGAGTGCGCCCATGCTGGGCGCACCAACAAAAAACCCGCCGGACTCGCGTCGCGACGGGTTTGATGCGATCCGCCGGACGAGCCGGCGGTCAGCGCAGGAATTACTCTGCAGCGGCTTCGGCCGTTGCTGCGCCGCGCGGGATCGACGAGGTGGCGACGGTCTGGTCCTGGCCGTGGGCGACGACGGTCACGCCTTCCGGCAGGTTCAGCTGCGACACGTGGATCGACTGGCCGGCTTCGAGCGTCGACAGGTCGACGGTGATGAATTCCGGCAGCTGGCCCGGCAGGCAGGACACTTCCAGTTCGTTCAGCACGTGCGACACGATGGCACCGCTCAGCTTGACTGCCGGCGAGATCTCGGCGTTGACGAAGTGCAGGGCGACCTTGGTGTGGACCGGCTGCGAAGCGTCGACGCGCTGGAAGTCAGCGTGCAGGACCAGTTGCTTGTAGGCGTGCATCTGGAAGTCGCGCAGCAGGACTTTCTGCGCCTTGCCGTCCAGTTCCAGATCCAGGATCGAACCGTGGAAAGCTTCTTTCTTGAGCGCGTGGAACAACGCGTTGCCATCCAGGGCGATCAGTTCCGGGGCAGCTGCGCCACCGTAGATGATGCCCGGGGTCTGGCCGGCGTTGCGCAGGCGGCGGCTCGCTCCGGTCCCCTGCTGAGTGCGTGCAAATGCGACTACTTTCATGGTGTACTCCAAAGTGTGGGCCCGAATGCCGGCGCATGCCGGCCCGGTTGCCCAGGTTGTGATGTCCCCGCGACCAGGGACATCGGTAAAGAGCGCACTTGCGCGCGCTCAAGAAATCTTTTCAAACGTTGTTGTTTTCGACATTGCCGAAAACAACTCCCCGCGCAGGCGGGACCCAAGTGCCGTGTGCGCGTCGATAGCGCTTGCAAACCTGGATCCCCGCCTGCGCGGGGACGACGGTAAATCTATTTATTACTTAATCGACGAACAGCGACATCACCGAATCGCCCTTGACGATACGCTTGAACGTCTCGGCCAGCAGCGGTGCGCAGGTCAGCTGGCGGATCTTGCCGCACGCCTGGCCAGCCGCGCTCAGCGGGATCGTGTCGGTGACGACCAGCTCGTCCAGCGGCGAGTTCGAGATACGCTCGATCGCCGGGCCGGACAGGACCGGGTGCGTGCAATACGCGACGACTTTCTTCGCGCCACGCTCTTTCAGCACTTCGGCGGCCTTGGTCAGCGTGCCGGCGGTGTCGACCATGTCGTCCATGATCACGCAGTTGCGGCCTTCGACTTCACCGATGATGTTCATGACTTCCGACACGTTCGCCTTCGGGCGGCGCTTGTCGATGATCGCCAGGTCGCAGCCGAGGCGCTTGGCCAGCGCACGGGCGCGCACCACGCCGCCGACGTCAGGCGACACGACGAGCAGGTCGTCGTAGTTGCGCTTCTGCAGGTCGCCCAGCAGCAGCGGCGATGCGTAGATGTTATCGACCGGGATATCGAAGAAGCCCTGGATCTGGTCGGCGTGCAAGTCCATGATCAGGACGCGCTCGACGCCTGCTTCCTGGAGCATGTTGGCGACGACTTTCGCCGAGATCGCGACGCGCGCCGAACGCGGACGGCGGTCCTGGCGGGCATAGCCGAAGTAGGGAATCGCCGCGGTGATGCGGCCCGCCGATGCGCGCTTGAGAGCGTCGACCATCAGCATGATTTCCATCAGGCTGTCGTTGGTGGGAGCGCAGGTCGACTGCAGAACGAAAACGTCCTTGCCACGAACGTTCTCATTGATTTCGACCATCACTTCGCCGTCGGAGAACTTCGAAACGACTGCCTTGCCGAGAGGAATGCCGAGGTTTTTTGCGACCCCTTCTGCTAGCGCCGGATTGGCATTGCCGGTAAAAACCATCAGGTTTTCGTAAGCCATGGGAGTCCCAGAGATGTAAGCGTTGAAAGAAGAACTTGAAATGCAGCTAATCGTCGGATGATTAACGCTGAACCACAAAAAAAAATGAGCCGCTCATTGGCGGCTCCATTTTTATCTGCCTGCTGGAGCACTCGTCATCATCAGCTCAGGCAAAGAAACTTTGGCAGGGGAACAAGGATTCGAACCTTGGTATGCCGGAATCAAAATCCGGTGCCTTAACCAGCTTGGCGATTCCCCTACACTGAAACTTACAGCTTGTCGCTGCACTTGATTATTATATCGTCAAATGCGTCGACAGGCAGCATTTTATTCTACAACTCATTGATTTGCAAGAGCGATTTCATCGGATGCCGTTGCAGCGCCTGCGCTTTCCACGCCCTCCACCGCCCCGGTACCTGCTTCAGTACCCGTTCAGTTTCCTGCTCTGTGGAAAATGCGCAAAACACGCACGATCCGGAACCAGTCATCCTGGCCGCCCCGTAACCACCCAACCATTCGATCGCCTCTGCTACCGGCGGGAACAGGCGGGCTGCCACGTCCTGCAAATCGTTTTTTCCGAAGCCAATCAAATCGTTCGATTCGACATGTCGTCTGGAAAAGTCCGATATTGTGATGGCTTTCGTGTCTCTTGTCAAATCGGGGGCGGTAAAAATCCCAACAGTAGGCACGGCGACGCCGGGCTCGATGACGACATACCAGCAATCCGGCCCCGGCACGGCCTGCAAGGCTTCGCCCACGCCCTCCGCGAATGCCGTCTCGCCGAACAGGAAGAACGGGATGTCGGCGCCCAGCGGCAGGCCCAGCGCGATCAGCTCGGCATCCGTCAGGCCGGCCTGCCACAAGTGATTGGCCGCCATCAACGCCGTGGCCGCATCGGACGAGCCTCCGCCAAGCCCACCGCCCATCGGCAGGCGCTTCTCGATCGCGACGTCGATGCCCGGCGGCAGGCGGCCGTGGCGGCGCGCGTATTCCGCCTGCAGCGCGCGCAGCGCACGCACGATCAGGTCCTGCGCTTCGGGCACGCCGGGCACGTCGGTCGTGCGATGGATGCGGTCGTCGGCGCGCAGGTCGAAGTGCAGCGTGTCGCCATGGTCGATGAGCTGAAACACGGATTGCAGCAAGTGATAGCCGTCCGGCCGGCGGCCGACGACGTGCAGGAACAGGTTCAGCTTGGCCGGCGCCGGGCAGTCGTGCAGAAACGTCGCAGCCATGTCACGCCACCGGATCGATGACGATGCGGATCGTCAGCGCATCGCCGACGGCCGTCGTGCTGCGCTCGGCATCGATGCGGCGCGGCATCGGCGCGCCATCCGGGCCGTTCTGCCATTCCACGAAACGCAGGCGCCAGCCATCGTTCGTGACGACGCTGTCGTGCGCGGGCGACGCGGTAAAACGCTTGCCGCCCGCGTCGACGGCATAGCCCTGCAGCCAGTCGCGCAGGCCGCTCACGGGCAAGGTCCAGCCGAGCGCTTTCGCGGTCAGCGTGTCGATGTCTTTTTCCACGCGCGGCTGGCGGCCGGACTGGGTCAGCGTGGCCGTCCCGGGCGTGACCGTGATCTCGGCGACGGTCTGGCCCAGCGGCGAGAACAGGGAGACGTCGATGCGGCCCGGCCGCTGCATCCACGTGAAACTGCCGTTGATCGATTGCGGCTGGCCGTCTTTCTGGTAATTCGCGGCCAGGCGCCCATTCAGGGCGATGGTGTCGCGGTAGGCGCCCACCTGGGCCGCCGGGTTGGCGAGCGGGACGTTGCTGGTGGTGGCGCATCCGGCCAGGGCGGCCGCGCACGTGGCGGCGAAAGCGAGACGGGAAAGACGGTGCATCGGCATGGAATCGATCAGTGAACAGGATGGACTGACGGACGCCGCAGCGTCCGTCCTTTGTCATTATTTCACAGAGTCTGGTGCAGGCAGAGTCTGGTGCAGGCGCGCCAAGGTGTTCTTCAGCGCATCGTTCTTGGGGTCCTTGGACTGGGCTTCGCGCCACAGCTTGCGGGCATCGTCCTTCTGCCCCTTCTTCCACAGCACTTCGCCCAGGTGGACGGCGATTTCCGGATCGTTGCGCAGCGTATAGGCCTTGCGCAGATGGGCTTCGGCATCGTCCAGCTTACCCATCCGGTACTGCACCCACCCCATGCTGTCGAGGATGAACGGGTCGTCCGGGGCCATTTTGAGGGCTTTGTCGATGAGCTTGTGGGCTTCCTTGAGGCGCACGTTGCGGTCGGCCAGCGAATAGCCGAGCGCGTTGTAGGCCTGCATATTGTCCGGCGACTTGGCGATGACCTTGCGCAGCGACTTTTCCATCACGGCCGTCTTGCCCATCTTTTCGGCCATCAGGGCATAGTCGTACAGGAAATCCATATTCTCCGGGAAGCGCTTGACGCCCTGCTCCATCAGCTTGAACGCTTCCCGGGGCTTGCCCGCGTCGCGCAGGATCTGGGCGTCGACGAGCACGATTTGCGCCTGCTCCGTCTTGTCGTCCGTCTTCAAGGTGCCCAGCAGCTTGCGCGCACCGGCGACGTCGCCCTGCTTGGCCGTCAGTTGGGCACGGCGCAACTGGGCGCCGAACTGGACCTTGGGGTCCTCGCTGTCGAGCCGGTCGAGCCAGTCGGCCGCGGCCTTGTAATCGCCCCGTTCCTCGGCCAGCTGGGACAGGATCATCACGGCCTTGGACGGGTCGCGCTCGTCGTCCGGCGTCTTGTCCATCAGGTCGACGAAGCGGGTGAAATATTTTTCCGCGGACGGGCGATCGTTCATCTGCATCGACAGGATGCCCAGCGCGTACAGGGTGCCGGGATTGTCGGGCTGGGCCTTGTCGAGCGTGAGGAACTCCCGGCGCGCGGCCTCGTATTCCTTTTCGTTGACGAGCAGGCGGGCATAGGCCGAGCGGACTTCGCGCGCCTCCGGGTGGGCGGCGAGGAAATCCTTCAGGACCGTGATGGCGCCGCCCTCGTCCTCGCTGACCTGGGCCACCGTCAGCGCGGCGATCTCGGAATCGGGCTTGATCTGCAGGGCAGCCTGCGCTTCGCGGCGCGCGGCCGCCTTGTCGTTTTTCGCCAGCGCGGCCTGGGCCAGCACGACGTGCGTTTCCATCAGGTTGCCGTACGGCGCGACGAGGCGCTCGAGCATGGCGACGCCAGCGTCCTTGTCCTTGGCGCGCAGCAGCAATTGCTGCATCTGGAACATCACGAGGCCGCGCGCGGCCGGGGTGGCCTCCGCCAGGCGCTGCTTCAAAATCGTTTCGGCCTCGCCGAGGTTGTCGGACAGGATGATCAGCCCCAGATAGTACTGGCTGGCCTCTTCGGAGTCCGGCGCGTACTGGCGCCACAGCTTCACCGCGGCGAGGGCGTCGTCGGCCTGCTTGGCGGACAGCGCCATCTCGGCGGCACGCTTGGCCAGGCGCGGGTCCTTCGTCTGCTCGGCCAGGCTCATCATCGTCAGATACGGGCCCTGCCAGTCCCCGTTCTTGAATGCCATCTCGGCCTGCATCAGCTGGGCCATCATGGCCGGGGTCATGTTGACGTTGGGGAGTTTCTCGTCGGCCTGGTCACCTTCCTTCGTCTTGCCGGCGTCCGGATGGTCGCGGGCGTCGGCGGCGGCGAGCGGCTGGTCGGACTGGTCCTGGGCCGGCTGCTGCTTGGGCGCCACAGCACAGGCCGACAGCAATGCGGAGAGAGTTACAATGGCGAAAGCGTTTTTCAAGGCAAGTCCCACGTCGTCGAGATTGTCCGATTCTACGCCATGCACCCAAAGCGCGTGCGCCGCTGCAACACGAATTTACATTCCTCTCACGTTGTTAATCATTCATGCCTGAATTACCGGAAGTTGAAGTCACCAGACGTGGCGTCGCCCCGCACCTGGAAGACCGCGTCGTCGACGACGTCGTGCTGCGCCGCGAAGGCCTGCGCTGGCCGTTTCCCGCGAATTTGCGCGCATTGCTCGCGGGCCGCCGCATCCTCGGCACGGGCCGGCGCGGCAAATACCTGCTGCTGAATTTCGAGCACGGCACGCTGATCATCCACCTCGGCATGTCCGGCCATTTGCGCGTGCTGCCGGAAGGCGTCGAACTGAAAAAGCACGATCACTTCGACCTCGTCGTGCGCGGCCCCGAAGGCCGGAGAGTACTGCGCCTGCACGATCCGCGCCGTTTCGGCGCCGTGCTCTGGCATGGCCACGACGACGGCGAGCTGGAGCAGCACGTGCTGTTGCGCGGCCTGGGCGTCGAACCGCTCGAAGACAAGTTCTCCGGCGCCCTGCTCCACCAGGCGACGCGCAAGCGCAACGCGCCGATCAAGCAGGTGCTGCTGGCCGGCGACATCGTCGTTGGCGTCGGCAACATCTACGCCTGCGAAAGCCTGTTCCGCGCCGGCATCAACCCGAAGACGGCCGCGGGCAAGATCAGCCGCGCCCGCTACGACAAGCTCGCCGATGCCATCCGCGACATCCTCGCGGCCGCGATCGTGCAGGGCGGCAGTACCTTGCGTGACTTTATTGCCGTAAACGGACAGTCGGGCTACTTCCAGCAGACATATTTCGTCTATGATCGTGCAGGAGTGCCTTGCCGCAACTGTGGCACGCCGGTCCGCCAGATCAAGCAGGGCCAGCGGTCCACGTTCTATTGCGCGGTCTGCCAGCGGTAAGGTCATCGACGAGGCAACGGGGCGCAAACACTATGCAGGATCTACAACAATACGCGGACTGGCGCGCGCAGGTCGCCCAGGCGCTGGAACAATATCGCGGCTGGGCCCAGGCGGCCGAGCTGCTGGACGGGGCGGCGGAACAGCGCGTCGCGCGCGCGCTCGCGCGGCTGCGCGACGACCGGCTATCGGTCGCGTTCGTGGCCGAGTTCTCGCGCGGCAAATCGGAGCTGATCAACGCCATCTTCTTCGCCGACTACGGCCAGCGCATCGTGCCGTCGAGCCCCGGCCGCACGACGATGTGTCCGACCGAATTCGCCTGGAACCCGGCGCTCGCGCCCAGCATCCGCCTGCTGCCGATCGAGACGCGCGCCGAGCGCCTGGCCACAAGCGACTACCGCGACGTGCCGGAGGCCTGGACCGCGCTGCCGCTGGACCTGTCCGCGCCCGAGCGCATGCACGAGAGCTTTTTGCAGGTGAGCCTGACGCGCCGCGTCGACCCCGCCGAAGCGCAGCGCTACGGCCTGTACGATCCCGACGATCCCGACCTCGCCGCCACGCTGGGTGACGACGGCCTCGTCGAGATTCCGCGCTGGCGCCACGCGCTGATCAACGTGCCGCATCCGCTGCTGCAGCAGGGTCTCGTGATCCTCGACACGCCGGGCCTGAACGCGATCGGCACGGAGCCCGAGCTGACCCTGAACCTGATCCCGAACGCGCACGCCGTGCTGTTCATCCTGGCCGCCGAGACGGGCGTCACGAAGAGCGACATCGACGTCTGGCGCACGCACATCAACGCCGGCCCGGGACGCATCGTCGTGCTGAACAAGATCGACGCGCTGTGGGACGAACTGCGGACCACGCAGGACAACGACGCCGCCATCGCACGCCAGCAGCACGACGCGGCCCGGCTGCTCGGCGTGGCGGACGCGCAGGTGTTTCCGGTCTCCGCGCAGAAGGCCCTCGTGGGCAAGATCACGGGCGACCTCGGGCTGTTCGAAAAGAGCCGCGTGGGCGCGCTGGAATCGGCGCTGTTCCACCAACTGATCCCGGCGCGCCAGGACATCCTGCGCCGCCAGTTGCAGGACGACCTCGCGACCCTGACCGGCGCCCAGGCCGCGCTGCTCGCCGCGCGCGGGCGCGACCTCGTCGAGCAGCTGCAGGAACTGCAAGGCCTGCGCGGCAAGAACCAGGGCGTGGTCGCCCACATGATGCGCCGCGTCGAGATGGAAAAGAAGGAATTCGACGCCAGCCTGTTCAAGCTGCAGGGCACGCGCGCCGTGTTCACGACCTTGTCGACGGCACTGTACTCCAGCATCGGCATGGACGTCGTGCAGGGCCACGTCGACGCCGTGCGCGCCGCGATGGAAGCCGCGCGCTTTTCCACCGGCATGCGCGCGCCGGTACGCGTGTTCTTCGAGCAGGCGCGCGCCAGCCTGGACGACGCCGCCGGCAAGATCGCCGAGATCGCCACGATGATGGAGTCGATGGTCCGCCGCTTCTCCACCGAGCACGGCCTCGCGCTGGCGCTGCCGGCCACGCTGTCGCTGGAACGCTACCGCCGCGAGATCGACGCCATCGAAGCCATCTACGTCAAACAGTTCGGCACCGCGGCCCTGCTCATCACGAGCCGCGGCACGCTGCTCGAACGCTTCTTCGATTCAATCGCATCGCGCATCAAGTTCGCATTCCGCGAGGCGAACGGCGACGTGGAGGCGTGGCTGAAAGGGGTCAATGCGCCGCTCGAAGCGCAGATCCGCCAGCACCGCGACCAGCTGCGCCACCGCCAGGCGTCGATCCAGCGCATCCTGGACGCGACCGACAGCCTGGAACAGAAAATCACCGCCTTCGAGGCGGCCCAACACGACCTGGAGCAGGTCAAGGCGCGGCTGGCGAGTCTGTCCGGCTGTGTTGCCGCCGCGCTGCGCGCCGACCTGCCCGAACTGCAAGCCGCCTGACGGCTGATCAACCACTTCATGAAACGCAGCACCGACACCGACATCCTGTCCGACCCGAGCTTCTCGCGCGCCGTCATCGACTGGCAGCGCGCCCACGGCCGCCACGCCCTGCCCTGGCAGAATACGCGCGACGCCTACCGCATCTGGCTCTCCGAAATCATGCTGCAGCAGACGCAGGTGACGGCGGTGCTGGGGTATTACGCGCGCTTCCTGGAACGCTTCCCGACCGTGCACGACCTGGCCGCCGCGCCGGCGGAAGACGTAATGGCCCACTGGAGCGGCCTCGGTTACTACACGCGGGCGCGCAACCTGCACGCGTGCGCCAAACGCGTCGTGGCGGATTACGGCGGCGAGTTCCCGAGCGATCCGGCACTGCTGGCCGACCTGCCCGGCATCGGCCGCTCGACCGCCGCCGCCATCGCCGCGTTTTCCAGCGGGGCGCGCGCCGCGATCTTGGACGGCAACGTGAAACGCGTGTTCGCGCGCGTGTTCGGCATCGACGAATACCCCGGCATCAAGCCGGTGGAAGACGCGCTGTGGCGCCGCGCCGACGCCCTGCTGCCGGACGGCGGCGGCATCGAAGCCTATACGCAGGGCCTGATGGACCTGGGCGCCACGCTGTGCACGCGCGGCAAACCGGATTGCGGCCGCTGTCCGCTGCAGGACCGCTGCGTTGCCCACGCCACCGATCGCACGTCCGTGCTGCCCGTGCCGAAGCCGAAAAAGGCGACGCCGGAGCGGCGCGCGCTGATGCTGGCCATCGTCGACGACGGCCAGGTGCTGCTGCACCAGCGGCCGGATTCCGGGATCTGGGGCGGCTTGCTGTCGCTGCCGGAATACGACGGCCACGTGGCGCTGATTGATGCGCCAGATCCGTCGGCAACGGAGCTGGCCGGCGCCGCCGGCGAATTCGGCGCCGTGGCCGAGGTCGAGGCGCTGCTGCCGCTGGTGCACGGTTTTACCCACTACCGCCTGCACATCCTGCCCTACCGCATCGGCCTGAACGCACGCGGCACGACGCCGGCCGGCCACGCGTGGTGGAACCTGGCGACCATCGCCGACGCCCCGCTGCCCGCGCCGATCAAGAAGCTGCTGGGACAACTGGCAGCGCCATCGCTGTTCAGCTAACACCGGGGTCAGAGCCCGATTTTTGGCAATTGCCCAAAACCGGGCTCTGACCCCGAATTGTCGGCTCCCCGAATTGTCGGCTCCTGACAGGAATTGACACGGGGGTCTCCTAGACTGGTCGCACTGTCAACCAACGAAGGAGAATCACCATGCTGACCCCGACCTATACCATTCTCTACGTCGCCGATCCGCAAGCAAGCGCACGCCTGTATGCCAACGTGCTGGACACCCAGCACATCGAGACCTCGCCCACGTTCGTCCTGTTCCCGCTGGAAAACGGCCGCATGCTGGGCCTGTGGGCGAAGTCCGCCGCGGAACCGGCCGCCGACTTCCACGGCAGCGGCAGCGAGCTCGCGTTCCGTGTCGCGGACGAGGCCGAAGTCGATGCGCTGCACGGCAAATGGCGCGAGAGCGGGCTCCGCATCGTGCAGGCGCCGACGCGGATGGATTTCGGCTACACGTTCACGGCGGCCGATCCGGATGGGCATCGGCTGCGCGTGTTTGCGCGCAGCGAGTGACAAACGTCCGTCGCCCCAGGCCGCGCCGGTCGCCTTGGCGAGGGGGCCAAGTGCTGCTGGCTGTTCACGCAAAACTTGGGTTCCCGCCTGCGCGGGAACGACGGATCGTTGTTGGGTCCCCGCCTGCGCGGGAACGACGGATCGTTATTGGGTTCCCGCCTGCGAAGGAACGACGGATCGTTATTGGATTCCCGCCTCCGCAGGAATGACGGATCGTTGTTGGGTTCCCGCCTCCGCAGGAATGACGGATCGTTGTTGGGTTCCCGCCTCCGCAGGAATGACGGATCGTTATTGGTTCCCCGCCTGCGCGGGACGACGTTGTTCAGCGTCTCAGAACGTATCGAGCGAAAAGATCCGCCGATGCTCTTTGATCGCATACCGGTCCGTCATTCCCGCGATGTAATCCGCGATCTTGCGCGCCTGTTTCGTCGTGTCCCCCGGTGCCGCCTGGTAGTCCGGCGGCAGCAGCACGGGGTCGGTCATGAAGGCGTCGAACAATTCGTGCACGATGCGACTCGCCTTCACGCGCATGCGGTTCACCTGGTAGTGGCGGTACAGGTTGGCGTGCAGGAAGCGCTTCAGGGCCGTCGTTTCGGCACGCATCGCGTCCGAAAAGCGGATCAGCGGCGGTGCCAGGCGCACGTCCTCGATGCCTTGCGGAGCAGCGTCCGCCAGCAGCCCGGCCGACGTCGCGGCCAGGTCGGCCGTCATCGCCGTGATCATCAGGCGGATCGTCTCGTACAGCTCGCGCCGGCCCGGCAGGCCCGGGTACTGCCGCACCACGTCGCGGTGCAGGCGCGCGAACAGGTCGACGTCCTCCATCTGCTTCATCGTCAGCAAACCCGAACGCAGGCCGTCGTCGATGTCGTGGTTGTTGTACGCGATTTCGTCGGCGAGGTTCGTCAGCTGCGCTTCCAGGCTCGGTTGCGTCCTGTCGATGAAGCGCTGGCCGAGCTCGCCCAGCTGGCGCGCGTTCGCCAGCGAACAGTGTTTCAGGATGCCTTCGCGCGTCTCGAACGTCAGGTTCAGGCCGTCGAAGGCACCGTAGTGCTCTTCCAGGTGGTCGACGACGCGCAGGCTTTGCAGGTTGTGCTCGAAGCCGCCGTGGTCCTTCATGCAGTCGTTCAGCACGTCCTGGCCGACGTGGCCGAACGGCGTGTGGCCGAGATCGTGCGCGAGAGCCGTCGCTTCGACGAGATCTTCGTTCAGGTGCAGGCTGCGCGCCAGCGTGCGCGCGATCTGGGCCACTTCGATCGAGTGCGTGAGGCGGGTGCGGAACAGGTCTCCCTCGTGGTTCAGGAAGACCTGGGTTTTATATTCGAGCCGGCGGAAGGCGGTCGAGTGGATGATGCGGTCGCGGTCGCGCTGGAACTCGCTGCGCGAGCCCGGCGCGGCTTCCTGATGGCGACGCCCGCGGCTCTTCGACGACTGCGCCGCGTAAGGAGCCAGGTGGGCGTCGAAGTCGATCATCGCGTACACGACTCCAGGGTGGCTTGCAGCAGGTCGCGCGGGGCATTGGCGATGCTCGGGCTGCCCAGCGGTTTCAGGAGAATGAACTTGATCGCCCCGCCCTCGTTCTTCTTGTCGACTTCCATCAGCTCGATCCAGCGCTCGCTGCCGAGGTCCGGCGCGACGACGGGCAGCCCGGCCGCCTGCACCAGCGCGCGCACGCGAAGGGCGGCGGCATCGTCGATCAGGCCCAGGCGGCGCGACAGGTCGGCCGCCATCACCATGCCGCAGCCGACGGCCTCGCCGTGCAGCCATTCGCCGTAGCCCAGGCCGGACTCGATCGCGTGGCCGAAGGTGTGGCCGAAGTTCAGCACGGCGCGCAGGCCGCCTTCGCGCTCGTCGCGCGCGACGACGTCGGACTTGATCTCGCACGAGCGCGCGATCGCGTGCGCGAGGGCCGCGTGGTCGCGCGCCATCAGTTTCCCGATGTTCGCCTCGATCCAGTCGAAGAAGCCGGCGTCGAGGATGGCGCCGTGCTTGATGACTTCCGCCAGGCCGGCCGACAGTTCGCGCGCGGGCAGGGTGTCGAGCGTGGCGGTGTCGGCGATGACGGCGCGCGGCTGGTAAAAGGCGCCGATCATGTTCTTGCCCAGCGGGTGGTTGATGCCGGTCTTGCCGCCCACGGACGAATCGACCTG
>Ga0209148_1001400_pt1 | contig 12432 bp, 8 predicted proteins | sample AraplaCol_mMF_r2_2_FD_184288 | JGI IMG/M metagenome (GOLD analysis project Ga0209148, IMG submission 184288) | Arabidopsis root microbial communities from North Carolina, USA - plate scrape CL_Col_mMF_r2 (SPAdes) (version 2) | ecosystem: Host-associated > Plants > Roots > Endosphere | place: USA...
GGATTTCTGACGGAGATGAACCGGCGTGCCGCACGGCATGGACGCCTCGGTCGCATCCGCATTTGGTCGCCAGCAGCGGAGCACCAGACCCGGTACTCCGCAGGCGTGTCTTTCGGCGCCATCTCCGTGTCGACCGAGGACATGGCACGGTATTTCGGACCCGACAGTCGTTACAGCGACTCCGCGGTATGGCGGTCGACGAACTCCGCTTTCGAAGCAAGCGGCGTTTCGGCCCAAGCCCTGAGAAGCATGATGTCCGGTTTCGATCGGCACGGCCGCAGGCTGTCACTGTCCGAGGCCGAGTATTGGAAGCGGGCCATCATCGAGAGTGCCTGTTATGCGATGGCGAACGCGGAACCCTCCGACTCTTTTGTTTCTTCGCCGGAACGTTTGGTGAGGAAGGCGCTGGAATATCTTGATAACGCGGGTGATGCGCCCGTTCATATCTCGGAGTTACTTTCGGCACTGCGCGTATCGAGGCGCACATTGCACCGGGCTTTCGACGAAATCCTCGCCATTCCACCCCTGACGTATCTGCGCCATCGACGTTTATGCGAGGCTCGCCTCCGCCTGGCCCGTGAAGCAGCAGGGGGTACCACGGTGGCGGAGGTTGCTTTTCAGCAAGGGTTCTCGGATTTCGGGCGCTTCTCCGGCTACTACCGCCGGCTCTTCGGCGAAAATCCTTCGGAGACGTTGCTACGAAACACCTAGTTCCGCTTCGGGCCAAAATGCGAAGGACTCAATGGGAGCAAATCAAGTCTGCCCCGGCTCACTGAGTGGGCCTCAACGAACCGCTCGGCGACCTCGCTGATGGGCCAAGAGCGGTCATCCCGGGCTTTCCAATCATTGAACAGAAGCGCCGCCCATGCGTCGGGCGAAGCGGCGAATTCCACTAACTAGAATTCTCGCCCTGAGCAATAGAGTTATGACCCATTCTGGCGTTCCCAGATAACGGAGTACCTCTGCCTTGCCCTGATCAGTTTTCTCCCACATGTTTTGGTCTGTATAGGATGCATTGTCCTCGCTGCACCGGTCGAGCCTCCACATGATCTCTTCTAGCAGGGCGTCGGCGCCCGACAGATGTCGAACAAAATGGAGCTCTCGTCGAGCACAAATCCTTTCGATCCGTTGGCGGACCGCTTCAGTATAGCGGAAACCTAACTTCTCGAGCCTTGCATGGGTTGCCTCGTGGACAATAGCGGATGCGATCCATTCGACTGTTGTGGTTTCAGAAGTGACGACACGTTCATCCAGCAAGCAGGCATTCAAGGAGTGCAGATAGCAGCCGGCTCCGTGCGGAACTAGGTGCACCCAAATTCTAGCAAGGTCATTCCTGATGCGCCGATAGTGAAGCGGAGTACAGCGATCGATCAGCTGAAGCGCGTGTTCAATACGTTGAATGGCTGGCTTGGCGTCCGATGAAAAACTGCCGATCCAAATGCCGTCAACGACGTGGCCTTTCGAAAGCCAGAGCTCCATCCTCTCCACGAGGGAGGGCCTGGTCGCTGGAAAATTCCGTCGAGACATTCTGGCCACGTTTGCGTTCCTACCACGTATCCCACGCGTCCGCTTAGGAGGACTTAAGAATTTAACCCAACTGTATCGATTGCTCGGCGGCTGTCCGGCTTGGCTCATTCGCGTCGATCTGACGCTCAGCGTCAAACTTCCGGTTCGCTCCCATCAGCGGACATTTTAGTTGCACTGCGTCAACGGAAGCGCTGGCCGATAGCAGGAGTTGCGGTCAGCCGAGCCTCTTGTGCCCGGGCCCCGGAAAAATGTCGGCGAGCGGCGTGCCGCAGAATGGGCAGAAGCGGACCACGTTCTCCAGGTCGGCCTCGCCGCCGCCCTGCAGGAGCGTCCTGGCGACCAGCAGCTTGAGCTGTCCGTTCTCAACAAAGAAATGCCGGCCAGCCGGAAAGCTCAGCGCGGCCGCCAAATCCTTGCAGCAGACTGTGAGAACCTCAGGGTCTGTCGACGTGGCCATCACTTGGGAGGCAGCGCCTTTCTATACCTCGGGGCAGTGACGGGCGGAGGTGAGCGCGCTCAGGTCCACCGTGAAGCCATCGATCAAAGTTGCGACGCCGCGCACGCTCGTCTGAACAGCGACATCCTAGCCCTGTTTTGCCCGACGCGTCAAGAAAAATTCGCTAAATACGAAATTCGGTCCTGGGCCGAAGAGTTCGGCTACTGTGCATGGGGTTGTTTTTGGTTTTTGGCTTGGCGCTTGGGGCCGCACGTCTTGCTGACGCAAAAAAAGGACCGCCTCGATGGGCGGCCCTTTCGTTCTGGTCGAAATCCGCTTACTCGGCGGCCTGCTTCTGCGGCGGGTCGAGCGCGCCTGATTTGTGGATCTCCGCGACCTGGTGATCGGAGAAGCCGAGCACCGCGCGCAGGATCTCGTCGGTGTGCTCGCCGAGCAGCGGCGAGCGGGTGACGTCGCTCGGGCTATCCGACAGCTTGATCGGGTTGCCGACCGAGATGTACTTGCCGCGGGTCGGGTGGTCGACCTCGACCACGGTGCCGGTCGCGCGCAGCGACTGGTCCTCGGCGATCTCCTTCATCGACAGGATCGGGCCGCAGGGGATGTCGTCCTTGTTGAGGATTTCCATCGCCTCGAACTTGGTCTTGGTCATCGTCCACTGCTCGATGCGGGCGAAGATCTCGTTCAGGCGCGGCAGGCGGGCCGCCGGCTTGGCGTAGTTCGGATCGGTCTTCCAGGTCGGCTCGCCGATCACGTCGCAGATCTTCTCCCAGACCGGAGCCTGGGTGATGAAGTAGATGTAGGCGTTCGGGTCGGTCTCCCAGCCCTTGCACTTCAGGATGCGGCCGGGCTGGCCACCGCCGGAATCGTTGCCGGCGCGCGGCACGGCGTCGCCGAACGGAATGCCTTCGCCGAACTGGCTGTATTCCTTCAGGGGGCCGTGGGCGAGGCGCTGCTGGTCGCGCAGCTTGACGCGGGCGAGGTTGAGCACGCCGTCCTGCATCGCAGCCGTGACGCGCTGGCCCTTGCCCGAATGCGTGCGCTGGTAGAGCGCGGTGACGATGCCGAGCGCCAGGTGCAGGCCGGTGCCGGAATCGCCGATCTGCGCGCCGGTGACGAGCGGCAGGCCGTCGCGGAAGCCGGTGGTGGAGGCGGCGCCGCCGGTGCACTGCGCGACGTTCTCGTAGACCTTGCAGTCTTCGTAGGGGCCGGGACCGAAGCCCTTGATCGACGCGACGATCATCTTCGGGTTGATCGCCTGGATCTTCTCCCAGGGGAAGCCCATGCGGTCGAGCACGCCGGGGCCGAAATTCTCGACCAGCACGTCGCACTTCTTGATGAGCTCGGTGAGGACTTCCTTGCCCTTCGGGTTCTTGGTGTCGAGCGTGATCGAACGCTTGTTGTGGTTGAGCATGGTGAAATACAGGCTGTCCACATTCGGGATGTCCTGCAGCTGGCCGCGGGTGATGTCACCCACGCCGGGGCGTTCCACCTTGATCACGTCGGCGCCGAACCAGGCGAGTAACTGCGTGCAGGTCGGTCCTGACTGGACGTGGGTGAAGTCGAGAATGCGAACGCCCTCGAGCGCTTTGGTCATCGTATCTGCTCCGTACTCTGTGTCTGCCCCTGCACCCGCAGGGAATTAAGGGTTGAGGGGTGGACTTACTTCTTCTTCTGCAGAACGCTCTGCGGATTGAGGTTGCCGATGCGACCGCTCTCCGAGCCCGCGGCCGGATCGATGACCGCGTTGATCAGCGTCGGCTTGCGTGACGCCATCGCCTCGTTGACGGCGCGCTTCAGCTCATCCGGCGAGGTCGCATTCACGCCGACGCCGCCGAAGGCTTCCATCATCTTGTCGTAGCGCGCGCCCTTGACGAACACGGTCGTCGCCGGGTCGGCGTTGACACTGTTGACGTCGGTGCCGCGATAGATGCCGTCATTGTTGAAGATGACGACGCAGATCGGCAGGTTGTAGCGGCAGATGGTCTCGACCTCCATGCCGGAGAAGCCGAACGCGCTGTCGCCTTCCACCGCGAGCACGGGGTGGCCGGTCTCGAGCGCAGCGGCGATCGCCTGGCCCATGCCGATGCCCATCACGCCCCAGGTGCCGACGTCGAGACGCTTGCGCGGGCGGTACATGTCGATGACGCCGCGGGCGAGGTCGAGCGTATTGGCGCCTTCGTTGACGAGGATCGCCTCGGGGTGATCCTTGATCACGTTCTTCAAGACGCCGAGCGCGCCGTGATAGTCCATCGGCGATTTGTTGTTCATGAGCTTCGGCGCCATCTTGGCGACGTTCTCTTCGCGCTTGGACGAGATCGCGTTGGTCCATTCGGCGGGCGGGGCGGTCCAGCCCGTTGCCATCGCCTGGTTGAAGGCGGAGACGACCGAGCCGATATCGCCGACGACGGGCGCGACGATCTCGACGTTGGAGTCCATTTCCTTGGGTTCAATGTCGACCTGGATGAACTTCTTCGGCGCGTCGCCCCAGCTCTTGCCCTTGCCGTGCGAGAGCAGCCAGTTCAGCCGCGCGCCGATCAGCATGACGACATCGGAATCCTTCAGCACGGTCGAACGGGCCGCGCCGGCGCATTGCGGATGCGTGTCGGGGAGCAGGCCCTTGGCCATGCTCATGGGCAGGAACGGCACGCCGCTCTTCTCGACGAAGCTCTTGATCTCCTCGTCGGCCTGCGCATAGGCCGCGCCCTTGCCGAGAATGATGAGCGGACGCTTCGCAGCCTTGAGCACGTCGAGCGCACGCTTCACTGAAGCGGGCGAGGGGAGTTGCGCGGGAGCCGCGTCGATCACCTTGACCAGCGATTTCTGGCCGGCATCGGCGTTCATCACCTGGCCGAACAGCTTTGCGGGCAGGTCGAGATAGACGCCGCCCGGACGGCCCGACACTGCAGCGCGTATGGCGCGGGCAAAGCCGATGCCGATGTCCTGGGCGTGCAGCACGCGATAGGCCGCCTTGCACAGCGGCTTTGCGATCGCGAGTTGGTCCATCTCTTCGTAGTCGCCCTGCTGGAGGTCGACGATCTCGCGCTCGGAGGAGCCCGAGACCAGGATCATCGGGTAGCAGTTGGTGGTGGCGTGCGCGAGCGCGGTGAGACCGTTCAGGAAGCCGGGCGCCGACACCGTGAGGCAGACGCCGGGCTTCTTGGTGAGATAACCGGCGATGCCAGCGGCGTAGCCGGCGTTCTGCTCGTGGCGGAAGGAGATCACGCGAATGCCGGCGGCCTGCGCCATGCGGCCCAAATCCGTGATCGGGATGCCCGGCACATTATAGATGGTGTTGATGCCGTTCAGCTTGAGCGCGTCGATGACGAGATGGAAGCCATCCGTCAGTTCCTGCTCGGTGCCCGGTGCTTCGGACTTGGTCGCGGTGTTCAGCATGGGCCTTGTCTCCCTGGTCTCAAAGTGCGGGGCGAATTTTTCGCCCTTCTGGTGAATGTTGCTAGGTGAACAGTTCCTGACCGTGCGCTTCGACGTAAGCGGCAAGGCCAAGGGTGTGGTCGCGGGCGCGCTTCTCGGCGAGCTCGGTGTCACGCGCCTCCAGTGCCTCGATCATGCCGAGATGCTCGGGCAGGGAGGTCGCGGTGCGGTCCTTGCGGCCGATCGTCAGCTGGCGATAGCCACGCACGTGCAGCAGCAAATCGTTGGTGAGGTCGACCAGGACGGGGGATTCCGACAGCGAGATCAGCGCCTGGTGGAAGGCGATGTTGGCCTTCGAATATTCCTCGACGTGATCCTCGGGCAGGCGGTCCTTGCCAAAGTCCTTGAAATAGTCGCGCAGCGCCGTGATGTCTTTCTTGCGCGCGGTGGTGGTGATGAGGCGGGCCGCCATGCTCTCCAGCGCCGCCCAGGCGCGGATCATGTCGACGATCTCGCTCTTGGTCCGGCGCACCACCATGATGCCGCGGCGCGGCACGGTCTTCACGAAACCGTCCTGCTCGAGCATCGCGATGGCTTCGCGGATCGGCGTCCGGCTGACACCCAGACGTTCGGACAGCGCGCGCTCGTCCAGCATCACTGGTTCGGGCGTCGAGTAGATGTCCATCTTGAGGATGGCTTCCTTCAAGGCGTCATACGCCTTGTTCTTGAAGCTGCTCTCCGGGGCAATACGAACGATTGCGATGTCTGCCTCGGCCATATTCGGCAACGCCTTGGTTGGTTTCCGCAGTGACACGACGATTCTCCTCTGATGGGAGTCGTCTTTTACAGGAATATTTACCGGAAAGTTTTTGGCATACCACATGCCAGAATGTCAAGCTGGCTATTTTTTACGGCGTTCCAGGTCGTGCTCTGGCTTGACAAGTTGGCTTCTGGCATACCAAATGCCATCGCTAGCCATTTTTGATCCAAGCTGGCGGGGTAATCAAGGCATTTCGCCGCTCCGTTCCGCCAGGTGGAACAGAGCGCGGCGATGGCGAGTATCACGGGCAGCCGCATCACGCGCGCTCTGCAAAGCAAGAACTGAAGGTCAAGGGAGAAGCTCATGTCCAATTCCAAAGACGTCGTCCGCAAGGTCCTTGACCAGGTCAAGGCCGACAACCGCACCAGCCTGACCGCGCCTGAAGGCAAGGTCGTCTGCGACGCCTACGGCATCCCGGTGCCGAAAGAGGGCGTGGCGAAGTCGGCCGGCGAGGCTGGCAAGATGGCGTCTTCGATGGGTTTCCCGGTCGTGATGAAAATCGTCTCGCCGGACATTCTCCACAAGACCGAGGCGGGCGGCGTCATCGTCGGCGTCAAGACGGCTGAGGATGCCGAGAAGGCCTTTGAGACCATTCTCGGCAACGCCAAGAAGTACAAGGCCGATGCCAAGATCGAGGGCATCCAGGTGCAGCAGATGCTGGTCGGCGGCACCGAAGTGATCGTCGGCTCGATCACCGACGGTTCGTTTGGCAAGCTGGTCGCCTTCGGCCTCGGCGGCGTGCTGGTCGAGGTCTTGAAGGACATCACCTTTCGCCTTGCACCCGCGACCAAGGAAGACGCCTTGTCGATGCTCGACGGCATCCAGGCGCATGAGATTCTGAAGGGCGTCCGCGGCGGCGAGGCGGTGAACCGCGCGGCGCTGGCCGACGTCATTGTCAAGGTCTCGCAGCTGGTGACCGATTTCCCCGAGATTGTCGAGCTCGACCTCAACCCGGTGTTCGCCACCGCCAAAGACGCGATTGCCGCCGACGTGCGCATTGTCGTCGACTTTGCCTACAAGCCGAAGCCGAAGCCGCGCCCGACCGAAGAGATCGTGGCTGCGATGAGCCGCATCATGCAGCCGAAGGCGGTTGCCGTAGTGGGCGCCTCTGCCGAGGATGGCAAGATCGGCAACTCCGTGATGAAGAACCTCATCAATGGTGGCTACAAGGGCGAGATCTATCCGATCCACCCCAAGGCGTCTGAGATCCTTGGCTACAAGGCCTACAAGAGCGTCAAGGACGTGCCCGGCGTGATCGACACCGCCGTGTTCGCGATCCCCGCGAAGTTCGTTGCTGCGGCGCTCACCGAATGCGGTGAGAAGAAGATCCCGGGTGCGGTGCTGATCCCGTCGGGTTTCGCTGAAGCCGGCGCGCCGGAGCTTCAAGCTGAGATCGTCGAGGTCGGCAAGAAGTATGACATCCGCCTGATGGGGCCGAACATCTACGGCTTCTATTACACGCCCGCCAATCTCTGCGCGACCTTCTGTACGGCTTACGACGTCAAGGGCCACGCGGCGCTGTCGTCGCAGTCGGGCGGCATCGGCATGGCCATCATCGGCTTCTCGCGCTCGGCCAAGATGGGTGTGTCGGCGATCGTCGGCCTCGGCAACAAGTCCGACATCGACGAGGACGATCTGCTCGCTTTCTTCGAGCAGGACCCAAACACGAACCTGATTGCGCAGCACTGTGAAGACCTCAAGGATGGCCGCGCCTTCGCGGAAGCCGCCAAACGCGTCTCCAAGAAGAAGCCGGTCGTCGTGCTCAAGGCGGGCCGCACCTCGGCCGGCGCCAAGGCGGCCTCGTCGCACACCGGCGCGCTCGCCGGTAACGACAAGATCTACGAGGACGTGCTGGCGCAGTCCGGCGTGATCCGCGCGCGCAGCTTGCGGCAGCTGCTCGAATTCGCCCGTGGCGTGCCGGTGCTGCCGACGCCGAAGGGTGAGAACGTGCTGATCATCACCGGTGCCGGCGGCTCGGGCGTGCTGCTGTCGGACTCCTGCGTCGATAACGGCCTGTCGCTGATGTCGATGCCGCCGGATCTCGACGCGGCCTTCCGCAAGTTCATCCCGCCGTTCGGCGCGGCTGGAAATCCTGTGGATATCACCGGTGGCGAGCCGCCGATCACCTACGTCAACACGGTGAAGCTGGGCCTTTCGGATGAGCGCATCCACTCGCTGATCCTCGGCTACTGGCACACCATCGTCACGCCGCCGATGGTGTTCGCCCGCAACATGGTCGAGGTGAAGAAGGAGATGGAGGCCAAGGGCTTCGTCAAGCCGATCGTTGCCTCACTCGCCGGCGACGTCGAAGTCGAGGAAGCCGCCGAGTATCTCTACCAGAACGGCATCCCGGCCTATGCTTACTCGACCGAACTTCCGGTCGAGGTGCTCGGCGCCAAGTACAAGTGGGCGCGCGGCGCGGGCCTGCTCTAAGCTGTCAACAAAAATGTCGCTCCGGTGAGGCACCGGAGCGACATTTCCCACGATGCGGGAAAGTTTTACGGCGCAACCGCCAATCGTTTGACTGGCTGATATGCAGGTCGCGATGAGCAAGAACGTGATCCGCCGCAGGACCGTCGAGCCGAAATCCACGGTCGATCAAGAAACCGAGACCCGCGACGGCGGTGTGCAATCCGTCGACCGCGCGCTGTCGATCCTGGAAACGCTGGCCGAGGACGACGAAGGCTATCGCCTGAGCGACCTGGCGATCCGTACGGGATTGTCGACCTCGACGGTGCATCGCCTGCTCGCGACGCTGGAGAGCCGCCGCTTCGTCCAGTTCGACCGCACGGACTCGAAATGGCATGTCGGCTCGCGCGCCTTCACGGTGGGCGCGACGTTTGCGCGACGGCGCAATTTCACCACGGAGGCCATTCCTTATCTCCGCAAGCTGCGCGATCTCACCCGCGAGACCGCCAATCTCGCCGTCGTGGACGACGAGTTCATCGTCGTGCTGACGCGCATGGAGAGCCGCGAAATCATGCGTTCGCTGACACAGGTCGGCGGCCGCGTTGCGATGGTGACATCAGGTGTCGGCAAGGCGGTGCTCGCGACCTATTCGGATGAGGATGTCGGCGCCGTCATCCGCCACCACGGCATGCCGAGGCTGACGGAAAAATCCATCGTGCGGCCGAGCGACCTCTTTAGGGAGCTCGCGAGCGTCCGCAAGCAGGGCTTTGCAATCGATGACGAGGAAGCTCAGATGGGTCTGCGCTGCGTGGCGGCGGTGGTCTACAACGCGCTCGCCGAGCCGCTGGCGGCGATTTCGGTGTCAGGCATGACGAGCCGCATTACCGACGCGCGATTGCCGGAGGTTGGCCGGATGGTGCGCGAGGTGGCGGCCGAGCTCACGGCGGCGCTCGGCGGCGTCGTGCCGGAGCCAAAGGCGTCCTAATCAAGTACGGCCCGGATCACGTAGACATACAGGACGAACGTCGTGATGGACGCGCTAGCCAGTGCCAAGCCGCCCGCGATTGACAGCCGCTCGAGCTGAAACGTCTTGCTGTTGGACAGAGAGCGCTGGAGCGCAAACAGCAGAAAGGGAATGCCGATCAGAAATGACTGGAAGTACAGCGCAAGCCCGAGGCCGATCAGTACGCCGATCCACCCCACGATCTGCGCGAAGCTGCGGCTCACCGAGCCGACCAGCGCGTTGAGGATTAATCCGCCGTCGAGCGGATAGATCGGCAGCAGATTGGCAGCGTTGACGATCGCGAACATCTGCACCGCCTGGATCAGATCGGCCCCGCCGTTCGCGCGATACATCGCAAACAGGCCCAGCGTCGGAATGAGACTGAAGCCGGGTCCCATCAGAGCGATGAAGCCGAGGCGGCCCTCGGTGTGGTAGGCGGTCTTTGGCACGGCAGCGCCGCCGAAGAAAGGGATGAGGTAGATGCCGCGGACACCGACACCTGCCATCAGCATCGCCGCGACATGTCCGGCCTCATGAATGGCGACGATGATTGCCAGCAGCACGCCTTCCTTCAAGCCGAACAGGTAGCAGAAGCTCAGAAGCGCGAGTAACGACAGGACCACGCCGTTATTTGCGAGCGCAGCCGCCCGGCTGTGCGTGCCAGCCTCGGTCTCGCACTGCTGCTTAATCAGCTGCGCCATGCGGCGCAGGCTGATGGGATAGATGATGCGGTCGCGGAAGGTGCTGACCGTCAATTCGCTGGACACGGTGAGCGACGTTCCTTGCGGCGCGGCTTCGACGCGCATCCCCGATTTGACGTTGCGGCCGCCCTCCGGAGGCACGGATAGCTCGTGCGCTACGCTTTGTGCGATGTGGACGCCACTTGCTTCGTCACGGACCAGTTCGCGCGAAACGCTCTGTGTCCTGGGTTGGCCGCTGACGAGGAGGCGAGTCAGCCACAGGCCGTCGCTATCAGGAAGGAGTTCGCGCGAAAATTCGAGCACGGGCGGGCCATCCAGCACCATGTGTTCGGCGGTGCTGAACTGCCACACCGCATCGCGTGGCGCATTAACGAAGACGTTGAATTCCAGATCCAACCGGTTGCGTGCCCGTAGCGCGTCGACAAGGCCCTGCAACGCGTAAAAGGCGATTCGCAATAATTCGATCGGTAGGGCTAGGAGTCTGAGCATGGCCTGAGTTGGTCGCGGCGGTGCGGGGGAAGTTCATTTGAAGCTGTATCGGTTGGGGCAGGGCGGCGGTAGCGGCACTGTGCTATGCTCTAGCGGCCATCGATGAGCCGGGCAGGCGAGCGATCGTTTGCCGGTCATGCCCAATGCGTAAGCAGAAGTGCCGTTTTAATTGAGTTGCCCCTCCTGCGTGAGGGCGCAACCATTGCCCGACGATCCACGTCCACGGGAGTTCCGATGACCAAACTGACCCGTTTTGCCGTCGCGCCCCTGCACGCGATGACGCGCCGCCTCGCCGATGTCGCCTCAGCCCGCGCCGCGCCCGATCTCGTCATCACGGGCGCGCGGGTGCTCTCGACCTATTCCGAGCGGATCCATCCGGGACGCGAGATCTGGATCACCGGCGGCCGCATCGCCGCGGTGAAGCCATCAGGCATGGCAAAGAAGACGTGGAGCAACGTGCCTGTTTACGACGCCGCCGGTGGCATCGTCGCGCCGGGGCTGGTCGATCCGCACATCCACATCGAATCCTCGATGGTGACAGCCTGCGCCTATGCCGAGGCCGCGCTGTTGAACGGCACCACGACGATCTTCTGCGACAGCCACGAAATCGGCAATGTCATGGACGTCGCCGGCGTCGAGGCAATGCTGGAGGACGCCCGCGAGGCGCCGCTGTCGATCTTCTTGACGGTGCCGAGCACCGTTCCGGCGACCTCGGCGGAGCTGGAGACCGCCGGCGGCGACCTCACGCCCGACAAGATCGCCGGTTTGTTCGACCGCTGGCCCGAAGCGGTGGCGCTCGGCGAGAAGATGGATTTCGTGCCCGTCACCATGGGTGACGAGCGCAGCCACGCGATCCTCGCTGCGGCCTTGAAGCGTGGACGGCCGGTGTCCGGGCATATCTACGGCCGTGAATTCGTCGCAGCCTATGCGGCTTCCGGCATCACTGATACCCACGAGGCGATCGACCGCGACATTGCCGACGATCTGCTCGATGCGGGCGTCTGGATCTTCCTGCGCGGCGGGCCGCCGACAACGCCTTGGCATTCGCTACCGCAGGCGATCCGGACGATCACCGAGCTCGGAGCGTCGCACAAGCGCACCGCCGTCTGTACTGACGATCGCGATGCCGACGACCTCCTGCTGTTCGGCCTCGATTGGGTGGTGCGCGAAGCCGTGAAGGCGGGAGTGTCGCCGGAGCAGGCATGGTCGATGGGGTCGCTGCATGGTGCCACGCGCTTCAATATGGAGGGCGACATCGGCGGGCTCGGCGGCGGCCGCCGCGCCGATCTCGTGCTGATGGACGACCAGCTCAAGCCGCAATCGACCTGGTATGGCGGCGAGCTCGTGGTGGAGAACCGCAAGATCACGCCGCGTCTCGATCAGGCGCTGTCGCAGCGGTATCAATATCCGAAGGCGGCCTACGCGACGGTGAAGCTGCCGGAGAAGATCAAGCTGACGCCGGAGCTGCCGACAAAAGCCTGCACCGTCAACGCCATCAAGACCGCGCTGCCGGGCATTACGCTGATCCATGAGAAGGTCGCGATCGAGCCCGCCAAGGGCTGGCCGGAATTATTCACGCGCTACGGCCTGTGCTTCGTCACCGTGGTCGAGCGCCACGGCAAGTCGGCCGGCAACGTCGCCTATGGTCTCCTCA
>Ga0209148_1001404_pt1 | contig 12376 bp, 12 predicted proteins | sample AraplaCol_mMF_r2_2_FD_184288 | JGI IMG/M metagenome (GOLD analysis project Ga0209148, IMG submission 184288) | Arabidopsis root microbial communities from North Carolina, USA - plate scrape CL_Col_mMF_r2 (SPAdes) (version 2) | ecosystem: Host-associated > Plants > Roots > Endosphere | place...
CCAAGCGTCGAGACCGGCACCAGCCCGTCGCCGCCCAGCCCCTCAACCGTCGCGAAGAAACCGAACGGCTGGACCCCGGTGATGCGCGTGTCGACCAGTTCGCCGACCTTGGTCGACAGAAAAGCCGCGACATAGCGGTCAAGCGTCTCGCGTTCGGCCTCCATAGCCCGGCGCTCGGCAGCGCTGATCGCCTCGCCGATGCGGCCGAAGGCGGTCTCGTCCTCGGCCGGTAGCCGGGTCTGGCTGGCCGCAGGCGCCAAATTCCAGGCGCCGACGAGCGAACGATGCACAAGCAGATCGGCATAGCGCCGAATCGGGCTGGTGAAATGCGCGTAGCTGCCAAGCGCCAGACCGAAATGGCCCGCATTAGCCGGGCCGTAATAAGCTTGCGTCTGCGTGCGCAGTATCTGCTCCATGATCTGGGGGCGTTCGTCGCGTTCGCCGACCCGTTCGAGCAGATGGTTGAACGTTTCGGGCTTGATCACCTGGCCGAGCGCGAAGCTGATCCCGAACGTGTCGAGATAGTCCTTCAGCGCGGTGAGTTTCTCGCGGCTTGGCGGCTCGTGGATGCGGTACATAACCGGCGCCTTCTTCGCCTCCAGCGCCTTGGCGGCAGCGACGTTGGCCGCGATCATATAATCCTCGATCAGGCGATGCGCATCGAGCCGCTCGCGCGCGGCGACCGAGACGATCCGCCCCATCTCATCGAGCACGACGCGACGCTCAGGCAGGTCGAGCTCGAGCGGGGCGCGCTTGTCGCGCGCCGCTGCAAGCACCTTCCAGCACGCCCAGAGCGGCTTCAACGCCTCTTCGAGCAATGGCCCTTCATCCGTGTCGATGCGTGCCTGAGCATCCTCATAGGCGATATTTTCTGCCACTCGGATAACCGCTCGGGTGAATTTCCCGCTTCTGAGCGCTCCATCCGCAGAGACGACGAGGTGGCATACCAAGGCCGCGCGGTCGGCGCCCTCCTTAAGCGAGCAGATATCGGCCGACAGTTCTTCGGGTAGCATGGGCACGACCCGGTCCGGAAAATAGACGCTGTTACCGCGCCGCCGCGCCTCGCGATCGAGATCAGAGCCGGGGCGTACATAGAAACTGACATCCGCGATCGCGACGATGGCCAGAAAGCCACCCGGATTGGCGGGATCGAGATCCTCGGCAGCCCAGACCGCATCGTCATGATCGCGCGCATCGACCGGATCGATCGCGACGATCGGTAGATGGCGCAAATCCTCGCGCTCATCGCCCAGCGGCATTTTCGCGACCTTCAGCGCCTCCTTCACCGTGTCCTCAGAGAAGACATCCGGGATGCTGTGCTTGTGGATCGCGATCAGGCTGAAGCTGCGCGGCGCAAATGGCTCGCCAAGACGCTGGGTCACGCGGGCGGTGATGCGCGGCGGACGTCCGGCTTTCTCAGCCAGCACCAGATCGCCGACCTGGGCATCGCCCGCGTCCGACACCATCAGTTCGCGCCGTTCGCGCTTGTCGACCGGCTTGAGCCAGAGCCTGTCGCCCTCCTTGTGGAGGACGCCCAGTACCTGTTCCTCGCCGCGAGCGAGCTTCTTCATCGGGTGCGCGACCCAGCCCTTGCCCGCTTCCTCAGTGCGCGCCAGCACGCGATCACCCACCGCCAGCGCAGCGCCGCGCTTACCGTGCTCGATCACGCGCAGACGGATTGGCGGGGTTTCGGCCTGCCAATTGTCGGGCACTCCGACAGCTTGTCCGCTATCGTCGATGTCGACGATGCGCAGCACGGTGACCTTGGGAACGCCTCCCATCTTGTGGAAAGCGCGGCCGGGCGCACTGTCGATCAGCCCTTCGTCGGCCATGTCCTTGAGCAAAGCCTTGAGCAGGATCTTCTCATTGCCGTGCAGACCGAAGGCGCGCGCGATCTCACGCTTGCCCGCAGGGGTGGCGCTGTTGGCGATGAAATCGAGAATCTGCTGGCGCGAGGGCAAACCGGGAGCGGGGCGTCGAGGCATTTCCATCACATAAGCGGCAACGTTGGCCGACGCTACCAATGCCGTCTGTTCGGATGCGCGCGATTGTGGTTTACGTTTCCGGCAAGGGGGAATTGGGGGACGCCATGATCCTTATCGGGCAATATGATTCGCCCTTCGTACGGCGCGTGGCGGTGACGCTACAGCTCTATAAACTCAGCTACGAACATCGACCCTGGTCGGCGGTCGGCGATGCCGACAAGATTGCCGAAGTGAACCCTCTAATGCGCGTGCCGACCTTGATCACGGTCGAGGGCGAGGCGGTCACCGACAGCAGCACGATCCTGCAATTGCTCGACCATATGGCGGGCTTTGGTGCCTTCCTCAGCCGCAACTGGCCGCAGCAGGGCGAGGTGCTGCGCCTCGCGGCGTTCGCAGCAGGCGCTGCCGACAAGGGCGTGGCCCTGCTCTACGAGGGCGCGTTCCATGAGAATGCGACGCCCTTCTGGCACCAACGGCTGCACCGTCAGGTTTCGGAGACTTTGGCGCTGCTCGATCGCGAACGCGCGGCGCGCAAGACGCCTTGGCTGTTCGGGGAGCGGCTGAGCCATGCCGACATCATAATCGGTACGATGCTGTGCTTCCTGCGCGAGGCGCTGCCCGGCACGTTCGACCTGGAGGGATTCAAGGCGCTCAAGAAGCATGGCAAAGCCTGCGAGGCCCTGCCTGAATTCAAGAACGCTTATCAGCCTTACGCATTGGGTATGCCCAAGGACTAAGCAGCCCGCTCACTCGCCGCCAAGCATACCCTTCAGACGCGAGAAGAAGCCGCTTGCCTCGGGGCACTCCTCGCCGGTTTCGGTCGAACGGAATTCCTCGAGCAATTCCTTCTGGCGCGCGGTGAGCTTGGTCGGGGTCTCGACCTCGATCTGCACTACCATGTCGCCCTGCCCGCGCCCGTTGAGCACGGGCATGCCGGCGCCGCGCTGGCGGAGCTGTTTACCCGACTGGATGCCGGGCGGAATGCGCAGTTCGTGCGCTTGCCCGTCGAGGCCAGGCACGGTGATCGATCCGCCCAAAGCTGCGGTCGAGAAAGTGATCGGCGCGCGCGCGAACAACGTCGTCCCCTCGCGCTGGAACAGACCGTGCGGCCGCACATGAAGAAAGATGTAGAGGTCGCCCGACGGCCCGCCGCGTGCGCCGGCCTCGCCCTCGCCCGTCATGCGGATGCGCGTGCCTTCGTCCACGCCGGGCGGAATCTTAACTTCCAGCGTCTTGGAGCGCTCGTAGCGGCCCTCGCCGCGGCAAGCGCCGCACGGCTCGCTGATCACTTCGCCCTTGCCGTGGCAGGTCGGACAGACTCGCTCGATCACGAAGAAGCCTTGTTGCGCCCGGACCTTACCGTGACCGTTGCAGGTACCGCAGCCCTTGGCGCTGGTGCCGGGCTTGGCACCTGAGCCCGAGCAGGTCTCGCACCTGGCAGCGACATCGACGCGCACTTCCTCGGCCTTGCCGTGGAAGGCTTCTTCGAGCGTGATCTCAAGGTCGTAGCGCAGATCTGCGCCGCGCTGGACGGTCGAGCCGCCGCGGCCACCGCCGCGCCCCGCGCCCATGAACTCGCCGAAGATATTCTCGAAAATATCGGCGAAGCCTTCGAAGCCCTGCGCGCCGCCGCCGCCGCCGCCATTCTGGAAAGCGGCGTGGCCATAGCGATCATAAGCCGCGCGCTTCTGAGGATCTTTCAGCACGTCGTAGGCGACGCTGATGGCCTTGAACTTCGCCTCGGACTTCTCGCAACCCGGATTGCGATCCGGATGGCATTCCATCGCGAGGCGACGATAGGAGGACTTGATCGTCTTTTCGTCTGCGGTGCGCTCGACCTCGAGCAGTTCGTAAAAATCTACTTCAGCCATCGACTTTCCAGATGCGAAAGCCCCTCCCCCTTGCGAGGGAGGGGCCAACCCCTATCGCTTACTTCGTGTCGTCGACTTCCGAGAATTCGGCGTCGACCACATCCTCATCGGACTTCTTGGCCTCGCCCTCACCCGAAGCGGCAGCAGCGCCCGCGGCCTGCTCCGCCTCATAGATCTTCTGCCCCATCTTCATCGCGGCCTGCGACAAAGCCTGGGTCTTCTCGGCCATCTCGTCGGCATTGCCGCCTTCGACCGCCGTCTTGGTGGCAGCGACCGCAGCCTCGATCTCGGCCTTGAGCTCGGCGTCGATCTTGGAGCCATGCTCGTTGAGCTGGCCTTCGGTCGCGTGGATCAGGCTTTCGGCATTGTTCTTGGCTTCAGCCGCGGCACGACGCTTCTTGTCCTCGTCCGCGAACTGCTCGGCATCCTTGACCATCTTGTCGATGTCCGCATCCGACAGACCGCCGGAAGCCTGGATCTTGATCTGCTGTTCCTTGCCGGTGCCCTTGTCCTTGGCGCTGACGTTGACGATGCCGTTGGCGTCGATGTCGAACGTGACTTCGATCTGCGGCACGCCGCGCGGCGCCGGCGGGATGCCAACTAGGTCGAACTGACCCAGCATTTTATTGTCGGCCGCCATCTCGCGCTCACCCTGGAAAACCCGGATGGTGACCGCGTTCTGGTTATCGTCGGCGGTCGAATAGACCTGGCTCTTCTTGGTCGGAATGGTCGTGTTGCGGTCGATCATCTTGGTCATGATGCCGCCCAGCGTCTCGATGCCCAGCGACAAGGGCGTCACGTCGAGCAGCAGCACGTCCTTGACGTCGCCTTGCAGCACGCCGGCCTGCACCGCCGCGCCGATCGCCACCACCTCATCGGGGTTAACGCCAGTGTGCGGCTCCTTGCCGAAGAAGTTCTTCACAGCATCGCGCACCTTGGGCATGCGCGTCATGCCGCCGACAAGGACGACCTCGTCGATCTGATCGGCCTTCAAGCCGGCATCGGCGAGCGCCTTCTTCATCGGATCGATCGTGCGCTTGATCAGGTCCTCGACCAGACGCTCCAGATCGGTGCGCGTGATATTCTTGACCAGATGCTTCGGGCCGGTCGCATCGGCGGTGATGAAGGGCAGGTTGACCTCGGTCGTCTGTGCCGACGACAGCTCGATCTTGGCCTTCTCGGCCGCTTCCTTCAGGCGCTGGAGCGCGAGACGATCCTTGGTGAGATCGATGCCCTCCGCCTTCTTGAAATCGTCCGCGAGATATTCGACCAGCTTGGCGTCGAAATCCTCGCCGCCCAGGAAGGTGTCGCCGTTGGTCGACTTCACCTCGAACACACCATCGCCGATCTCCAGCACCGACACGTCGAACGTGCCGCCGCCGAGGTCATAAACCGCGATCGTCTTGTTGGTGTCCTTCTCGAGACCATAAGCCAGCGCTGCGGCAGTCGGCTCGTTGATGATGCGTAGCACTTCGAGACCCGCAATCTTGCCGGCGTCCTTCGTCGCCTGGCGCTGCGCGTCGTTGAAGTATGCCGGCACGGTGATGACCGCCTGGGTCACCGTTTCGCCGAGATAGCTTTCGGCGGTTTCTTTCATCTTCTGCAGGATGAAGGCCGAAATCTGGCTGGGCGAATAATCCTCGCCACCCGCCTGGACCCACGCGTCGCCGTTCGCACCCTTCACGATGTGATAGGGGACCAGCTCGGTATCCTTCTTGGTGATCGGATCGTCGAAACGACGGCCGATCAGGCGCTTCACCGCGAAAATCGTATTGTCGGGGTTGGTGACCGCCTGGCGCTTGGCCGGCTGACCGATCAGTCGCTCCCCATCCTTGGCGAAGGCGACGATCGAAGGCGTCGTGCGCGCGCCTTCGGCATTCTCGATCACCTTGGGCTTGCCGCCTTCCATGACAGCGACGCAGCTGTTGGTGGTGCCCAGATCGATCCCGATAACTTTAGCCATTGTAATCCTCTTAGCGATACCCTGTCCCGCCGCCGGCGCGCCCCCTCATTAGGCAGACGCTTGTCCCGGGCAGCATGGTCCGCCAGTCGATATAGGTAGGCGAAATGTGACCGCAAGATATGGGATCGGCCCTGTTTTCACGGGAGCTTTCGGCCTAGAGGGCGGCCATGACCCGCAAGATCGCCCTCCTCGCCCCGTTTCTTCTGCTCGCTGCCTGCAATCCCCGGAACGCCGAGCCAACCGTGACCCAGGCCTGGGTTCGCCTTCCGGCGGTGTCGGGGCAGCCCGCAGCGGCTTACTTCACGATGATAGGCGGACGCCACGCCGAGGTGCTGGTCCGCATGGAAAGCACGCTCGCGGCCAAGACCGAGATGCATCAGAGCATGCGCGGAATGCAGGGTATGACCAGCATGGCCCCCCTCGATCATGTCGACGTTCCCGCCGGCGGCACGGTCCAATTCAAGCCGGGCGGGAATCACGCGATGCTGATCGGGCTCGATCCGGCGATCAAACCGGGCACGGCAGTACCGATCCGCTTCGGCTTCTCCGACGGCACTACGACCGAGGGCGAAGCCAAGACCGTAAGCGCAGGCGAGGATGCGCCCTATTGAGCCTGCTTCGGCGCGACCCCGGGCGGCCGCTCACGCCGGGTGAGCGAAGGCTTGCAGCCGAAATATTCGGCGCGGCGCTCAATCCCGATCCGGTCAGGATCCACCGCAAGACCTGGTTTCCCTTCCAGCCAAGCAATGTGGCGATCGCGCCCGATGGTCATATCTGGTTCCATCCCGACGGTGGGCTGTGGCAGGCGGATTTCGGACAGGCGTCGGATCGGATGCAGGCCTTCCTGGTCACGAGCTGGCGCATGTCTGGCAGCATCAGCATGGCATCCGTCTGTGGCTGCGGCGCCATCCCTTCTGCCGTTACGATTACAGGATTGAGAACGGAAAGCCGCTCCATCGCTATGGAATCGAACAACGCAATGATCATCGAGCACGCTTTCACGGCGCGCCGGGCGGGACAGCCCAACGCGGCGCTGGAGGCATTACTGAAGGATGCCGGGCTCCGCGCTTAGGCTTCGAGATCGACCCGCGGCTGATCCGACGCCTTGGCGACGCCTACCAGAGCCGGACGCAGCAGGCGGTCCTTGATCATGTAGCCGGCCTGCATCTCCTGCACGATCGTGCCGGGGGCCTGATCGCTCGGCAGCTCGATCATCGCCTGGTGGCGATTGGGATCGAGCTGGGCGCCGATGCTATCGATCTTGGTGATGCCGTTACGCTGGAAAACGTTCTCCAGTTCCTTGCCGGTCATCTCGATACCTTGGACCAAGGCCTTGGTGCCTTCCTGCTCGCGCATCGCGGGCGGGATGGCGGAGAGCGCGCGGGCCAGATTGTCGGCGACCGACAGGATATCGCGCGCGAAGTTGGTGGCGGCATAAGCACGCGCATCCTGCGCATCCTTCTCCATCCGGCGGCGGACATTCTGCATCTCCGCCTGGGAATAAAGTAGCTGCTTGCGGAGCTCTTCGACCTCAGCCTGCAGGCTTGTGGTCGCATCATGCTCGGCCACTTCCGGAGCGGCTGCTGCGGTTTCCTCGCGCAGGTCTTCGGCTTCGGGGGTGGTCGTATCGTCTGTCATGCCATCAATCTCGTCAGTGTTTGTGCGGTGAAATCCACCATGGGAACGACACGCGCATAGTTCAACCGAGTCGGTCCGATAACCCCTACCACGCCGACCACGCGTCCATCGGCGCCATGATAGGGCGCGGCGATCACCGACGACCCCGATAACGCGAACAGCTTGTTTTCCGATCCGATGAAGATTTTCATCGCCCGCGCGCCACGTGCGCTGTCGAGCAGCCGGGCAATTTCTTCCTTGCCCTCGATCTCATCGAGCAATTGCCGAACGCGCTCCAGATCGGCGTCGGCGGCCGGGTCGATCAGATTGGCCGCGCCGCGAACGATCATCACCGGGCGACGCGATCCGTCTTCCGACCAGACCGCGAGCCCGCGCGCCACCAGACCTTGCGCGGTCGCATCGAGCGCGGACCGGCCCTTGGCGATCTCGTCCGCCAGCCGCACCTGGGCCTCGCCCAGGGTCAGACCGGACAGGCGGCTGCTGATATAGTTGGCTGCTTCGTTAAGCGCGGACGGCCCAACGCCGGGCGGTAATTCTACGACGCGATTCTCGACCGAGCCGTCTGCTCCGACCAGTACCGCAACCGCCTGATCGTGGCCGAGCGGCAGGAAGGAGAATTGGCGCAGCACCGGTTCGCCGCGCGGCACCATCACTAGCCCAGCGCAAGCCGACAGCCCCGACAGGACCGCGCTGGTCGCCGCAAGTGCCTCCTCGATCGGCCCACGCGCCTGCGCCTCGATCGCGGCGCGTTCGACATCCGAAGGCTCGGCGGTCTGCATCATCGCATCGACGAACAGGCGCAGACCACCCTCGGTCGGCATCCGCCCGGCAGACGTATGGGGTGCGGCGAGCAGCCCCATCTCCTCCAGATCTTGCATCACGTTGCGGATCGACGCGGGCGAGAGATTGAGTCCGCCAAAGCGCGAGATCGTGCGCGATCCCACCGGAAGGCCGGAGTCGAGATAGGATTCGACTACCATCCTGAACACGTCGCGGGCGCGCGACGACATTTCGGCGACAGGAACGGTCATCTGCGACGCGACCATACAAGCAGGCCAAGGCCGAACAAAGCCAGTACCGCGCCGCGGATCGCCCACGGCCACCGCGCGATCATGAAGCTGGAGGCGGGCCACCTGACCACGTTCAGGCCTTGCCCGATCCACAGCAATCCCATCAGGAGCGCGATTACGCCGACGATCAATGCGACTGTTTTCATGGCCTGTCCTTCGGGCTGGCGGGCCGCCGCCTCTGCCGTTACATGCGGCCGCCTAACCATAAGGACAATCCCCCGATGCGCCCAAGCGGCCGCGCCCCTGACCAGATGCGCCCCATTACGATCACCCCTGGCTACACCAAGCATGCCGAGGGTTCGGTCCTGATCGAATTCGGCGAGACCAAGGTGCTCGTCACCGCCTCGATCGAAGAAAAACTGCCGCCATTCCTGCGCGGCAAGGGCCAGGGCTGGGTCACCGCCGAATATGGCATGCTGCCTCGCGCCACCCACACGCGCGGCAACCGCGAAGCTGCCAAGGGCAAGCAATCGGGCCGCACCCAGGAAATCCAGCGCCTGATCGGCCGCTCGCTCCGCGCGGTGGTTGATCTGACCGCGCTCGGCGAGCGTCAGATCACGCTCGATTGTGACGTGATCCAGGCCGATGGCGGCACGCGTACTGCCTCGATCTCGGGCGCCTGGGTGGCGTTACGTATCGCGGTCGACGGGCTGATGAAGCAGGGCCTGCTCACCGTCGATCCGATCAAGTCGCAGGTCGCCGCCATCTCGTGCGGCATCTACGAAGGAACACCTGTGCTCGACCTCGATTATATCGAGGACAGCAATGCCCACGCGGACGCCAATTTCGTGCTTCTCTCCGACGGCAATATCGCCGAGGCGCAGGCCACCGCTGAGGGCGCGACCTATGACGAGGAGGCGTTGTTGCGACTGCTGCGGCTCGCGCGGATCGGCTGCACCGAAATCTTCGCGGCTCAATTGAAGGCGACCGGACGGTGACTATCATGCTGGACGACGACGAACCCGCCCTCGTGCCGCACCGCAGGCTGCAGCCCGGAAAGCTCGTCATCGCCAGCCATAACGAGGGCAAGGTGCGGGAAATCCGCGCGCTTCTCGAACCCTATGGGATCGAGCCGGTTTCGGCCGGCTCGCTTGGCATTCCCGAGCCTGAGGAGACCGGCACCAGCTTCGCCGCCAATGCCGAATTGAAGGCCCGCTTCTCCGCCGACCTGTCGGGCATGGTCGCCCTGGCCGACGATAGCGGTCTGTGCGTCGATGCGCTGAACGGCGACCCCGGCGTCTACACCGCCAATTGGGCTGAGACGCCCAACGGACGCGACTGGTACATGGCGATGCAGAAGGTCGAGGACGCGCTCCAGGCCAAGGGCCCCGAAGCCGGCCGCGACGCGCATTTCGTGTGCGTACTGTCACTCTGCTGGCCCGATGGCCATGTCGAAAGCTTCGAGGGCCGATGCGAAGGCACGCTCACCTGGCCGCCGCGCGGCACGATGGGCTTCGGCTATGATCCGGTATTCGTGCCGCTCAACGACACACGCAGCTTCGCCGAGCTCGATCCGGCCGAAAAGCACGCGATCAGCCACCGGTCCGACGCGTTCCGCAAGCTGGTGGCCGCAGTAATCAATTGACGTGCGGGCCCGCGCCTCCATCTGGGGCGGGCCGGCAATCCCAGGGGCGAGTATGGACCGAGTAGATCGCGACGAGGCCCGGAAGGCGCTGATCGATTTGTTTGCGGGCTTCGGCAACCGTCGCCTGATCAGCATGAAGATTCGCGTCGAACGCCGCCAGCGGATCGACGCTGACCTCGCCCGCTATGGGCTCAGCCTCGAAAAGCTGGGCGTAGAGGTGTTTGACGGCCTGGCGTTCGATGACGCCAACGGTTTCCCGAGCAAGGGCGTGCGCGGCTGCTTCACCAGCCATATGACTTTGATGCAGGAATGCGCGGCTTCGGGAAAATCGATGCTCGTCCTGGAAGATGATATCGACTTCAATTTCGACCGCATTGCGGCCTTCCGCAAATCGGTGCCCGACCTGCAAGCGGTAGAGTGGGATGTGGTCTATCTCGGCTATATCATGCCCAAGACGCGCGGTCCCTTGCGGCTGGAGCGGCATGAAGGGGGGACGATCGGCGGCCATTTCTACGGGGTGAAGCCCGCCTTCGCGAAGGCTGTCGCCGATTATATGCAAAGTTGCACGACGCGTCCGGGCGGCCACCCCGAGGGGGGGCCGATGTACCGCGACGCTTCTTTCACGATGTATCGTGAGCGCCATCCAGAGTGGGTCACCAAATTGGCGGTCCCGTCGCTTGGCGCACAATCCTCATCGCGCTCGGACCTGACGCCCAAGGCTTATCAGAAACTGCCCTTCGTCGGCACGATCCTCGACAAGATACATGAAGCCAAGGCATGGCTTCGACGCTAGACACAAACGAGCCGCTCGCCCTCTACGTCCATTGGCCGTTCTGCGTCTCGAAATGCCCGTATTGCGACTTCAACAGCCATGTCCGCGAGAGCGTGGATCAGGATCGTTGGCGCGCGGCCTTGCTGACCGACCTCGCGCATGAGGCGAATGTCGGCCCTAGACGCCCGCTCACCTCGATTTTCTTCGGCGGCGGCACGCCATCTTTGATGCCGCCCGACACGGTCGCCGCCATCATCGGAGCGGCGGAGCGGCATTGGGGCTTCGCGCAGGACATCGAGATCACGCTTGAGGCCAACCCCTCCTCGGTCGAGGCCGCGCGCTTCGCGGGGCTCGCCGCGGCGGGGGTCAATCGTGTGAGCCTGGGCCTGCAGGCGCTTGACGACGACGCGCTGCGTTTCCTGGGCCGCGCGCATGACGTGGCCGAGGGTCTCGGTGCCCTCGACACCGCGCAGAAGGCGTTCGACCGGGTCAGCTTCGATCTGATCTACGCCCTTCCCGGCCAGAGCCAGGCTGGGTGGGAAAAGACGCTGACTCGCGCGCTCGGCTTCGGCACCAACCATTTGTCGCTCTATCAGCTTACGATCGAGCCCGGCACGCGCTTCGCGGCGATGGCGGCGCGGGGCGAGCTGGTGCCGACCGACCCCGACCATGGCGCCGATTTGTTCGAGGCGACCCGCGCGATCACCGCTGCGGCGGGATTGCCGGCCTATGAAATCTCCAACCACGCCCGACCGGGCCAGGAGAGCCGCCACAACCTCACATATTGGCGCTATGGCGACTATCTGGGCGTTGGCCCCGGTGCGCACGGACGGCGGACGGGCATCGCTACCGCGCGTGCCAAGAAGCCCGAAAACTGGCTGACGCGGATCGACCGCGACGCGCAGGGAATCGAACTCGAAGAAACGCTCTCGTTCGACACGCAGCAGCGCGAGGCGCTGGTGATGGGCCTCAGGCTCGACGAGGGCCTGCCGCGCTCGCGCACCGATCCGGCGGTCGACCAGCGCGCGGTGGAGCGCCTTTCTGCCATGGGCCTAGTCGAGCAGACCCAGGAAAGGCTGCGTGTGACACCGTCAGGCATGCTGCTGCTCGACGCGATCCTTGCGGACGTGGTGCTCTAGAAACTCGTCGGCGCCGGCGAAACGATTGTCCCGCCATTGGGCCCGAGCTGGTGCACCGCTAAAGCCCGTTCGGCGATATGCCCTTTGGAGAAGCGGAAGGCACCGTCCACGCCCGAAAAGCCGCCGTCGTCCGCCAGTGCATCGACCGGGAAGCGGTCGCCTACCTTCCAGTCTTTGGCGATCCGCACAGTCAGCAGAACCGCATCATAGCCCAGGCTTGCCAGGCGATAAGGCGCGCGGCCGTAGCGCGCCTTGTAGCGGGTAACGAACTGCTTGAAGATCGAATCGTCGACGCTGGCGAACCAGGCGCCTGCCATTGCGGGCGACATGTTCAGGCTGGGCTCGGCATTCCA
>Ga0209148_1001405_pt1 | contig 12374 bp, 10 predicted proteins | sample AraplaCol_mMF_r2_2_FD_184288 | JGI IMG/M metagenome (GOLD analysis project Ga0209148, IMG submission 184288) | Arabidopsis root microbial communities from North Carolina, USA - plate scrape CL_Col_mMF_r2 (SPAdes) (version 2) | ecosystem: Host-associated > Plants > Roots > Endosphere | place...
AAGTCACTGGCCCAGGAAGTCGCCTCGCGCGGCATTACGGTGAATTGCATCGCCCCGGGCTTCATCGAGACGGCCATGACCGATGCCCTCAACGATGACCAGAAATCCCGTATTCTCAATGCCATTCCGGCCGGCCGGATGGGCCGCAGCGAGGAAATCGCCAGTGCCGCCGTCTATCTCGCCAGCGACGAGGCGGGCTATGTGACCGGCCAGACGCTCCATGTAAATGGCGGCATGGCTATGATCTGATAGGCTTTTTGCCAATTTTAGCCGGACCACCCGGCGGCTGGTCAAAGCCGGGCAACTATGTTAAGTGACCCGGCGGAACAACTTGGCTAGGCGCCATCGGCGCCTACATAAACAGGATGGCCATAAACGGGACGGCGAAGCTGACCGAACCAAAGCGGGGCGGGCCAGACCAACATGAGCAAGATCGGGCATCAGCAAGATCGGGCTTGCCAAAAATCGGTCAAAGGCGATGTCATTTGGATGACGTCACCTGTGTTTAGAAACTAGGCTTCTGGCGGACGAATCGGGATTGGCTCGATTTCAAGCCCGAGCAGAACCGGAACATCGAGGAAAGAAAGATGAGCGATATTGCCGAACGCGTGAAGAAGATCGTTATTGAACATCTCGGCGTTGACGAGGCCAAGGTCACGGAGACTGCCAATTTCATCGACGATCTGGGCGCCGACAGCCTCGACACGGTCGAGCTGGTCATGGCCTTCGAAGAAGAGTTCGGTTGCGAGATTCCCGATGACGCCGCCGAGAAGATCCAGACCGTGAAGGACGCCATCGACTTCATCAAGTCGAAGGCCAGCTAATATTGCTGACGGCAGCTGCCCAGGGCCGGATCTGCGCCGGCCACTTGGGCAGCTGGCCTTGGCCAGGCCGCTGCGACCCGATGGCATTTCCATCCGATAGCGTCACCAGCAATGCCGGCCACATGATCGTTTTTGATAACAGGACTGAAGGATAACCATGCGCCGTGTCGTCGTCACCGGAATGGGTATCGTCTCGCCATTGGGCGTGGGCGTGGAACATGTCTGGAAGCGTCTGCTGAACGCAGAATCAGGCATCAGCGGCATTCAGTCCTGCGATGTTTCCGATCTGCCCTGCAAGATCGCCGGCTCGGTGCCGCTGGGCGATACCGCCTCGGGCAAGTTCAATGCCGATGACTACGTCTCGCCGAAGGACCAGAAGAAGATGGACCCCTTCATCATCATGGCGATGGGGGCGGCGCAGGAAGCGGTTGCCGATTCCGGCTGGGTCGCGGAGAGCGACGAGGATAAGGAACGCACCGGCGTCATGATCGGTTCGGGCATCGGCGGCCTGCAGGGGATCTACGAGACCTCGCTGCTGCTGGCCGAGAAAGGCCCGCGCCGGGTCAGCCCGTTCTTCATCCCGTCCTGCCTGATCAATCTGGCTTCCGGCCATGTCTCGATCAAATATGGGTTCAAGGGTCCGAACCACTCGGTGGTCACGGCCTGTGCCACCGGCAGCCATGCAATCGGCGATGCCGCCCGTTTGATCGCCCTCGATGATGCCGATGTGATGGTCGCAGGCGGCGCGGAATCGACCATCTGCCGCATCGGCATTGCCGGCTTTGCCGCCGCGCGTGCCCTCTCCACCGGTTACAACGACAATCCGACAGCGGGTTCGCGTCCCTGGGACAAGGGTCGCGACGGCTTTGTCATGGGCGAAGGTGCGGGTGTGGTCATTCTCGAGGAATACGAACACGCCAAGAAGCGCGGCGCCAAGATCTATGCCGAAGTGGTCGGCTATGGCCTCAGCGGCGATGCGCATCATATCACCGCTCCGGCGGAGAATGGCGATGGCGGGTTCCGGGCGATGAAGGCTGCCTTCAAGCGCGCCCAGATGAATATCGAAGATATCGACTACATCAACGCCCATGGCACCTCGACGCCGCTCGGCGACGAGATCGAGCTCGGCGCCGTGAAGCGCCTGTTCGGCGATCACGCCTACAAGATCACCATGTCCTCGACCAAATCGGCGATCGGCCATCTGCTGGGCGCGGCCGGCGCGGTGGAAGCGATCTTCTCGATCCTCGCCATCCGCGACCAGGTGGCACCGCCGACCCTCAATCTCGAGAATCCGTCGGACGGCTGCGACATCGATCTCGCCCCGAAGCAGGCGAAGCCGCGCAAGATCCGTGCGGCGCTGTCGAATTCCTTCGGTTTCGGCGGCACCAATGCCAGCGTCATTTTCACGGGACCGCGCTGAGCCTGGGCTCGGTAAGGCCTGAGCTGAGATGCGGCCGCATAGATCCTTCTTTCTCGGCCTTCTGATCGCCCTGCTGCTTGTCGGCGGGGCGATTGCCTATGGCAACTGGCTGTGGGAAGACTTCAACAGCGCTAGCGATCTGGCGAGCGATACCACCGTCGTCATTCCCAAGGGTACCGGCATTTCCGGCATCGCCGATCTGCTGGCCGATGCCAAGATCATCGATAACAAGCTCGCCTTCAAACTCGGCGCCCGCGTGGTGTTTGAAGGACGCGGCCTGAAGGCCGGTGAATATGCCTTCCCGGCCCATGTCAGCCCGCGCGCCGCGGCGCAGCTGATGATCGACGGCAAGGTCGTCCAGCATAAGGTGACGATCCCTGAGGGCCTGACCATCGCCGAAATCTATGACCTGCTCACCCAGGCTCAATTCCTCGATGGCGACCTGCCGCCCGCCCCGGGCGAGGGCAAATTACTGCCCGAGACCTATCTCTATCAGCGCGGCGAGACCCGGAATGCCATCGTCGACCGCATGCAGCACGACATGCAGGCAGCCGTGGAAAAGCTGTGGTCGGCACGCGACATGAGCATCCCGCTGAAATCACCGGCCGAGGCGATCATCGTTGCCTCGATGATCGAGAAGGAGACTGGTGTGAAGGACGAGCGCGCGCATGTCGCCTCGGTCTTCTACAACCGCATGAAGCTCAACATGCCGCTGCAATCCGACCCCACGATCATCTACACGCTGAGCAAGGGCAAGGGCCGGCTGGACCGGTCCCTCACCTATAATGATCTCAAGATCGACGATCCCTACAACACATATGCCAATACGGGATTGCCGCCGGGACCGATCGCCAATCCCGGCATCGACGCCCTCACCGCAGCCCTGCATCCGCAACAGAGCAAGGATCTCTACTTCGTGGCGGACGGCTCCGGCGGCCATGCCTTTGCCGCCACCCTCGAAGAGCACAACAAGAACGTCGCCAAATGGCGCAAGCTGCAGAAAGCCAATAGCGACAACAACTGAGTGCCGTTGCCCGGCGGGTTAAGTAGCTGCGCTCAAGATTTCTTCGGCAGACGCTGCAGCAAAGGGTCCGTGAGACAAGGTGACAAGGCACCGATCAACCAGGCCATGGCTGCCGTCGGCCAGGGAAAGGCGATGCGCGCTGCATTGCCGGCGAGGCGGCGACGAATCAAGCGGGCAGCCCGCTCTGCCGGCATCAGGAAGGGCATCGGGAAGTCATTGGCATCGGTCATTGGCGTCTTGATATAGCCGGGCAGGATCACTGAGACCTCGACATTGCTGGCTGCCATCTGGCCGCGCAGGCCCTCGCCCCAGACCTTGATCGCTGCCTTGCTGCCACAATAGGCCGGCGCACCGGGAAAGCCGCGATGCCCCGCCAGCGAAGCCATCAGCGCCACTTGCCCGCGCCGACGCTGCTCCAGGCGCGGCAGCAGCGGCAGGACGGTGTTGAGCACGCCATCGACATTGGTGGCGAAAATCGCCCGCACCTGCTCGGCGGTTTCATTGCCGCCATAGGTGCCGCCGGATATCCCCGCATTGGCAACAATCAGGTCGAATGGCAGCTCGTCATCGACTGCGCAGAGATGCTCGGCCGCCGCCGCGCTGTCCGTGATATCGAGGACCAGTTCGCCGACAGTGGCACCCTTTGCGCGGCAGCGGGCGGCGATCTCCGCAAGGCGCCCGGGATGACGGCCGCTCAGCGTAAGGCGGCGTCCCGGGCTTGCATATTCCTCTGCCAAAGCCGCACCAATGCCTGAACTCGCCCCCGTAATCAGGACATGCCGCGGATCGCGCATCTTTTCCTTCCCGTAAACCATTGCGAAAGCTTGCCAGTATGGCCGGCTTCGCCGATGATAGCCGCCGTTTAGAGAAGAGTCGTCCGGGAAACCGATCGAGGCCCATCATCGCCGTTTGGGCGCATGATCCCGCGAGATGAAGGAGCACAATTCCGTGGCAGTCGCCAGCATGACAGGGTTCGCCCGCAAGGAAGGCGCGCTAGCCGGTTTCGCCTGGACCTGGGAACTGAAGAGCGTCAACGGCCGCAATCTCGACATACGCTGCCGGCTGCCTGGCGGCTACGATGCGCTGGAGCAGTTCGCCCGCACCACCGCGGGCGAGATCCTGAAGCGCGGCAACGTCAATGCAGCGCTGACCCTCACGCAACAGGAAAAGACCGGCACCTTCCGGATCAACGAGACCGCTCTCGCCCAGGTCGAAACGATCATCGCCGAGATGCACCAGCGCTTTGAAGCGGCGCCGCCGCGGATCGACGGCATTCTCGGCCTCCGCGGCATCCTTGAAGTCGATGAGCCGGCGCCCACGAGCGAGGAACAGGAAGCGCGCCTGCAGGCGCTGCAGCGCAGCCTGACCGAAGCCTTCAAGCAGTTGCAGGCGATGCGGCAGGTCGAGGGCGCCAGGTTGCAAACGCTGGTGGAAGGCCATCTCGCCGAGATTGAGCGGCTCTGTGGTCAGGCAAGCCAGATCGCCGCGTCGCAGCCGGAGAGCCTGCGCAAGCGCTTGAGCGAGCAACTGGCCGAGTTGCTGTCGAGCAACGGCGCCAGCCTCAATGAGGAGCGCCTGGCCCAGGAAGTCGCGCTGCTCGCCACCAAGGCGGATGTCCGCGAGGAACTGGATCGGCTCGCCGCCCATGTGCAGGCGGCGCGCGATCTCTTGCGCCAGGGTGGCGCCATCGGCCGCAAGCTCGATTTCCTCTGCCAGGAATTCAACCGCGAAGCCAATACGCTCTGCTCCAAGGCCGCCGACCTCGCTTTGACAGCCATCGGTATCGATCTCAAGGCCACCATCGAGCAATTGCGCGAGCAGATCCAGAACATCGAATAAAGACGACAGTGATGACGACAGGAAACAAGGACCAGGGCGGGTTTGCCGGGGGCGGATTTGTCGAGGTGCATCGACGCGGGCTGATGCTCGTCCTCTCTTCACCATCGGGTGCGGGCAAGACCACCATTTCCCGTCGCCTGCTGGCGCTCGAAGACGGCCTCACCATGTCGGTGTCGATGACCACGCGGCCGAAACGGCCCGGTGAGGTCAGCGGCGTCGATTATCATTTCGTCGATCTCACCGAGTTCAACGTGATGATCAATCGCGGCCAGTTCCTCGAATATGCCAAGGTCTTCGACAATTATTACGGCACGCCGCGCCAGGCCGTCGAGATCGCCCTTTCCAAGGGCCAGGACGTTCTCTTTGACATCGACTGGCAAGGAACGCAGCAACTGGCCCAGGCCGCCCGCGACGATCTTGTCAGCGTCTTCATCCTGCCACCCGATACGCAGACATTGGAGCGGCGCTTGCAGGCCCGCGCGCAGGACAGTGCCGAAGTGGTCGCCCATCGCATGTCAAAGGCTGCCGATGAAATGAGCCATTGGGCGGAATACGACTATATCATCATCAATCACGATCTCGATGAGAGCGTGAAACGCGTGCAGGCAATTCTGACCGCCGAACGCCTGCGCCGCGAGCGTCAGGTCGGCCTGCCGGAATTTGTCAAAGGCTTGCGTCAGGGGCAGTAGTCCGGAGAGCCGGTCATCGGGCTAGCGGCGACACGAGGTCGTGCTGGCCTAAGCTATCGTACGGCGCCGCGATGGCCCGCTTCCAGCGCCCGCGCCAGCAGGCAGAATTGTTCGACGGTTAATTCTTCCGCACGCGCCGTCGGCGTCAGGCCGAGCTCGGTCAGCACCGTCTCCGCATCGCCGAAGATGCTCCGCAGCGACTGCCGCAGCATCTTGCGCCGCTGGTTGAATGCAGCCGCGGTGACCCGCTCCAAGTCCTGCTGACGGGCCGGATAAGCCGGCTGCTGCCGTGGCACGATCTGGGCGATGCTGGAGGTCACCTTCGGCGGCGGCGTGAAGGCACGGGGCGGCACGTCGAACAGACGGCGTGCCTCGGCGAGCCACTGGGTTAGCACGCTGAGCCGGCCATAATCCTTGCTGCGCGGCTTGGCCACCAGACGCTCGACCACTTCCTTCTGGAACATGAGCGTCATGGAGGTGATCGCCGCGCCCTGCCCCAGCCAGTTGATCAGCAGCGGCGTCGCGATGTTGTACGGCAGATTGGCGACGATATGGCGCGGACCCAAACCGAGTTTGGTCACATCGGTGGCAAGAGCATCGCCGGGAATGATCGTCAAGCGCCCGGGATAGGCAGCGGCGATCTCGCCCAGTGCCGCCAGGCAGCGTTCGTCGCGCTCGATCGCGATCACCTCACGGGCGCCATGCATCAGCAAAGCGCGCGTAAGGCCGCCCGGCCCCGGGCCGACCTCGATCACCGAGCCTTTGCTGAGATCGCCCGCAGCCCGCGCGATGCGTCCGGTGAGGTTGAGATCGAGCAGAAAATTCTGGCCGAGCGACTTCTTTGCCGCAAGGTCATGTTTTGCGATGACCTCGCGCAGCGGCGGCAGGCCGTCATCCGTCGTCACGATTGCGGCCTGCCTGACGCTGTCCGAGCTGGCAGCACGCGGCTTACATCCGGATGTCGACGACGGCGGTACGCCGCAGATCGCTCAAATAGCCGCGCGCCAGGGTCTCCAGCCGCTGGCGGCCGAGGCGATCGCCAATGGCGACACGCGACAGGCCGGCCGACTGCCGGCTGCAGACCACATAAAGGCCGACGCCCTGATTGGTCCGGATCGGTTGGGTCGGCAGGCCGACCGGTTGATTGATGGCGCTGCTCTGGACCACCGGCGCGAGTTCGTCGACATTGACGGTGCCGAGATCACTATAGGCGGCATCCGGTGCATTGGCCGCCGCCTTCTCCATATCGTCGCAACTGCGGATGCCGCTGGCGACGTTCTTGGCCTCGTCATTCGCCTTGGTCACTTCGCTATCCGCGGCATTGTCCGGCAGCGACCAGAGGATACGTTTCAGCGCAACCTTACCCGAGGTCAGCGTGCCGCCGGCCGCCGGCCGGGTCGCCCGCACTTCGGCGATGAAAAAGCCGCCGATGCCGAGCAATGGCCCCAGCACCTGATTGGGCTGTGCCGTGCGCACGGCATCCGCCAAAGTCGGATCCATTTCATCCAGCCGCAGCCAGCCGATATCGCCGCCATCGGCCGCCGACTGATCCTGGGAAAACTGGTTGGCCAGAGAGGAAAAATCGGCGCCGGCATTCAATTGATCAACCAGCCGCTGGGCCGAGAGCTGGGCATTGCTGCTTTGTGACGGATTGTCGACCGCCAGAAAGATTTCCGAGACACGATATTCGAGCTGGCCTTCGCTGGCCTGCATGCGCGCAATCTCTTCGTTGATTTCCTCGTCGGTAATGTTGACCGAGGAACGCAGCTTGGTCTGCACCAGGCGCACCCAGCTCATTTCCGCTTCGACCTGCGACGCAAGCGCCGAAATCAGGACCCCGGAAGAGGCAAGCTGCTGCTGCATCTGATCCCGGGTCATGCCGTTGCGCTGGGCAATATGTTCAAGCTGGTCGTCGATTTCCCCCTGGCTGACCGTGATATTTTCCTTCTTCGCCTCCTGCTTCTTCAGGTGATCGTCAACCAGCTGACGCAGGACCTGAGGCAGCAGGCGCTGCTCGACTTCGGGGGTATCCGGCAGACGCGCCGACAGCAGAGCGATCCGCAACCGCATCAGAACATCGAGCTGGGTAATGATGTCATCATTGACCACGGCGGCGATCTTCAACTGGTCAGCCTGATCCTGTGCCTGCGCCGACACGGACAGGCCGCCGATACCGCCAATAGCGAGGCCGCCGATCATCGCCAGGGCGGCGATATATTTACGAGTTGATTTGATCATTCCAACTTCACGCTGTGACACTTGAGAGTGGGCCGTTAGACGGCAATAGCTGGCGAACCACCAGAAGCCGTTACCCCTTGATACTGCCGAGATTCTTAAAGCTGATCTGGAAGAACGTCGTCAGGCCGCTATAGCCATCATCCAGGGTTCCGTTATGCAGCGCATAGGAAACATCCAGTGACAGACCAAAACATTCATCAAGATATGCCAATCCCGCCGAAACAGTGGAAATCTCGCTTTCGTGAATGTCATAAGTGCCGTAAATGCGCGCCGACCAGTAGGTAGCAAACTGGGTTGTAAGCCCAAGAGAGGCAAATTCGCGCTTATGACTGTCGTCCAACGTCTTGCTGAGGGCAATATAACCGGCAGACACACGAAAATCCGTTGGACCGGCCGCGACCTGCACTTCCTGATGTTTCATGTCCCAGCCATGCGTATCGGTCCGGAAGCGATAGCTGAGATCGAGATACTGATTGGGCGAAAATGTCGCGCGACCGACGACATCCGAGAACGACTGGTCGATACCGGAGTCCTCGAGATCCTGGTCGTGCTCACCCTTGAGAAACTGGTAGCTCTGGCCGAGGAAGATGTTGGTCTGGCCCTCCTGGTTGAAATAACCGGTCCAGTTGAGACCATAGGTCACGCGTGAGCCGGTATCATAGCGGTCGATACCGACGAACCGATTGGCCGAGAACAGACGATTTTCATCCAGTTCGAAGAAGCGGCTGTCTTCGTTCGACACCTGGCTGGAATTGCCGAATTTCGGCGCTGCAACCAGCTGCACCATCGGTTCGATCACTTGGGTGAAATTCTCACCTGGCCGGATGAACGGATAACGCCACAGCAGATCCGCCTTCGGCAGGATGCGGGCCGTCGTGCCGCTGGAGGAGGTATTCGACGCCGAGGGATCGTCAGCCGTCTCATCAATGTCGTGCGAGGCATAGAAGGAACCTTGCACGGACAGGGTCAGGCGATAGATGTCTCCGAACGGGCTGGTATAGGGCAGTGTCCACGATGGGGCGCCCGATAGCCGGAACTGATTCTCGCCGTCGCGACGCACGATATTCATCGTGCCGGCATCGAACGAAACGAACGAATTCGCCCACATCGGCTCGCTGATGAAATTGTAGTCGAGCTTCGGGGTGACGAAGGGCGCCGTGTCACCGTCCAGATCATCCTTGGTGCTCTGGAAGGAATAGGCCTGTGCCGAGGCATAGGACCGGCCGAAGAAGCCTTCTACATAAGCATTGTCTTCCAGCCAGCGGGTGGCGCCGAGATGGTAGTCACGCAGATAATCTTTGTCGGTCGTATTCTTGAAGTCGAACCCGGCACGCCAGTTCTCATCGAGATCGAACAGGCCGGTGCCCTCGATATGCCCGCGGAAGGAATTATCGTGGACGTTGTTGCCTGACGAGCTGAAGCGGTCCTGGATCGTCATTGAGCCGGTCAGCGAGAACATGCCATCCGTTAGCCGTTCCCGGTACTGAATCATGCCCATGGCGCCGGGGCTGCTGTCGGGCTCGCCGTCAACCCGGAAGACCGGCGTGAAGGTCAGGTCCTTATCCGGACCGATGGTCTGGAAATAAGGGATGCGCAGCTGGAAGCCGCCCTTTTTCGAATAAGCGAAGCCCGGCGACAGCAGACCCGACTGTCGCTGCACGCCGATATCCGGATGACGGAAATACGGCGTCCAGAAGACCGGTACGCCCCACATTTCCATCCAGGCATTGTGGTAGGTAATGGTCTGGGCATCCGTGTCGCGAATGACTTCCGCCGCCTTTACCTGCCAGAGCGGCATCCGACTGGGATCGGTCTGGCAGGGCAGGCAGGGCGTGTAGACGGCCTGGTTGAGCCGCGTATGGGTGGCGTCGATCCGGGTCATCTTGTTGGCGGCGAGGCGCGACTGGTCCGCCATCAGCCCCCGGAACCCGTTCATATAGCCATCATTGAAGTCATCAGTGATATCGGCATAAGTGCCGAAATACGTATTGCCGTCCGTATCGAGGATCGCGACATGACCTGAGGCAATGATCCGCTTGGTGCGCTCGTTATAGGCAATGGTATCAGCCATGGCGACTTTGCCATTCTTGCTGACCTGGACATGGCCGCGGGCAACATAGACGCCGAGATCCTTGTCATAACCAGTCTCGTCGGCGATCACTCGGACCGTCGAATCATTGGGCAGGTTAACCTCCGGCTGCGCCGGTTTCGGTGGCGCAAGAAAGCCCTTTTTCTGCTGCTGATGTTGCTGCTGAACGTCTGGCAGAGCACTTTCGTTATCTGCGATCGCTACCGTAAGGGCGCTGCAGGCGACACTTAGGCAGACCCCGAGCGCAAGCCGGGGCAAGAGTTTGCCGGTAAGCCATGACCGCATCGACCACTCATTCCTTATCAATCGGGCCGGCGACGTCTTACCGTCAGTCATCGGCCACCCCCAAACTCTGCGTCCCGGGGCAGGCCCAGGCAAAACGCAATCCCCTTATCAGTCGCGCTAACCTACCATTTTAAGTCAATTCGTCCACTGATTTCATGGCCTTACAGCCAAATCACGGGCCCTCACGGAAAGCCGGAGGGAACGTGGCGCGACTGATGTGACTATGCTATTTCTGCTGCAACTGGCGCATGACGCCTGTGGATAACTTCTCGCAGAGCTTCCCCGCGCCATCGGCTATCGATCATCAATCAGCGAGGAAACAATGAAGATTGCCTTTGCCAAGCCGGAGCTACCGGCCCAAGGAACCCTGGTCGCTGTCGTTTCGGAACAGCGCAAGCTGGGGCAGTTGGCGACGCAGATCGAAAAACTGGGCAAGGGTGCCCTCTCTCGGGCGCTGGGCGCCAGCCGCTTCAAGGGCAACGCTGACGAAATGCTGACCATCCTCGCCCCCGCGGGACTCGAGGCCGAGCGTCTCGTGCTGACCGGCTTGGGTGCGCCGGAGAAGCTCGACAATCTGGCCGCCCAGGCAGTGGGCGGTCGTCTGGTCGCGGCGCTGAACGGCGTCGGCGAAAAGGAAGTCGCGATCCAGGTCGAAGCGCCGGCAGGCGCCAGCTTGAGCGAAGCTGCTTTGGCGGCACAGGTGGCCTATGGCGCGCGCCTGCGGGCCTATCGTTTCGACAAGTACAAGACCAAGGAAAAGCCGGAACAGAAGCCGAGCCTGAAGAAGTTCACGGTGCTGACCAGCGATCCGGCCGCCGCCAAGAAGCTGTTCGATCCGCTCGACAAGATCGCCGAGGCCGTCGATTTCGCCCGCGACCTCGTCTCCGAGCCCGGCAACGTGATCTATCCGGAAAGCCTGGCCGAACAGGCGCGCAGCCTGAAGAGCCTCGGCGTCGAGGTCGAGGTGCTGGGTGAAAGCGCCATGAAGAAGCTCGGCATGGGCGCGCTGCTCGGCGTCGGCCAGGGCAGCGAACGCGAGAGCCAGCTGGTGGTCATGCGCTGGAATGGCGCCAAGGACGGCAAGAAAAAGCCGGTCGCCTTGATCGGTAAGGGTGTCACCTTCGATACCGGCGGCATCTCGCTCAAGCCCGGTGCCGGCATGGAAGACATGAAGTGGGACATGGGCGGCTCGGCAGCGGTCATCGGTGCCATGCGCGCCCTCGCCGCTCGCAAGGCCAAGGCCAATGTGGTCGGTGTCGTCGGCTTGGTCGAGAACATGCCCGACGGCAAGGCCCAGCGCCCCGGGGACATCGTCACCTCGATGTCGGGCCAGACCATTGAAGTGCTCAATACCGATGCCGAAGGCCGCCTCGTGCTCTGTGATGCCATGTGGTACACCCAGGAGCATTACAAGCCCTCGGTGATGATCGACCTCGCCACCCTGACCGGCGCCATCCTGATCGCGCTTGGTACCCATCAGGCCGGCATGTTCGTCAATGACGATGCCCTGTCCGATCAGCTTTCCGCTGCCGGCAAGGCGACCGGTGAGCTGCTGTGGCGCATGCCGCTGGCCCCGGCCTATGATCGCCTGATCGATTCGCCCGCCGCCGATATGAAAAATATCAGCGGCAGCCGCAATGCCGGCAGCGTCACTGCCGCGCAGTTCCTGCAGCGTTTCGTGCAGAAGGGCGTTGCCTGGGCGCATCTCGACATCGCCGGCATGGCCTGGGCCGACAAGGACGCACCGACCTGCCCGAAGGGGGCGACCGCCTTCGGCGTGCGCCTGCTCGACCAGTTCATCGCCGCCAATCACGAAGACTGAACTCTTTCGGCCGGCCTTTCCGCGAGAAGGGCCGGCCGATCGCTTGCGCCGCCCGAACGGCTGACATGACCGAAATCCGCTTCTACCATCTGCAGCGCGCCAGGCTGGAAGACGTCCTGCCAACCATGCTGGAACGGGCCTATG
>Ga0209148_1001406_pt1 | contig 12371 bp, 16 predicted proteins | sample AraplaCol_mMF_r2_2_FD_184288 | JGI IMG/M metagenome (GOLD analysis project Ga0209148, IMG submission 184288) | Arabidopsis root microbial communities from North Carolina, USA - plate scrape CL_Col_mMF_r2 (SPAdes) (version 2) | ecosystem: Host-associated > Plants > Roots > Endosphere | place...
CAGCTCCCGGGCATGCCCGGCGAACTCCGACGGCATCGACTCAACCGGCAGACCCGGCAATCCGTCAGCCAGGCTTCGCCGCACCTCATCGATCCTGGCACCCATCCCGGGCTTGCCGGGATTGAAGATCAGGACAATCCGGTCAAAGCGCTCGGCGGCTACCCGCTCATCAATCATGGCTGCCCTTCCACGCCGCTGTTACCGAAACAGTCACACCCCTGTCCCATGGGCGCCGTGCAGCTCGGCCCCACCGGCTTTCAGACCATCATGACACTTCTGCGGGTGATGCTCCCCGCCGAGTACCGCAAGCTCGCCTTCTCGTTCCCGCGGGCCAAGCCGAGGCGGCGTCGCCGTCGTCAGCCCCTGGTCGCACCGTCCTTCACGTGCGCCTCAAGGACGTCACGGATGCTGGTCCACGCCTGCGGCCCGTAGCGGTCGTTGTTCACGTGATGCAGCTGGCCCTCGCCACTGAACATACTGACGAAATATTGCATACCCTGCCAGGCAGGGAACGTCGCGTCCTCGTCCCTTGATATGCGACGTCCGATCCGGGCCATGCCGGACAGCAATCCCGTGGTGCCCGCCCACTGGGTGCTGAACGCGGCGCCGGTGAGCTCTGTCATAATCCGCGCGATATCCCGGGCTGTCACCCGGCTCCCGGCCACCTCGACGACGCGTGGCGCGGCGTCGTCCAGTGCCACGCGAGCGACGGTGCGGGCGACGTCGTCTTTGGTTGTGAAGTCGAGCAGCTGGTCGGGCGAGGACCAGTAGAGGACCTTGTGCCTCCTGAACAGGATCATTGGAGCCTGCCCGGTCAGCATGTCCGCGAAGGCCCCGTTGAGCACGGACGTGGCCCGGAGCGGAGTGGCATCGACGGCGGCGGCGAACTCCCGGCGCAGCTCGAAGTTGCGGTTGCTGCCAGGGGTTACCCGGCGGTAATCAGCCGAGTAGTCGGACGGGATGAAGCGTGCCACACCGGCCTCAACGGCCGCAGCCAGCAGCGCCTCCTGGGCGTCGACGATGACGGAGCGCGCGCCGCTGACGGCAGACACGACGACGTCGGCGCCGCGGAGGGCGTCGACGAGGCCGGTGTGGTCCGTATAGGCCGCCGCGCGAACCTCAACGCGGTCACACCCGCCGTATTGCGCCTGAGCGGCGCCGCCGCCTGGGCGGGTCAAAACACGAACAAGGACTTCGGCGTCGGCGGCGAGCAGCTCGCGGACGATCCGATGGCCGAGATCACCGGTGGCTCCGGCAACGAGGACAGTGGTCATGAGGTTGCTCTTCTCTGTTCGTTTGGCGGGGCGTTCAATGCGTAAAAACATGCCCTGAGGTATCAACAGGCCGGGCGTCACGCCCAAGGGAATCGCTTGTCCCACCGGATAGACCGCGAGCTGGGCCACGGAGGGCGGGAAAGCTGGCCCCGACTGGCCCCAAGACCGCCCTGCGAGTACATCAAAGCAGGCTATCCACTGGATTCACCGCATGATTCCGGTTCTCTTGACCTGCGTGGCTGGGGATTCCTTCTGGCAGCTCATCACCCGATCCTACGCGCGGAGGCCGGGCGGTTCCCCTCTGTGCTGCCCTCCAGTCATCACCGACCCGCCTGGTCCATCACGACTTTCGGGGCCAGTGAATCTTCCCTCTGGCACGCTCCGGTTCATTCGCCGTTGGCGGTTCCCTCGATCCAATCGACGGCTTAGTCGGAAAGATAAATTCCTTCGGGATTTTGTTCCCCGATCCACCAGGCGTTCGATGCAACGTCGCCGCCGGCGGCCGCGATCTTGATCACGACATCAGCGGCGATAGCCTCGCCGTTGTGTTCGATCAGCCACGCCCGTGCATCGGCGTCCAAATTTGGCCACCACTCGATGGTGTTCATCCTGTCATTCTCCGCCCCGGTGTAGCGGATGGATAGCCACAGAGATCGAGCAGCGCCGCGAGACCCAACATGGTGGCCCGTAGGCCGGCCGTTGGTCCAGGGTCCGCTGCGGGACCCTGAACCAACCATCGCGTCAGTCGTGGGCGAGGACCGTGTTGATCAGCTTGATGAGCTCGGCCGACGCCGTTTGAGTCACCGCCGGCCCCGCCTTCACCGCAGTGATGGCGAGATTGCCCTTGACGCCGGTGACGGTCAGTGCGGTCTGGGCTTGTCCGGTGGCAAGGTGCTGGGTGGTGAGCGCCGCAAAGGACGCGTCGCCGTCGGACTTGGCGTCAACGGGCGTGGTCTCAGTGGTTATTTTCTGGCCGCCCACCTCGATGGTGAACGACTTGCACGGAGCGGCCGCAGCCTGTGAGGCAGCAAGCTGTTGGGTCATGGTTTTGGTGTCCTTCAGTGCGATGACCGTCACCGCGATCGTCGTTTTGTCGGCCGCGGAGATGGACGTGCCTCCGGCGTAGGTACTGCCGTCCGGGACATTGGCGTTGCTGTCGACGAGAGGTTTGCAGGTTTCGGGGCTCACCACTGCGGTCTTGAGCAGCTCTTTGGCCCTGAGAATGCCTTGATCGATCTGCGCGGCCGGAACGACGGTCAGGGGCTGGCCCTGGTCATCCCTGAGCGTGGAGAGCAAGCCGCTGAGGTCTGCGTTGCTGAAGGTCTTCACGGGGGTCGGTGTGGACGAGGATGGCTGGGCCGCCGCCGGCGTAGCCTCCGCCGTCGCGGTACCTCCTCCGGTGCCGGACCCCGTTCCGCAGCCGGTGAGGGAAAGCAAGGCGGCCGTGATGATCGCCGCCGTGGTGGATGTTCGCTGCATGAGGCGTCCCTTCTCGGATCACCGGTCCGCCTCCCGATCCGGGGGGCGCGCTCCGGCACCACCCGGATGCGGTGCCCCGATAGGAGCCGGACCGTGCGGCGTCTAGCTCAACGCAGGTAAGCAGCACGCGGGTCCGGGCCCCGCAGACTCAACGGCAGGTGCAGCGCGTCCCCCTCGCGCGCCGCTCGCTGGCGCGATGGCGCCCAAACTATCCAAAGCGACGGCGAGGCAACAGAGAGTGCACTACTTGTTTTTTTGGCCGCCCGACGCAAGTAGGGACGCTACTCAGCCGGCCCTCTGTTCTTCGTCAGGTCCTCGGCCACCATGACCAAAATGCCGCTCGGACCGCGGAGGTACGTGAGCTTGTAGATGTCCCGGTACGTTGCCACCCCGCGAAGCGGATAGCAGCCGTGCCGGGACGCTATGTCCAGCGCCGCGTCGATGTCGTCCACGGAGAACGCAACGCGGTGCATGCCAATCTCGTTGGGCAGGGTGGGGCCTGTCTCGATGGCGTCGGGGTGGAGGTATTCGAAGAGCTCGATCTGCCCGTGCCCGTCCGGCGTCGTCAGGACGGCGATTTTGGCGTGGTTACCGTCGAGGCCGACGGCGGTGTCCGCCCACTCCCCCGCAATGGTGTCCCGGCCGACAAGTTCGAGGCCCAAGTCAACAAAGAAGGCGATCGCCGCCTCGATGTCGCGGACGGCAATCCCAACGTTCTCCAGTTTGATCGTCATCCTCCGCATGCTACCCACCGACGTGCTGCGCATGTGGGAAAGCCCTGATTCAAGGCGGCCCGCAGGCCCCGGGCTAGACTGATGACCTAGGGGGAAGTCATGGAATGGATTCTTTTAGGCATTGCCGCTCTGGTCATTATCGTTGCATCTATTTGGCGCGATGTCTCAAGAAAGTCGCTACGGCCGCCAGCGGTATCGGGCCCGGATTCGGAACGGGCGCTTCGCGACTTTCACCGCGGCCAGACCCTGGGCAATTCACATTTTGTCGGCCTGGATAATACGGGCCACCGCCGATAATCCCGGGCCGCAGCGGGTCGTAACCGCGGAAGTATCCGCCGCCCTAATCCAACGGCGTTACGGCGCACTGACTGTTTATGCGATTTTGGTGAAGGCGCCAGCCACATGCCGGCGGAATCCCATTCGCCTCACCGTAAGGTTGTGCCCAATGGACCAGGAAAGGGCGCATGTTGTGAAAGCGGACGAAGTGACTGTGGGGTGTTATCCGCGCGACGACGTCTCCTGGGCGAAAGATGGCAGGGTCCGGGAAGGTAGCGCCACGATTTTGGTCCGCCAGGCTGACGGGACCCTGGAGCCTTCAGGAGAAGTCGTCTTGGGCGAACTGCGCATCCTGCATCCTGATGTGAAGGTGGGTGGCGAGTTTGTCATCGAGCTACGCGCCCGTTTCGACTCGGAGACATTCCACCGTCGGGTGACCTTCGTCGCCAGTGGTGACGAGGCCCGTGACGTCTTCATATCGGCGGTCGGGCCCGGCGGGCATGCTGAGCCGAAGGCCGGCCCATTTAAGCGGAGGCGGTACTCGGGCTTCGAGTTTGGAGTGATGGTCATGGGCGCAACAACCGAGAAGGGTACCCGGATCGGAGACGTCTTGGGCCCGCTCATCGAGCATGGACCCAACGATGGCGTCGGGGCCGCCGCTTCTGCCTAGCAGCGGCAAGAGCCGTTGTTGGCGCCGACGCTGCTGTCGTGGCTCAGTCACGGAGCGGTGACCCGACAACCTCGAATCGGAACCCTCCAAATGCGCCGGACAGTAGCGGGCGTGCGAGGGCGATAGACGCCTGAACCTCCGGCAATGTGAGGGACGACCGATGCGCCTCCTCGTTTTCCCACAGCTCCACGACAAACACGGTGTCCGGGTCATCCTCGTTGACTCCCACCTCGTAGGCAAGGCAGCCGACCTGCCGAAGGGTCTCGCTGCGCCGCGTCAAATGACGCACCAGTTCGTTGCGCTTACCAGAGACTGTGCCAAGCGTTCCCACATTCGCAAATGTCATGGCCCCACAGTAGTAGGACAGTGCACGATTCACGGCGCATGTCTTCGGAGCATCAGCACGGCCTGCGGACCCCGCTTCATTGATCCAGACGATGCGGGCCGGGGCGCCGTGTAGTTTGAGGTCTTCGAATTGGGGAAAACATATGGTTCTTAAGTTTATCGCTCGACCTTTGCCGGCTGCATTTGATGACGCATATGCGGTCATAAGGAGAAGTAACCCGCTGCGATAAGGAATGACCTGACCGCGCCCGTATGCCGGTCCCCCACTGCGACAACCGAGGTTTGACGTACGACACTGCGGAATACTCGTTCAGGATGTCCCGTGCAGGCCGCCCGCAATCTGCCGGGCGGAGATGCCCTAAAGGGAATCCGGCGCCGGACTATCGACTTCGTCTCCACCCGCTCTTAGTCCGGCTCGCTGACTCTGCCAATGGTGGAGTATCGCTGGGCGAGGCTGGTGAAGGCTGAGGTGAGTTCGGGGGGACCTACGACTTCCATGTGCGCTTCAAATTTTCCAAATGAGGCGGCCAGCGCTTCCCAGGACCAGGCTCCTGCTTCGAGGCTGCAGGTTCGGGCATCGATGGCGGTAACTGTTCCGTCGTTGGCGAAGGGAAGGACTTTCTGCGCGGGGAGGTGAAGAATGACTGTGCCGCGGCATTGCCACTGATTGAGATGGGACCCTTTGAAGCGGGCGGAGACAAAGTCCTTGACGTCGCCGCCAGGTACCGTGCGAGGGGTGAAGCGGGCGCCACGGGGTTCACGGGGGTGGAGCCGATCGATTCTGTAGAGGCGCCAGTCGCTTCGGTCCAGATCCCAGCCCACCAGGTACCACCGCCCGTGAGAGCTCACCAGGTGATGGGGTTCCGAGCGGCGGGGCGTTGGCGCCTGATTTCCAGTCTCGGAGGTGTCTTCGTCTGCGGCGTAGTCGAAGCGAAGGGATTCCCGGTCACGGATGGCGTTAGCCACAGTGACAAGGGTATTCAAGGAGACGTTTCTCGGCGCGGCGTCGCCGGGGCGCCCGACGGGCGTGACTGTGAGCGCATCGAGTCGGCGCCGGAGCCTTGAGGGCATGACTTGGCGGACAGTGCCAAGGGCGCGGATTGCGGCTTCTTCAATTCCCGCGCCGAGGGCGGGGGCTGCCTGCAGGGCAATGGCCACGGCGAGGGCTTGATCATCGTCGAAGAGCAGCGGTGGCAGCTCTCTGCCGGCGTTGTCGAGACGGTACCCGCCGTCCGGACCCATGGTGGCCTGGATGCTGTAGCCCATCTCACGCAACCGGTCGATGTCTCGGCGGACGGTACGGTCACTGATCTTCAGCCGGGTGGCAAGGAGTGACCCTGGCCAGTCCTGCCGGGTCTGCAATAGAGACAGCAGATTCAGCAGCCGTGAAGTCGTTGTCATGCACTCCAGCATAATCGGAGGTCTAGGACACAACCTGACCTAAACACCTGTAATGCTGGTTCCATCGAGCCGGTAGGCCGAATTCACCGAGGAGCCCAATGACCATTCAAACAACCACACACCTCAACTTCCGAGGCGACGCACGCCAAGCACTGGAGTTCTACCAGTCCGTATTCGGCGGACACACCGTGCTGAACACCTACGCTGACTTCGGCATGCCAACTGAACTACCCGGGGCCGACAAGATCGTCTTTGGCCTCGTCGGAGCGGAAAACGGTTTCCGCGTGATGGGATACGACATTCCCGGCCAAAGCGGAAACACGATTGTCGGAGGCGGCTCCACCCGCCGTGAGAACAACACCACTGTCACCGACCAGGCCTTTTTCGTCGCCATCGAATCCGACGTCCTCCAAGAGCTTCAGGGTTTTTGGGACGCGCTGGCCGTTGATGCCACCATCATCGAACCGCTTGCCGCTTCGAAGTGGAGCGCTGGTTTCGGGATGCTTACCGATCAGTTCGGTGTTACCTGGAGCTTCAGCGTCACTACCGCCTAATTGCTCCAAACGCCGTGGCGCGGGGTCCAGTCGACTCCCGCCACGGCCTCCGCAGCTGCGCACCACCCTCCATGAAAAGAGAATCATGTTCCCTGCCCGCTCTGACTTCACTTGGTCCGCGCACCCGGCCAACGCCGGTGCCCTGGTGGGCGGCAACGACACGACCCGCTGTGAGCCAGGGAAGCCATGATCCACTCCCATTTGACCGTGGCAGACGCCAGTGCATGGAGGGAGTGGTTGAACGAGAACGAGCACACTAGCGACGGTGTGTGGTTGACCCTCGCCAAGAAGGACACCAGTACCCCAACAACACTCACGTACACCCAAGCACTTGAGGAAGCGCTGTGCAGCGGGTGGATCGATGGACGCAAGAATAAGATCGATGCCCGAACGTACAGCCAGCACTTCACTCCGCGCCGGGCACGATCCATGTGGTCAGAACGCAACATTGAAATTGTCGGTGCACTTACCGCTGCGGGCCGCATGCGCGAACGCGGTCACGCCGAAGTAGCTCTCGCCCAGACAGACGGGCGCTGGGACCGGGCCTATGCTGGGCCCGCGTCAATAGAGGTACACGACGACTTGCGCTGCGCTCTCCGCACAGCGCCCGATGCAGAGGCTGCCTTCAATGCCCTCACGAGCGGCGCCCGCTATCGGATACTGCTCGATGTAACCACCGCCCGGACAAGAGGTCTGCGTGCGAACCGCATCGCCAGGCACCTCGCAAAACTCGCGACGCCAGCGCAGGTGACCTAAACACGCCATCCTCACCACAAAAGGTTCGGTAAAGCCCAGCCCGATCTATCGGACTTCGAACCCCGCGTCGCGGATCGCGGTTTTGACCTGGGCGATCATGTTTAGCGGGCCGAAGTGGAAGACGGAGGCGGCCAGGACGGCGTCGGCCCCGGCGGCCACTGCCGGCGGGAAGTGCTCGGGCCGGCCGGCGCCGCCGGAGGCGATCAGCGGGACCTTGACGGCGGCTCGGGCCAGCCGGATCAGTTCCAGGTCGAAGCCGTCCTTGGTGCCGTCGGCGTCGATGGAGTTGAGTAGGATCTCCCCCACTCCCCTGTCCGCGGCCTCCCGCGCCCACTCGAGCGCGTCGATGCCGGTGCCCTGACGGCCGCCGTGGGTGGTGACCTCGAAGCCGGAGGGCGTGGGCTTGGACCCGGGCCGGGTGCGGCGGGCATCCACGGAGAGCACCAGCACCTGCGAACCGAAGTGCCGGGTGATCTCGTCGATCACGTCCGGCCGGGCCACGGCGGCGGTGTTGATCGCCGCCTTGTCTGCACCATAGCGCAACAGCTTGTCCACCTCGGCCACCCCGCGGACTCCGCCGCCCACGGTGAGCGGGATAAAGACTTCCTCTGCGGTGCGCCGGACGACGTCGAACGTGGTCTCACGGTTGCCCGAGGAGGCCGTGACGTCGAGGAAGGTCAGCTCGTCCGCGCCGCCGTTGTCGTAACGGTGGGCCAGTTCCACCGGGTCACCGGCGTCGCGCAGGCCCTCGAAGTTGATGCCCTTGACCACGCGGCCGGCGTCGACGTCCAGGCACGGGATGACGCGGACGGCTACTGACATGACTGCTCCTGCTGTTGACGTGCTGTTCGGGGGCCCTGGCTGACCTAAGACCGGCTGACTTAGATCCGGCAGGCGTGGATGCTGCTGACCAGAATGGCGCGCGCGCCCAGGTCGTAGAGCTCGTCCATGATCCGGTTGGTGTCCTTCTTCGGCACCATCGAGCGCACGGCAACCCAGTCGGAGTCGCGCAGCGGAGACACCGTGGGCGACTCCAGGCCCGGGGTCAGCGCGGCGGCCTGCTCCACGAGCTCGTTGCGGATGTCGTAGTCCATCAGCACATACTGGCGGGCCACCAGCACGCCCTGGAGACGGCGGATGAGGATCTCGACGGCGGGGTTCTGCTCGCCCTTGCGGCCGATCAGCACCGACTCGGACTTCAGGATCGGTTCGCCGAAGATCTCCATGCCGGCGGCCTTGAGCGTGGTCCCGGTCTCGACCACGTCGGCGATCGCGTCGGCCACACCCAGGCGGACCGAAGATTCGACGGCGCCGTCCAGCCGGACCACCTTGGCGTTGATGCCGCGCTCGGCCAGGTAGCCGCGGAGCAGTCCGTCGTAGCTGGTGGCCAGCCGCTTACCCTCGAGCTGGTCGATGGAGCTGAAGTCGCCCACCGGGCCGGCAAAGCGGAAGGTGGAGGCGGCGAAGCCCAGCGGCAGCAGCTCTTCGGCGTCGACCTCGGCGTCCAGCAGCAAATCGCGGCCGGTGATGCCGACGTCGAGCGTTCCCTGCCCGACGTAGACGGCGATGTCGCGCGGGCGGAGGAAGAAGAATTCGATGTCGTTGTCCGGGTCGACCATGACCAGTTCGCGGCTGTCGCGGCGCTGGCGGTAACCGGCCTCGGCGAGCATGGCCGAGGCGGCTTCGGACAGGGATCCCTTGTTCGGGACGGCAACTCTCAGCATGGGAGGTTTCTTTCTGGGTGGATCGTCATGGGGTAACAGGCACTGCGGGCCACGGGCTACTCCGCGTCCGCCGGCGTGGGCCGGGGACGCGGAACCGCGTGGCTAGAGATGCTTGTAGACGTCTTCCAGGGTCAGTCCCTTGGCGAGCATCAGGACCTGCAGGTGGTACAGCAGCTGGGAGATTTCCTCGGCTGCGGCCTCGTCGGATTCGTACTCGGCAGCCATCCACACTTCGGCGGCTTCCTCCACGACCTTCTTGCCGATGCCATGGACGCCGGACTCAAGTTCGGCGACGGTGCGGGAGCCTGCCGGACGGCTGGCGGCCTTCTCACTCAGTTCTGCGAACAGCGACTCGAAATTCTTCACACCCTCCAGCCTACTTGCTCGGGGCATAGCCCCGCCTGCCGGGTCTCCTGATGACTCCCCTGATGTGAGGGATTCCACAGCCTAGCGGTACTGCTTGAGCGTGACGGCGGAGGCGACGGCGGCGGTGAACGCCTCGTGTCCCTTGTCCTCGTTCGAGCCGGGCAGGCCCGCCCGGTCGATACCCTGCTGCTCCGTGTCGCAGGTCAGGACGCCGAAGCCCACCGGCGTGCCGGTGCGGACGCTGACCTCGGTCAGGCCCATGGTGGCCGCCTCGCAGACGTATTCGAAGTGCGGGGTGCCGCCGCGGATGACGACGCCGAGGGCGACGACGGCGTCGAAGTGCGGCGCCAGCCGGGCGGCGGCGACGGGCAGTTCGAAGGTGCCCGGCACGCGCAGGACGGTGGGATCGTCAATGCCGGCCTCCTTGGCCGCGCGGAGGGCACCGTCGAGCAGGCCGTCCATGATGGCGGTGTGCCAGCTGGCGGCAACGATGGCCACCTTGAGGCTGCCGGTTTCCGCGGACTGGGTGGTCAGGTCGATCGTGGGGGCGCCGTGGCCGCTCATAGGGTGTCCTTGCTGTTGGTTCTGTGGGGAGAAAGTGGGTGGGAGGAGGTGCGGCCTAGCCGGCCTGGACGCCGGATTCGACGCCGGCGCCGGCACCGGCTCCGGCACCGGCTCCCGGGTCCAGCGCGGCCGGCTGCATGTCGAGGACCAGGCGGTGGTCCATCCGGTCCTTCTTGGTCTGCAGGTAGCGGAGGTTCTGCTCGCGGGAGGGCACCTCGGTGGGGACCATTTCGACCACGTGCACGCCGGCCTGGGCCAGCCGGTCCTGCTTGTCCGGGTTGTTGCTGAGGAGCCGGACCTCGTTCAGGCCCATCTCCGCCAGGATCTGGGCCGCGGCCTGGTAGGAGCGGGCGTCCACCGGCAGGCCCAGCTGCTCGTTGGCCTCGACCGTGTCGAAGCCGGCTTCCTGCAGCGCGTAGGCCCGGATCTTGTTCGCGAGGCCGATGCCGCGGCCTTCCTGGCCGCGCAGGTAGAGCAGGGTTCCGCCGTGCTCGTGGATCAGTTCCAGGGCGTAGGCCAGCTGCTCGCCGCAGTCGCAACGGTAGGAGCCGAACACGTCGCCGGTGAGGCACTCCGAGTGCAGCCGGACCAGGGGCGCCTTGCCGTCGGTGGCGGGCAGCGGCGAGCTGACCGCCAGGTGCTCGGCACCGGTTTCCAGGTCCGTCCAGGCCTGGGCCACGAATTCGCCGAAGGCGGTGGGAAGCTGCACGATCGGGCCGCCGCTGACCGGATGCGGCTGCTGCGCCGGGGTGGCCGGCTGCGCTGGGGAAGTCGTCATTGTTTCTCCTCTGTCCAAGGTCCTAGGCGGAGGCCGCCGCGTGGCTACCGGTGTTCCCGGCCTCAAGGTACGCCACCAGGTCGGCGATCGAGATCAGCGGGCAGCCGTGCTCCAGCGCGAAGCTCCGAAGTCCGTCCAGCCGCATCATCTCTCCGTCGTCGTGCACTACTTCTGCGATCACACCGACGGGTTCGACGCCGGCCAACCGGCACAGCTCGACGGCTGCTTCGGTGTGGCCGGGCCTCTCCCGCACACCCCCCTTAACGGCGCGGAGCGGGAAAACATGCCCGGGCCGGGTCAAGGAGCTGGGTTCGCTGGTGGGATCGGCCAGAATCCGGGCCGTGAGGGCCCGATCCGTGGCGGAAATTCCGGTGCTGACGCCAATCGCGGCGTCGCAGGAGACGGTGTAGGCGGTGCCCTTGGCATCCTCGTTGATGGTGACCATCGGGGGCAGTGCCAGGGCGTCGGCGCGGTCGTCCTCCAGCGGCACGCAGATCACACCGGAGCTGTGCCGGATGGTCCAGCCCATCAGCGCCGGGGTGGCGTGCGCGGCGGCGAAGATGATGTCGCCCTCGTTCTCGCGGTCCTCGTTGTCGACCACCAGCACCGGCCGGCCCTCCACCATGGCGCGGACGGCGTCCTCGATGGGGTCCAGCACCGGGGCGCCCGCGCCGGCGGCGCAGACGACGTCATCCTGGCGGTTCTGCAGCGTGCTCATGATGCGTCCTCTCCAGCGGTGCGGGCGGGGGCGAAGGCCAGGAGCCGTTCGGTGTACTTGGCCAGCACGTCCACTTCCAGGTTCACAGGCGCGCCGATCTCCTTGGCACCGAGTCCGGTTTCGGCCAGCGTGGTGGGGATCAGGCCCACCTCGAACCATGGCTCGGACGCCGGGGCGGGGCTGACTGCGGTGACGGTGAGGGAGACGCCGTCGACGGCGATGGAGCCCTTCTCGGCGATGTAGCGGGCCAGCGGCGCGGGCACACCGAAGCGCAGCCGGTCCCAGTTGCCCAGCGCCTCGCGCTCCAGGAGCTGTCCGACGCCGTCGACGTGGCCCTGCACGACGTGCCCGTCCAGCCGGCCGCCCGCCGGGAGGCAACGTTCCAGGTTGACCCGGTCCCCCGCGGCAAGGCTGCCAATGGTGCTCCGGACCAGGGTCTCGCCCATGACATCGACGCTGAAGTCGGTCCCGTCGATGTCCGTGGCGGTCAGGCAGACGCCGTTGACGGCGATGGAGCCGCCGTGGGCCAGGCCCTCGGTGCTGGTGGGTGCGTGCAGCCGGAGGGTGGCGCTGGTGTCCCCGTCGCGGGCGACCGAGAGTACTTTTCCTTGTTCGGCGATAATTCCGGTGAACATCAGTTGCCTCCTGGGGCGGTGACCGCGGCGTGGCGCGGGGTGGTCTCAGATGAAGAAGGGGTGGCTGTCTCGGCGCCCGGGTGGGCGGAGCGGGGCC
>Ga0209148_1001407_pt1 | contig 12370 bp, 11 predicted proteins | sample AraplaCol_mMF_r2_2_FD_184288 | JGI IMG/M metagenome (GOLD analysis project Ga0209148, IMG submission 184288) | Arabidopsis root microbial communities from North Carolina, USA - plate scrape CL_Col_mMF_r2 (SPAdes) (version 2) | ecosystem: Host-associated > Plants > Roots > Endosphere | place...
CGCCGACCGTGCATGAACCGGCCGTGCGCGCGCAGGCGCCGCAGCGGATCGCCGCCCAGGCGCCGCACGCTCCGGCGCCGCGTCCGCAACCGCAACCGGCGGCGCCCGCGCCGCATCCGCAACCGGCACCGCACGAGGCACCGCACCCGCCCGCGCCGCACCCGCAGCCGGCACCGCACGAGGCGCCGCATCCGCAGCCGCATCCCGCCCCGCCGGCGCCGGCCCACGGCCCGGACAAGGGCGCCGACAAAGACCACAAGCACGGCGAGCAAGGCGGTCACTGAACCAGGACCGGCGCGGAGGGCGACCCGGCTCCGCGCCGCCGGTGTAAGATGAGCTCCCCCGAGCTCACCGCCGCGCCATGCCGACTTTACACCGCCCAGCCATCGCGATCGTTCATCAACCCGGAGCCGCAGCGTGATGCTGCTGCTCGTCTTCCTGGCCGGGCTGTGGGCCGGCGTGCAGAATGCGCTCGCGGGCGGCGGGTCGTTCGTCACCTTGCCCGCGCTGATCCTGTCGGGCATGACGCCGCTGGCCGCGAACATCACGTCCACCGTCGCGCTGTTCCCGGCGCAGATCACGTCCGGGTACGCGGGGCGCCGGCTGGTCAGCGGGGCGGGCGGCCTGCCGTTCTGGGCGCTGTTCGTGCTGAGCATCGCCGGCGGCGCGGCGGGCGGCTTGCTGCTGCTGCATACGTCGGCGGCCGTCTTCGCGCGGCTCGTGCCGTGGCTCGTGCTGTTCGCGACGGCCGTGTTCACGTGGGGGAGCTTCTTGCGCAAGCCCGGTGCGGGCGGCGCCGTGCACCTGGGGCCCGCCGCGACGGGCGTCGCGCAATTCCTGATCGCTGTCTACGGCGGCTATTTCGGTGGCGGCATCGGCATCCTGATGCTGGCCGCGTTGACGATGGCCGGCCTGGCCGCGCGCAACGCCGGCGCCACCAAGAACGTGTTGGCCGGCGTGATGAACGCGTCGGCCGTCCTGCTGTTTCTGACGTCGCCGCAACTGCACTGGCTGCAGTGCGGCGTGCTGGCGGCGGGGGCCATCATCGGGGGACTGGCCGGCGCGTGGGCGCTGCATCGCGTGAACGAAAAGGGCTTGCGCGTGGCGATCGTCTGCATCGGCATCGCGCTCACCGTCGGCCTCTTCCTGAAGCCCATCTGATACACGTGTGGGCCGTGCGCTGGACACGGGCACCGGCTTGGTCTACAGTGGAATCATGCGGTATCGCCATGAATGATGCCGCCTGGGAAGGTAGGTGCGCCATGCTGGATTTCCTTTACGGCCTCGAACCGGATCTGTCGCTGCACGCCGTCGTGCTCGCGGGAGGATGCGCGACGTTTTTCCTCGTGCTGCTGTGGCGGCGCTGCCCCAACTGCAGCTGGCAGGAGTGGTCCAGTGAATTGCTGGGCCGTGACGACAAGGACGACGCGACCGAAGAGTGATTCTCCGGTTCCGCACCACTTGTCACGTCACAGCGCGTTCACGAACGGCGCCACCGCGTGCGCGAACGCGCCCGACTGCTCGATCGCACCGAGGTGCGACGCGTCGGCCAGCACCTGTAGCTGCGCAACCGGCATGCCGGTGACCAGCGTCCGCGCCATCTCGACCGGTGTGCCCTGGTCCGGTTCTCCGGCCAGCACGAGCAACGGCAGGACAATCTGCGCCAGGCGCGCCGTCGTGTCGACGCCGCCCACGGCCGCGCAGCACCCGATATAACCTTCCGTATCGGTGGTGACGGCGCTGGTCGGCACGGACCTCGTCGCGACGATGCACACGCGTCTCGCGCTCGCGTGCGCGCGCCGACTGCCGATCCGTGTGCTCCCGCTGCCGTACGGACTGCCGCCGCTGGCCGAATGCGTGCAGTGGCACCGCTTCCAGGAAAACGATCCGTGCCACATCTGGCTGCGCGGGATCATGCTGGACGTCGCGCGCGGCCTGCCGACGAACGCGGAACTGCCGATGGCGCCGTTCAGCTTCAATGCGATCGGGACGGGCCGCGGCGCCGCGCACTTCACGGCCGCGGCCGACGGCTCGTGACGCGTCCCGTCAGGGCAGCAGCGGCGCCAGCTCCTGCGCGCCCTGGCGCAGCACCGGCAGGAATTCCGTCACCATGCGCTCCGTCGTCACGCGCGCCGCGTGCGCACCCACGTTCAGCGCGGCCAGCACGCGGCCCGACGCGCCGCGCACCGGCACGGCGATCGACCGTAATCCCAGTTCCAGTTCCTCGTCGTTGACCGCGTAGCCGTCGTGCCGGACCTGCGCCAGCACGTCGCGCAGGCGCGCGGGATCGGTCACCGTGCGCGCCGTCATCGGGGTCAGCGTCGTGCGGGCCAGGTAGGCGTCCAGCTGGTCCTGCGGAAGGTGCGCCAGCAGCACGCGGCCCAGCGAGCTGCAATACGCGGGCAGGCGGCTGCCGGCGGCCAGCGACACCGACATCACGCGCGATGCGGCCGCCCGCGCCACGTACAGCACCTGGTCTTCCTCCAGCACGGCCAGCGAGCTCGATTCTCCCAGCGCCTGGCTGACGCCGTTCAGGCACGGCTGCGCGGCGGCCGTCAGCGGCGTCGACGACAGGTAGGAATACCCCAGGGTCAGCACCTTCGGACGCAGGCTGAAATTATTCAGTTCCGCGTCGACGTAGCCGAGCTGCCTGAGCGTGTGCAGGCAGCGGCGCACGGCCGCGCGCGGGATGCCGGTCTGCTGGCTGATCTGGGCGATGGTCTGCGGCTTGCGCGTGTCGGCGAATGCGCGCAGCACGGCCAGGCCGCGCGCGAGCGACGTCATGAAGTCGGGATCGGCGAGGGCGTCGATGTCTTGCGCGATGGTGCGCGGGGCGGCTGGGGTTGCTGGGTTGGATGACATGGCGGAATTGTAATCGATGGCGATGGGGCGTCAGGAAGCGCTTGACGGGCGGCGCGGCGCGGGCGTACACTTTTTGTGCGGTAGGCGAGCATCTGTTCGATAATCGCACAACGAACCATTAAGGTACAACCCATGATCGACAAAACCTGTGCATCGCTGGAACGGGCGGTGGCCGACATCCACGACGGCGCCACCGTCATGATCGGCGGCTTCGGCAACGCCGGCATGCCGTCCGCGCTGATCGACGCGCTGATCGCCCACGGCGCGCGCGAACTCACCATCGTCAATAACAACGCCGGCAACGGCGACACGGGCCTGGCCGCGCTCATCAAGGAAAAGCGCGTGCGCAAGATCGTCTGCTCGTTCCCGCGCCAGGCCGATTCCTGGCATTTCGACGCGCTGTACCGCGCCGGCGACATCGAGCTGGAACTGACGCCGCAGGGCAACCTGGCGGAGCGCATCCGCGCGGCCGGCGCCGGCATCGGCGGCTTCTTCACCCCCACCGGCTACGGCACGCTGCTCGCGGAGGGCAAGGAGACGCGCGTCATCGATGGCCGCCACTACGTGTTCGAAACGCCGATCCACGCCGACTTCGCGCTGATCAAGGCGCTGCGCGGTGACCGCTGGGGCAACCTCGTGTACCGCAAGACGGCGCGCAACTTCGGCCCGATCATGGCGATGGCCGCGCAGACGACCATCGCGCAGGTCGTCGAGATCGTGCCCCTCGGCGAGCTCGATCCGGAAGCGATCGTCACCCCCGGCATCTTCGTCCAGCGCGTCGTCAAGGAGGCAGCATGAGTACCCGATACACCCGCGATCAAATGGCGCAGCGGGTCGCCCAGGACATTCCCGAAGGCGCCTACGTGAACCTGGGCATCGGCCTGCCCACGAAGGTCGCCAACTACCTGCCGCCCGAGCGCGAAGTGTTCCTGCACAGCGAGAACGGCCTGCTCGGCATGGGCCCCGCGCCGGCGCCCGGCGAGGAAGACGAGGACCTGATCAACGCCGGCAAGCAGCCCGTCACCCTGCTGACCGGCGGCGCCTATTTCCATCATGCGGACTCGTTCGCGATGATGCGCGGCGGCCACCTGGACATCTGCGTGCTGGGCGCGTTCCAGGTGTCGCACGCGGGCGACCTCGCGAACTGGCACACGGGCGCGCCGGACGCGATCCCCGCCGTCGGCGGCGCGATGGACCTCGCGATCGGCGCCAAGCAGGTGTTCGTGATGATGGAACACCAGACCAAGACGGGCGAGAGCAAGGTCGTCGAGCGCTGCACGTATCCGTTGACGGGCATCGGGTGCGTGAGCCGCCTCTACACCGACCTGGCCGTGCTGGACGTCACGCCCGCGGGCCTGCGCGTGCGCGAGATGGCGCCCGGGCTCACGCTGGCCGACCTGCAGGCCGTCACCGCCGCGCCGCTGCTGCCCCCGATCGACTAACAGGAGAACCACATGACCGAAGCATTCATCGTCGACGCCATCCGCACCCCGATCGGCCGCTACGGCGGCGCGCTGAAGGACGTGCGCGCGGACGACCTGGGCGCCATCCCCATCCGCGAACTCATGCGCCGCAATCCGGACGTCGACTGGTCCGCCGTCGACGACGTGATCTACGGCTGCGCCAACCAGGCCGGCGAGGACAACCGCAACGTCGCGCGCATGGCCGCGCTGCTGGCCGGCCTGCCGCAAGAGGTGCCGGGTTCCACCGTCAACCGGCTGTGCGGGTCGGGCCTGGACGCCGTCGGCAGCGCCGCGCGCGCCATCAAGAGCGGCGAGGCGCGCTTGATGATCGCGGGCGGCGTGGAATCGATGACGCGCGCGCCGTTCGTGATGGGCAAGGCGGCATCGGCGTTTTCGAGGAGCGCCGAGATCTACGACACGACGATCGGCTGGCGCTTCCCGAACCCGTTGATGCACAAGCTGTACGGCACCGACGCGATGCCGGAGACGGCCGAGAACGTGGCCGACGAGTACCGGATCTCGCGCGCCGACCAGGATGCGTTCGCGTTCGCGAGCCAGGCCAGGGCCGCGCGTGCGCAGCAGGACGGCACCTTCGGGCAGGAGATCGTGCCGGTCGTGATTCCCCAGAAAAAAGGTGATCCGGTCCGGTTCGCGCAGGACGAGCATCCGCGCGCGACGAGCCTGGAGACGCTGGCGAAGCTGAAACCCGTCGTGCGGCCGGACGGCACGGTCACGGCCGGCAATGCGTCGGGCGTGAACGACGGCGCCTGCGCGCTGCTGCTGGCGAACGCCGAGGCGGCGTCGCAATACGGCCTGACGCCGCGCGCCCGCATCGTCGGCATGGCGACGGCGGGCGTGCCGCCGCGCGTGATGGGCATCGGTCCGGCGCCCGCCGTGCAGAAGCTGTTGCGCCAGACGGGCCTGACGCTGGCGCAGTTCGACGTGATCGAGCTGAACGAGGCGTTCGCGGCGCAGGGCCTCGCCGTGCTGCGGCTGCTGGGCATCGCCGACGACGATCCGCGCGTGAATCCGAACGGCGGCGCGATCGCGCTCGGGCACCCGCTCGGGATGAGCGGGGCGCGGCTCGTCACGGCGGCCATGTACCAGTTGCAGCGCACCGGCGGGCGGCGTGCGCTGTGCACCATGTGCATCGGCGTGGGGCAGGGGATTGCGGTGGCGATCGAGCGGGTGTGATTGCGCCCCGGGCCGGGTCGCCATGCGGCTTCGGTTTGGGAACTTGGGTCCCCGCCTCCGCGGGGACGACGTTGTTTCATGACGGGGTGACGGGGGCCGTCAGGCGACGGAGGTGTCTTTGCCGTCGAGCCAATCGAAAATCCGCGGCCAGATCTTCTCGTGCGCGCTGCGCCCCACGAGCACGCCCACGTGCTGCAGGTTGACGCCCACGTCGCCCTCGTAGTGCAGCACCTGCTTGCGCGGGCTCGACGTCGCGTCGTGGAACGGGATCAGCGCCGCCGGTGGAATCAGCTTGCTGCGCGGATCGACCACGGAGAGCAGCGGCGAGCGCAAGTCGCGGGGCCCGATCGTGCGGTTGCCGATGGCCAGCTTGCCCTGCATGAACGCGTCGTGGCGGTACAGCGATTCGACGATCTCGGTGAACAGCCGGCCCGGCAGCGGGAATTCGTCGTGCGTCCAGCGCTCCACGCGCATGTGCGTGAGCATGGCTTTCGGGTCGGCCATCGACAGCCAGCGGTCGGTCCAGCGCTCCCACTGGAACGCCTGCGGCTCGGCCATCGCGCTCATCATGTTGAGGAAGACGCCGGGCACCTGGCGGAACGTGTCGGCGATGGGGCGGGCGTGCGGCGTCGCGTCGATCAGGCGCGCGAAGCAGCTCGACGCGGGCGAGAAATGCAGCGGCGATTCCAGCAGGATCGTCGCGCGCACGGCATCCGGGTGCAGGCAGCTGTGGATGGCGGCGAGGATGCCGCCCAGCGAATGGCCGGCCACGACGACCTGGTCGGGCCCGCCGTCGGCCGCGATGGCGCGGCGGCAGGCGGCCAGCAGGTGGTCGCCGTAGTCGTCCAGGCCGAAGTGGTCGTGGGTGTCCGGCAGCGCGACCCATTCGGCCAGGTAGACCCGCCAGCCGTGCTCCAGCCAGCGTCGCACGACGCTGACCTCGGGCGCGAGATCCCAGATGTACGGGCGCTTGATGGGCGCCGGCACGATCAGCACGGCCGGGCCGCCGTTGGCGGCGATGTCGGCCGGCGCGCCGTAGCGGCGCACGTTCAGGCCGGGTTCCGTGTGCAGGACCGTCGAGGGCGTCTGCTGCGGGCCGTAGCCCGCGCGGTCCAGCATGTCGCCGCGTGCCTTGCGGCTGCGGTCCATGTCCTTCAGGGCCTGCGCACCGAGCGTGCCCATCGTGTTCCAGTTGATTGCCTGCATGGCGATTCGTCCGAGGTCTGGGTTGAGAGACATCGCACTCTACGCCACTTGCCGTCCGTCTCCAATCCTGTTTCCGGAGAACGTGGCAACCGTTTGCGAAGCGTTAAAACTCAACCTTCGCGGCGCTGTGGACAATGCCTGTCGGCTATTGTGCACGATTACTGCCGAGGCCGGCGCACCATCCGCGGGCGCGCCGGCCCGACGGGTGCTTACTCGACCCAGCTGTGGCCGTCGCGCGCGAGCAGCGCGAACGACTCGGCCGGACCCCACGAGCCGGCCGCGTACGGATGCGGCTTCTCGTCCAGCGTCTGCCAGCCTTCGATGATCGGATCGGCCCATTCCCATGCGGCTTCCAGTTCGTCGCGGCGCATGAAGTGGGTGAGGCGGCCACGCACGACGTCGATCAAGAGGCGCTCGTAGGCTTCGGCGCGGCGCTGCTGGAACGCGGACTGGAGGTCGAGGTTCAGGGCGACCTGCTGCATCTCCATGCCGCTGCCGGGCTGCTTGGCCATGATCTGCAGCTTGATCGCTTCTTCCGGCTGCAGTTCGATGACGAGGCGGTTGGCGACGGCGCCGGCGGTCTGCGGGAACAGCGGGAACGGCGGATTCGCGAACTCGACGACGATCTTCGACGAGCGGCGCGCCATGCGCTTGCCGGTGCGCAGGTAGAACGGGACCTTGGACCAGCGCCACGTGTCGATGAAGGCGCGCAGGGCGACGAAGGTTTCCGTCTTGCTGTCGTGCGGCACGTTCTTTTCCTCGTGGTAGCCGGGCACTTCCTGGTTGCCGGACACGCCGCGGAGGTACTGGCCGCGGATGGTGTCGCGCGCGATGTCGGCCAGCGTCAGGCGGCGCAGCGAGCGCAGCACTTTCAGTTTTTCGTCGCGCACGGCGTCCGGCGAGAGCGACGTCGGCGGCTCCATCGCGACGATGCACAGCAGTTGCAGCAGGTGGTTCTGGACCATGTCGCGCATGGCGCCGGCGCCGTCGTAGAAGCCGGCGCGGCTGCCTACGCCCACTTCCTCGGCCACGGTGATCTGCACGCTGGAAATGTTTGGCGCGCGCCACAGCGGTTCCAGGATCGAGTTACCGAAGCGCAGCACCATCAGGTTCTGCACGGTTTCCTTGCCCAGGTAGTGGTCGATGCGGTAGATCTGCGATTCGGCGAAATGGCGGCCGACGTCCTCGTTGATGGCGATCGCCGAGGCGAGGTCGGTGCCGAGCGGCTTTTCCAGCACGACGCGGGCATTGGCGTCGACGAGGTGGCTCGCGGCCAGCTTGTCGCAGATCATCGTGAACAGCGAGGGCGCGGTCGACAGGTAGAACACGCGCTGGGCGCCGGCGCGCGACGCCTTGGCCAGGGCGCCGAAGTCGGGCGCCGCCTGCACGTCGAGGCGCACGTACTCGAGCAACTTGAGGAAGCCGTCCCAGGTCTTCTCGTTGAAATTGCTGGCGGCAATGAACGAGCGTGAATTCGCTTCGATGTGGGTGAGATAGGCGTCGCGGTCGAAGTCCTGGCGGCCGGTGGACAGGATGCGCGTCGTCGGCGGCAGGTTGCCGTGCAGGAAAGCCATATACAGCGCCGGCAGCAGCTTGCGCATCGCAAGGTCGCCCATGCCGCCGAAGATGATCATGTCGAGGGGGAGGCCGTTGTCTGTCTCTGTCGATTGGGTCTGCATGTTGTTCTGAATCTTCGAAGTTGAGGTGGTTGCCCGGTGCACGGTCACGGGACCACTGGGGAAGCGTGGCCGGGCAGGGCTGGACGGATGCAACCCGTTGCGCACCCGTGTGTCGGGGCGGCGTGCGTGCCGCGGCGGGCGGCGCGGACCGGCTTGTGGCCGGTCGGCGGTGCCGCGGTCGGGCGGGATGGATGCGCCTGTGTCCTGGAACGGACGATTGTACACCGGGCCGACGCTGCTGCCGGCGTCAGGCTTCGCGGGGCGGCGGGGCCGGTCCGGTCTATATTAAAAACTGATAACAAATGACGAATAAGTGATGGGCCCGGCATGTGCGGGCGCGCTAACATGGGACCTCGTGCGGTGGCGTGGTGGCCATCAGCACGGCCTCGACTTACTTACTCTCGATATCACTTCAGGGCGCCCTCGCGGCGCCCTTTTTTTTCGTCTGCACATCCATGATCGTCTGCACATCCACGGTTGTCCTTGTCGACGGCACGCCATGGATGTAATTTAACTACTTTAATGCGCCAAAGTAAAGCATATTCTTAGGTGGGCCGGGCAGTTTCTCGCGCGGTGGTGTGCGCCAGCCGGTAATTTTGCTACGAACCCGGTCAGGCGCTGTCCCGCTCGACGATGGTGAAGCCGATGTCGCGCACGACCGCCGGGATCGGCGTGCCCGCGATGCGGTCGATGAGGAATTGCGCCGCGATCTGGCCCATCGCGCGGCCGTCCAGGTGGACGGTGGTCAGGGCCGGATACAGCTCGGCCGCGAACGCATGGTCGCCGAGGCCGACGACGGCCAGCCGGGCGGGTATGTCGATGCCGAGCTTGTGCGCTTCCGTGAGTACCCCCAGCGCGACCATGTCGGAGCTGCAGAACACGGCGTCGATGTCGGAATGGGCCGCCAGCAGCGCGCGCAGTCCCGCGCGGCCGCCGGCCGCCGTGCCCGGCGCGGGGATCGTATGGAACGGGACGGCGCCGTCGGAGCCCCCCATGTCCAGGCGCACTGCGGCCTGCGCGAAGGCACGGTTGCGGCGCTGGGCCCGCTCGTCCGACGCGCTGATCACGGCCACGCGGCGGCGGCCGCGCTGGTACAGGAATTCCGCCACGGCCTGTCCGATGTCCTCGTGTGAAAAGCCCACCAGCATGTCGGCCGGGGTCGGCGTCAAGTCCCAGGTCTCGACGAGCGGGATGGCGCTGGCCTGGAGCCGGCGCCGGCCCTGCGCGGAGCGCATGATGCCGGCGAGGACGATGCCGTCCGGGCGGCGGCCGATGATCGCCTCCAGCAGTTCGTCCTCGCGCGAATTCTCGTAGCCCGACTGGCCCAGGATCAGCTGGTAGCCGGCGGCGGCCAGCGACTCGGTCAACGCCTGGACGGTATCGATGAACACGGAGCCCGCGAGGGTCGGCAGGATCGCCGCGATCATGCGGCTCTTCGTCGACGCCAGGCTGCCGGCCAGCAGGTTCGGCACATAGCCCGTGCGTTCGATCGCCGAGCGCACTTTCTGCACGAGGTCGGGCGATACCTTTTCCGGCGAGTTCAGCACGCGCGACACGGTGATCGGCGCCACGCCCGCGACGCGCGCCACGTCCACGAGCGTGAGGCCGCCTTTGGTGCGGCGCGTCCGCTTGGGCGATTCGGCCGGCACGTTCATGCGGCCTCCGTGCAGCGGGCGCGGCAAGGACGATCATGGAACTTTTGAAAATCAGTCATGTCTATTATTGCGCTCTCCTTTTTAAATGGATCGCGTATCGAAGTGAATGGATAGGACTCTACGTGCTCTGAAGAATAGCGACAAGATACCATTCCCCTTTTCCGTAAAAGTGAAAATGACGAGGGAATCTTTTCATGCGCCATTTGAAGATTTAATTGATTGCGCTACCAAATTCATGTTCAAAATTTGGCCGGCGCGAGAATTGTGGTTTATAGGCAAATCGACGCCACGTCGATATGTCGAATTATTGTGGTGGTAGCGCTATCTCAAATAGCCTGAAACCATGCATACCGGATCAGGCGACAAACGTCCCTGAACGGTTGTCATTTGCCCACATCCGCGCGGGGCGGGGCGGCGTGCGCCGCGCCCGCCGGCATCGCGCCCTCTGTCGAACTGGATTTCCGGTGGTGACCTCCTCAATTTTCCCGCCGCCATATCTGAAACCGGAAGCACCACGCCGATCGCGCGTGTTGTGGTTTTCGGACAAATTGTCGAGCTATCAATTTTCAGCATACTTTTCCACAAATAAAATATACATACGATGTTAGCGTACAACAGTGATGTTATGGGGTTTGACAAAAAACACGGTAAATATCTACACTCATGAAAACGATTACATGACTATAACGACTACATCGCCGATGCAATAAATAAAGCGTGGAGACAAGAATGCCAGCACCATCCAGTCATTGCCCATCATTCCACCCGGGGACCCTGTTCGCGTTCCGCACGCGGCATCCTGGCGCCGCGACGGCGCCCCGGCCAGCCGGCCCGAATTCGCACTGATTCCATTTTCGCGGCCGCCGCCGGGCGGCCGCATTGACCCGCAGTCGTAACCAGCCCCGCCGTTGAAGCGGGGCGCCACACAGAGAGCACAGGAGACAACATGACTCGATTCAAGAGAACCGCGATCGCCGTCGCAGCCGGCCAGTTCGCATTGCTCGCCAGCGGTATCGCGCTGGCGCAGGCCCAGACCACCACCCCGGACGCGAGCGGCGCCAACGTCGTGGTCGTGACGGGCCAGCGCGCCGCGCTGCAGTCCGCACAGAAGATCAAGCAGAATTCGGACGAGATCGTCGACTCGATCGTCGCCGACGACATCGGCAAGCTGCCGGACCGCTCGGTGACGGAAGTCCTGCAGCGCGTCGTCGGCATCACCATCGACCGCACGATGTCGAAGGGCGACCCGGAACACTATTCGGTCGAGGGCTCGGGCGTGAATGTGCGCGGCCTGTCCTACGTCCGCTCGGAACTGAACGGCCGCGACTCGTTCTCCGCGAACGGTGGCCGCTCGCTGAACTTCGAAGACGTGCCGCCTGAACTGATGGCCGGCGTGGACGTGTACAAGAACCCGTCCGCGGAACAGATCGAAGGCGCCGTCGGCGGCCTCGTGAACCTGCGTACGGCGCTGCCGTTCGACTTCAAGGGCCGCAAGGTGGCCGCGTCGCTGGAAGATACGTACTCCGAACTGAAGCGCGGCAAGCGCCAGCCGTCCGGTTCCATCATGTTCTCGGACCGCTGGAAGACGGGCTTCGGCGAGATCGGCGCCATGGTCGATCTCGCGTACTCGGAAAGCGGCACCCGTACCGACGCCTTCCAGGTCGAACCGTACTACCCGCGCAGCGACGTCGTGGCGGGCAAGACCGTGTGGGTTCCGAAGGGCTCGCAGTGGCGCACGCTGCAATTCGACCGCAAGCGCGAAGGCGCGTACGGCGCCCTGCAATGGAAAAAGGACAGCACGCTCAGCTCCTCGCTGACCTTCTTCAAGTCGCGCTACAAGATGCACTGGGACGAGCAGGCGATCTTCGCCCAGTCCAGCCCCTACAACATCCAGGTCAGCCCGGACGCCACCTTCGATTCGAGGGGCGGCCTGCAGACCGGCACGCTGTCCGATCCGAAGGACGGCGGCATCAACTTCGGCGGCGACACGCGTTCGGCCGACCGCAAGTCCGACACGACGGACATCGCGTGGAACGTGCGCTGGCGCCCGAACGACCGCTGGACCCTGAGCACGGACCTGCAACGCATCCGCGCCACGACCAGCAGCTTCGACTCGACCGTCGCCACCGGCGTGCAGATGCCCACCGAGAAGATCGACCTGCGCGGCGACGTGCCCACGCTGTCGTTCACCGACGCCGACCGTGCCTACCTCGCGAATCCGAACAATTACTACTGGGCGTTCACGATGGAACACCAGGACCGCAGCAAGGCCGGCGAATGGGCCTGGCGGACGGACGCGAAGTACGACTTC
>Ga0209148_1001411_pt1 | contig 12316 bp, 8 predicted proteins | sample AraplaCol_mMF_r2_2_FD_184288 | JGI IMG/M metagenome (GOLD analysis project Ga0209148, IMG submission 184288) | Arabidopsis root microbial communities from North Carolina, USA - plate scrape CL_Col_mMF_r2 (SPAdes) (version 2) | ecosystem: Host-associated > Plants > Roots > Endosphere | place: USA...
TTTCGCTACCTCCTGCGGGGCTGGTCGTGATCGGAGGCTTGAGTGCGGTGATGCGCTGGGCGATCACCGCGCATGAGCCGCCGATCGGCCTGCTCGCGATCACGCAACTTGGCCATGGCCTGAGCTTCGGCCTGACCCAGGTTGGCGTGATGAATCTCCTGGTACGTTACGTGCCGCCGCGCCAAATGGCGCGGGGACAGGGATACTATGCGGCGATCGGCGGGCTGCTGAGCGCGGCGACCTCGATCATCTCAGGCGCGATCTACGCACGCTATGGCGAGGGGCTGTACTACGTCATGGCGGCGATGGCCGCGGCCGGTGCGCTTCTGATCTGGTCGGCGCGGCATCGGCTGACGGATCATCCCCACAGCGAGGCATCGGGCGGATAGACCAGGCTCTCGTCGTAACGCAGGGCGTGATCGCGGTCCCGCGCGAGCAGCAAGGGGCCGTCGAGATCGACGAAGCGCGCCTGCGGCGTTACCAGCATGGCAGGCGCCATCGACAGCGAGGTCGCGACCATGCAGCCGATCATGATCTCGAAGCCGAGCGCCTGCGCCGCATCGGCCATGGCGAGCGCCTCGGTGAGGCCGCCGGTCTTGTCGAGCTTGATGTTCACCGCATCATAGCGGTCGCGAAGCGGAGCCAGCGAGTTGCGGTCGTGCACGCTCTCGTCGGCGCAGACTGCGAGCGGCCGCTTGATCCGCGCCAGCGCCTCGTCCTTGCCCGCCGGCAGCGGCTGCTCCACCAGCGTGACGCCGACGGCGGCGCAGGCGGCGAGGTTGGCTTCCAGATTGGCCTCGGTCCAGGATTCGTTGGCATCGACGATCAGCTCGGATTCGGGGGCGGCCTTGCGCACCGCCGCGATCCGTAGCGGATCGCCGTCGCCACCGAGCTTGATCTTCAGCAGCGGTCGGTGCGCGGCCTTGGCGGTCGCCGCCGCCATGGCCTCCGGCGTGCCGAGCGAGATCGTGTAGGCGGTGGTGCGCTCGATCGGGGCCGGGCGGTCGAGCAGGTTCCAGGCTCGCTGGCCGGCCGCCTTGGCCTCTAAGTCGATCAGGGCGCAATCCAGCGCATTGCGGGCAGCCCCCGGCGGCATGGCGGCCTGGAGGGCCTGCCGCGTCAGCCCGCCCGCCACGGCCGCCTGCATCGCCTCGATGGCCGCAAGGGCCGCCTCGGGGGTCTCGCCGTAGCGGGGATAGGGCACGCACTCGCCGCGGCCGACGAGGCCGTTCCGGCTCATTTCGGCCACAACGGTCACCGCTTCCGTCTTGGCGCCCCGGCTGATGGTGAAACTGCCGGCGATCGGAAACCGCTCGATTCGCCCGGCAAGGGCAGGAACTTTGCTGGAAGTCATTTTGAACTCTGGCGAAATCTGAACCTGCTGGTTACCTCTAGCAACTAATATTAACCAGTTGGGGATACCTTTTCTGGGTACGGGCGCGTGCGCAACACACTGATTTCCTCCGCCCTGGTCGTATGGGAGCGGACACCTTGAGCGGCGATCCGAAGCTGGAACGGATTGCCAAAGGCAATGCGCTGGCCCTCTGCGCCACCGGAACCTGGACCGCGAGCTTTGCGCCGGCCCTGGAGCGGATGGTGGCCGACGCCGAGAAGCTCGCCGGCAGCCCCCAAAACATCTTCATCGACGTCTCCGAGGTCGCCAAGCTCGACACCTTCGGGGCCTGGCTGATTGAGCGGCTGCGCCGCAGCCTGACGAAAGGTGCCGTCGAGGCCCAGATCGCCGGGCTGTCCGCGAACTATTCGAGCCTCGTCGATGAGGTGCGCCGTGTCAGGGCGACCCCCGTGGTCGAGACGTCGACGATCACCATCACCGGCATGCTGGAGCAGATCGGCCGCGCCGTGGCCGGCGTCGGCGGCACCTTTGCCGGCCTGATCGACATGTTAGGTGCCGTGCTCGCGGCGGGCGCGCATGTGTTGATCCATCCGCGCTCGTTCCGCCTGACCTCGACCGTGCACCACATGGAACAGGTCTGCTGGCGCGCGGTGCCGATCATCGTGCTGATCACCTTCCTGATCGGCTGCATCATCGCCCAGCAAGGCATCTTCCATTTCCGCCGCTTCGGTGCCGACATCTTCGTCGTCGACATGCTCGGCGTGCTGGTGCTCCGCGAGATCGGCGTGCTCCTGGTCGCGATCATGGTCGCGGGCCGCTCGGGCAGCGCCTACACCGCCGAGCTCGGCTCGATGAAGATGCGCGAGGAGATCGACGCGCTGCGCACCATGGGCTTCGATCCGATCGAGGTCTTGGTGCTGCCGCGCATGCTGGCCTTGGTGCTGGCACTGCCGATCCTCGCCTTCCTTGGGGCCATGGCCGCGCTCTATGGCGGCGGCCTCGTTGCCTGGCTCTATGGCGGTGTCGATCCCGAGGCGTTTCTGCTGCGCCTGCGCGATGCCATCTCGATCGATCATTTCATCGTCGGTATCGTGAAAGCGCCCGTCATGGCCGCGGTGATCGGCATCGTCGCCTGCGTCGAGGGTCTCGCGGTACAGGGCAGCGCGGAATCGCTCGGACAGCACACCACGGCCTCGGTGGTGAAGGGCATCTTCTTCGTCATCGTGATGGACGGCGTGTTCGCCATCTTCTTCGCCTCGATCGGGATGTGACGATGGCGCAAGAAACTCCAAGCGGGATTCAAGACCCCATCATCCGCGTGCGCGACATCACCGTGCAGTTCGGCAGCACGCGCGTGCTCGACGGCCTCAACCTCGACGTCAAGCGCGGCGAGATTTTGGGCTTCGTCGGACCTTCCGGCGCGGGCAAATCAGTGTTGACGCGCACGATCATCGGCCTGGTGCCGAAGGTCGCGGGCTCCATCGAAGTATTCGGCGTCGACCTCGATTCCTCCAACACCTCGCAGCGCCGCAATGTCGAGCGGCGCTGGGGCGTGCTGTTCCAGCAGGGCGCGCTGTTCTCCTCGCTCACCGTGCGGCAGAACATCCAGTTCCCGATGCGCGAGTACTTGCGCGTCTCGCAGCGGCTGATGGACGAGATCACCATGGCCAAGCTCGCCATGGTCGGTCTCAAGCCTGAGGTCGCCGAGCGTTTCCCCTCGGAACTCTCGGGCGGCATGATCAAGCGCGTCGCCCTCGCCCGCGCGCTGTCGCTCGATCCCGATCTCGTCTTCCTGGACGAGCCGACCTCCGGGCTCGATCCGATCGGCGCCGGCGATTTCGACGAATTGGTCAGGACGCTGCAGCGGACTTTGGGGCTGACCGTTTTCATGGTAACCCACGATCTCGACAGCCTTTACACAGCTTGCGACCGCATCGCCGTTTTAGGGAACGGTAAGATCATTGCGGCAGGGTCGATTGCCGACATGCAGGCCTCGCAGCATCCCTGGCTGAGGCAGTATTTCCATGGCAAGCGCGCCCGCGCGGTGATGAGTTGAGTAGCCGGAGCACCTGATGGAAACGCGGGCAAATTACGTATTGATCGGATCCTTCACACTGGCGGTGATCGCGGCTGCGATCGGCTTCGTGCTCTGGTTCCAGTCGCTGCACACCACCAAGCAGCGCAGTCCTTTCCGCGTCGTGTTCGAGGGCCCGGCGGCGGGCCTGCGCAACGGCGGCAGCGTCAACTTCAATGGTATCCGGGTCGGCGAGGTGGTCTCGGTGAAGCTCGACAATCCGCGGCGGGTTGTCGCACTCGCCATGATCGAGAACAACACGCCGCTGCGCAAGGACACCCTGGTCGGTCTCGAATTCCAGGGCCTGACCGGTGTCGCCGCGATCTCGCTCAAGGGTGGCGAGGAGGCGGCGCCGCCGCCGCCGCTCGACGAGGACGGCATTCCGACGCTGACGGCCGATCCGAACAAGCTCCAGGACGTCACCGAGGCGATCCGCGGCACGCTGCAGAACATCAACAAGATCGTCGCGGACAATCAGGAGTCGGTAAAGAACTCGCTGAAGAACCTCGAGACCTTCACGACCTCGCTGGCGCGCAACTCCGAGAAGATCGACGGCGTGATGGCCAAGGTCGACGGCGTGATGCTGAAGGCCGACAACCTGATGCTCGGCCTCAACACGCTCGCCGGCGGCAAGGACGGCGGCGAGCTGTTCCTGACTGTGAAGTCGATCCGCGAACTGGCCGAGGATTTCGACAAGCGCTCCGGCGCGCTGATGACCGACGGCCGCCGCACCCTCGGCGACATCAGCCGCGCCGTGAACAATTTCGATCGCAACCCGACCCGCGTGCTGTTCGGCGCCAGCAACAGCAGCGCACCGGCCGCCGCGCCGCCGGCGGCCGAGCCGCCGAAGCCGGCGCCGGCGAACGAGCGCAAGCGGCAGTAGCGGCGAAACGCTATGTGCCCTGGCCGGGCATGGCTTGGTTGGCTCAGGCGGCCGCGCGTTCGTGGATAAGGCCGTTTAGCAAGTCTTCTGGCGCGTATCTTTGCAGGCCGTCCTCGATCGCATCTTCTGACACGAAGATGTAAATGCCACGCACCATTACGCCGCCATACACGCAATCAAGGTCGAGAAGGTCGCCGGGAGCGACAGTCCGTGCGGCTTCCGCAGCGTCGTGCTTTGTCAGATATTGAGCGGCCAAGACGCGGTCTCTTGGCTCGTTTAGAGTGTACATCACCGTCATTTCGCGGGCTAACCGCTCGGTACACTCTTTGTTGACCCGTTGGACCCACCGTCGCATGGCAATGAGCTTTTCTCTTGTCATGCCGAATTCTTCGGCGGTTTCGGCCAATTCCTCGCCTTTAGGGCTCAAGCCGTGATCGATCGACGCGAAGAATGTGTAGTTCTCAAAAATCACCCGCGCGCCGTCTTGGACTCGGCGCTCAATGATATCGGCCTCCAGGCTAACCAAGCTCATGGCTGAGTCTCTCGCCGTCGCACGTGTTTGCTCTCACGTCCGCAGATACGGCCGCTTCCGAGCAATTCAATGGCGACCAGGGCTTCGAATCATTGGTCGAGCACAAACTCAGGGGGATAGCCGCGCGCCATGAGATCGAACGGCTCGTCTCCCGCCGTATGGATGGCAACAACAGTTTCAGGCCCAAGATCGGTCATCGAATACAGGTCGAACGCGCCACGATCTGGCCAGCAACCCAGCGTCCGTGCGTACGCTGCCACCACAGCTTTTCCGGCGCTGTACCATTCGCGGGTCTTTGCGATCGGAACGGCGATTTCCAGGATGCGGGGCCGACCAATGCTGGCGACGAGCTGTGTCAGCCGTTCGTCGCGCTGCCAGAAATAGGTGGCCTCGCCGCCCCAATGGCCGAGCAGGAGTTTGACCCCAGAATCGTCGGTGGCGACCGGGTCAGATGTCATCCAGAACCTGCCGGAGCGGATGTCTTCCTGTTCGTGGAACGGGCTCTCCTTGTAAAGCGCATCACGGTCGGCCACAGAAAACATGCCGGCCTTCACCAGTGCTTCCTGCCGGCGCCGCAAGGTTTCAAGCGTTGATGGGTAAAGGCCGATCTTCTTGATGATATCAACTTCCGCGTCCACCAGCCGCGTGTAGTGCCATGCGCGGATAACGCGCGCCTGCATAAGCTCCCGCCCGACACCCTCTACAAAGGCCTGATACTCGCCGCCGTAAGGATTGGTCGCGTGAGGCATCCGATGGTCAGATGCTTCACGCTCGTCAAACAGGCGCCGGCGGGTGGTTAGGTAGTCCCGGATCAATTGCGCGTTAGCTTGCAGCTTCGACATCAGCTCTTGGTCGAAGGTGCCGGTATTCCAGACGTCGATCGGTGTGTCCATCAACCTTCGACGATGATTTTGATGTTAGCGGGATCAACTCCCAGCGAGATTGACAGCAGCCGCTTGGCCTCCGCGATGGTCAGCGGCGCCGCCGCATCTTTTACAGCTGGCCCTTCGTCCTCGCCATCGCCGTCATCGGCAAGTGCGGCGCCAGACTCGATCGGGACTTCCGCGATCGGCGGATACTTGAGGCCGGCGCCCGCGCCCACGTGGCTCACGGGATCGTTCGCTTCCTTGTTGTACAGCGAAATCCAGATGCCACGGCCGATCGGGATGCTGTGGCCAGCATCCTTCCGAGCCTTGTAAGCGCGGTTGAACCGATCCCTCATTTCATCCCCAGGCACTAAGTGCACCCTGGCGACTTTGGGATCGTGCTTGTCGTCGACTGACACTGGCACGACGGCATCGATTTCGTCGAGCGTGCGCCAGGACTTGTCGTCTTCCATTCGTGGGAAGGCGATCCAGGTGTCCTGCGAGGTGCGAATCGAAACCACCTTACTTTCCTTGCCCTTGGTAATCCGCCGTACCGACGATTTGCCGCTGCCAGGCACGCGCTCGACCTTGTAGCCGCTGTCTTCCAAGGCTCGTACAGCCGTTCTGAACAGAAGCGTTTTCATGGAAGTCTTTTCAGGCGTCCCATAAACATTCGTCATCAGACCCTCCAAACAAGACCCTACCTGCCGTTGTCTCCACATTTATAAATTGTTTCTGATTTTGTTGCAAGAACCAAAATTTGTTCCTTTGTTGTCTTTAAAACATTCCAGAAATCTTCTGAATAAGAACGAACAACAAGTCGGATCGGGAAAAAACAGGTTCGCGCTGGTGGCGGCCGCCGCACGCTCGGCGACATCAGCCGCGCGGTGAATAATTTCGACTGTTCGGCGCCAGCAATAGCAGCGCGCAGTAGGCGCCCCCGGCAGCCGAGCCGCCGAGGCCCACGCCGGCGAACGAGCGCAAGCGGCTGCAGGCGGCTAACCTAGTCTAGTCTCCGTCGTCAGCCGATTTCGGTAATGAATGCCTATCCATTCGTATAGCCGCTTTGCTTGATCGGGCTTCGCATAGGGCGCGATAATCTTCTCCACATGCTGCCGACAGATGGCAGACGCTCCCGCCAATCGTTCGTGAGATTCGGTCTTCACCTTTGCAGTAGTTCTCAGCTCGTTGTTAGGTGCGAGCAGCGAGCTCCTAACGAAGAAATCGTTGTCTTCCACGTTGAGACGTAGCTTGGGGACGTGCTCGCCACTGTTTTCATCGAACTCAAGCAGGAAGTTCTGCGTGTATTTTTGGGATGCCTCTTTTTCGTTCGGCGTACCTGCGAATAGATGATCGCGAATGGCAGAAATCAGAACTGCCGTTGTTGCTAACCTTTGCTGACCATCGGCAACCTCCCAACGATTGTCGCCGGTTTGAGACAGAACAATTGTTCCCAAAAAGTAAGTCTTACTTTCGCTTGCAATCGCGTTTGAGAAGTCTTGGAGCAGTGTTCGAACGTGATGGTCTTCCCAAGCGTAAGATCGCTGGTTTAATGGCACCTTTAGAGAGTAGCGGTTGAGAACCGAACCAATACCAGACTCGCCGATTGCGATTCCTATTCCCGCTCCAGCCATTAGCTAACCCCTCCGCTCAACCAAAAATAGAACCTGTTTGCCGGATTCGACCAACTCGCGCCGCGAGAGGAGGAAGCGACTGCCATTTCGGAATAGTAGCATTATGCACCTGTTTTGCCCGACGAGTCAAATGAGGGGCTGCTCTCAGTTTAAATTGTTGATTTCGCTCTCAGCGGCTACTGTGCATGGGGTTGTTTTGGCAGTTGCGCTTGGCCACGTTACGGTATCGCGGCTCAGCCGCGCATCGCAGACGAGGCGGTGCGCCGTGTCCGGGATTGAGGCCGCGCAACGACACGCTCAAAACAAGAACGGAGGCCGTGAGGCCTCCGTTCTTGTTCGTCGTCGCTAGCCTGGCTGCTTACCCCAGCCGGCCTGCCGCATGGGCGAGCAGCGTGTAGACCAGACCCGTTTCCGAAGTCAGGTGGCTGCGCAGCTCCTGCGGGCCACGGCCGTCGCGGGCGACTTCGTCGAGCAGGCGTTCGAACTCGCTGATGTAGCGGTCGACCGTGCCCTTGAAGTTGCGGTCGGCGCGATATTTGCGGGCGACCTCGTCAAAAGCCTTCTGGCCGGCGGGCGTGTACAGGCGCTTGGTGAAGGCCTTGTTCTCGCCGCGCTGGTAGCGGTCCCACATCTCGGCGGCGAGGTTGCGGTCCATCAGCCGGCCGATGTCGAGCGACAGCGATTCCAGCGGATTGCTGCTGGCCTGCGGGGCCTGCGGCGCGGGTGCAGCCTGGCGGGCACGCGGGGCCTCACGTCCGTTCGGAGGCGCCTGGTTGGCGTCAGTGCGGTTCAAGAGATCCGACAGCCAACCGTCGCGGCCCTGGTCGTTGCCGCCAGGAGCGACCGGCGGGGCCTCGGTGCGGCGCGAGGAGGAGGGCATGCCGAGGTCCGGCGGCGGCAGCGTCGAGGCGCTGCCGGTGTCGCGCATGCGGGTCTCGGTGCCACGACCGCCCACAGACGCCATCACCGGCTCTTCCTGGCGCTGGACGGCGACGGAGGCGCGGCCCGCGGTGGTGACGTCGAGGCCGCGGCCGTGCTGGGCGACGATGCGGTTGAGCTCGGCGAGCGCCTCGATCTGGTCGACGATCACCTTGCGCATCTGCGCGGTGCTCTCGGCCGCCTCCTGCGGCATCTCGAGCACGCCGCGGCGCAGCTCGTTGCGGGTGGCTTCGAGCTCGTTGTGCATCTCGAACGCCATCTGCTTCATGCTGGAGACGAGGTTGCCGAACTTCTCGGTCGACTGCTTGAACATCGCATCCGCCTCGTCGGTGGTCTGGCGGTAGATGTCGTGCATGGCATCGAGGGTCTGGCGATGCTCCTCTTCGGATGCGGCCCGCACCGCCTCGAACTGGCGGGTGATCGCGGCCGAGCCTGCGCCGGCGGTCTCTGCGACCACGCGGGCAATGTCGCGGGCACGCTCTTCAGCCGCAGCGAGCGACTCATCGAGCAGCCCGGTGAAGCGCGACAGGCGCTGGTCGAGATCGGCGGTCCGCAGGTCGATGGTGGTGACCAGCGATTCCAGCGCCGCCTTGCGTTCGGCAAGCGAGGCGGTGGTGTTCTTGTTGCTCTGCTCGACGACCTGTGCGGCCTCGACCAACGCCTTCCCGTGGGCGTCGAACTGGGTCGACAGCTCGCCGAGGTCCTGAAGCGCCCGCGTGGTCTTCGTGTTGAAGACGTTGAGCTGGTCTTCCAGGTTCTGCGTCGCAGCGCCATTGCGCGAGGTGACATCGTTCATCGCCGAGACGAAGTCGGCGACACGAGTCACCAGCGCCCGCTCGAGCGAATTGAGGTTGTCGTGCGCACCGGTCAGCACCTCCTGGAGGAGGATGTTGCCTTCGCGCAGACGCTCGAACAGGGCCACCGTGTCGGTGCGCAGGATCTTGCTGGTCTCCTGCATCTCGGTGACGGCCGCGATCGAGACCTGGCGCGACTGGTCGATCGCCGCGCGCGAGGCCGATTCGAGGTCCTTGAGCGACTTGCCGACGGCGCTGGTCGCGATCTCGCTCGCCGCGTTGATGGTGCGGGCGACTTCGTTGCCGTTGCCCATCATGGTCTGCGAGAAGGCCTGGCCGCGCGTCTCGATCGACTTCAGCGCGTCGGAGGTGACGCGGTCGATGTCGAGCGTGAGCTGGCTGGTCTTCGAGCCGATCGCGTCCACGAGCGAGCCGCGCTTGGCGTCGATCATGTTGGAGAGGCGGTCGGCCTGCTGCTGCACATAGGTGACGATCTCGTCGGTCTTGCCGGTCATGGCCTGGCCGAAGCTCGAGCTCGCCGCGAGCACCGAACGCTCGACGTCGGCCGAGCTCGACTTGACCCGCGAGCTCGCCTCGTTGGAGGCGGAGATCAGCGCGTTCTGGGCGTTGAGTGCGCTGGTCTGGATGTCGTTGGTCGCGTTCGACGTGGCCGTGCTCAGCGCGCGCTCGATCTCGGTCGAGATCGTGCGGATCTGGCTGGCGGCGTCGGCCGAGGTCGAGGTCAGCGAGGTCTGGGCCTCGCGGGCGCTGTTGAGGATGGTCGAGGCGGTGTCGGCGCCGACCGCCGTCAGCGTGCGCTCGATGTCCGTCGTCAGCGACTTGATCTGGCTTGCCGCATCGGTCGAGGCGGAGATCAGCGTGCCCTGGGCTTCGCGCACGCCGCTGGTGAGCGCCTCGATGGTGGCGCCGCCGGCGGTCGCGAGCGCGCGCTGCATCTCGGCGGCGAGCGAACGGACCTGGCCGGTCTGTTCGGCCGAGACGGAGAGCAGGGTGCTCTGGGCGTCGCGGGCGCTGGCCGTGATCGTTTCGGCGGTGCTCTGGCCGACCTGCGACAGCGAACGGTGCACTTCGGCCGCGAGCGACTTGACTTGGCTCGCCGCCTCCGAGGACGCGTTCACGAGCGTGCTCTGAGCTTCGCGGGCGCCGGCCAGAATGCTCTCTGCAGTCGAAGTACCGGCCATGGAGAGCGAACGCTGCACGTCGGCTGTCAGAGCCTTGACCTGGTTTGCCGCATCCGCAGATCCGGCGACCAGAGTGCTTTGGGCTTCGCGCGCGCCCGTCATGATGGTCTCGGCCGTCGCGGTGCCCGCCATCGAGAGCGAGCGCTGCACGTCGGAGGACAGCGCCTTGATCTGATTGGCGGTCTCGGTCGACGCCGCGATCAACGTGCTTTGCGCATCGCGGGCGCCGGCGGTGATCGATTCCGCCGTGGTGGTGCCAGCCAGCGACAGCGAGCGCTGCACGTCGGCGGTGAGCGTCTTGACGTGGTTGGCCGCATCCGAGGACGCCGTGACCAGTGTGGTCTGCACCTCACGGGCGCCGGCCAGGATCGAGGCGGCGGTGGCCGAGCCGGCCGCGGACAGCGTGCGCTCGACGTCGGCCGCGAGGCCCTTGATCTGGTTCGAGGCATCGCCCGAGGCCGCAACCAGCGACGACTGCGCTTCGCGGGCGCTGGTCAGGATCGAGTTCGCGGCGCCAGTGCCGACCGCGGTCAGCGCGCGCTCGACCTCGGCCGACGTCAACTTGAGCTGGGCATTGACGTCGGAAGAGACCGTCATCAGAGACTGCTGGGCGGTACGCGCACCGGTCTGGATCGTCTCGCTGGTGTTGACCACGAGGTTGGTGAGCGAGCGCTCGGCGTCCTCGACATGCGAGCGGATCGCGGTCGAGATCATCTCGGCGCGGGACATCATGTCTTCGCTGGCCTGGCGGCCGCTGCTCTCAATGCGGCCGGCGACGGCCTCGACACGCGAGCCGAGCAGGTCCTCGAACTGCGCGACGCGGACGTCGATGTCGCTCGCAACCGAACCGACCTTGGTCTCGATCGCCTGCTGGATGTCCTGGAAGCGCGCCGTGACCGTATCGGTCAGGTGCATGCTGCGGCCGTCGATGAGGTCGGCAACGCTGGTGATGCGGCGATCGACCGCCTCGATCGCCTGCGCGGTGCCGTCCGTCAGCGTCGAGGTCAGCAAGGTGAGGCGGGTGTCGATCGACTGCACCGCCTGCGAAGCGCCGTTGGTCAGGGCGGTGTTCAGGTAGGTCAGGCGGGAGTCGATGGATTCGAGCGCCTGCGTCGCGCCGCCAGTCAGCGTGGTGGTGAGGTGAGTCAGGCGCGTGTCGATCGACTGGATCGTCTGTGTCGCACCATCGGTCAGTGTCGTCGTGAGATGGGTGAGGCGGGAGTCGATCGACTGGATCGCCTGCGTCGCACCATCGGTCAGCGTCGTGGAAAGCGTGTTGAGGCGTCCGTCGATGGTCTCGGTGACGGACTTCGCACGGGCATCGAACGACTGCTCGAGCGCGCCGACGCGGCCGCCGAGCTGCTCGTCGAAGGTCTTGATGTGGCCTTCGATGGTGCCGTCGAGGTGTGCGATCTTGCCGTTCAGCGAGGCGTCGAGATTGGACACGCGTTCGCCGATCGTGGTCTCGAACTGCACCAGGCGCTGGTCGAGCACGGCGGTGATCGCACCGCCGTTGGAGGTGAAGCGGGTGTCGAAATTGTCGACATAGGTCTTCAGCGACTCATGGATGTCCTGCGTGCGCTGGCCCATGCGCTCGACGATCTCGCCGCCGAAGGTCTTCACGGTGCGGTCGAACTCGGAGATGTGGCGCGTGATCAGGGCACCCAGCGTGCCGGAATCGCGGGCGAACTTCTCGACCAGTTCGGTACCCTGGTTCTTCACCAGCTCGTCGAACGCGCTCATCTGCAGCGACAGCGAGTCGTGCGCGGTCTCGGTCTGGCTGACGACCTTGGCGACGAGGGTGTTGACGGTGGCGTCGAGCGCCTCGCTCGCCTTGTCGCCGGAGGTCATGATCTGGCCAGCGAGGCGGTTGCCGGCGTCGTCGATCTTGGCGGAGAGGTCGTTGGAGCGCAGCTCGAGCTCGAGCAGCAGCGAGTCCGACGAGTTCTTCAAGCTGTCGTGCACCTGCTCGGTCCGCTCGGAGATGCCGTCGACGATGGCGGCGGAACGCTGCTCGAACTCGCCGGTGATGCGGTCG
>Ga0209148_1001413_pt1 | contig 12310 bp, 10 predicted proteins | sample AraplaCol_mMF_r2_2_FD_184288 | JGI IMG/M metagenome (GOLD analysis project Ga0209148, IMG submission 184288) | Arabidopsis root microbial communities from North Carolina, USA - plate scrape CL_Col_mMF_r2 (SPAdes) (version 2) | ecosystem: Host-associated > Plants > Roots > Endosphere | place...
ACCAGACGAACGCCCTGGTCCGGGTCGAAGCGCTTCACCGCCTTCATCAGGCCGATGTTGCCTTCCTGGATGAGGTCGGAAAGCTGCAGGCCGTAGCCGTTATATCCGCGAGCCACATGGACCACGAAACGCAGATGCGACATCACCAGTTGCTTGGCGGCGTCGAGGTCGGCTTCCTCATGGAAGCGGCGCGCGAGCGACTGCTCCTCGTCAAGGCTGAGCACCGGAATGCGATGGACCGCCGAGATATAGGAATCCAGACTGCCGACGACGCTCGGTAGCCCGTAGTTACGGGTGGCGAGGGCTTGTGACATGTGTGGAACCTCCTGAAAGTCTTGTACGCAGATTAGCAGTCCCGGGATGAGAGTGCTAAGTCGGCCCGAAGTTCATCGGTTAACTGTACGCAATGGTACAGAAATAGGTCAGGCATGTCCAGCGCTGGGTAAGGCTGGTTCATGTCCGGTACGGTCCGGGGCGTCCACGGCTGATGGCCGGCAACGCAACCCGTTGTTCGCAATGCCTAAAACCTTCGCCGTAGGAGCGCACCCTGCGCGCGACAGCTTCTCGCCCCGGTTCGCACGCTCGCGCGCCAGCCCCCAGGCCCGGCGAAGAGATGTCGCGCGCACGGCGCGCTCCTACACCTGCAGGGCCGGTCGGGGCGGCAGCGACCAGTCGATCGGCGGCTCGCCGCGGGATTCGAGATATGCGTTGGCCTTGGCGAAGTGGCCGCAGCCTATGAAGCCGCGGTGGGCGGACAGCACGCTCCTGTTCTGCAGCGATGAGGAGCCCTATTTGGCCCTGCGCCGTAAACCGTCCGACAGCTTGTAAGTGACGTCGCTTATGCCGTCCGCCGAGAACGAGATGACGGGCCCCTTCACGTGGACCACCCCGACCCAGGACGCCTCGACAGACTTCCTTGCCGTCCCGACGGTACCGATCGTATCCATGATCCGGTTCAAGTCAGTCCAGTCTGCTCTCCCGCCGCTCTCCAACGTGATGCCCTTGTCGCACTCAGGCTCCGCCAGATAAGCCCCATGCACGCCATCGCTTTCTACATGGGATCGAAACGAGACGCGCCGATCGTCGTATTTCTCAGGGGAGTGCACGATATCGCATATGGAGGCGACCACCGTCACTTGCGAGGCAAAACCGACATTGGCAGCAGTCGCAAACGCCAGCCCGATGAGATAAGGCAACCAAGGCTTCAGCATTTCCCACCTGCATTGCACCAATTCTCTGCGCTCTTCTCCGCATAAGTCGAAATGGTTTCTTCGTCGACCGAAGAATCTCCTTGCGTCCAGATTCCGTATATCGACGAAATTCCCAAACCCTGATTCACGGTGCCTTGAGTACGGTAAGCATTCTGCTCATCCGAAAACACTGCATCCCGACCCTGTATCGTCGACGCTCGCTGCGCCAGGCCGTGACTGCCCTCATGGGCCATGGTTGCCGCCCACTCGGCTTCCCGGCTCTCTGGCACACGATTACTCAACTGACTCGCGAATCTTCCTGCATCCACTGTCACCGTCACTTCGTTGCCCTTTGTGACAGTGTTAGCAACCGCTGAACCGCCAAGATTAGCAAACTGTACAGTGACACCATTGGCCTCGCCCGGCTTCCCGTAAAGTTTGGCGACGCTCTCAAGCTTGACCCGCATCGCACTACCTGCGGCAAGGGCGCCGGCAGCCTTGCTTATCGTAGCCACCGCTGTGGCCACGCTATCGCAATTTTTTCCGTCACCCTTGCAGATGTACATCCCCGTCGGGTCCCTGAGAGATAGCGGGTTATTGGCGACATACGCAAACCGACTGAATGACGCGATTGCCCCAGTACGGACAGGCATGGGATCCCTCGTCAAGAACCGCCCAGATTCAGCATCGAAATAACGGGCCTTCATATAGATCAGGCCTTCATTCACATCCATGAAGTGGCCTGTGTAACCCATACCGTCCTGCGCCACTCCGAGGGCGAAGCCTCCAAAAGGGCGAAAATCAGACGAGGATCTGATGTTCCCTTGAGCGTCAGTCTCCGCAAGCACCGTTCCCTGCGGATCCGTGTAGTAGTAAGCCACCTCTCTTGCATTGACCGAGCCGGTCAATGCGACAGCCGCCGCAAACAAATACCTATTGCTCGACATCCCTTCCGTCATGCGTATCGGTATTTCGAACACCGCCGGTGCCACGATCTGTTCTTGTCGTCTAAAGCTCGGACCCGGTCGCCATTTCTTTCCGCCCAGGCAGCGACCAGTCGATAGGCGCTTCGCCGCGGGACTCCAGGTAGGCGTTGGCCTTCGCGAAGTGGCCGCAGCCCATGAAGCCGCGGTGGGCGGACAGCGGCGAGGGGTGCACGCTGCGCAGGACCAAATGGCGCTTGCCGTCGATGAGCTGACCCTTGCGCTGGGCGTGGCTGCCCCAGAGCATGAAGACGAGCCCTTCGCGCTCTCGGTTGAGTGCGTCGATGGCCGCATCGGTGAAGCCCTCCCACCCCTTGCCCTGATGCGAGCCGGCCTGCCCTGCTTCCACGGTGAGCACCGCATTGAGCAACAGCACGCCGCGATCGGCCCAGGGAGTGAGGCAGCCGTGGTCAGGGCGCGGGATGCCGAGGCAGTCCTCGATTTCCTTGAACATGTTCTGCAGCGACGGCGGTACGCGCACACCGGGACGCACGGAGAAACTGAGGCCGTGCGCCTGGCCGGGACCGTGGTACGGATCCTGGCCGAGGATGACCACGCGCACCCTGTCGAACGGTGTGTGGGCGAAGGCGTTGAAGATCTCAGGGCCGGGCGGGTAGATCACCTTGCCGGCGGCCTTCTCCGTCCGCAGGAAGTCCGACAGGGCGAGCATTTCGGGGCGGTCCAGATACGGGCCGATCCGCTCCTTCCAGGAGGGCTCGAGTTTCACGCGATCGTTCAATGCGCCATCCTTTCGCGCAGATGTTGAGCAACACGGAGTTGGAACAACAGCTTGGTGATGAGGAGCTTTTCCTCCACCGGCTTCTCGACCAGATCGTTGGCACCGGCGCGCAACAGCGCGGCCTGATTGGCGGGATTCTCGTCGCCCGTCATCACAAGCGTGGGCAGTTGGCCCTTGCCGTAACCGAAGTCGTTGCGGATGCGTTCGACGAGATCGCCGCCCGTTAGTTCACCTTTCAGGCTGACGTCGGTCAGCACGACGTCCGCGCCGACGTCGCCACGCGCACGTGCCGCGTGAAGATGATCGAGCGCGTCTTCCGCGCTGATCACGTGATGCACGGTGAGCCCGTACTTTTCCATCATGCGGCGCGTCGCCAGCGCGACGACGCGGCTGTCTTCCACATAGAGCACTTCGCCTTCCGCGCCGCCTTCGGGGCGCACGTAGCCGCGAATGAATTCTGCCAGGGCGCCGAAGCCCAGCGACTTGTCGAAATAGTCGGTGATGAATTCGCCCAGCTCGCGCCGGTGCAGGCGCTGCTCCACATCGCCGGAGACGACGACGATGGGCATGTAGATCTGCGGTGCCGACTCGCGGACGAAGCGGGCGAGATCGAGGCCATCCATGTCCGGCAGGCGCAACGCGATGGTCACGAAGTCGAACACGCCGCGCTGCAACTCGGCCTGCGCTTCGGCCCCCGTGGATACGCCGACGATCTCCACGCCCGGCACTTCGGCCGTGACGACACGGGCGATCAACTGGCGCACGACCTTGGAGCCGTCCACCACCAGAATGCGCGGTGTCGCGCCTGCGACACGTGATCCGATCTGAGTTGCCAACCCCGCCCCCTTTTCGTCAGGCCGCCGCGGCGCGGCGAATTTGCCGCGCGCTGACGAGCCTTGCCCCGAGCCACCCCAGCACAGCCGAAGCGAAGGGTACCGAAAGCAGCAGCCACGCAGGGAGTCCGCCGAAGGTGACGCTGCCATCGTAGGCCGCCGCCAGCCGTCCCACCGGGCCAGCCATCGCCAGTTCCAGCACTACGGCGAGCATGACCGCGAGCACCCCCGCCAGGAAACCGAGCCAGATGCCGGCGTAGAGATAAGGTCGGCGAACGAAGGGCCGGCTCGCGCCGATCAGCAGCAGGACGCCGATCTCCGCACTGCGGCTCTGGATGTCGACGCGGATGGTATTGCCGACCACCAGCAAGGCGGCGACACCGAGCAGCAAGGCCAGCAGCGCTACGGCTCGGCCGCCCACGCCGAGCAACGCATCGAGTCGCTGCCGCCACGCACCGGTGTCCTGGACCATGTCCACGCCCGGCGTGGCTTTCATGGCGTCGACCAGCCGCCCGACATCGTCGGCGCTGAGGCCCGGCTTCGGCTGCACCGAAAGCACGTAGGGCAGCGGGTTCACGTCGAGCGACTGCAAGGCGCCGGAAAAGCCCTGCACTTCGGCCAGCTCGTCCAAACCGTCCTTCGGCGTACGAACGACGATGTCGGCCACTTCCGGCCGCCCGCGAAGCGCCGAGGCGGCGGTCTGGGCCATAGCGGCGTTCTGGCCGGGCCTCATGAAGGCGCTGATCGACTGATTGCGGCCAAGCGCATCGCCCATCCGCTGGACGTTGCCGAGCAACAGATAGAACGCCAGCGGCAGCGCCAGCGCCACGCCCATCACGGCCACCGTGAGCAGCGTGCCCAGCGGCCGGGCACCGAGCCGGCGCAGGCTGATCGACATACTCCACGCGTGGTGCTCGCGCCAGGCACCGAGCTTGCGCGGCTCGCTGCGGCGGGTCTTTTCCGGCTCGGGGGCTCTGCGAGGTTCGCGGACGGCGTTCATATGACCTCCGTGGCCGGAACGTCGGCGATCAGCTTGCCGTGGTCGAGCACGACGACGCGCTTCTTCATGCGCTTGATCAACATCAGGTCGTGGCTGGCGACGAGTACGGCCGTGCCGACGGCCTGGAATTCCGCAAACAAGGTCATGATCTCCATCGCCAGTTGCGGGTCGAGATTGCCGGTGGGCTCGTCGGCGATGAGCACCGCCGGCTTGGCGACGATGGCGCGCGCGATGCCCACGCGTTGCTGCTCGCCCGTGGAAAGTGCTTCAGGCAACTGCTTCTCGTAGCTCAGCAGGCCGACCTTTTCCAACGCCGCGCGCACTCGCCTGCCACGATCGGCGGGCGGAACGCCGGCAATGACCAGCGGCAGTTCCACATTGGAGAACACGGTGCGGTCGAGCAAAAGGCGATGGTCCTGGAAGACCATGCCGAGCTTGCGTCGTATACGGGGGATATCACCGGGGCGAACCGTATTGAGTTTCTGGCCGTCGAGCGTGACCACGCCGTTAGTGGGGCGCTCGATCATCGCCAGCAGCTTCAGCAGCGTGCTCTTGCCCGCGCCGGAGTGTCCGGTGACGAAGGCCATCTCGCCCGCGTCGACGTGGAAGGACACATCGGTAAGGGCCTGGTGACCGCCCTCGTACCGTTTGCTCACCAGATCGAAACCGATCACCGCATCACCCATTGGCCCGTGAATCTCGAGAGGATAAGGGATGTAGTGAGGAATTGTGGGCGCCGCCATGGTGGCGAGAAGCCCACGGAGCAAAGGTAGGAGCCACCCTGGTGGCGAAAAGCCAACAAAGCGGTGTGGCAGCAAAGCAAGCCCCTATCGCCAGCAGGCTGGCTCCCACCCGCTGGCTCCTACCGGCAAGCTTCCCTCGCCGCCATGGCGGTTCCTGCAACTGCCGCTAGATCAGCGGCCGCCGAACAAGCGACCGATACGGCGCAGCAGACCGACCTTCTCCTTCGGCGGCGCGGCGGCCGGCGCAGGCGCCGGTGCCGGACGCGTGGCGGTCACCTGGCGCGACGGGCGACGCGTCGCACCGTTCTGGCCGTCCGCGACGCGCGGCGTGGCGGCCTTCTCGGCGCGCGATGCGCCATTGTTGCTGGAGGCGTCTGCGCCCTCGCCGGCACCGCGGCCCCGTCCGCCGCGACGGCGACGGCGCTTCTTCGGCGCCGAGGCGTCGGCCATCGCTTCCGCAGCAGCCGGCAAGTCGGCCACGGTCTCGGCCACTACCACCGTCTTCACCGGCACTTCGGTCGGTGAGGCAGCCGGACGATCTTCACGCGGCGGGCGCGGACGGCGCTCGCGGCTGCCGGAGCGTTCGCCCGAGCGGCTACCGGAACGCGAACCGCCACGACCGCCCTTCTCGGGCGGTGCGCCACGGGTCGGCACGTGGCCGCCGGTATCATTCGGATCGTCGACCTCGTCCTGCACGCCATCGGCGCGGGGCCGCGGGGCCGGCATCACCAGCATCTTCGCCTCGATCGACGCGGTGGGAATCTTCTGGTTGATGTAGGCCTCGATGTCCGGAAGGCCCATGGCGTAGAGATCGCAGGCGAAGCTGATCGCATCGCCCTCGGCGCCGAGGCGCGCGGTGCGGCCGATGCGGTGGACGTAGTCCTCGGCATCCTGCGGCAGGTCGTAGTTGAAGACGTGGCTTACGGCCGGGATGTGCAGGCCGCGGGCGGCGACGTCGGTGGCCACCAGGAGGTCGATCTGGCCCTCCTGGAAGCGCTGCAACAGCTTCTGGCGCTTCACCTGCGGCACGTCGCCGGAGATGGCGCCGACGCGGAAGTTGTGCCGCTTCAGGCGGTCCGTGATCCGCTCGGCGGCGGCCTTGGTGTTGACGAAGATGATGCTGCGCTCGGCCTTGCTCTCTTCGAGCAGGTTGAACAGCAGCGGCATCTTTTCTTCCTTCGACGGGAAGTAGACGACCTGGCGCACGCGGTCGGCGGTGATGTTGTCCGTCTCCACCACGAGCTTCTCGGCTTCGTGCATGTGCTCGTAAGCCAGCTCCAGCACGCGGTGGCTCAAGGTGGCGGAGAACAGCAGCACCTGCCGCTTCTCGCGCGCCGGGAGGCGGCGGAAGATGAAGCGGACGTCCTTGATGAAGCCGAGGTCGAACATGCGGTCCGCCTCGTCGATGACCATGACCTCGACGCTGCCGAAGCCGAACACGTCCTGCTTGTAGTAGTCGAGCAGGCGGCCCGGGGTGGCGATGATGATGTCGCAGCCGTCGCGAAGCTGCTGGCGCTGCTTGTCGTAGTCGACGCCGCCGTAGATGAGCGCGCTGCGCAGGCCGGTGGCCTTGCCGATGGCCTGGAAGTCCTTCTCGATCTGGATCGCCAGCTCGCGGGTGGGCGCGATGACCAGGGCGCGGGGATCGGAATCCTTGCGGTCGGGCCGGGCCGGGTGCTTGAGCAGGCGGTCCATCAGCGCGACGAGGAAGGCGAAGGTCTTGCCGGTGCCCGTCTGGGCCTGGCCGGCGACGTCGCGCCCCGCCAGCGCCACCGGAAGGGTCAACGCCTGGATGGGCGTGCAGCGCGTGATGCCGGCAGCGGCGAGGCCTTGGTGAAGCAGCGGGTGGAGATCGAGGTTTTCGTAGAAGACGTCGGTGAGAACGGTTTGGGACATGGAGTTGGAGGACCTGGACTGGCGCGCCGCGGGTGAGCGGCGGCGCCCCATGGGCGTGTATGGCCTGGGGCGGTGGGTGATCCGGCGGGCGTCACGGGAGAGTCGGAGGGCGACCGGTTGTCAGCCGGGGGCCGCACGACGCGCCCGGCGCACGGTGGCCGGAGGCGGCGGCGCGCGACCCGACGGTTCCCGCTGGCATAGGTGAAAAAGCTCGCCGAAATCCGGCGGCGTACGGATCATGAACGGCCGGAGCCTGTTCACCTATGTCAACGAGAACCGATCCGTCGGCGCCCTTGAATCGCTTGAATCGCGCCCCGAGTTGGGTTGGAATGAGGGCCGCCGGCTGCAATGGCCAAGACCTTCGGTTCCGGTTGGACCCGTGACACGGGGCTCCTTAGTGTAGCCGATGCCAGCGTCACGGTCGTCAACCCCCTTCTACCCCTCCCTGGAGACCACGGTGAGCGACAAGATCACCCACACGAGCGATGCTGCCTTTTCGAAGGACGTGCTTGAATCCGACACCCCCGTCCTGCTCGATTTCTGGGCGGAATGGTGCGGCCCCTGCAAAGCCATCGCTCCCGCGCTCGAACAGCTTGCCGACGAGTACGAGGGCAAGGTGAAGATCGTCAAGATCAACATCGACGAGAACCAGCAGACGCCGCGTCAGTTCAACATCCGCGGTATTCCGACCCTGATGGTCTTCAAGGACGGCAAGGTCGCTGGCACTCAGGTCGGTGCCGTGAACAAGGGCGTGCTCGCCCAGTTCATCGACAAGTCGATCTGAAGCTTCGCTTTACGTTCCTGTCTTATGCCGCCGCGTGAGGCGCTTTACGCCGCGCCTCACGCGATGCTAGGCTCTAGGAGTTCGCCGGGACCCCGCTTGTCCCCCACGCTGCGAACCCTCTCCCTCTTTTCTTCCAACGGCGCCCCGTGAGGTTTGCCCGTGTCCGATATCGAAACCAAAGATTCCATCGACGCCAAGGGCGCCGGCGATCAGCCTGCGACCGAAGCCCGTCCGCGCGGCCGCCGCAAGGCACCTGCCGCCGAGACCCCCGCGGTCGAGACGAGCGCTCCGGCGCCGGCTCCCGCCAAGCCTGCCCCAGCACCTTCTCCGGCCCCTCAGGCTGAGTTGCAGTTGGGCAACGCGCCTTCTTCGGGAGATTCCCGTCCGGCACCCGCACAGCAGCAGGCCGAAAGCCGGGATCAGGGCCAGCAGGGCCAGCCGCAGGGGGGCCACCAGCCCGGCCAGCAGCAGGCTCGCGGCGAGAACCCGAACCCGCAGCAGAACAACCGTAATGACCGCAACGACCGTAACGATCGCGAAGGCCGCGGCCGGCGGCGCCGGAACGAACGCAACCAGCAACAGCGCCCGGGTGGCGGTGGTGGCGGAAACGGCAACGGCGGCGGTAACTACCAGCACCCGCGCAACAACAACGGCTATCCCGTCGACGACGACGAGAACGCCGACGCGGGCAGCAACGACCGCCTGATCAACCTCACCGAACTCAAGCGCAAGAACTCCATCCAGTTGCTGGAGTTCGCCGAGTCGCTCGGTGTCCGCGAAGGCGTGGCCCGCCAGCGCAAGCAGGATGTGGTCTTCAACATCCTCAAGGCGCATGCGCGCTCCGGGGGCGGCATCTGGGCGGAAGGCGTGCTCGAGATCCTGCAGGACGGTTTCGGCTTCCTGCGCTCGGCCGACGAGTCCTATCTCGCCGGTCCGGACGACATCTACGTGTCGCCCAGCCAGATCCGCCGCTTCAACCTGCGCACCGGCGACTACATCACCGGACGCGTCCGCCATCCGAAGGAAGGCGAGCGTTATTTCGCGATGCTCAAGGTCGACGACATCAATGGCGACCCGCCGGAAGCGTCGAAGAACAAGCTGCTGTTCGAGAACCTGACCCCGCTGTTCCCGCGCAAGGCGTTCAAGCTGGAACGCGGCAACGGTTCTACCGAAGACATCACCGGCCGCATCCTCGACCTGGTGGCGCCGATCGGCCGAGGCCAGCGTGGCCTCATCGTCTCCCAGCCGAAATCGGGTAAGACGATGATGTTGCAGAACATCGCGCAGGCCATCCAGTACAACCATCCGGACGTCCATCTGATCATGCTGTTGATCGACGAGCGCCCGGAAGAAGTCACCGAAATCGCCCGCACCGTGCGTGCCGAGGTCATCAGCTCCACCTTCGACGAGCCCGCCGTGCGTCACGTGCAGGTCGCCGAGATGGTGATCGAGCGCGCCAAGCGCCTGGTCGAGCACAAGAAGGACGTGGTGATCCTGCTCGATTCGATCACCCGCCTCGCTCGCGCCTACAACACTGTGGTGCCGAGCTCGGGCAAGGTACTCACCGGTGGTGTCGACGCCAATGCGCTCCAGCGCCCGAAGCGTTTCTTCGGCGCCGCGCGCAATGTCGAGGAAGGCGGCAGCCTCACGATCATCGCTACGGCGCTGACCGACACCGGTTCGAAGATGGACGAGGTGATCTACGAGGAGTTCAAGGGCACCGGCAACATGGAAGTGCACCTGTCCCGCCGTATCTCCGAGAAGCGCGTCTACCCGGCGATCGACATCAACCGTTCGGGCACCCGCCGCGAAGACCTCCTCATCGACCCGGACCTGCTCGCGAAGATCTGGATCCTGCGCAAGCTCCTCCACCCGATGGACGAACTCGCCGCGATGGAGTTCATGCTCGACAAGATGAAGAACACCAAGTCGAACGACGAGTTCTTCAATTCGATGAAGCGCTGACCTCGCGTCTCGCCGAAATACGGCAAGGGCCGCCCACAGGGCGGCCCTTTTCGTTTCAACCGTCGTCGCTGTGCATTTGCTACGCTGCGCCGCCGGTATGACACCTTTTCCCGGCGGGTCGGCGCCCCCATGTGGGCGGCATCCGGCCAAAAGGCCTCCCTCTTCTAAGGAAAGTCCGTGTCCATTCCCAGCGCCGCCAAGAGCACGCCCATCGGCGACCGCCACGATCTGGCCGCCTATCTCGCCAAGGGCGAGAAGCCTCGCTCCGAGTGGCGTATCGGCACGGAACACGAAAAGTTCGGATTCTACGGCGACGACCTGACCCCGCCGCCCTTCGAAGGCGACCGTCCGGGGATTCGCGCGATCCTCGAGGCGCTGGCATCGCGCTTTGATTGGGACGTCGCGCGCGAAGGCGAAACGCTCGTCGCATTGACCAAGGGCAAGGCCAACATCACGCTCGAACCCGCCGGCCAGCTCGAACTCTCGGGTGCGCCGCTGGAGACGATTCACCAGACCTGCGACGAGGTCACCAATCACCTCAAGGAAGTGCGCTCCGTTGCCGAGGAATTCGGCATCGGTTTCCTCGGTATGGGCTTCCAGCCGAAATGGCGCCGCGACCAGATGCCTTGGATGCCCAAGGGCCGCTACAAGATCATGCGCGAGTACATGCCCAAGGTCGGCTCGCTCGGCCTGGACATGATGACTCGCACCTGCACCGTCCAGGTCAACCTCGATTACTCGAGCGAAGCCGACATGGTGAAGAAATTCCGCGTCGCCCTCGCATTGCAGCCCATCGCCACGGCGCTGTTCGCCAACTCGCCCTTCACCGAGGGCAAGCCGAACGGCTACAAGTCCTACCGCTCGCATGTCTGGACCGATACCGACCCTCACCGCACCGGCATGCTCGACTTTGTTTTCGAAGACGGCTTCGGCTACGAGCGCTACGTCGATTACATCCTCGACGTGCCGATGTACTTCAGCTATCGCGACGGCAAGTACGTCGACTTGGCCGGCCAGGACTTCAAGGCCTTCATGCGCGGCGAACTGGCGGCACTGCCGGGCGTGAAGCCGTCCATGACCGACTGGGCGGATCATCTCACCACCGCTTTCCCCGAGGTCCGGCTCAAGCAATATCTCGAAATGCGTGGCGCCGACACGAGCACCTGGAATTCGCTGTGTGCGCTACCCGCCTTCTGGGTCGGCCTGCTGTACGACGACACGGCGCTCGACGCCGCCTGGGATCTGGTCAAGGATTTCAGCACAGCCGAGCGCCACGCGCTGCGCGACGGCGTACCGGAACACGCACTGGCCCTGCCGTTCCGCAATCACACCGTGCAGGATCTCGCGATCGAGGCACTCAAGATCTCGGATGCCGGGCTCAAGCGGCGCAACCGCCTCAGCAGTCGCGGCGCCGATGAATCCATCTATCTCGAACCGCTGATGGAAATCGCGCTCTCGGGCAAGACCCAGGCAGACGTGAAGCTCGAACTCTTCCACGGTGAGTGGAACGGCAGCGTCGATCCGGTGTTCCGCGACTACGCCTACTGACCTTTCGTAACGCAAGCCGGAACGCGCCCGCTCTTCACGGCACGCGAGTGACGAAGGCGCGCGTCACTCGCCTCGCGTGTTTGTCTCCAGCAAAAGAAAAACCTCCCTGTTTCCAGGGAGGTTTTATGGGCCGATCAGTCGATCGCGGAAGCGATCAGAACTGGTACTTGGCCGAGACGCTCAGCAGGTTGCCCTTGTCGTCGCTCTCGCCCACGAGGCGATCGGCCGTCGCATCGGACACGCCGCCGATGTGCGCCTTGTTCACGAAGATGTGAGCGTAACCAGCGTTGATCTCGAAGCGATCGGTGGCCTTGTAGCCGATACCGAAGGCCAGCCACTTGCGGGTCGAGTCCGGCACGCGCGGCGAGCGGGTGTCGTCATACGTCGGCGTGCTGTCGACGGCCACACCGCCACGCAGGGTCAGCTTGTCGTTGACGTAGTACTCGCCGCCGACCGAAGCGAACCAGCTGTTACGCCAGTTGTATGCCTCGGTGGTGGACGGCTGGTTCGGGTTCGAGTAATTGACCGTGAGGTCCTTGAACGAATCCCACTTGGTCCACGACAGGTCGAAGCCGAGACCGAACTTCTGATCCTGGTGCCAGAAGCTGGCGGTGGCGATCGCGGGCGTA
>Ga0209148_1001414_pt1 | contig 12303 bp, 11 predicted proteins | sample AraplaCol_mMF_r2_2_FD_184288 | JGI IMG/M metagenome (GOLD analysis project Ga0209148, IMG submission 184288) | Arabidopsis root microbial communities from North Carolina, USA - plate scrape CL_Col_mMF_r2 (SPAdes) (version 2) | ecosystem: Host-associated > Plants > Roots > Endosphere | place...
GGATCTGTAGCTCCGCGGGCCAATGAAACCATAGAAGGGATACGAGGATGGCCGACCTGCTTTCCACCGGTGTTTCCGGTCTGCTTGCTTCGCAAGTGGGCCTGTCGACCGTCGGACACAACATCAGTAACGTCAATACGGCCGGTTACACTCGGCAGACCACGACGTTCAACGCGCGCGCGCCGGAACTCTACGGTGGCTACTACGTCGGCCGCGGTGCCGATGCCGTCAGTGTGCAGCGCGCGTACAGCCAGTTCCTCACGCAGTCCGTGTGGTCCGCCACGTCAAGCCAGAGCCGGGCGCTGCAATACGCCGGGCTGACGTCGGCGGCGAACAACGCGGTGAGCGGCTCTGCCAACCTGCAAACGGCGCTCGACGGCTTTTTTGGTGCCGTGAGCGACGTGGCGAATGCGCCCGTCGATACCGCCAGTCGCCAAGCCCTGATCGGCAAGGCGAATACGCTGGTCTCCACGTTCCGCTCGCTGTCGTCGCAGTTCCAGCAGATCGACCAGCAGACCAACCAGCAGATCACCGCCGCCGTCGGCGACATCAACAGCCTCGCGCGCAGCATTGCCGACCTCAACGGCGAGATCCAGCGTGCGTCAGTCGGTGGCGCCTCTCCCAACGACTTGCTCGATGCGCGAGACCAGGCGATCTCCCAGCTCTCGCAGATCGTCGGCGTGAACGTCAGCCAGGGCAGCGACGGCATGGTCACCGTGTCGATCGGCAACGGCCAACCGTTGGTGAACGGCACCGACGCCTCGAAACTGTCCACGGCGCAGAATCAGTACGACTCGTCGCGCCTGGAAGTCGTCGGTCCCACCGGTTCGGTCATCAGCAATCAGTTCGGTTCCGGCTCACTCGGCGCTGCGTTCGACTTCCGTACGAACGTGCTCGATCCGGCGCGCAACCAACTGGGACGCGCTGCCATTGCGCTCACCGACGCGTTCAACAAGCAGCACGCGCAAGGTGTCGATCTCAACGGCGATGCGGGCGGGAAGTTCTTCGACATCAGCGCCCCGGCGGTCTTCAACAGCACCAGCAATAAGGGCAACGCGCAGGTAACGGCGTCCGTCACCGACGTCGGCAAGCTGGGCAGTGCCGACTACCTCATGCGCTACGACGGCACCAAGTGGAACGTCACCACGACCGCGGGCGTCGCCGTGCCGTCGACGGGTACCGGCACAGCGGCCGATCCGATCCTTATCGATGGTCTGGCGCTCACCGTGCCGTCCGGCACGCCGCAGGCAGGTGACAGCTTCCAGATCCAGCCGACCCGTAATGCTGCCTCCACCATCAGCGTGGCGGTGACCGATACCAGCAAGATCGCGGCGTCCGGGCCGTTGATGGCGAGCAAGGGCGCGATCAACACGGGCAAGGCGACGCTCGGCAACCTCACGGTGACCGACCCCACCGATCCGGCCTTCAAGACGCCGGTCAGCATCGTCTTCAGCTCGCCCACCTCGTACTCGATCAACGGCGGCCCGGCCCAGACCTACGCGGACGGCGACACGATCACCGGCAACGGGTGGACCCTCAAGCTTTCCGGCGTGCCTGCCGCTAACGACACGTTCGGTGTGAAACCCGCAGCGTCGGCCAGCGGTGACAACGGCAATGCGCTCGCCCTGGCGGCGGTCGCCAATCAGGGCGTGCTCGACAATGGTGTCACCACGGTCGGCAAGTCCTACAGCCAGTTGATCGCCCAGGTCGGCACCGCGGGTGCCCAGGCGAACACGGCGCTGGACGCGCAGCAAAGCATCCTCGACCAGGCCACGTCGGCCCAGCAGAGTCTTTCGGGAGTGAACATGGACGAAGAGGCAGCGAGTCTCCTGCGCTTTCAGCAGGCTTATGCGGCGTCGGCGCAGGTGATCAATGCTGCCAACACCATCTTCGATTCCCTTCTGAGCGCGGTACGAGGCTGATCATGCGCATTTCCACTTCTTGGGGTCAGCAGCAGGCGGTCAATACACTGCTCGATCGCCAGTACCAGATGTCGCAGACGCAGTTGGCGCTCGGCAACGGCAAGGCCATCCAGACGCCTGCCGACAACCCGGCCGCCGCAGCTCGCGCGGTGGACACCAATTCCGCCAGCGCGCAGAACGATCAGTACACGCGCAACATCCAATCGGCCACCACGCGCCTTTCGGTCGAGGAGCAGGCGCTCTCGTCGGCCGGCGACATCCTCGACCGCATCCGCTCGCTCACGCTGGAAGGCATGAATGGCACGCAGACGGATGAATCGCGCCAGTCGATCGCGACCGAGTTGCGGCAGACGCTCAAGCAGCTTGTCGCACTGGGCAACACGCGAGATGGGCAGGGCGAATACGTCTTCGCCGGCAGTCGGACGACCACCCAGCCGTTCACCGCTGACGGCCTCAACGTGAGCTACGGTGGCGATCAGAATCAGCGCATGGTCGCGGCGGCAGCCGGCTTGCAGGTCGCCACCGGTGACAGCGGCTCGGATGTGTTCATGTCCATCCGTGGCGGCAATGGCACCTTCGTCACTACGGCGGGCGCGGCCAACACGGGCTCTGCCGTGGTCGGTGCCACGTCGGTAACCGATGCGTCGTCCTGGGATGGCGGCAATTACACGATTACTTTCACCTCGCCGACGGATTACGAGATCCGCGATGCCGCTGCGCTTCCCACTGATCCGCCGCTGAGCACGGGTACGTATACCGGCGAGACCGGTACGATCAATTTCAAGGGTGCGCAGCTCAACATCACGGGCACGCCGGCGACCGGTGATACCTTCGCGGTCGGACCGTCGTCGTCGCAGGACGTCTTTTCCACCGTGGCGGGCATCATCAATGCCTTCGAAGCGCCCGGCGGCGGCGCACCGATGAACAACCAGATCAACGCGCAACTGCAGAATCTGGATCAGGCCTCGACGAGCTTCCTCAACACGCGCACGAAGATCGGCGCGCGGATGAATATCCTCGACCAGCAGAAAGCGATCGGCGACGACACGAAGCTGCAGTACGACACCACCCTGTCCAATCTGCAGGATCTCGACTACGCCAGCGCAACGAGCCAGTTCGTGCAGCAGCAGACCGCGCTGACCGCGGCACAGCAGGCGTTTGTGAAGATGCAGAATCTGACGTTGTTCAATTATCTGAAGTAGTCGGCAGTCAACGTACTCGCCGGCTATTAACGGCGGACGAAGGGCAGTCCAGCAATGGATTGCCCTTTTTTTTGCGAAACGGGTGCTGGCATCGGACGGTGAGGTGGCGTGGTGTCTTGTCTACCGCGCTGGGGTGGTGACGATGCGCGTCTCTCATTAGATGCGTGAAGCTTACAACTCCGCTGCGTTCGCGCTTTCGTAATTCACCTCATCACTGTCGTGGTTCCTGAGTCAGCACCTGACGGCAATCCTCCGTACTTCAATCGATGATCTCCTGCCACATTGGTCAACGGAGAGTCTCTTATGAGTACGCATGGATGGTGGCTGGCGGCGTTCGCTAGCGCTGCATTGGGTTTTGCTTTGCCGGTACACGCTGGCCCGCCGGTTACTGTGACTTTCCAACACCTCGGAATGCCGAATTCGCCTGACGCTACCTTGCTAGCGGTCAGTAAGAACGAATTCGATACGTACGCAAACGCCGTTACGGAGCCTGCTGAGTCAGTAAGTGCAGGGGGTGCCGATCAGTACGAAGTGGAAAGTCCGATCTCGCCGGATGTGAACTACGTCGTTGTCCGGTACCGCATGGGGCGCAAGACGTGCGTCTTCGCTTCTACCTACGTGAACGCGTCCAGCTACGGGGGATTAAGCCGGCCGAGGTGGACCAAATCGGCGAAGGCCAGCGGAGGTGCTATCTGCCAGGCCGCGATTACCTCGACAGACATGGCTACGCACGCGTGGTCTGTGAAATTCACGATGAAGTGAGCCGGATGGTTCACGACACATGTCCCCGTCTGGTCCACGCGAATCCAAGAGGCACCGAATGACTGCTATTGCATCCAATGACAACGCTCAGCCGATCGTGGGTCGGCCGATGAGTATCAAACGTTCTGGCCAAGGCGGTTCGGCCAAGGAGAATGAAGGCGGGAGGGGGACGGGTGCTTCAGGGATGACCCTATCCGCTCTCGCACGTGAATTGAGTGAGGCAGCGTCCCGAGCGGCGTCGGGACGTTGGGCGGACCGCCATTCTCTTGGTGCGCACGCCATCGCTTTGCGTCAGCAGATAACCGGGGATGGGTATTTTGCCAACAAGGCGGCCCACGACGCCGAAGTGCCTGACAGCAGCGATCCCGACCGTTTGGAACGATCCATCGTAGCGACGGCCTTCGTCAATGGACGAGGAGCCAATCCGTTCAGTGGCATGACGCGGGACCAGCTCGCGCTCATTGCCTATGACGATAGCGGCGCCTTCACGGTCAATGAGCGCAGGGCCGCTTGGTCGGAAGCCCAGGCCCAGCAACAGGTCTGGAAGCGGGCAATCAATGCGAGAGCGCTGGACGAATACAATCGCACGGGAAAAATCGTCGACGTTATCTCCGAGGTCTTGTCTCACCTGGAGAGCTTGCCCGCCATCGAGCAGGCGCAATATCCCGCCGCTTATCTGAATGGATTGCGCGCGCGCTTGGGTGGTGTAGATATTCGGGGCGGCAGCTGCGCGCCAGCATCCCTGGCTGAGTTGCTGATGCGTTGGGACGATTCGAAGACTGATGAAGTGTCGACGTAAATCGTCATAGACGTGGTTCCGCTCGGCCATCCTCACCTTCGTGCCAGCTTCTTCCATGGATGACGCCGAGCGGCTCGTAATCCGACAACAACGCCATCCTTCGCCGTCAACAATACGCCGGCACCAAGTCGATCTCCTCTAGCGGCAATCACATGGCCGCGAACACGCAACGCCGTCGCGATTCCTGTGGCGTGTTCGCATGGAAGAGGAAGGACATCGACATGGCGTTTCACATCAATACCAATATGGCGTCGTTTAACGCGCAGCGCTCGCTGCGGCTGACGCAGGCCAGGCTGGCGACGGCCTATCAGCGTCTGGGTTCCGGCATGCGCATCAACAGCGCGAAGGACGATGCGGCGGGGCTCGCCATCTCCACGCGGTTCACGACGCAGATCCATGGACTGGCTCAGGGGCGGCGCAATGCGAATGATGGCATCTCGCTGGCGCAGACCAGCGAAGGCGCGCTGGATGAAGTGACGAACAACCTGCAGCGCATCCGCCAGCTCGCACTGCAGTCGCTCAACAGTTCGAATTCCGCCGAGGATCGCAAGGCGCTGAACGCCGAGGTGGCGGTGCGTCTCAGCGAGATCACGCGCATCGCCACACAGACCAGCTTCAACGGCATGAAGGTGCTCGACGGCAGCGGCGATAGGTTGTCCTTCCAAGTCGGTGCCAATATCGGGGAAACGATCGAAATGGGTCTCGACCAGAGCATGCGAGCTGACAGCGTCGGGCACCTTGCCAGTGGTGTCGTCGATCTCAGTGCCTTGTTTTCCTCCAAGGCGGCCCAGGCCATGCCAACCGACTGGTCCGCCGCTCAAGGTGCGGCCCTGGGCACAAAGACGTACCTTGGCGTCGACGTGGATTGGGCGGGCTATACCGGAAATAGCGCGGCCGAGGCCAAGAAGTTCCTTGAGACGGCGCTGGGTGCCGACTACAAGGTGACGATCGATAGCAAGAGCAGTGACCTCAACATCGAACGTGTGCGCGGTACGCGACTCGAGCTGGCGAAGGGCGATCTGAGCTTTGCGACCGAGTCCGGCGAGCAGGTCGATATCGTGGGTTCGTTCCGTAGCGTTCAGCAGGTCGCCGATGTACTGAATGCGAACGGCCGGGCCGGCATTTCTGCTTTCGTCGCAGCGGATGGAGCACTGCACTTCAATTCGAAGTCCGCACTGACCGTTTCCGGTGCCGAAGCGACCAAGCTTGGCTTTGCGTCGAACTACGATATGGACACGTCGACCTCGTTGGCCGATGGCTCGGTGCTCACCAAGGACGCTGCATACAAGCTCATTGCGAGTGCCGACGCCACGCTGGAGACCGTGAGCGCTGTGCGCTCACAACTCGGTGCGGTGCAGAACCGTCTCGAATCGACGATTCAGAATCTCGACAACATTCGCGGGAACCTCACCGAAGCGCGAACCCGCATCAGGGAAGCGGACGTGGCAGAGGAGGGGGCCGAGAAATCCATGGCGATGATTCTTCAGCAGTCCGGCATGTCCGTGCTTGCGCAGGCCAATGCATCACAGCAACTGGTGCTCAAGCTGCTCGAATGATCGTTAGCGTTCTTATCGAGATGCATGGAGGGAGCCGCAAGGCTCCCTTTTTTTTGCGAGCCATTCAGCACAGTGAAATTATTCCTAAACCCCGAGCCGATCCGGCCGATAAGTTCCCCCGACAGAGCCAGGGGCTTCACGCCTACACGGCCCTGATCAAGAAAGTTGTTGACAGGTAGAAAAAGTCCTCAAGTTTCCCCTCGGCGCGCCGTAAACCTCTCTGAGGCGGAAGGCTTCCCCAGGGAACCCCGCCGGACTAAGCCGCACAACTTCCGGCAATTCGGTTCCGCTTACCAAGGATCAATCCCATGGCTCTGACCATCAACACCAACATCATGTCGCTGAACGCTCAGCGCAACCTGGGCGCTTCGCAGACGAAGCTCGCTTCGGCCATTGAGCGTCTGTCGTCGGGTAACCGCATCAACAGCGCGAAAGACGACGCCGCCGGCCTCGCCATTTCGACCCGCTTCACCACGCAGATCAACGGCCTGAACCAGGCGGTCCGCAACGCCAACGACGGTATCTCGCTGTCGCAGACCACCGAGTCGGCGCTGGACGAAGTCACGAACAACCTGCAGCGCATCCGTGAGCTGGCCGTGCAGTCGACCAACGCGTCGAACTCGGCGAGCGACCGCGCCGCACTGGACTCCGAAGTGCAGCAGCGTCTCTCGGAAGTGACCCGTATTGCCACGCAGACCAACTTCAACGGCATGAAGGTCCTCGACGGTTCGGCCAACCAGCTGAGCTTCCAGGTCGGTGCCAACGTCGGTGAAGTGATCACCGTTGGCCTCGACAAGGGCGTGAAGGCCAACCAGGTCGGCCAGCTCGCTACCGGCTCGATCGGTGGTTTCAAGGCTGCCGCCAACACGGCCGGCGTCACGACCGCTTCCAGCGTCATCGCTGACTACACCGCGAACTTCTCCATCACGGTTGACGGCCAGACCGCCGCCGTGACCGGCGCCACCGATCAGGCGAGCTTCCTCACCAAGCTGAACACGGCGCTGGCCGGCGGCACCTCCGGTGCGACCGCCAGCTTCGACGCCACGAACCACCTCGTCCTCACCAGCGGCACCACGGGCAAGGCTTCCACCGCTCCGGTCGTTGCCGGTACGGACGTCGCCCAGCTCGGCACGCTCAAGACCGTCGATGGTGTGGACGCCGGCTCGGCCGCTCCGGTCACGCTCGGTAACGTCACCCTGCAGGTCGGCAGCAACCCCGCTTTCAGCCTGTCCGGTACGTACAACACCGCGCAGGACCTGGCTGACGCCGTCAACGCCAAGTCGGGCGACGGTATCAATGCCTACGTGGGTTCGGACGGTGCGGTGAAGTTTGCCTCGGCCTCCACGATCACGGTGGGCGGTACCGCTGCCGACATCACGGCCTCCGGCCTGACGGCTGGCGCGATCAACGTCGCCACCACGACCACGCTGGCCGACTCCAGCATCAAGACGGTCGATGGCGCCAACGACACGATCAACCGCGTCGATGCCGCTCTCCAGTCGATCTCGGACCTCCGTTCGAACCTCGGCGCCGTGCAGAACCGCTTCGAGTCCACGATCTCCAACCTGCAGAACATCTCGCAGAACCTGACCGCGTCGAAGTCGGCCATCACTGACGCCGACTTCGCCCAGGAAACGGCGAACATGTCCTCGGCGCAGATCCTGCAGCAGGCCGGCGTCTCGGTCCTGGCCCAGGCCAACCAGAGCCAGCAGATCGTCCAGAAGCTCCTCCAGTAACAGGATGAGCGAAGAGGTCCGGGGTAACCCGGACCTTGGCAGGGTAATTGCTTAGTTGTCACGGCTGGCGTTCGCGAGAGCGCCAGCCGTCGACAAATTGGCGCCCAGGGCAGTGAGGCGTCTTCAAGGAGAGCTTCATGGCCACCAATCCAGTCAGCATCGGTTCCAGTTCCATTGACGTCGCCACGATCGTCAGCGGTCTCGTTGCGAACAAGCGTAGTGCGCAGGACAAGCAGGCCGCGGCCGATAAACAGGCCACTACCACCCAGATTTCCGCGGTGGGCAATTTCACCTCGTCGCTGACCAGCCTGCAGACCGCGATCAAGTCCCTCACGGACGGCACCGCGTTCACCACGCAGACGACCTCGGTCCAGGATTCGACGGTCCTCTCGGCCAGCGCCGACAACACCGCGCAGCCCAACAATTACAACATCGTCGTCAGCAAGCTGGCCACGTCGCAAAAGACTACGTCCACCGCGTTCACGGACTCCAAGACCGCTGTCGGAACGGGCAATCTCACCATCGCCATCGGCAGTAAGTCGATGAGCCTGGACATCGAAGCCGGCGCGAACACGCTCGAAAACATCCGCGACGCCATCAACAAGTCCAAGGACAATCCTGGCGTCAACGCCAGCATCGTCACCGGTACGGATGGTGCGCATCTTGTGTTGACGTCGGCGGCCACCGGCAAGGCCAATGCCTTCACGGTCACCAGCAGCGGCGGGGACGGCAATCTCGCGCAGTTCAACTTCGATCCGACCACCGGTACCACGCCGACCCCGGCGCAGGATGCCGAGTTCACCATCGACGGCCTGCCGGCAACGAGTTCGTCCAACGTCGTCACCCAGGCGATCGATGGCGTGACCCTGTCCCTGTCGAAAGTCGGCAACAGCAGCGTCACCATCGCCAACGACACAACGGCGGTGAGCACGGCGCTCGGTTCGCTTGTCAGTGCCTATAACTCGTTTATATCGACCTATCAGACGCTGACCAAGTACGACGCCACCAACAACCAGGTCGGCGCGCTGATTGGCGATGCCACAGTCAATTCCATCAAGAGCCAGGTGTCCTCGCTGCTCGGTTCGCAGGCCACCGGCACCACCAGCGGCCCGACGTCGCTCAGCAATCTTGGCGTCTCGTTTCAGGTGGACGGTACGCTCAAGCTCGACACCAACCAGCTCAACAAGGTGCTTGCGCAGAATCCGAAGGAGACCCGCAACCTGCTCAGCGGCGATAACGGGATCGCGCCGCAGCTGGACAAGCTGATCACCAGTTGGACCTCGACCACCGGCATCCTCACTCAGCGCACGGCCAACCTGAACCAGAAGTCGAAGGACCTGGACGATCAGGCCACTGCCTTCAACCAGCAGATGGACGACTATGCCGCTCGCCTCACCAAGCAGTACTCGGCGCTCGACGCGATGATGACCAAGCTGGCGGGCACCAGTAGCTATCTGCAGCAGCAGTTCGACGCGCTGACGGCGAACAAGTAGCGGTAACCAGGACTCAAGACATGGCACTCGGATATTCCCAGGGCGCAGGCGCCTACCAGCAGGTCCGTACGCAGGGCGGCATCGAAACCGCCGATCCGCACGGGCTCATCACCATGCTCATGGATGGCGCGCTGGAACGCATGCGCTTCGCCCGCGGCTGCATCGCCACGGGCAATGTGGCGGGCAAGGGCGAAGCGATTTCGAAGGCACTGGAAATTGTCGGTGGCCTGCAATCGGCGTTGAATCCCGAGGTGAAGACGCCGCTGGTGAATCAGCTCGACGCGCTGTACGACTACATGAGTCGTCGCCTGCTCGAAGCCAACGTGCACAGCGACCCCGAGGCGCTTGACGAAGTCAGCCGTCTGCTCGGCCAGATCCGCCAGAGCTGGGTGGCCATCCCTGTCGAGGCACGCCAGGTGGCCGGAGCCGGGGCATGACCGAGGTCTGGTGCGATCTCGATCGGGCGCTGGTCCTGACCGAATCGATGCACGCAGCGGCCAGCGAGAGTCGCTGGGACGATCTCACCGAACTCGAAGCACAGCGCGAGCCCGTGCTGCGCGCGGGCAGCATGCGGCCCGCGCCGGAAACGCTCGAAACCTTGAAGTCCATCATGCTGCTGGATGGCCTCATCAAGGATCTGGTCTCGGTCGCTCGCGACGAAGCGGCGGTGGCCTGGGAAACTTCCCGCCGCGTGCGCCGCGCGGTGGCCGCGTATAGTTCGTTCTAAGCGGCGGCTTCGGCAGGAGTGAAACGCATGAGCGACGAAGGCTGGAACGCATTTTCGGACCGGGTCGCCTGGCAGGCGGCATTTCACGCCACCTGCGATGCCTGCCCTCGGCCCGATGCGGCCGCCCTCGCGCTTATCAACGACCGAAATGCCAGCGTTCTCGTCGCCGTGTCCGCTCTCATGGACCGGCGCAGCGACAGCGTCGAGGACGACAGTCCGCTGACTCAGGAAGTGGCTCGCCTCGATGCGAAGCTCAACGTCCTTATGGAGATCGTGAACCGTCTCTTGCTTCCGCAGTCCGGCCTGCCGCCGCGGGTGCCCCTGCGTTTCAATGCCGCGGGTGCCGTGCTGTCCTGGGCGGCGCTGCCGCCGGTGGGTGAGCCGGTTCTGCTCAAGATCCATTTCGACGTATGCCGGGCTTTGCCACTGGAGTTGCCCGGCCTTCGCCTGCCCGGGCCGGTGGACGGCAAGGGTTTCGTGGGCTTCGAAGGGCTCTCCGAAGCGGTCCGGGACGGCATCGAACGCCTCGTTTTCCGCCAGCATCGGCGCCAGGTCGCCGAGGCCAGGGCGCTCGGACGGCCCGCGGAAGGCGCCTCCGAGCCCATGTGACCTTTTACGTCACGTGACGTTGGAACGTCGCGTGGCGCCCAGCGTCACATTTTGAACACGCGTCGTCATCCTTGACGCTCAGTGCGCTCCGACGGCGTCCGGCCACTTCCTTGCCGGCTTTGCCCACGCCGCGCCGCAACCCGCCGCCACGTCAATTTCCTCCGGCATGCGTCGGAATTCCGGCGTTGGCACGCTCCTTGATTGATACCTTGCAACGAGGCCGACGGGATTCCATCGCGAATTCCTCGATGACCTTCGAAACACACGCCAAGCGAGGTATCCACGTGAAGTCTTCCCACTTTCTCGTCGTCGAATCCGACAGCTCCCGTGCCGACAATGTCGTCTCCGCGCTGGCCTTCCTGGGCTATCGCCCGGTGCTGGCCCGCGGTGCGCAGGCGGTCGAGGGTGTCGAAGGCTGGCGTGGTGTCTACGTCGGCAATGTCGAGGACGAGAACGAGCTGGAAGGCCATCTTGCGGCCCTGGGCCGTGGTGGTCGCAACCTGCCGATGCTGGTTGCGGCGGATTCCCCCCTGGCTACGGCGCTGATCGCCGATGACACCCGCACCAATAACGTGGAACTGGTCGACATTCCGCTGCGCTACGAGCGCCTGTCCGAAGCGCTGCGTACGCTGCAGTCACGCATCGAGCCGGCGCATTCCAACCGCCGCTTCGTGGGTCAGTCCGGCCCGATGCAGCGCGTGAACGCCCTGATCCGCCAAGTCGCCCCGTTCGATTCGAGCGTGCTGGTGCTCGGCGAATCCGGCAGCGGCAAGGAACTGGTCGCTCGCACCATCCATGACTGCTCGCCGCGCCGCGACAAGCCGTTCGTCGCGATCAACTGCGGCGCGATTCCTGCCGAACTGCTCGAAAGCGAGCTGTTCGGTCACGAGAAGGGTGCCTTCACCGGTGCGATCAGCACCCGCAAGGGACGCTTCGAGATGGCCGAGGGCGGCACGCTGTTCCTCGACGAAATCGGCGACATGAGCCTGCCCATGCAGGTGAAGCTGCTTCGCGTGCTGCAGGAGCGCGTGTTCGAGCGTGTCGGCGGCAATCGTCCGCAGCGCTGCGACGTGCGCATCATCGCAGCGACTCATCGCGATCTCGAGAGCGCCATCGAGCGCGGCGGCTTCCGCGAAGACCTGTTCTACCGCCTCAGCGTGTTCCCACTGGAAATGCCGCCGCTACGTCAGCGCCTCGAAGACCTGCCGGCCCTGATCTCCGAGTTCAACCAGCGTCTCGTGCAGCGCGGGCTGTCGTCCGTCCGCTTCTCGCCCAGCGCCATGGGCGCACTCTGCCGCTACGGCTGGCCGGGCAACGTGCGCGAACTGTCCAACCTGGTCGAGCGCATGGCCATCCTCATGCCGCAGGGCGAGGTGCGTGCGCCGGATCTGCCGGAAAAATATCGCGGCGCGCTCCCGGTGGAAGAAGTCTCCGGTGCCGCCCTCATCGCGATGATGGAGGCGGAGCCGGAAGTCACCGAGTCGTTCTCGTTCGCCA